>ERZ827186.9-NODE-9-length-315421-cov-53.171746_pt1 | contig 315421 bp, 215 predicted proteins | sample MGYA00519918_ERZ827186 | MGnify/ENA primary metagenome ERZ827186 (study PRJEB31778, sample SAMEA3449275) | human gut metagenome | biome: human gut; feature: human-associated habitat; material: faeces | place: United Kingdom | collected 2010/2012 ...
CTGCTTGAAGTGACTTCATCAAATAATCATGCATGGTGATGTATGGATAACCAATTGATCGATAAATATTATAAGAATCAATAAGCCGTTTCTGCTTGAAGTGACTTCATCAAATAATCATGCATGGTGATGTATGGATAACCAATCACTCAATAGATATTATGAAAATTAAAAAGCCGTTTCTGCTTGAAGTGGCTTCACCAAACAATCGCGTATGGTGATGTATGAACAATCGATTGATCGATAAATATTATAAAAATTAACAAGCTGTTTCTACTTGAAGTGGCTTCATCAAATAATCGTGTATGGTGATGTATGGATAATCGATCGATTGATAGATATTATAAAAATTAATAAGCCGTTTCTGCTTGAAGTGGCTTCATCAAACAATCGCGTATGGTGATGTATGAACAATCGGTCGATCGATAAATATTATAAAAATTAATAAGCCGTTTCTGCTTGAAGTGGCTTCATCAAACAATCGCGTATGGTGATGTATGAACAATCGGTCGATCGATAAATATTATAAAAATTAATAAGCCGTTTCTGCTTGAAGTGACTTCATCAAACAATCGTGTATGGTGATGTATGGATAATCGATCGATTGATAGATATTATAAAAATTAATAAGCCGTTTCTGCTTGAAGTGGCTTCATCAAACAATCGCGTATGGTGATGTATGAACAATCGGTCGATCGATAAATATTATAAAAATTAATAAGCTGTTTCTGCTTGAAGTGGCTTCATCAAACAATCGTGTATGGTGATGTATGGATAATCGATCGATTGATAAATATTATAAGAATTAATAAGCCGTTTCTGCTTGAAGTAACTTCATCAAACAGTTACGCATAGTGATGTATAAATAACAAAGTCTTGTTTTTCTTATTATGTCTGCTTGAAGTTATACTTCTTGAATCGCTTTTGTTTGGTAGCGGTACAAAAGCTACCTGTTTTCAAAATAATTATGAATTGTAATATCTCTATAACCGGAGAAATAAAGATAGAATCTTGGTTTATTGGAAAATATTGCGAAGAAAAGGGATAACTACCGGTGTGTAGCTTATCTCTTTTCTTATTATCCGTTTATGCAAATTATATGTAAAAGCCTCATCATGGGCATAAATTTGAGAGAACTCTTTGTCAATAGAAGAAGCAGAAAGAAAAAGAATATCATTTACCGGTGTGTCACGTTTATCATTGATTATCACCACTTTCCAGAGGTTGTGTGCAAATTGTGTGCAAGGAGTTTCCGGTAGCATGAAAAAAGCCGCTACAAGGTTGCTTGTAACGGCTTAATTTTCTTTGCTTTATGTCTTGTGGACCAGCCTGGGCTTGAACCAGGGACCTCCAGATTATGAGTCTGTTGCTCTAACCAACTGAGCTACAAGTCCGGTGTTATCCTCATCGGATAGCGGGCACAAAAATAGTATATTCAGTTGAAATATGCAAACCTTTCGGGTAAAATATACTGTTTGCTGCTTTGTTTTTAGAACTTATACGTACGTTTGGGGTTCTTGGGGAACCATCCTTTCTTTACGCGGTCTTCCTGTTCAAAGACTTCTTTGATCGTCCAGAACGAGGAAAAAGCAAATACACCTAAGAGGGAAGCAATCAGGATATTTTCTACACAAAGTGAAGCAGCGACACCTCCGATGCCCAGTACAAGAAAAATCCACCAGCACTTGGTACCCCAATAGTACTCGGCCTTTACTACCACAGGGTGAAACAACCCGATGATAAGAAAAGTACAAATGCCGATGAACAGTCCCGAAAGATGATATTCGTTTAAGAATTCCATAAACTATCTGTTATTTCTCCGGGCAAATGGGAATTTCCTTTTTGATGCTTTGCTCCAGTGAAATCAAAGTTTCAGTAGCGGTTACGCCCGGAATTTCCTGCATTTTGTTATTCAGCAAGTCCATCAGGTGCTCATTATCACGTGCATAAACCTTTGTCAGCATTGTATAAGGACCTGTGGTGAAGTGGCATTCCACGATTTCCGGTATCTTTTCCATTTCGGCAACCACTGATTTATACATGGAACCTTTCTCAAGCTTGATACCTACATACGTGCAGGTTCTGTATCCCAGAGATTTAGGATTCACATGATAACCGGAGCCGACAATAACGCCTAAATCAATCAAACGTTGTACACGTTGATGAATGGCAGCACGTGATACGCCACACTCAGCAGCTACATCTTTGAAAGGAATGCGGGCATTCTGAGAGATGATTTCCAGAATCTGCCGGTCAAGATTGTCTATTTTTTCCATAATATCAATTTATGTAAGTTCTTGTTTTTATCAAATAGTAAGCAAATATAGGACTTTATTTTAATTTCTCTATAAAAATGGAGGAAAAAATAGGGAAAGAGTAAAAAAGAAGCGGACGAAGCAGATGTTTTTGTTTACATCCGTTTTGTCCGCTAAGTTTATGCAGGTGAAGAAGAAATCTTCAGCTGATATTTATTTTTCGATACCAACGAGCTCTACTTCGAATATCAGAGTAGAGAACGGTTTGATCTGACCGCCGGTTTCTCTGCCACCATAAGCCAGGTCCTGAGGAATATAAAGTTCCCACTTAGAACCTACAGGCATCATAGTGAGGGCTTCTGTCCAACCTTTGATAACTTGATTAGCACGGAAAGTTGCAGGCTCGTTGCGTTTGTAAGAGCTGTCGAACTCAGTACCGTCAATCAAAGTACCCTTGTAGTTTACTTTCACTTTGCTGGTGTCAGCAGGAATCTCACCTGTACCTTTGGTGATGATTTTGTATTGCAGACCGCTCGGAGTAGTTACAACACCTTCTTTACCTTTGTTGTCAGCGAGGAATTTTTCACCTTCAGCTTTGTTATCAGCATACTTAACTGCCAAAGCTTTCTCTTTGATGCTTTCCATACCTTCGCGCATGTAAGTTGTTGCAGCTTCTTTAGTCATAACGCCAGTCTTACCTGTGATACCTGCAATGAAACCTGCCAGCATGTTTTCGCGGCTGATAGTCTGAGTAGAGTCGCTACCGAAGATTTGTTGGTTGAAACCTTCTACCCATTGTTTGCCTACCATTTGACCGATTTGCATACCAGTCATATAAGCGAGGTCTTTTTCGCTGGTCTTAGCAGCGCCTTCGTTGAAACCTTTGATGAATTCAGCCATCTGAGTAGTATCAACACCTTGTTGCATCAGATACTGAGTTAAGCCTTCTGTACGAGCCATACCGATGGCATAAGACAATGAGTCAACTTCTGTTTTCAGATTTGCTTTCGGACTTTGTGCAGTACAGGAAGCTAAACCTGCGCCTACTGCAAGAGCCATGATCAATGTTACTTTTTTCATTTTGCTTTTACTGTTTATTTTTTATTTTTGGGATAATATTTCAAGTAATTCTACTTCGAAGATCAGTGTGCTGTGAGGCGGTATCATTTCGCCTGCACCTTGTGCACCGTATGCCAGGTCGGAAGGAATGTAGAGTTTCCATTTGGCGCCTTCGGGCATGAGTTGCAAAGCTTCTACCCAACCGGGGATTACCTGGTTTACACCGAACACGGCAGGTTGTCCGCGTTTGATAGAACTGTCGAACAGAGTTCCGTCAACCAGTGTACCTTCGTAGTGACATTTCACCTGGTCGGTAGCTTTTGCATATTTGCCTACGTTGCCTTCGTTGATGACTTCGTACTGCAAACCGCTTGGCAGGGTAACAACACCCGGACGCTGCTTGTTTTCTTCCAGGAATTGTTTGCCTTGTTCTATGCTGGCGGCATTCATTTTCTCTTCCAGTTCGGCGAAGTATTTGTTCACTATATCGCGGGCTTCTGCATGCGATATAGCGGTTTTGTTTCCTTCTAATACGTCTTTGATAGCTTGTGCAAAGTCATCTACTTCGATGCCTTTTGCACCCATGCTTAATAAATTTTGACCTATTCCAAGGCCGATAGCGTAACTGAATTTATCCATATATCTTTTGGGTTGCGACTGAAAGTGATGTATCTTTCAATCAGTTGCAAAATTACAAGTTGCAAAAGTAAGGGTTTTATTTGAATGATTTATGCTTTTAGGATTTAAATTTTCTTATATCTGTGCCAACTTCGGCAATCTTCTGTATTTTTGTAGGAAAGAAACTGCGATAAATAGAAAGGAGATATGGCAATGAAGAAGAATTTAGTGATTTTGTCCGGTGCTGGAATGAGTGCCGAGAGTGGCATTAGTACGTTTCGTGATGCAGGCGGACTGTGGGATAAATATCCGGTGATGCAGGTAGCCAGTGCCGAAGGGTATGTACGTGATCCGGAGTTGGTGATTGACTTCTATAACGAACGCCGTAAACAATTGCTTGATGTGGAACCGAATGCAGGACATACAGGGCTTGCCGAGTTGGAGAAAGACTTTAATGTGACGGTAGTTACGCAGAATGTGGACAATCTGCACGAGCGTGCGGGAAGTACGCACGTCATTCATCTGCATGGTGAGTTGACAAAGGTTTGTTCGAGCCGTGATCCTTATAATCCCCGTTATGTAAGAGAGTTGAAACCGGAAGAGTATGAAGTGAAGATGGGCGACAAGGCTGGCGATGGTTCTCAGTTGCGCCCGTTTATAGTCTGGTTTGGTGAAGCTGTACCGGAGATAGAAACGGCTATCGGCTATGTGGAAAAGGCGGATATCTTTGTAATCATAGGTACTTCGATGAATGTGTATCCGGCAGCAGGTTTGCTGAATTATGTACCGCGGACGGCAGAGGTGTATCTGATTGATCCGAAACCGGTGGATACGCACTCGATGAGGCAGATACATGTCATTCAGAAAGGAGCTTCGGAAGGAGTGAAAGAACTGAAGACAGAGATTCTTCACTAACTCCTTGTGTTGTCTACAGACTGAAACTTTTGCCATATCTTGCCATCGTTTTGGCACAGTTGTGCCATAGGCATGGCATAGTCTTGCCAAGGCGATGGCAAAACTGTGCCAAGGCTGTGGCACAACTCTGGCACTGTATTAGGTGGAAAGTGTGAGGCTTACTTTGAGTTTTACTTCTTTAATATCATCCGCAATACAAACCATGTATGATGTGCCACGGTACTTACCAGCCCGTAATGTTTCACCATGATGCGGAAGCGTTCCCGTAGGGAGGCTTTCTGATTCTGCGTGGTCATGCCTTCTTCCAGATAATCGATAAGCGTGAGGTGCGTGTTGTGTAACGTCCGTGCTTTTTTCATGATGCGGATGCACCAATCAAAGTCGGCAGAGAAGCGGTATTGCATATCGTAGGGTATGGCCAGACTTCGTTTAGCGAAGAAAGCCTGATGACAAACAAGCATCCCTTGCTTGAAACTCTTCCATGTCAGCACTTCGGGTGCGGAGAGGCGGCGCATACGGAGGAAGTGCCTCTCTTTATTAACCAGAGCCGTTTCACCATAAATAACGTCCGGCAGTTCACCGATTCCCAGGGTATGTACCATCTGCTGCAAAGTGTCATCTTCGTGGAAACTGTCTCCGGCATTGAGGAAACAGAGATAGTCGCCGGTTGCCAGGTTGATGCCTTTGTTCATGGCATCGTACAGTCCCTTGTCCGGTTCGCTGACGATTTGCGTAATGCGGTCGCGATACCTTTCGGCAATGGCGAGGGTGCGATCTTTGGAAGCACCGTCTATAATGATGTACTCTATGTGGTGGTAGGTTTGGGAGATCACACTTAGTATCGTGTCTTCCAATACGGCTTCGGCATTGTAAGTCACGGTGATGATGCTGAACTTGGGCGTAAGGCGATTATGCATGTCTTCCGGTTATTTTGTTGTAAACGTCAATGTATCTTTTGGCAATGGCGCGTTCCGAATAATTGGAAACAGCTTTCCGGCAGGCTTGTTCGGCGAGGGTGGCGTATTCCGGTTCAGTGAGTATCCAGTAGATGCCGTTGGCGAAGTCTTCAACCGATTTATATTGCGCCACATAGCCGTTGTGCAGGTGGTCTATCATTTCCGGTATGCCGCCTACGTTGAAACCTACGCAAGGTATGCCGCAGGACATGGCTTCCATAATCATGTTCGGTAGATTTTCTTCCAGGGATGGGGTGACGAAGAGGTCTACGGAATTGTAGATATCTACCAACTGATGCTCGTTGCTGACGAAGGCGAGCGGATAAACCTTGAAAGGCAACATGTTCTGTATTTGTTGCGACTGGTTACCGAAGACCACAACACCCAATTGTTCTTTCAACTCCGGATATTTCTCTGCCAGCAGTTTGCACGCCTTAATCATGTAATCTACCCCCTTGCGGGTATCCATAATCTTCACCGAACCGAACAGAATCAGTTTACTGTCTTGCGGAAGCATACACTTCTCCCGTGCTGCCTTTTTATCATGAGGCTTGTAGAGGTTGGTGTTGATGGGATTAGGGATATTCGTAATGACGTGTCCGCTGAAAAGGGCACTTTTCTTGGCTCGTTCTTCCAGCCAATGACTACAGGCAACGAAATTGATGTGGCGTCCTTCGTACAGTTTCTGCTTTTTAAGAAATATACGGTGGGAGAGATCTTTCTTTCTGCTTCCGTTATGGATAAAAGGGCAATGATGGCACTCTTCTTCGTAATGCATGCATCCGCCGGAGTAGTGGCAGATGCCGGTGCATGGCCACATATCGTGCATGGTCCAGACTACAGGCTTGCCCGAAGCAAGAATCTTTTCGATGTTCTTTAAAGAAAGCATTCCCTGGTTGATCCAGTGAAGATGTATGACGTCTGCTTGTTGGAATTCCGGCAAAGCGGTGATATCCGTACCGGTATTGGCTATGTCTACAGCAAAGAGATGTCTTTTATTGAAGTGATTGGCCTTCCAGATAACGATTCGTTCCCATACGAATTTCCATACCATGCGCAGGTTGTGGGGCAATTCTACTACGGTGATCTGTTCGGTTTGTTTGTCGCGCACCAGTAGTTTGGCTTTGATGCCGTTATTCTTCAGGGCTTCCATCAGGCGGCTGGCGGCTACAGCCGGACCGCCTATCTTCTCTGTAGTATTAATAAGTAGTATTCTCATTGTGTTACCTTTCTTCTGATTAAGTTCTGGTAGAGGTCGAGATATTGCTTGGCAACGACTTCACCAGAATATTTTTCGGAAACTTCGTTTCGCATATTTTCTTCCGATAGGGTGGCTCGGGCTTCGGTTATTCCCCATCGGATACCCTCCGCCAGACTGTCCGCGGAGAGGTAATCGGCTAAGAAACCATTCTCCTTGTGACGAATAATGTCGGCCTGTCCGCTATTGCCGAAAGACACGGGGACACAGCCGCAGGCCTGTGCCTCGATTAATGTCTGACCGAATGTTTCATAAAAAGATGCGGATACGATGACGTCTGCAGCGGAGTACAGCTGTGAGAGTTTGTCCGTATCACCTATTCGTCCAAAGTAGGTGTAGCTGACGGGGAGGGTGCTGAATAGTTTCTCCGGGTATTTGATTCTGCCGAATAAGGCCAGATGGAGTTTCTCTTGCGGGAATTCTTTCTTTTCAATCAATAGCCGGATTGCCTGAATCAGGTATTCCACTCCTTTGATAGGATCGTCGATACGGGCGGCTCCGAACAGAATGATATATTTGTCGGGCAGGGACAGTTCTTTGCGGGACAGTTCCTTGTCCATGATCCGGAAGTCGGCAAGTGAAAGCGTGTTGGGAATAACGGATATCGGCTTCTCTTTGAGCAAAGTGCTTTGCTGTACTTGTGAGGAGAGCCATTTGCTAACTGCAACGATATTCAGTTGATTGGTGGCATTGAACAGTTTCTGTTTCTTCTTGAATGTCCGGTGTGCCAGGTCGTTTTTGCCTGGGAAACGTAGGAAGGGACAGTTTCCGCATTCACTTTTGAACAGGCTGCAGGTATGGGCATGGTGGCAGATGGCTGTACATTCCCACATGTCGTGCAATGTCCAGACAATGGGCTTACCCGATTCGATGATTTCCCGTATGTTTCTCAGTGAAAGCATTCCCTGGTTTATCCAGTGGAGGTGTATGATATCAGCTTCCCGGAATACGGGTAGTTTGGTTACATTGAAGCCGGTGTTGGCTATGGATATGGTAAAGAGGTTTTTCCGGCTGAAGAGATTGTTTGTCCAGATAACCACTCTTTCCCATAAGAAGGTGTATTTTTTTTGCCAGTTTTTACCTACTGAAATCACCTGTTCCGATTGGCTTTCCTTGTGGAGGACGAGCATCTTCACGTCTGTTCCCGCTGTATAGAGCGACTCCATCAGGCGTCTGGCAGCAATGGCGGCTCCGCCTGTTTTCTCGGACGTATTGATTATAAGTACTCTCATGTTGCGGAATGTTTTGGCAAAAGTACAGCTTTTACCGCTTTATATCCACAAATTCGCGGTTTTTTTAGCCAATAAAGGCGAAAGTATCTATCTTTGCAGAGGAAGTTTTATTATCATTTGACAATGAATATGGGAGAAAAAGGTTTGAAATGGTTGGAACAGCTCTGGCAGTGCTTTCTCAGTATAGTGAAGATTCTGTTGCAGTCCAAGTGGGGTACACGTTTACCGTCTTCTTTCAGCAATCCGGATGAGTTGCTGATATTGGCTAACGGTCCTTCGCTGAACCGTACCGTAGAAGAATCCGCGGACTTCATACAAGGAAAAACTTTACTGGCTGTGAACTTTTGTGTAAGCTCACCTATGTTCGAGCGTCTCCGCCCTGAGCTTTATCTGATTGCCGATCCGTTGTTCTGGATTGTTCCTGAGAAGCGCGTGCAGCTTTTCAAGACAATGGCCGAGAAAACTACCTGGGACATGAATTTTTTTGTTCCTGCCCGTGCTCTGAAAGATAAAGAATGGCAACCCTTATTGGCCGGTAATCCTCATATCAAACTCTATATTTATAACACAACGCCCATTGAAGGCTTCCAGAGTTTCTGTAACTGGATTTTCCGTAAAGGATGGGGTGTTCCCCGTCCGCACAATGTGCTGATACCTTCTATTGCCATGGGGTTGCGTCTGCCATTCCGGAAGATTTATCTGGCAGGTGCCGATCACTCTTGGTTGCCGGAAATCACAGTAACAGATGATAACGTAGTATTGATGCACCAGAAGCACTTCTACGACCAGAACAAATCGCAGGCCGACACCGTGAAGCAGGAGAATCTGAATAGCGCACGACTTTATACGATTCTTTATCACATGCATGTAGCCTTCAAGTCTTACTTTATTCTCGAAGCCTACGCCCGCAAATTGGGTAAGGAAGTAATCAACGTTACCCCCGGTTCTTATATCGATGCTTTTAAACGGATGAAAATATGAAAGATGGAATAATTATTCAGGCACGTACCGGTTCCACCCGGTTGCACAATAAGATACTGCTCCCTTTCTATGGCGAACAGCGCATTATCGACATTCTGATAGCCAATATCAAACAGGCTTGTCCGGATAAGTGTATCATACTTGCCACGACCAACCGTCCGCAGGATGATGTACTTGCCGAAGTAGCCCATCAGGCAGGCATCCTCAGTTTTCGTGGTGATGAGGACAATGTGCTCGATCGCTTTATCCGTGCTGCCGAAGTCTTCGGCGTGGATCGTTTTATCCGTGTTTGTTCGGATAATCCTTTTCTGCGTCCCGAAACTTTCAATACTTTCTTTGCTGAACATGCTTTTTGTCCGGCAGATTATATCGCCTATGGCTTTGCTGACGGGCGTCCTACTATTAAATCTCACTTGGGTTTATATTCCGAGCTGACAACGATCAATGCTCTGCGTCGTGCGGCAGTTTCCACACAAGAGAAACTCCACATCGAGCATGTCACCATCTATCTTTATACACATCCTGAAAAGTTCAAGGTGCGTCTGCTTCCTTTGCCTGCCGAGTTGGAGGGCCGTTTCGATCTTCGTTTCACCCTCGATACGATGGAAGACTTTACCCTGCTACAAGAGCTTTATGCTACTTTCTATGAAAAGACTGATCGTAGTGTTCATGCCCTGTTGCAACTGGTGCAATCGCATCCCGAATATCGTGCCAAGATGCTGGAGAATATTGCAAGAAATGAAAAATAGGAAATTAATTATGAATAGTGAGTGATGAATATCTTCCGCTACGCTCACAATCCATAATCCATAATTCATAATTCATAATTTCATGAGTACTTATATAATAGGAGAAATCGGACAGAACCATAACGGTTCCGTCGACATAGCCAAGTTGATCGTAGACCTGGTGTCCCGCCCTGTTCGTGAAGAAGTGTTCAATATAGAACTCCGTCCGATGGATGCGGTGAAACTGACCAAGCGTGATCTGAATGAGGAACTGACGGACTCGCAGATGAACCGTCCGTATGATTCTCCCCATTCTTTCGGACGCACCTATGGCGAGCATCGCGCTTTCCTGGAACTGACGGACGAAGAGCATCTGGAAATCTATAAGCATGCCAAGGCTTTAGGCCTCGATTTTGTGGAAACGCTTTGTTCCAAAGGCTGTCTCTCCTTGTTGAAGCTCTTCACTCCCGACCGCCTGAAAGTGGCAAGCCGTGACCTTACCAACTTGCCGTTGCTGGAAGTAATGGCCGAAACGAAGATACCTATTATCCTGTCTACCGGTATGGCAGGCAAGAAGGAACTGGATGATGCTTTGGAAGTTATCACTCGCTATCATGATAACATTTCTATCTTGCATTGTGTATCCCAGTATCCCACACAGCCCGATAATCTGAATTTAAAGACGATTTCTTATCTGAAACAGCATTATGGTCAATACTGTATTGGTTTTTCAGATCATACCATTGGCATTGCTGCCCCTATCGTTGCTGTAGGTATGGGTGCGGAGATCATCGAAAAGCATGTCACTATCGACCGTCGCATGAAAGGAACCGATCAGCAAGGTTCGCTCGGACCTGATGGTGTGAACCGCATGATACGTGATATCCGTATTGCCGAACGCTGGCTGGGAAAAGAAGAATTGTATATCGACTCCTCGGTGACTTCGGCAAAAGTGAAACTGGAACGTTCTATTGCAACGAATAAAACCTTGCATCCCGGAGACATTATTACTGAAGATGATATCCATTTGTTAAGTCCCGGTGATGGCTTTAAATGGGCCGAACGTGAGAAGGTAGTAGGGCATAAAGTATTGAAAGAAATTCCCCGTAATGAGATCATTTATCCGAGTTCTATCATTTAACTGTTATTGAATTATGTTGCCGAAATTAGTGATTACCGATATTGATGGTGTGTGGACCGATGGCGGAATGTATTATACTGCTGAGGGAGATGTTATGAAACGTTTTTCAGTGAAAGATGGTTGGGGGGTGATATTCCTGCATAAATTGGACATACCTGTTGCCATTATGACCGGAGAAAATTCACAAATCGTTCAGAAGCGTGCGGATAAGCTGAAGATCAGCCATTGCTATATAGGCGTGAAAGATAAAGTCGCTCAGGCCGAAGAAATCTGTCGGGAACTGGGTATCACACTGGATGAGGTTGCCTTTATCGGTGATGATTTGAATGACTTGCCTTTACTGCGGAAAGTAGGCTTTAGTGCCTCTCCTTGCAATACTCCTGACTATGTGAAACAGGAAGTAAAATACGTAACGGTTGCTCACGGTGGGCATGGTGCTTTCCGTGAGTTCGTAGAAAAGATATTGCAAGACAATGGAGCATTGCAGTCGGTTATTGCATCTTGCCTGGAGCGTTGAGTTGTACTTTGGAAGGACGAATAATTCCTAATCCGTAATCGCGAATAAAGAATAAGGGCAAGAAGAAACTTTTTAAGATACAGAGAACTCCTTTGTCTTTCTGAGGGAACAGTTCGTTCCTGTAATGGACACAAATCAATCCGGCCTTGATTATCTCATACAGGGTTCCTGTTTTCATGCATGCAATTACCTGGCGGTCCGGTTTAAATTTAAATTGAATTCGTTGATACAGACGAAAATACTCGCGGCTGATTTGACGCTTCGTGTGGTCGTGCAAAGCACATAATGCAGTATAATAACCATACAACTTATTCTTGTTTGCCTGTCTGCTCGTAAAGGTGCTTGCGTTTTCGTGCCTGCGCCAGTGTACAAGTACTTGGTTGATGTATTTTACATCTCCCATGCTGCTGCATAGTGTGTAAACGAGGCTGTCGTATGATACATTATATGTTTCGAACTGGTGGATAAGCGGAAGCACTTCCCGACGAAAAAGAATCTGATGCCCGTATGCTTTAGGGTTGACAAGTACACTAAGGGGATGCGGATGTTCTCCCCAATCCTTTTTGTGCAGCAGTCCCATATTCGGATTCTTTTGATTAAACAATACCGAATTGTGAAAGATAAGCGTGGAATCTCCGATCTCTCTGATCAGGATTTCTATTTTGTTCGTTTCCCATATATCATCCTGATCGGCACTGGCTATATAGTATCCATTTGCCTTTTGGTAGGCTGACAGGAAATTCTGATTATATCCCAGTCGCCTTGAATTCTGGAACAAATGAATGATGCCAGGGTATCTTTCCTGATAATCATGAATGATTTCAAGGGTGTTATCAGTAGATAAGTCATCCTGGATAATGATTTCTATGGGAGAGTAGGTTTGGTTTAGGAGAGACATTAATTGCTCTTTTAAATATCTCTCTCCATTGTAAGTGCACATTACAATGGAAACAGTTTTATTTGTCATTTTTGCGTGTCTTTAAGAATGCTCAATTGCCTTGATAATTTCTTCTTTTTCCGGTGTGGAGAATGTACAGGGGTAGCTTTGCATACCTCGTACCGCTTTCAATCCTTTCTGATTATATCTCCAGTTAGCCAGTCTGTTTACCCAACGTAACAGGGGATGTTTATGAGTGAACTCCATAATCTTCCTTTTGCCGGAGATTTCGGCAGTGTCTTTAGGCATGTCGCTGATGCTGCAAATAAAGGAGAAAGCATCTTCAAGCGTGTCACCTTCCCGGGCTGCCAGTAATTCTGATAACGCCAGAAGGAAACCTTGATATTCCTCCCGATATTTATGAGAAGTTTTGATAACTGAAACAGGTACGGTGGTTTCGGCTGCGGAACCTGTAATATGTTCGCGGGCACTGTAGAAGTAGGGCAGTGTGGCATATTTGCCGAAGATGAGCGCAGCGTGATTAAAGAACTCTTCCGCTAGGAAAAGGTTGCGGAAGCGCAGGCTTCCATCCGGGTTGAAACAAGCTGCATACATCCTTTGAAAAGCCCGTGTCCGGATGACGGAGTAGAGCAATGAGGCATACATGTTCTTCTCTTGCAAAAGTCTTTCCCGGGGAGTCTCGCCCGTTACTTGTTTATCGAAGTAGCGGATATAGCGAGGGTAGAATGATATTTTCCCTTTACGGGGAGTGAAGGTCAGGTAATGTCCCTGTGCAGTGCTGTAATCAGGGTGTTCGTCCAGAAAGGCAGTCATTTGTGCAATGCCGGAAGGGACAGCGAAATCATCATCAGCACAATAAAGTACATAGGGTGTACTAATCATGGGGAGCACCTCTTTCAGTTTCAGTAGGAAATGCAGTTTAGGGCGGTGCAGATAAGTGATGTCCGGGTACTTCTCCGCATCGGCAAACGGATGGTCGGATGAGTCGGGAACAAGAATCTTGATATCTGTGCGGCTATAGTAGTCGAGCAATCTGCGCAAGCGCTTGGGACGGTTGTGCGCAGGGATGATTACAGTTACATTTTGCAGTGTCATTATTGTATGGTTTTCTTTTTAAACAGATATTGAAGGCTTTCCCTGAATACGATCGACTTCAGGCTCCACATCAGGAATATGTAGAGTGAGGCGGCTAAAGCGACTTTCACTAATAAGGAGAGATAGATATTCTTCACATAACCTGCCACCCAGTAAGTAAAAGTCATTACGGCTACAGATATAATGAGGTAGGGAGCTATATCCTTCAGTGTATTAAACAGGGAAATTCCGATATGTTTATGAGCAAAATAATGCCAGATAAGTAGCCAGAAGATATTGGCTGCTGTATAGACTATCAGCATGACATTCAGTCCGTACGGGTAACTACCCCACACGCATAATAGCTGGAAGATGCCCAGTGCGATGGTGTTCCACATGTATATGTTCGGTCGGCCGATACTGTTCATCAGGTTGGAGTAAAGAGTTGAAATAGGCATGAAGGCCCCCCATACGCACAGTATCTGCATGACGGGTACACAGGGTAGCCATTTCTCTGTGATGCTTATTACAATCAGTTCCTGCGAAACAATGGCGAGCCCCAGCATAGCGGGGAAACTGACAAAGGCGGTGAAGCGCATCAGCTTGCGGAATATGTTTTGCAAACGCTGCGTATCTTCCGAGGCTTCTCTGAATACAGGTTGCCCTACGCTGTTTATCATTCCGAAAATGGTGGAATATCCCATTGTTGTCCATTTGCTTCCCTGTGAGTAGTAACCGGCTTGCTGGATGGTGTAGAAACGTCCCAGCAATGCGGAGAAGATGTTGTTATTGATATGAGTGAAGAGCGAGGTAAAGAGTAATTTACTGCTGAAAGGCAATAATTCCCGCAATGGGTGAAAGCGGAACGAAAAAGTAGGTCGCCAAGGAGAGAATATCCAAAGCAAGATGGTGTTGGTACTGACGTATACAACGGTTTGTACGGCAATTCCCCAGTATCCCCAGCCATGGTAGGCACAACTGACACCTGTAATACCCGAAATGAGGATGGCGGCTATCTGTATCTGACTACGCTCTTTTACCATGAGATTACGGAAAAAGTAAGCCGTAGGGGCAGTACCGAAACTTCCGATGAAGAAACTCAGAAATTGGAAACGGGCCAGCCGGGTAAGCTCGGGGGTATGGTAGAAGTCAGCGATAAAGGGGGCACAAAGAAAAAGTATGAGGTAAAGTGATGCACCGATACTGATGTTGAACCAGAATACGGAATTATAATCTTCATGCTTTACCTCCTTCTTATTGACAAGTGCCAGGATGAAACCACTCTCCGAGAAAATTCCGGCCATGGCAGAGAAGATGGTCAATACGGCCACCATACCATAGTCTGTTGTAGATAACAACCGGGCAAGGAATATGCCGAAGACGAGGTTTAGCAGTTGCATGGCCCCGTTGCCTATTCCGCCCCAGAATAATCCTTTTGCTGTTTTCTCTTTGAGTGACGCTTCCATTAATTACTTCACTTCGCTACCGGGTTTCACTTCTTTCATGGTAGTAACCACGGAGAGTGAACCGTCAAAATTCTCGGCAGAAAGGATCATACCTTCACTGACGATACCTTTCAACTTGCGCGGAGCAAGGTTGGCCACGAAGCATACTTGCTTGCCTACCAGCTCTTCCGGATTGTAATGCTGTGCAATACCGCTGACAATGGTACGGTTCTCCAATCCATCGGCAATCTTGAATTGCAGCAATTTATCGGCTTTAGGAACTTTCTGGCATTCCAATACGGTACCTACGCGAATATCCAGTTTCATGAAGTCATCGAACTCAATGTTCGGGCGGATGGGGTTGGCTTTGTAATTAGCTTCCTCATTGGCCTTCTTTGTATCGAGCAATTTCTGTACCTGTGCTTCGATAACGCTGTCCTCTATCTTTTCGAACAGTAGTTCAGGTGTCGCTAATTGGTGACCGGCCGGCAATAGATCAGTGCTGCCCAGAGTAGCCCAGTCAAAACTGTCCATGTTCAGCATGTTACGCAACTTCTCGCTGCTGAACGGCAGGAACGGTTCGAATGCAATGGCCAGATTGGCAACCAGTTGCAGGGAGATATTCAGGATAGTGGCTACACGATCCATATCCGTCTTGGCGATCTTCCAGGGTTCGGTATCTGCCAAGTATTTGTTTCCGATGCGGGCCAGGTTCATGGCTTCCTTCTGTGCATCGCGGAACTTGAATACATCCAGTAGCTTTTCTACTTCTGCTTTTACGTCAGAAAATTCTTTCAATGTTTCGCGGTCGTAATCCGTAAGTTCACCGGCAGCAGGCACTACACCATCGAAATACTTTTTGGTGAGTTGCAGGGCACGGTTCACGAAGTTACCATAAACAGCCACTAACTCATTGTTATTGCGTGCCTGGAAGTCTTTCCAGGTGAAGTCATTATCTTTTGTCTCAGGTGCATTGGCAGTCAGCACATAGCGAAGCACATCTTGCTTACCCGGGAAGTCTGCCAGATATTCGTGCAACCATACAGCCCAGTTGCGTGAAGTAGAAATCTTATCACCTTCCAGATTCAGGAATTCATTACTCGGTACATTGTCCGGTAAGATGAAACTACCTTCCGCTTTCAACATGGCAGGGAATACGATGCAGTGGAATACGATATTATCTTTACCGATAAAGTGGATCAGACGTGTTTCGGGGTCTTTCCACCAGGTTTCCCAAGTGTCGGGCAACAATTCTTTCGTATTGCTGATGTAACCGATAGGGGCATCGAACCATACATATAACACTTTTCCTTCTGCACCTTCTACAGGCACCGGAATACCCCAGTCGAGGTCACGGCTTACTGCACGCGGTTGCAAACCCATGTCAAGCCAGCTTTTGCATTGACCGTATACGTTGGGACGCCACTCTTTATGGTCTTCCAAAATCCATTGGCGCAACCAGCTTTCGTGTTGGTCGAGCGGCAGGTACCAATGCTTTGTTTCACGCATTACAGGCTTACTTCCACTGATGGCACTTTTCGGATTAATCAGGTCTGTGGGGCTGAGGCTTGTACCACACTTCTCGCATTGGTCGCCATAGGCACCTTCTGCATGGCAGTGGGGGCATTCGCCCGTAATATAGCGGTCGGCAAGGAAAGTTTTGGCTTCCTCGTCGTAATACTGCATACTGGTTTTCTCGATGAATTCACCTTTGTCATACAGCTTGCGGAAGAATTCCGAAGCAGTGTCGTGGTGAGTTTTTGAAGTCGTACGACTGTATACATCGAATGAAATGCCGAACTCTTTGAATGATTCTTTGATAAGTGTATGGTAACGGTCTACTATATCCTGCGGCGTCACGCCTTCTTTCTTGGCGCGTATGGTGATGGGTACTCCGTGCTCGTCCGAACCTCCGATAAAGATTACATCTTCTTTTTTCAGTCTCAGATAGCGAACGTAGATATCAGCGGGTACATAAACTCCTGCCAGGTGTCCGATATGAACCGGTCCGTTAGCGTAGGGCAATGCCGACGTAACGGTAGTGCGTTTGAATTTCTTTTCCATTGTGATATATGTATCTCTTTTGTTATGAGCGCATTTTGGTGTGCAAAGATAGCAGTTTTCCACTCAAAGAAAAAGAGAAGACAATGAAATATCCAACTACATGTGGCAGAAATTTATATTTATTGGTGGCTTAACTGGAATAATATCAATATCGGATTACTGTCTTCGCTCCATCATTTCTTGTCTCAAAGATAGGCTTTTTTATCAATGATTGCAATATTACAGAATTGGTTTTTCAATCCTGGATTTCTTCTTGTTAATTTAATATTGCATCTTGTCCAAAGAAGAAGCGTGAAAAATGTAGTTTATCCATGCTCCATGCTATTACTATACATCCACTCACGGTGATTGCAACGGATATGATCATAAAAAGTATTCCGGTGGGTTCAAAGAATAAAAATGGTAGGAACATCTTGCATAATATTGTGAAAAGAGGGGAGAAGAGAAATATGACAAGAGTATTTCTACCTATAAAATAAGAGCATTGCCTGATCCCCTTGGATAGATAACTGTGTGCATATAGTGATATAATGATAGCCAGATAAGTAATAGTGATACCTGCCAGCGTCCCTCTGTTCAGATTGTCTGGAAAACAGCAGAGTAGTATCATGGGGGCAAGGGCAAGAAGCGATGGCTGAAAGATGCGGATAAATGGTAATTTGCTTTGTTTAATGATTACCCCTGCAAGGAAGTAAATGGCATTGGCAAGCACTATAATTCCACCCCAGTATGATACTGCGAATAGACCAAGACCCAATAATATTACCTGTGATATTGTTTTCATGCGGGTATAGCGGAAAGTCAGGTAATATAGTAGACTACAGATAATAAGCGTGTGGAGATACCAGTAGGGACCCAATGGCTTTATAAATATCTTATGCAATAAAATGCTTGAACTGATTTCCGGTACATTTTCTCTCACGGGTAAGATATGCGACATGAGTACGTAACCTGTTTCCAGACACAGATAGGGAATGAAAATCCATAATAGTTTTCTCATAAAGCTTTTGATATCTTTCTGTACATTAGTCAAATAACCGGATATGATTAGGAAAGCGGGCATGTGGAACGTGTATACGATCTGTTTGATATAAGGATATTTATCTCCTATATATACCAGGTGGAAAGCAACCATTAGAAGGATAAGAATGCTTTTCAGATAGTCTAATTCTTTAATGCGATGCTCCATAGATTGAGTTTTGTATGTTATTGCAAGAATAGCATCCCGATCTCATAAAGGTAATGATTCGTGATAGTTTAATAAGTCTTATATTTGTGTGTAATTTCGTTGCTAATGCTTTCGCCTATACAAAAATAGATAGCTTTTTATAAAAAACAGGATAATAATACTTCTTTATGATAATGTAACTATATTTTAAAATATATATATAAGTATTATTAGAGCTATCTTCCAATCATATTTGAACCGTACCTGAGCTATATCAGAACCATATTTGCTCCGTACTTTCTCCATCTGGAAGTACCTCTGAGTGGAGAAAGTGCGGGGTTGGTACGGAGCAAGTATGTCTCAAGTATGTTCCGTGCAGCTTTTTGAGTTATCTTTTGGATAGAAAGGCGTTAAAAAATGTTCCTCATTTGCTTTGCTCGATATTTATTCCGTGTTTTGTATAACGTAAAACATGTAACGTAAAGTGCGTAATACTATTTATAAAAATAGAGAAGATGAAACATGCTATTAAAGTCATCGCTTTCGATGCAGATGATACCCTTTGGAGTAACGAGCCATTTTTTCAAGAAGTGGAACGAAAATATACAGACTTACTGAGTGAATACGGAAGTACTGAAGAGATTTCGGCAGAGTTGTTTAAGACAGAAATGGGAAATTTGGAATGTTTGGGCTATGGTGCCAAAGCATTCACCATCTCAATGGTTGAAACAGCTTTGCGGGTGAGTGGACAGAAGATTTCAGCAGAGAAGATACAGCAAATAATTCTTTTAGGTAAATCTCTGCTCCAGATGCCGATTGAATTGCTACCCAGTGTGGAAGAAACTCTGAAAGCTTTGAAAGAACAAGGGGACTATCGCCTGGTAGTGGCTACGAAAGGTGATTTGTTGGATCAGGAGCGTAAATTGCAACGTTCCGGACTGATGCCTTATTTTGATCACATTGAAATAATGTCTGATAAGACGGAGAAAGAATATACTCGCCTGCTGCAAGTCCTTCAGGTCGCTCCGGAAGAATTCCTGATGATCGGTAATTCTTTGAAATCCGATATTAAGCCGGTACTGGCTATCGGGGGATACGGAGTATACATTCCTTTTGAGGTGATGTGGCAGCATGAGGTGGTGGATACATTCAACCATCCCAGACTGAAACAGATGAAAAATCCGATGGAATTGTTGGGCTGGCTTTAATAATACAGGTTAAATGTTTGCGCCTATTTGCTTTATCCAATATTTATTCCGTATTTTGTGTTACGTAAAAAGTGTAACGTAAAATATGTAATACTGCTTATGAAAGCTCAGAAGATACAACCCCGGAATCCTTTTTTAGTGTATGGTTATGCGAGTCCTCGTTATTTCTGTGATCGTGAAGCTGAGACACAACAGATATTGTCGGCTTTGGAGAATGAACGAAACCTGACATTGATAGCACCTCGCCGTATGGGTAAGACGGGATTGATAAAAAATGTCTTCTATACCCTGCAAGAGCAGAAGCCGGAAGTTGCCTGTTTCTATATGGATATTTTTGCCACGCGCGATTTATCCTCTTTGGTTCGTTTGTTGGCAAAGACTGTATTAGGGCGACTTGATACACTCAGTGAGAGTGCTTTGCATAAACTTACCTCCTTTTTTCGTTCCTGTCGTCCGGTGATCAGTGCGGATGAGTTGACGGGAGTTCCTACAGTTACGTTAGACTTTGTTGCCGATAAGTCTGAACAGACATTGAAGGAAATCTTCGATTATATGGCTGCTTCCGGTAAGAATTGTTATCTGGCTATTGATGAGTTTCAGCAAATCACTTCTTATCCTGAGGAAGGCACGGAAGCGTTGCTTCGTTCTTATATCCAGTTTATCCCGAATGTCCGTTTTATTTTTGCAGGTAGCAGCCAGCATTTGATGCAGGAGATGTTTGTTTCCGCCAAGCGTCCTTTCTATCAGAGTACTCAATTGATGGTGCTTCGTGAGATTGATGAAGAGTCCTATTATCGGTTTGCAAGGAACTTTTTTGAGTTGCAGGGGCAAAAGTTGGATAAATCTGTATTTCATTGGATATATAGCCGCTTTGAGGGACATACTTGGTATATGCAGGCAATGCTGAATCGGTTGTATGAGCGAAATGAATCGGTTGTAGATGCCACTCAGGCAGAACAAGTGTTGATGGGACTCCTTGAAGAAAATACGCCTGTTTATCAGAATCTGATCATTATGTTGACAGACAATCAGCTGGCGCTGATGAAAGCTATCGCGCATGAAGGGAAAGTAACGGCACCCAATAGTGGAGAGTTTATTTTGGGGCATGGGCTGAAGACTCCGAGCAGTGTCAATGCAGCTTTGAAATCGTTGGTGGAGAAAGAGCTTGTTTATAAATCTGCTGACGGATATATGGTTTACGACCGTTTTATGGGGATGTGGCTGTTGCGGAACTGACGAGCCGGTCTAATATTTACGGTCTACGTGATACTCTACTCGGTAGATATGATCGAAATGTTCCGTCCATTCGTTCGGGGCAATGCCGATTTGCAGACCGTAAAAGCGAGTACCCTTTTCACGGTGTACACTCATTTGTTCTAATAATTCCGGTTTACATTCAGGGATGCGATAATCGCTGATAAGTAAGACATCTGCATTCATGTAGCGGTTTTCATCAAGCATTCTGAAAGTGTCTTTCAGCATTTGGGTGGCATCTGTGTCTCCACTAAAAGGATGGCTGAAGAATTCCATTAGTTTCAATCGGTCGCGTCGTATATCAATGGTTTTGGTAGACACAGAGAATGAAATCAGAAAACATTCCCTGTTTTGAAGTTCTGCAATCTCTATGAGCTTTATCAGTAGGGAGTTAGCCATCTTCTCCGGTTTTCCGGTCATGCTGCCCGAGGTGTCGAGGCATACAATCATAGGGCCTTTCAGGACTGCCGATTTTACTTCCAGACGTCTGGAGGGTTGCATGATTTCCGATTTGTAACGGAAGGTTTGCAGCTTCTGTGTGAAGTATTTCAGCATAAAGACATCTTGCAGCTCATTGTCTGCATAGTATAGCAGTTCCGAGGGGAGCAGGGCATTCAGGTCATTGCCGATGGTGACACCCAGAATGTCACTCTTTTGAGAGTGAGCCAGTTTATAGGCACTACCTTCCGTCACATATACTTGTTTGCTACCCTCATCGTCGGCTATTCGCCCCATACGGTTGGCTACTTTCAGCAGTTCGGGATATTCCTTTTGCAGTTTTACAATCTTCCGGATATTCTCAAAATCTATGGTATTCCATAGCCCGTTCATCATGCTCCATGCCTGATAGAACTCTTCTTTATCCACTTGGTGCTCTTCCAGATATTCCGGTATCTTATTCAGGCTGGTTTTTAGTTTCTTTTCTAGAAAGTCCTTCTTGATATCTAGGTTTTTCTCTTTCTGCTCCTGTTGTTTTTGATGAAAAGAATCTTCCCAATCTTTCAGCATTTTCTCCCAGACAGTAGAGTCATGCTGCTTATCTTTATCTCCGAACATGTGTTCGTAGAACGGTTCATCGAAAGCATTTTCTTTATAATCGTCTTTGATTTTTCTTAATAATGCTTGCCAACCGTCCCGCTTCTCCTTAACCCAGTTCAAGGCACTTCCCATTTCTCCAAGTTCAGATTGAGCTCTTTGCATCTGGAACTTTTCCTGTTCAAGAAACTGCCAGACAAACTGCGTGGTGATGTCATAGAATATGCGTGCACGGACCTCATCGCCTAACACCAGAACTCTGATGGAAGGATTGTTCATGATGGCCAGTAGATAGAGCAACAAGGGATCTTCCGTTTCGCCGTATAGAGTCTTGGCGCATTCTCCTGTTTGCACAAATTTCTCGACTATCTTTGTATAGAAGTGGATGTCATACTTCTTTTTGGTTAGCCCCGCCATATTGTTGCAAATTGAATTGTAACTTTTCCTCTTCGATCTCTACATTCCGCAGTCTTTTTAATACTTCGTCCGAGTAGCGGGTGATTAACTCTTTATCAGCCGGTGTGACGAACAGATTGTCCGTACATAAGGAACTGGTAAAGGTTGATAGTTGTTGGAAGAGTTGATTCAACTCGTTCCGGTAATTGCGGAGAGTGATCTGAGGCAATTTGTCGAACAGGTTTTGGGAAGATTTGCCGGATGTAGGGAGTGTTTTTTCTCCTTTTTTCCTTTGGCTCATCGGATATCGCACACCGTCTATCAACAGGTATTCTGTTCCTTCCCTGTACAGGTTTACCCGTTGCTGGGAGGCAGATGATGAGGGCGTTCCGCCCGGGTAACAACGAATGATGGAACGTCCCGGATTCAATGGGTCGGGATAGATAACAGCTTGTTTCGGTGCATTTTCTTTCTTCTGTTCCTTCAGAGCCAGATAGTCTACGGCAAAGATGTATGTATGGCCTGTTCCGTGTTCCTCTACATGGTAATAGAAGTAGTCTGTAATTTCCAGTTCATTCCTGGGGGAACAGTTGTTCTTGAAGTCTTCCAAAGCCTGGCGTACACGGCTGATCCGGATGTCGCTTTTAATCGCTTCAGTGATTTCTTCCATTTTTTCCAGGCAGGAGGTGAATAGCTCCCGGATGACCAGTTGATGAATCGGCTCACATTCATCTGCTTCATTCCACAAACAATGGTATAGGGGCAGCAAGTCTGATGAGTTGACCTCTGTACGTCCGTTAATGAAAGCTGAGGCTTTCAGCAATTGTACAATGTTTTTCCAGCGGCGGTCGCTTATATATACGTTTCGGGCAGTGCCTTCATCATCCAGTAGAAGCCGTTTCAGTTGGCGGCGAACGTTAGTAATGTAGTGCAGAATCTCGGCAGATAGTGAAATCCGGTTGATCCGTCCGCGCCAGTCTGCATATTCTTCTTCACTGATTTGCAGTTCTGAAGGCACGTTTATTTCTTTATCGTTGTCATCGAGCAGCATGTTGTAAAAAGTCTGTTCGTCCTTTACACAGGTGCAGATGATACGCAGCAGGAACCGATCCCACAGAGCCTCAAGTCCTTCGCCGTGTGCTGGTAACTCGTTACTGGCGGCAATCAGAAGTTTTAGTGGTAACTTAATTTCGCTATCGCCATTCCGATAGATTTTCTCGTTGATGGCGGTGAGCAATGAATTTTGTATGGCAGGTCCCGCTTTCCATATCTCATCCAGAAACACTACGCTTGCCGTAGGCAGATACCCATCAATGGCACGTTCGTATTTATCAAACTCTTTCAGTCGGTTGATGCTGATAGGACCGAATATCTCGTCGGGAGTAGAAAAGCGTGACATCAGATATTCAAAAGCTTTTGCTCCCTTAAAGGCAGATTTTAGTCTACGCGCCACCATGGACTTAGCTATCCCCGGAGGACCCAGCAAGAGAACACTTTCGCCTGCCAATGCTGCCAATAGTGACAAGCTGAGTTCAGTATCCTTCTCGTAAACCCCTTGGTTGATGGCGGTTAATAGTTGTTGTATTCTGTTTCTGATGTCCATAATTCTTCTTGTTTACACTTCATTTTAGGTATGAAGCTTCAAAGATATGAAATCTTTATACGGAATACTGACAAATATTTTGAATTATTGCAGATAAAAAGTTATCTTTGGTGCAGTATTCCCAAAAGAACAGCATTTTACAAAAAGGATATCTAATTTAAGAATGAACATGAGAAATGCTATGAAAATGAAGGAAGAGAAGAAACGATGGTTACATTTCTATAACCGGATATTGTCCGGAGTATTGGTCTTACTCGGTTTTAATGCATGTGACGGGACGGGGGCTGATGAATATGGAACACCTTATTGCCGTTTTGAGATTAAAGGTAAGGTACTCGATGAACTACGCGAACCTGTAAAGGATGCAAGGGTTATCGTAAAGGAACTTACGTCGGATGGAGAACCGATGGGAGCTTATTACACTGATACTCTGTATACTCAAGAGAATGGAGAGTTTCGATTCTTAAATGAGCAGGCAGGTGGCTATGGTAAATATCGCTTAGTGTGTGAAGATTCACCGGGTATTTATAAAGCAGACTCAACTGACATAAAAATGGAACCGACAGGTGGCAAAGGCTGGTATCAAGGCAGTGACACTAAAGAAGTAGATTTTGTACTGAAGAAAAAGAATGAATAATCTTTCATTACGTAAACAGCTTGCTCTGGAAATAAACCGGAAGATCTGGAATAACTTGAAAGAACTGCACCCTCTGAAGCAGCTCTTCTGGGAGTGTACTTTGCGCTGTAATCTCCACTGCAAGCATTGCGGAAGTGACTGTAAACGAATGGCGGCAGTGGAAGATATGCCTGCCGAAGATTTTCTGCGTACTGTCGATTCCATTACTCCTTATGTAAATCCCAATAAAGTAAGTATCATCATCACCGGTGGAGAACCCCTGATGCGGGAAGACCTGGAAAAAGTCGGGCTGGCCCTCTACCGCCGTGGTTATCCGTGGGGCATGGTCTCCAATGGACTTTATCTGACAAAGGAACGCTTGCAACGTCTCATGGCTGCCGGATTGCACTCCATAACTATCAGTCTGGATGGTTTTGCCGAAGATCATAATTGGTTGCGGGGACATCCTGAGAGCCATCATAATGCTTTGGAAGCCATAAAGATGCTGGTACATGAACCGGAGCTGACCTGGGATGTGGTGACCTGCGTTAACCGACGTAACTACCCTTATCTGGACGAATTAAAAACATCTCTTTATAAAATAGGCGTTCGCCAATGGCGGATGTTTACTATCTTTCCGGTTGGCCGTGCTGCTTCGCATCCTGAGCTCCAGCTGACAGATGAAGAATTTACCGGACTTATGGACTTCATTAAAGAAATCCGTAAGGAAGGAAAGATACATTTGAGTTATGGCTGCGAAGGCTTTCTCGGCAAGTACGAAGGAGAAGTGCGCGATAGCTTCTTCGCTTGCAATGCCGGTGTTACTGTCGGTTCTATCTTGGTAGACGGTTCTATCTCTGCTTGTCCCAGTATCCGAAGTGACTTTCATCAAGGGAATATCTATCAGGACAATTTTATGCAGGTGTGGGAAGAACGCTTCCAGCCATTTCGTAACCGCGATTGGATGAAAAAAGATGCTTGTGGCGATTGTTCCTTCTTCCGTTATTGCGAGGGTAACGGGATGCATCTTCGTGATGAAAACGGTAATCTCCTGTTTTGTCATTCAAAGAGATTAGCTCCTTGATTTATTTTAGTAACGCTTAAAAATAGTTTGGTACATCAATGATAATTTATCTCCCATTTTATTATCGGCTATTACTAAATTATTTTTCTCCTATTGGGAAAAAATAAATCAGTCTATTCTTCCTCTTCGTATTTCTTTTGTTTTCCGATTGCAGGATTGCATAAAAGGTGTATATTTGTGACATCGTATCCTGAACTTAAAGTGAATAAACTATGATAACAAACCAATTGCTTCGTCCTGCCAGTATTGTAGTGGTGGGAGCATCCAATAATGTGCACAAACCGGGAGGCGCCATCTTGCGTAATCTTATTAATGGTGGCTATACCGGAGAACTCCGTGCCGTAAACCCCAAAGAGACAGAAGTACAAGGTGTAACAGCTTATGCCGATGTGAAGGATATTCCCGATACGGATATGGCTATACTTGCCATTCCGGCACAGATGTGTCCGGATGCTGTGGAGGTGCTTGCTGCTGAAAAGCAGGTACGTGCGTTTATCATCCTTTCCGCCGGGTTTGGTGAGGAGACACATGAGGGTGCGTTGCTGGAAGACCGTATTCTGGAAACGGTGAATAAGTATGGAGCTTCCCTGATAGGGCCGAATTGCATTGGACTGATGAATACCTGGCATCATAGTGTGTTCAGCCAACCCATCCCGCAACTGCATCCACAAGGAGTCGATTTGATATCCAGTTCCGGTGCGACCGCCGTTTTCATTCTGGAGAGTGCCGTAACGAAAGGTTTGCAGTTCAACTCCGTCTGGTCTGTGGGAAATGCGAAGCAGATAGGTGTGGAAGACGTATTGCAGTATATGGACGAGAACTTCCAACCGGACAAAGATTCTAAAATCAAATTACTCTATATCGAAAGTATTGGTGACCCCGACCGCCTGTTGTTCCATGCTTCTTCTTTAATTAAGAAAGGTTGTAAGATTGCCGCCATCAAGGCTGGCAGTAGCGAGAGTGGGAGCCGTGCCGCATCTTCGCATACAGGAGCCATTGCCAGTTCGGACTCGGCAGTGGAAGCTCTGTTCCGTAAAGCCGGTATTGTACGTTGCTACTCACGCGAAGAGCTGACTACAGTAGGATGTATCTTTACCCTTCCGGAATTGAAAGGGAAGAACTTCGCTATCATTACTCATGCCGGAGGTCCGGGCGTTATGCTGACTGATGCATTGAGTAAAGGCGGACTGAATGTCCCAAAACTGGAAGGCCCGGTTGTAGATGAACTGAAAGGAAAACTCTTTCCCGGTGCGGCTGTAGGAAATCCGATTGATATCCTGGCTACGGGAACTCCCGATCATCTGCGGCTCTGTCTGGAATACTGCGAAGAGAAATTCGATACGATAGATGCTGTTCTGGCTATTTTCGGTACGCCGGGACTGGTTACCATGTTCGAGATGTACGATGTGCTGCATGAGAAAATGCAGAGTTGCAGTAAACCTATCTTCCCCATTCTCCCTTCTATCAATACCGCCGGAGCAGAAGTTGCCGCTTTTCTTGCTAAAGGTCATGTGAACTTTGCCGATGAAGTGACGCTGGGCACAGCCTTGTCACGTATCATGAATGCTCCCCGCCCTGCTACCAATGAGATCGAACTCTTTGGTGTGGATGTGCCGCGTATTCGCCGTATTATAGATTCTATTCCCGAAGACGGATATATCCAGCCGCATTATGTACAGGCGTTGCTTCATGCTGCCGGTATTCCTATCGTTGAAGAATTTGTGTCTTCTAATAAAGACGAAGTACTGGCCTTTGCCCGTCGTACAGGTTTCCCCGTGGTGGCAAAGGTTGTGGGGCCTGTTCATAAATCCGACGTCGGTGGCGTAGTGCTTAATATAAAAGGAGAACAGCATCTGGCGTTTGAATTTGAACGTATGATGCAAATTCCCGAAGTGACGGGGATACTGGTACAACCTATGCTGGCAGGTACGGAACTTTTTGTAGGTGCCAAGTATGAAGCTAAATTCGGTCATGTGGTGCTCTGCGGTTTGGGTGGTATCTTTGTGGAAGTGCTGAAAGACGTTTCTTCCGGTTTGGCACCACTTTCGTACGAAGAGGCTTACTCTATGATTCATTCTCTCCGCGCTTACAAGATTATCAAGGGAACGCGCGGACAGAAAGGGGTGAATGAAGATAAGTTTGCTGAGATTATCGTACGCCTCTCCACTTTGCTACGCTTTGCTACAGAGATTAAAGAAATGGATATTAATCCGCTTTTGGCTACGGAGAAACATGTGATTGCAGTGGATGCCCGTATCCGGATAGAAAAGAAGTAGCTTGTCACTTGTAATTCGTAATTTGTAACTTACATGAAGCGACATATCCTGATATTCCTCATTTGTCTGATGCAGCTTCCACCGCTTTTTTCGGAAAGCATGGATCGCTTTTTCAGCCAGTACAACTTTAAGTTTATTACTGAAACTGCAGGGTTACCCTATAGTTTTGTGAGTGATATCTTCAAGGACTCCGAAGGATATGTATGGGTTGCTACGCATTACGGAATAGGTCGCTATGACGGTTATCAATTCCTGAACTATGGCACTCAAACGGAACCGATATGTCTCAAGAACGACTTTGTTCATAAGGTCTGTGAGGACAACTTTCGGCGCCTTTGGATAGCCTCCGAGGGTGGCATCGACATTCTCAACCTGGATACTTATGCTTTGGTGGAGTTACCTGTTCCATCAGACAGCCCGCTACGAAGGTTGATGAATGAAAACGTAAGTACGGTTTATAAGGACAAGCAAGGTGATGTCTGGGTTTCTGCTAACAAGGATTTGTGGTGTATAGAACTGGATACTGAAGGAGCTATAAAGAATTACTATCATCTGGAGAGTGAGTGTGCTTCTCCGGTGCATGCTGTCACCGATCTGGGTTGGACAGTTTGTGCAGGTATTGACAATGAAGTGTGCCGCATCACGAAGCATGAAGGACATCTTCTGAAAGTGGAGAAACTGTCTGACAGCCTGGTTTCTTTCAGTGAAGATTGGCGGATCTCCTGTATGCAGGTAGACGGCGATTTGTTGTGGATTGGCTCTAACCGTGGCTTATTCAAATACCACCATACCGGGCAAAGTCTGAAACGTTATCGTTACTCCACCCACCGCCCCGGGATGCTGAGCCAGGCTTATATAACGGATATCAAACTAACGGAGCGGGGACACCTGATTGTATCCACCCTTAACGGACTGAATGTCTATGATAAAGACACGGATACTTTCTCGTTCATTCGTCAGACCAGTGAACGAGTGGGAGTTACCATCAACTGCAATGCCATCAACTGCCTGTTTACCGATGGTGAGACCATTTGGCTGGGTACTGAAACCGGTGGCATCAACCTGCTTTCTCCGAAGCGGCTTCAGACAAAACTGTGGACGTGTGGGAGTGCGGATACCGAAAACGATGCCCCTACGCCTGTGAATGCGGTGGATGAAGACAAAAACGGAAATCTTTGGGTTGCCCTGGTAGAGCGCGGTTTGTTGAAGTGGAATGAAGATAGTAAATCTTGTGTCCACCACCTCTTTTCTCCTAATGACATAACCTCTGTCAGCAACAATACCTTGATGGGTATCCTGATAGACTCCGATAACCGCCTGTGGGCATATACTTGGGGTGTGGGGATTAATGGGATCGACCTGAATATCCCCAATAACCGTACCTTCAAACGCTATACCCGCGAGAATATTCCTGAATTGGAAGGCGATTTTATCAACAGTGCCTGTGAAGATGTGATTAACCATGGAATATGGTTCGGTTCCACGCGCGGAGTACACTTCTACGACAAGCGGAAGGATACTTTCGTTCGTGTACTGTTCGATCAGTCTGATAATGAGTTTGAGGCCATCTATGCTTTACTGATTGACAGTAAGAAACGCCTCTGGGTAGGTACTACACAAGGTGTCTTTATCGTGGACCTTGCTTCTTTTGCCAAGTCAAATAAACGTTTTGATTATAAGTATCTCAAGTATAAACTGGATAATCCGCAGTCCACTCAACTGGAAAAGATCAACAGTATTCTGGAAGACAAAAACGGTACCATCTGGCTGGGTGGTAATGGAAGCGGCTTGTATCAGTTGACGAGTGACAAGAATAATCATTTTGTATTCAGAAACTATACGACGCGCCACGGGCTGCCTAATAATACCATTATCGGCATGGCGGAAGACGGACAGGGAAACTTGTGGCTGACTACGAACGATGGAGTATCCCGGTTGAATATCCAGTCAATGACATTCAGCAACTATACGCAGGCCGATGGATTGCCTGCTACCCAGTTTTATTGGAATGGTATCCATTACTCGGAAAGGCATGATTTTATTTATATGGCAACCATAGACGGACTGGTTATTATCCACCCTGACGATGAGGCTTCACAGCCTGCGGATTCGCATGTGAAACTTTCTTCCCTGGCCATTGGTGGAAATATGATTTATCCTTCCAGTGGTGATTATCTGAAAAAAAATATCACTCTTGCTTCTGGTATTTTTCTGCATGAACGGGAGAACCGTTTCTCCATAGGTTTTACTACGCAGAATTATGGAAACAGTAGCCGTATCCGTTTTGCTTATCGTCTGCAGGGGTACGAGGAGGAATGGAACGAAACTCAGCCGGGTGATGGCATGGCCCGGTATACGGCTGTTCCGCCGGGAAACTATACATTGCAGGTTCGTGCAACGGATGAGCTGGGACGTTGGTCGGAAGAAACGACCGAAATAAAAGTCGGAATCACGCCTTATTTTTATAAGTCCGGTTGGTTCTACCTGCTTCTTGCCATAGCCATTTGCTTTGCTATCTATTTATTCTATAAGCGCAAGACCCGGAGCTATCGTGAACAGAAAGCACGACTGGAAAAGGAAGTGGAACTGCGTACGCAGGAACTGGCTGTCCAAAACAAGCAATTGGAGACCATGGCCCAACACGTGAAAGAGATTACGGAAGAGAAGATTGCCTTCTTTACAAATATCACGCATGAGTTCCGCACTCCGGTTACATTGATTCACGGTCCCATTGAGCATGCCCTGAAGGAGACACAGGACGAGGCGGTGAAGGCACAGTTACAGATAGCTGAACGGAATTCACGGTATTTGCTCTCCCTAGTCAATGAACTGATGGACTTCCGAAAACTGGACATCGATAAAGTGGTGTTGGATAAGCGCTCCTCGAATTTTGTCGAGTTCTTATCTGAGTTGCTGATACCTTTCAGGGTTTTTGCAAAGGAGAGGCAGATTGATATATGCACTTATTTCCGATTGGAGAATCCTTTCCTGATGATTGATCCCGGATATATGCGTAAGGTGCTGGTTAATCTGGTTTCGAATGCCATTAAGTTTACGCCCGATGGTGGTCGCATTGATATATTTGTGGCATCCATTAAGGGTGAAGGCGGAGAGAAGTTGCTCTATATGAATGTATGTGATACGGGACACGGTATTGTGACAGAAGACATGGAGAAGATTTTCGACCGTTTCTATCAATCTAAGAAGAGTATGAAATATCCGGTTTACGGGCAGAGTGGTACGGGTATCGGTCTTTTCCTGTGTAAACGGATTGTATACTTGCATGGGGGAGAAATTTTTGCCCGTAATAATCCCGGGCGAGGGGCTTCATTCCGTATGTTGATGCCGTTGGTTTCCGGTGAACAAGTGGGAACAAGAGGAGAAATAGTGGAAGATCCCGGTACTGTATACCTGCCGGATACCTTACAGCCGGAAGATACACAGAAGAAAGAGACCATCTTGATTGTGGAAGATAATAAGGATATGCGCTCGTATATCCGTACGTTGCTTGTAGGCGATTACCGTTTGTTTGAGGCAGGCGACGGGCAGGAAGCTCTTGAAATAGTTCAGAAGCATACGATAGATTTAATAGTTAGCGACCTGATGATGCCTGTGATGGATGGTATGGAGTTGTCCCGCCGCATCAAGGAGAATCTGGCCACTTCGCATATTCCGTTCCTTATGCTTACGGCACTTCGCTCGGATGTGCAGGAAAAGAGGAGCTTCGAAATAGGCGTGGACGAGTATCTCTGTAAGCCTTTCGATGAAGAAGTGCTCCGGCTTCGTATTCGCAATATCCTGAATTTACGGAGGAAATATAAGAAGATGTTCTCATCCAGCAGCAATGTGGAAGAGCTGCATGTAAAGGAAGAGTCGCGGGACAAGACATTCATTACGAATGCCGTCAACCTGATGAAGGAGCACTATGCCGATGCGGAATATAACCTGGAACGTTTTGTGCGTGATATGGGATATAGCAAGACGCTCGTCAACAAGAAAATGCAGGACCTCACAGGGCAACCTATCGGACAGTTTATGAAGAATTACCGTCTGAACGTGGCGCAACGGATTATACAGGAAGGATCTGGAGACATCAATGTTTCGGAGATAGCATACGCTGTAGGTTTTAATGACCCGAAGTACTTCACTAAGTGCTTCAAAGAGTTCTTTGGGTATTTACCGAGTTCGAAACTGGGAAAGAAGGGGTAAGGTAGCTCGTTTACTATATTCGTCCCAAACTTTTCTATTTTCTCCTTATATAATAAAATAAACGCCTACTTTTGCACATCACCCAGAAGTAATGAATACCATGAAAACCAAACTCTATTTAGTTATTTTGTTAGTAGTAGGCTTGTCTACTTATTTATCTGCCAACCCTGTTAATGGCTTGCTTGAAAGAATTGATAAGGGAGCATCTAAGAAATTTGTTATTGAACTCAATAAAGGTGCGGACGACTTTTTTGAACTGGATCAGAAAGGTAGTAAAGTTGTTGTCCGTGGTAATAACTATGTGAATATAGCGACAGGTATCAACTGGTATCTGAAATATTATGCCGGTATCCAGCTATCATGGAACGGTATGCAGGCATCGCTCCCCGTGGTACTTCCTCCCGTTACTCGGAAAGAGCGTCACGAAACGTCCCTCTCACTTCGTTATGATTTCAACTATTGCACCTACTCTTATACGATGGCTTTCTGGGATTGGGAGCGCTGGGAGAAAGAAATAGACTGGATGGCTCTGCATGGCATCAATCTTCCTTTGGCCGCTGTAGGGCAGGAGTGTATCTGGTTCAATATGCTCCAAAAACTGGGATATTCCAAAGAAGAAATAAACAGCTTTATAGCCGGCCCCGCCTTCCTGGCTTGGTGGGCCATGAATAATCTGGAAGGATGGGGCGGCCCCAATCCGGACTCTTGGTATGCACAGCAGGAAGCTCTGCAGAAGAAAATATTGAAGCGCATGCGTGAGTATGGCATTAAACCTGTATTTCCGGGATATTCCGGAATGGTTCCGCATGATGCTGACGAGAAGTTGGGACTGAACCTGACCAAGTCCGATCTGTGGAATGGCTTTACCCGTCCGGCTTTCTTGCAGCCCACTGATGCTCGTTTTGCCGAGATAGCCGATTTGTATTACCGGGAGCAGGAGAAGCTTTTCGGCAAGGCCGATTATTACTCTATGGACCCCTTTCACGAAGCAGAAAATGCCGCTTCGGTAGATTTCGATGCAGCCGGAAAGGCCATCATGACGGCTATGAAGAAAGTGAATCCGAAAGCCACCTGGGTAGTACAGGGTTGGACGGAGAATCCTCGCCCTGAAATGATAAAGAATATGCAGAACGGAGATCTGCTGATACTGGACTTGTTCAGTGAATGTCGCCCTATGTGGGGAATCCCTTCCATTTGGAAGCGCGACAAAGGTTATGAGCAGCACGACTGGCTTTTCTGTATGTTGCTCAATTTCGGCGGCAATGTCGGTCTGCACGGTCGCATGGATCAGTTGCTCAACAACTTCTATCTGACAAAGAACAACCCGTTGGCAACTCATCTGAAAGGTATCGGTCTCACCATGGAAGGCTCAGAGAATAACGCCATGATGTTCGAACTGATGTGCGAACTGCCTTGGCGCCCGGAGAAATTCACGAAAGAGGAATGGCTGAAAGATTATCTCTTTGCCCGTTACGGTGTGCGCGACGAGAAGATAGAACAGGCATGGACTCTGCTTGCCAATACTATTTATAACTGCCCCTTCGGAAATAATCAGCAAGGCCCTCATGAATCTATCTTCTGTGGACGTCCTTCGCTGAATAACTTTCAGGCATCGAGCTGGTCGAAGATGAAGAACTATTACGACCCCACTGTTACGGAAGAAGCTGCCCGGCTGATGCTGGAGGTAGCCGATAAATATCGTGGTAATAATAACTTTGAATATGACTTAGTAGATATTGTTCGCCAGTCCCTTTCGGATAAAGGGCGCATTGTTTATAACCGTACCATTGCCGACTTCAAGAGCTTTGATAAACGCAGTTTTGCCCGTGACTCCCGGAAATTCCTGGATATACTGCTGTTGCAGGATAAATTGTTGGGTACACGCAGTGAGTTTCGTGTAGGTCGCTGGATAGAGCAGGCACGCAAGTTGGGCACTACTCCCGAAGAAAAAGACTTGTACGAATGGAATGCCCGTGTACAGATAACTACTTGGGGCAATCGTGTTTGTGCTGACGACGGCGGTCTGCGCGACTATGCCCATAAGGAATGGAACGGCATTCTGCGCGATTTTTACTATAAACGTTGGGCGGCTTATTGGCAAACCCTCCAAGACCAACTGGATGGTAAACCCGAAGTGAAATTGGATTATTATGCAATGGAAGAACCCTGGACATTGGCGAAGAATCCGTATGGTTCAACTTCCGAAGGAAACTGTGTGGATGTGGCAAAGGAAGCATTTGAGAAAGTGTTTGAGAATGAGTGATTAGTGATTAACACCCTACAGATGATGGAAAATATTCAACCCCCAATTTCCGGCTATCCGCAGAAGAAGCGACTCTTGTCTCTCGACGTGTTACGTGGAATTACTGTTGTCGGAATGATTCTCGTCAATAATTCCGGTGGAAAGCTATCCTACGACTCCCTGCAGCATTCTGCATGGAATGGGCTGACGCTTTGTGACCTGGTCTTTCCGTTCTTTTTGTTCATCATGGGCATTTCCACTTACATTGCTCTGAACAAGTTCCATTTCCAGGCATCAGGTCCGGTGATCCGTAAGATACTGAAACGTACTCTTGTCATTCTGTGCATCGGCTGGGCCATTCATTGGTTTCACTTTATCTGTGAGGGCGATTTCTTTCCCCTTGCCCATCTCCGGCTTACGGGGGTGTTGCCACGTATCGCTTTATGTTATTGTGCCGTTTCTTTCGTAGCTCTGTATGTCAAGCCTAAGTATATCGGCTGGATGATCGGTTTCCTTATTATCGGATATGCCGTCTTGCTCGGCATTGGCAATGGATATACCCTCGATAGTACAAATATCCTGGCAATTATAGACCGGAATGTATTGGGTGCAGACCACCTTTATCATAAAAGTCCGATAGATCCGGAAGGACTTACCAGCACCCTTGCAGCTATTGCTCATACATTGATTGGCTTTTGTTGCGGGAGGATCATACTGGCTAAGGAAGCTTTGGAACAGAAAACCCTGAAACTGTTTGTGGCAGGCTTTATTCTGATGGCATGCGGTTTTGTGCTGACGGAGGCTTTGCCATTGAATAAGCGTATCTGGTCGCCTACCTTCGTATTGGTTACTTGCGGACTGGCTGCCATGCTTCAGGCTGTACTTATTTACTTCATCGATATGAAAGAGAAGAAGAACTGGTGCCGCTTTTTTGAGGTATTCGGAGTCAACCCTTTGTTTCTCTATGTACTCAGTGAGGTGGCGGCTATTGTTATCGGTGCCACCGGAAGCAAACCGATTGTTTACGAAGGGATACATTCATTGATAACCGATCCTTATCTGGCATCTGCCGTTTACGCTCTTGCTTTCACGTTGCTGATGGGAGCATGCGGCTATCCATTGTATAAAAAGAAAATCTATATAAAAATATAACATGAAACGGACGATCTATACATACTGCTCCCTATTATTGGTAACTGCCTTGCTGCCGGGTACCACTTCGTGCACCGGACGTTGTGGAATGGATGATGAGTCGCGGTTATCCTATATCGACACCCGCGTCGGCACTGCCCCCAGTGCCACCCATACAGCCGGATTGTTCGGCAAAGATACCGAAGAATACGGGCAAACTCTTCCAGCAGTACTCGAACCCAACGGAATGAACTTCTGGACTGCGCAGACGCGTGATACGGAACAAAAATGTATAGCTCCCTATTATTATGCAGATTCCCTGCTGCAAGGTTTCCGTAACTCCCATTGGATTGTGGGCGGATGTACGCAGGATTACGGTTCTATGACCCTGATGCCCCTCTTCGGTACATTACGTTGTCAGCCGGAAGCACGTTCCACCCGTTTCTCGCATGCCGAGGAAATGGCGACTCCCGCCTATTATAGGGTTTCTCTACCGGATGAGAAGATCTTTGCTGAAATGACGGGCCGTTCGCGTTCCGCTATCTTTCGTTTCACCTACGGAAAAGCGGGAAAAGGTTATTTGGTGGTGAATCCCAACAGTGATGAAGGTCAGGGATACATCTGCATCGATACCCTCAACAATCAGATTTACGGATACAATCCCGTTCACCGCATTTATCAGGGCTGGGGAAAACCGGCAGGGTATAGCGGACATTTCATCGTTCAGCTGCAAAAGAAGCTGACGGGGTACGGTGTGTTCAGGGGAGATTCCCTGTCTCCAGGTGTCATCCGGATAGGTGATGCGGCCCAGATAGGTGCTTATGTAGAATTTAATGTAGCTGAAGGCGAAGAAGTGCTGGTAAAAGCTGCTTCCTCCTTTACCGACCGGGACGGTGTTTTGCAAAACCTGAAGGCTGAAATCCCTCATTGGGATTTCGGTCAGACTTGCACAGATTTGAGACAGATCTGGGAAAAACACCTCTCTGCCATTGATGTAGAAACCGAACAGCTTGCGGACAAGGAAATGTTTTACGGTGCTTTCTATCGTGCCTCTTTCCTGCCGCATACATTCAATGATGTAGATGGGCGTTATCCCTCTTTTGCAAATGGAACCCCGATACGGCAACTTCCTGAAGGAGAAACGTATTATGAAGATTACAGCATGTGGGATACCTACCGTGCCCTGCATCCAATGATAAATCTGCTTTTCCCGACCAAGGGCGGAGATATGATGCAATCTCTGGTGCATAAATATGAGCAAGGCGGGTGGCTACCCATTTTCCCTTGCTGGAATAGCTATACCGCCGCTATGATAGGCGATCATTGTATCTCCGCCATCAGTGATGCCTACTGTAAGGGCATTCGTAATTTCGATGTGGATAAGGCTTATGAAGGAATGCGTAAGAATGCTTTTGAAGTTCCTTCCAACCCAGATGAATATAAAAACGGTATGGGGCGCCGTGCCCTGGCTTCTTATCTGGAATATGGATATATTCCTCTTGAAGACGGTGTACCCGATGCATTCCACACGAAAGAACAAGTGTCGCGTACCCTGGAATATGCTTATGATGACTTTGCCCTTGCACAGATGGCGAAAGCTCTGGGTAAGACAGATGATTACCAGGCATTGATACAGCGTGCTGCCAATTATCGCAATGTGATTGATTCCCGTACCGGATATGCCCAGGGACGTCATGCCGATGGTACTTTCCTGAATGATGCCAATGCTTTCAATTTCGCCCGTTTCATTACTGAGGGCGCTCCTTGCCATTATACCTGGTATGTGCCGCAAGATCCGTACGGGTTGATGGATTGTATGGGAGGCAAGGATAAATATGTAGCCAAACTGGATTCCATGTTCAGCGAACAGCGTTACTGGCATGGAAACGAGCCCTGTCATCAGGTTGCTTATATGTTCAATTATGCAGGCGAGCCTTGGAAAACTCAACGTGCCGTCCGGCATATTATGGAAACGGAATATCTGAATGAACCGGGTGGGCTTTCCGGTAATGACGATGCCGGACAGATGTCGGCCTGGTATATGTTTGCCGCTATGGGGTTCTATCCGGTATGTCCCGGTACCCCGTATTATCTACTTGCCAGCCCCTCATTCCCCAGCTTTACGCTGAATCTTGAGAATGGAAATACATTCACCGTGAAAGCCCGTAATGCGTCGCAGAAGAATATTTATATCCAGTCGGCAACACTAAATGGAAAGCCTTATACACGGAATTATATTACCCATCAGGATATAGTGAATGGTGGTGTGATGGAGTTTGTAATGGGGGATGAACCGAATAAAGAGTGGGGAGCGGGAGCAGAAAACTGTCCGCCGGAAGTAATGTAGTTTAATTATAAGAAAGATATACTTATTATGAGAGTAAAAGCATTCTTGTTTGCCCTATGCTGTATCTTGCTGTTAGGGGCTTGCGGTACTCCGAAGACTGGAGGAACTGTCTACAATATTATGGATTACGGAGCCAAAGGTGACGGCGTGACCGATGACGCCGCTGCTATACAAACCGCTATCGACCAGTGTTCCAAGTCGGGTGGCGGAACGGTCCTTGTTCCGGCGGGGCGTATTTTCATGTGCAGTCCTTTCCATCTTGCCTCGTTTGTAGAACTACACTTGGAACCTAATTCCTGCCTGCTTGCCAATCCCGATGAGGCTGCCTATTCATTGAGCGCTTTCCGCGATAACCGTGGTGAAGGTATGATGTGGATTTATGGTCAAGACCTGAAAGAGGTATCTATCACCGGAACAGGAACTATAGACGGAAACGGTGTCTCCTTTATGGGCAAGGAACTGGAAGATTCTTACGAGCTGAAACCGGTGACCGACTTTGATCCCCGTCCGCATGTGCTGACGCTTATCAATATAGAGAAGACAGTGATTCGTGATGTAACCATCCGCAACAGTGCCTATTGGACGGTTCATCTCATTGGTTGCAACGATGCCTCCATTGATGGCATCTCTATTCTGAACAATCTGAAGATACGCAATGGCGACGGCATCGATGTAGACCATTCCAAGAATGTGCGTATTGCCAATTGCCATATAGAATCAGGTGATGACTGTATCTGCCTGAAGAACCGCCGCGAGTTTGAGGAGTACGGTTCGTGCGAAGACATTGTGGTAACTAACTGTACCATGGTCTCCCGTTCCTGTGCCATCAAGATCGGTTCGGAAAATATGGATAAGATTAATAACGTACTGTTCAATAACTGTATCATTAAGAATAGCAACCGCGGCATCGGTATTCAGAACCGGGATGAAGGAACGGTTACCAACGTAATTTTCTCTAATATGATTGTGGATTGCATGTTCTACTCGGATGTCTGGTGGGGGAAAGCGGAACCTATTTACGTGACTTCTTATCCGCGTGCCGTAGGCAATCATAAGGATGCCGGTTGGCGCTTTCCGAAGGGAGCTACCGAAGGACGTTGCGGAGAGGTGAGCCGTATTTATTTCACAAATATCAAGTGTACCAGCGAGAACGGTATTTTTGTAGGCGGGGATACACAAGACAAGGTGAACCATATCTACTTTGAAAACGTAGATCTGCTGTTGCAGAAACGTACTGCCTATGAGGGCGGTATTTATGATAAACGTCCGTGCGTAGGCGAAGGATTTATCCATGATAAGACGTATGGGTTCTATATCGATACGGCATCCGATATCCTGATAGATGATTGTACGGTTACTTGGGGAGATATCCGTCCCGATCAGGCAGCTGAAGGTATTGGACAGAAGGATGTTCGTAATCTGAAAGGTAACTTAAATTCGTCACGAAGATGAGACAATGCATAATTTTTATATTGTATTTACTGTGTACTTTCACCGCCCGTTCCCAGTCCGTATTGACGCCGGAGCAGACAGGGAGTATTTATTATGCTTATCCTGCCCCTCCATCTGTCCATACCCCTGCTCCGGCAGGATACGAGCCTTTCTATATCAGTCACTACGGTCGTCATGGCTCCCGTTGGATGACAGCGGATGAACGTTATACGGAAGTCATCTGTGTTTTTGATTCCCTTTATCAATGTTCTGGGCTTACTCCTCTTGGCATGGATGTCCGTCAGCGTCTGCACAAGGTTTGGGAAGATGCCCGCGGATGTAGTGGAAGTATTACTCCCCTTGGCGAACGTCAACATCGTGAGATAGCTGAACGCATGTATCACAATTTTCCGCAAGTATTCCGGGAAGATGCTTTCGTAGACGCCCGTTCGTCCACTTCTCTGCGTTGTGCTATGAGCATGAGCTATTTTACGGAACGCTTGAAAGAACTGAATCCTGCCTTGCATGTGGAGCGTAGGGCTTACCATCGGTATATGGATTATATAGCTTACACCTCTCCCGAAGGTGAGAAGTTTTCTTCAGAGAAAGCTTCATGGAGACGTGGGTTCAGGGAATTTGAAAAGAAGAATGTTCGTCCCGGACGCCTGATGGCTTCCCTGTTTGTGAAACCTGATGCGATAGCTGATCCGGATGCCATGATGCGCAGCCTCTATTGGATTGCTGCCGATATGCAGAATGTAGAGTTGGATTTGTCTTTCTATGATATCTTTGAATACGAGGAGTTGGTGGGTATTTGGAAGACGGTGAATGCTCGCATGTACGTGTGTAATGCTGCTGCTCCGCTCAATGGCGGTCTGATGCCTCGCTGTGCTGTGCCTTTGTTGCGCAATATTCTGGAAAGTGCGGATGTTGCTATAATGAAAGGTACTCCTGCGGCAGATCTCCGTTTCGGGCATGATACCCACCTCATCCGTCTGCTTGCTTTGATGCAAATAGAAGGATGTAGCAATCAGGAGGCGGATATGGAAAAATTCCATCTTGCCTGGCAAGATTATCGGGTCTCTCCTATGGGAGCCAATCTGCAAATCATTTTCTATCGCGATAAGAAGAATGATATACTGGTGAAATTCCTGTTGAATGAATGTGAAGTGACGCTACCGTTGAAGAATAAAACTGCTCCTTATTATTCATGGAAGGAAGTTAAAACTTTTCTGGCTGGAGTACTGGAGTAGTCGATTCAGCTCCTGTTACTATTGTTGTACCTTTCCGTAAACCACCTGCTTTCCCGCTCCGTAGCGTATCAAAAGCCCGTCGGCAATAAAGCCATTCAGTTCTTTCAGGGCAAGTTTCTTACTGCATCCTGTCAGCCGGCAGTAGTCGGCACGGGTGAGGCAGGGGTATTTTGCCAGATGGCTGTTGATTATTTTTAGGCATTTCTCTGCATCGCGTTCTTCCCTGTTGGGACGGGTAAAGGATTCACCGCGTTCCGGCTTTATTTTCCAATGCACTTCTTTTTTGAACCGGCTACTCGGACGGTAATTGATGTTTTTTAATTTGATGGACTGTGCATGCACGTCCTTTTTATTCATTACAGGAGGTCCCTGCAGGGATACGGAGAAGTAACCCATCTCTCCCATTTCCACAATCCACCCGTCGGCAAGTAAATCTCTCAATTCATCTTGGAAAGACTGCATGGCACCTGCGAGCAGGCTGCGGCTCAAACCTGTGAATTTGTGAACGCGGTCCAGAAATTCTTCCCGACCGATGGTTCCTTTGAAAACTACGCGGGGATGGAGCGGTTGTTGCTCGCCGGTCTGCTGTATGTCGGGAGTTTCGTAAAGGTCGTATTCTAAGCTCATAATTATAATTGTTTTATATAGGCATTCCGATTCATCCTGCTGCCTGTCGGGATGCGGCTCATTCGTTACTTTTATTTCGTTCTACTACAGTATATCTTTCGTTCCACTATGGCGGTTCGCAAAGTATACTATAGTGATTCTTTCGTTTTACTATAGTGGAACGAATTTATGTTAGGCGACAAAGATAATAAGAATAGGCGGAAAAGGAAATAAAAGTGGCAGGACTTGCATAAATTTTTATATTGAACCCTTCCTTTTAGTTGGATGGTTGAACAGTGACTTCCCAGTTAACCCCTAACGGATTATTACAAGTTCTCCATACTAACGCTAACTTAGGATTATCCAGTATCCACATCTCGCATCCTTCCGCGGCATCCTTCACATGAATAAGCGGATAACCTAAAGCCCGTTCGTTACTGTCCAGAACGGAGTACGTCGTTTGATTGTAGACAAGTGTTTGCTGCTCCTTTAGTTGCTTGTAGGCGGAACGGGAAAGGATATAAACAGTTTCCTCCGGAGAGAGCTGTACATGCTTACCATCTTCCGGTTGCAGGAAGCTGAGCCGTGTAGCTTGTTCTACGGATTCGGGTCCCATGGCATAGCTTCCCGATTGCCATTTCAAATTGCGTTCTATTCCCCAATGCAGGTATATGGAGTCTTGCTTTTCCTGGAAGGACATTTCGTATTTCCGTGTCTGCCCGTGTAATTTGAATACAAATAGCAATGTGTCGGGCAGAATGCTCTGTGCAAATAGACTTCCGGTGAAGCCCAGACATAGCAAGACGGATAGAATCATATATTTCTTCATAACTTCTCGTTCTCTTCGTTCAACAATAATTGTTTGCCCCATTCACTCGGTTTCTTTCCCATCTTCAGGATCAGTTCACCACCTGTAATGATGTCTTTATGCCGTATGGCTGAGTAGGGGTAAGTTTCTCCATTCAATGTAACGGATTGTATATATCTGTTCTTATCCGAAAGCCCCTGAGTGGAAATCTTGAAAGTCTTTCCGTTATCTAACCGGAAGATTGTTTCTTCCAGCAAAGGAGTATTGATCAGGTAATAGTCCTGTCCGGCATTGGGGTATAGTCCCATCATGTGGAAGGCAAGCCATGAGGACATGGCACCGGAGTCATCGTTACCCGGTAGTCCTATAGGTCCGTCATTATAGTTCTTGGCAATGATTTCGTGGATACGGTCACTGCTGCGGTAGGGCTTTCCCAGCCAATGGTAAAGACAAGGGGAGAGGAAAGAAGGTTCATTGTTTACATTGAAGAATCCCCGGTCGAAGAAAATGTCCAAGCGTGCTTCAAACTTTTCTGCACCACCGCATTTCTCTATCAGCCCGGGAACATCGTGCGGAATGCTTAAGGAATATTCCCATGAGGAAGCCTCGTAGAAGAACATGTCCCACCAAGGTGTGTACCAGGGACCTTCGAAAGTGACGGGGGTATAGGTAAAGGTCGGTTTTTGTATATTGGACTTTCCGAAAGTGATTTCATCGAGCCAGTTGCCTTTTTCATCGCGGGGCAGGATAAAACCTTTGGCACCGGCATGTTCATAATCGTCACGCCAGAGGTTCTTCCAGTTTCCGGATTGCTTCAGATAGTGCTGATAAAGATCTTCTTTTCCCAGCCCTTTGGCAACTGAGGCAATGGCATAATCGCAATAGGAGTATTCCACGGTGCGGTTTCCGGCACGAGGAATGCCGTAGGGGATGTAGCCCAGTTGCAGGTAATGGGTCAGGCCACCGCGTCCTTCCGCTTCATGGCGGTCGCCGGGGTCTACGGTTGCATCTTTCAGCATGGCTTGCAGGCCGAGTTCGTAATCTATTCCTTCCAGGCCTTTTACGAAGGCGTCGGCTATTACGATCTCAGCATTGGAACCGCCTTGTGTGCGTCCGTTGCAGTTGCCACTCCGGGCATCAGGCATGTAACCGTCTCGTTTGTAGATGTTGATGAGTGAGCGGACGATGTCTGTTTCACGTTTTGGATCTATCAGGGTAATAAGTGGTGAAGAAGTGCGATAAGTGTCCCAGATGGCATAGAAGTCATCATAATAGGGCTCATTATCTGCCCAGAGAGGATTCTCGCCGCTACGGTCTACAGGCATAATCATGGTGTGATAGAGGCCGGTATAGAACATACGTTTTTGTGCTTCGGGGGTACGGGGAGAGATTTCAATTCTTTGGAGTAAGTCTTCCCATTGGGTCAGAAGTTGCTGATGTGCGGTCTCGAATGACCAATGAGGAATATCGGAATGAGCATTCTGGCGGGCTTTTAGTGAGCTGAGGAAGGATATACCTACTTTCAACTGCACTACTTCTTCAGATGAATTGAAGCGTAGTAATGCTCCAGTCTTCTGATGTGAGTCGTATTGGAACTTTTCATTTGTTATCTTATCACCTTTCCAAGTAGCTGTATTTACGAAAGGTTTATCCGTTTCTGCATAAAAGTAGACAGTGTAGGCACGACCATTGTTCCATCCGCCACGGATACGGGTATAGCCGATGACTTCGCGGTCGGAGATGATTTGTATTTCGGAGCCTACAAATTGTTGTGCCTCGCGTGCATCGGGTACGGGACTTTCACCTAAGAAGAATCCGGCATCGATGGCCAGTGACTTCAGAGAGTCTTTGGGATAGGTGAAACGATAGAATGAGGCTTTAGGTGCGGTAGTTATTTCTGTTTGTATACCGGAAGCTTGGAATTGGGTGGTATAATATCCTAATTTAATAGTTTCGTACTTGCGGTGATCGATATGCTTTGTTCGGTCCATTCCGTCGCCGAAAGGCATTACAAGGATATTGCCATATTTAGGTCCGCCACCTGTTCCGCTGACGTGTACCTGCGAGAAACCGTCTACCTGTTCGGGCATGGGTAGCCAGCCGCTATTAGGGCGTGGAGTACAGTCCGGTGAGGGTTTCACCATCCCGTAGGGGCAGGAGGGGCCGATAAAGACGCGTCCCAGTCCTTCGGAGCCGATGCGGGGATCTACGTAATCTGTGAGTTTGGTGTCCTGTGCAAAGGTATTTGCAGAGAACAGTAGCAGGACGGATAGTGTGATTATTTTGCTTTTCATTGGCGGAGTTTTTTTAATGGAAAAGCCGAGCATTGCAACCGACTGATTTGGGTGTATCGGCTGCAATGCGGGGCTTTGAGTTAAAAGAAAACAATAGTTTATTTTACCTTGATGGATTCAATTAATAGCCTGGATTTTGTTTCCAGTTGGGATTCGTATTCATTATATCCTTATGAAGTGGGAATATACGGCGTGTCTTATCGAAGTTGGCAGTTGGGAATCCTTTATAATGTGGGAAGAACTCGCTTTCGAATGTACCGAAACGTATCATGTCGTTCCTACGCCAGTTCTCATCAAGGAACTCACGTCCACGCTCATCAAGAAGTTCCTGAAGCGATGGAGTATGGTCAATTGTAGGAGCAGTAACGTAGCTACGAATCTCATTGAAGAGGCTCATCGCTGTATCACCGTTGGTTGCGGAACCTCCACGTACTATAGCTTCAGCCTTAGTTAGCAAGATGTCTGCATAACGGAATATAGGAAGGTCGTTTGACTGATTTCTGCCATTCTTGAAATCATCGTCTATAACGAAGAACTTCACAGAACGATAGCCTTGGCTATAACCGTTGATATTATCACCTACACCAAGCTCAATATCTCCTTCTTTTACAAGGGTAATCTCTTTAGTAAGTACAATAGGATTACCGTTTTTATCTACGGCAATTTCATCTGTTGGAAGATAAGTCTTAGGATCATATACATGAACAGTGCCACCTATTACGCAATTGTTACGTTGATCACCTTCAAGATTGAACAAACTTGCGAACTCAGGAGTCATAGTAATGTAACCACCGCCGGACTGACTCAGTTTCATACCGAAGTAGCTTTTTGCACATGATTTGATATCTTTCCAGCAACGAGAACGGCCATACTGCATACCTTGTGCTGTATATGTATCGTATGGCATAACGTATATGAAATCTTCAACATGTGAACCATTGTCCGGACCGAACTTCTTGCTATACGACATAGAGCCAAGATTGAACTTGCCAGATTTGATTATATCATCACAAAGTGCAATGCAATCATTCAGCTTTTCATTTTTTGCAGTAGCTGCATCATATAGATCAACAGAAGCTGCTGTATATACAGGCCAGTTGATGTATATCTTTGCTAAAAGAGCCTCTGCCATCCATTTTGTCGGTTTGCCGTATGTATTTGCATTTACTTCATCGGTAAGTTGAGGGATAATCTCTTTAAGTTCGCTCTCTATGAACCTTGCTACATCAGCACGAGGTGAACGGTCTATAGTCTCACCTTCAGCCATTGCATGGTCAAGGATTGGAGCATCACCCCAGCAGTCCATCAATATGAAATGGAAGAAAGCGCGCATTGCACGGGCAGGAGCGACAGTTGCACCAGCTTCATTGCTTCCCAATTCAATAATAATCTTGTTTGCTTTTGTTATACCTGATGTAAGTTGTCCCATCCAGTCGATGGTTGCATCTTCGTATGTATAGTTGTGAAGACTTGGATGTGCGTATGCACCACTGTCATACCATCCACCACCGTATGATACAGCTGTATATTCATCACTTGACAAAGCTTGTGCTTCCATGTATCTACGTCCGAATACATCCCGCATCTGATAGTACACATCAGCCATCTTTGCTTCAACAGCAATCTCATTGGTAGGATATTCTGTATATTGAGATTCTACATCAACATCTAAATTAGTACAGCCGGTTACTAAAGCAGCTGCACAAGCCGTAAATAATAATCTTATATTAGTTTTCATAAATATCATCTCTATTTATAATTAGAAGTTAACCTTTAAACCGACCATTGTTGTACGAGAGTGAGGGTATGTACTCCAACGATAGTCAACACCCGGAGCAAGACCACCCATGTTTACTTCAGGGTCAAGTCCCTTATATCCTGTGATAGTGAACAGATTGTTGCAAGTAACATAGAGTTGAACATTCTGTAACCAACCGTCAAGATTCTTAAAAGTATAACCTAATGTCAAGTTAGATAAACGAAGGTATGATCCATTCTCGATGAAACGGTCAGAAGGAACATTACCTCCGGTATCTGTCGCAGGACGGTCTGTTATAAATTCTTTAAGTACATTCTTTCCGTTTGCAAACATTTCAGGACTTGTATAGTTGGCACGTGCACCATTGTAGATCTTGTTACCGAATACACCTGTAATGAATATGGTAGCGTTCCAGTTCTTGTAGTTGAATGAGTTGTTCCAACCAAGATTTAGCTTAGGCTGTGCGCAACCTGTGATAGTACGGTCTTTGAATGCAGGTTCGCTTGTAGTCTCGCCAGTACGTTCACCTGTCTTTTCATCTCTTACATAGTAAGTAGCCTTACCGTCTTTATAGCCTGCAAATTCATAAGTATAGAATGTACCCAGAGCTTCGCCCTCTATAATACGTTGAGTGTAACCATTGGATGATACACCTGCTACCATGGGGTCGCCTTGTGTAAATGTACCTACCTGATATTTGTCGTTTGACAATTTGTCTACTGTATTCTTGTTGTGAGAAAGGTTCAATGTTGTATTCCAAGTGAAGTCTTCAGTCTGTACCGGAGTAGCATTGATAGAGAACTCGATACCTTTGTTGGTTATCTTACCTACATTGGCTGCAATTGTTCCAAAAGGATAGATGTTTGTAGAAACCGGATAATCCCAGATTAAGTCTTTGGTCTTTTTGTTGTAGACCTCAATAGTACCGTTGATGCGACCATTGAACAAAGCATAGTCAATACCGACATTGAGCATACCTGTGCTTTCCCATTTCAAATCGGGGTTGGCGTTCTTTGTCGCAGCCAGTGTACGCCAGTCCTTGCCATTGTAGTTGAAGAAGCCGGATGCACCGTAAGTGGCAACTGCTGTATAGGCACCGAAGCCAAGGGCATTACCGCTGACACCGTAACCTATACGCAGCTTCAAGTTGCTGAAGAGGTTCTGATTCTTCATGAATCCTTCTTCTGTGATGTTCCATGCTACAGATACGGAAGGGAATGTGCCCCACTGGTGGTCTTTGCCGAATACAGAAGAACCGTCACGGCGTATCGTTGCTTGAATCATATATTTGCTATTGTAAGAGTAGCTTGCACGACCATAGAATGATATATTACGTATAGTCTCTTTTGTTCCGCTCTCTACAGCAGGTATACCATCAATAGTACTTGCATAAGTCAGTTGATTCCATTTCAAGACATCATCATAGAAGTCGTGAACTGTCAAGCCAAAGCCGTCGTTACTCATCTTCTCTTCCCAAGAGTAACCAGCCATAAGAGAGAGCTTGTGTACATTTGCGATAGTAGTATCGTAGTTACCGTAAGTCTCGAATGAATGTTCGTGACCGAAATATGTAGAACGGGTTGCACGGCCATTGTATGCACTTACACCCTCTAATTGAGTGTTGTGTGTATCGTATGAACTATATGTGCGCTGGTTGTTTGTAAATGAGTAGTTGGCATTCCAGTTGAGACCTTCAATAACCTTCAGAGTTGCCTTGCCAATCACCTGAGTATTCTTGAAGATAGTTTCAGACGTATCTTCATTGATTAGAGACAATGGGTTGTAGTTCTTTGAACCTGAACCTTTTGTCCATGAACCGTCTTCGTTCTTAACAGGAAGAGTCGGTGAGAAGTAGTTCATCGCATCAAGGACGGACGCACCTTCGTTATTCATAGGAACACCTACAGCCTTGCCATATCTTGCATTTACACCTACCGAAAGGTCCAGATGGTCTTTCAATACCTTAGTGGTAACTAAGGAACGCACATTCAGTCTGTTCATTTTAGAACCTTTCACTACACCTTGGCGATCCATATAGTTAAGACTTGCCATGTAGGTAGTCTTTTGTGCTCCACCATTGATAGAGATATTGTGGTTTGTACTGATAGCAGTGCGAAGAACCTCATCTTGCCAGTTTGTATTTGCGCCTTGGTCGTTGGCAAGTGTTAGTCCGTTCTTTTTTGCGTATGCTCGCAGGTCGTCTGCGGTAGCCATATCCATCTTCTTCAAGATGTTGTCGAAAGCAACGTATCCGCTATAGCTTACGTTGGTACGTTCCATGCCGTTCTTACCTTTCTTAGTGTTGATGATGATAACTCCATTTGCTGCTTTAGAACCATAGATTGCAGTAGCAGTAGCGTCACGAAGAACATCGATACTTTCTATGTCATCAGGAGCAACCATGGAAATATCCACTCCGGGAATACCGTCGATGACATAGTAAGGACTCATGGCAGCACCTTCACGAAGAGAAGAAGCACCACGAAGAGTAATACTGGGTGAACCGTTAGGGTCGGCGGAAGATGTAATAGTAAGACCTGCTACCTTACCTTGCAACATGCTTGCTGCATCCGAGAATACACCGACATTCAACTTGTCAGCCTTAACTGTAGTAATAGAAGATGTTACATCCTTACGGCTCATAGAACCATAACCGATGACCACTACTTCGTCCAGTAACTCTGTATCCTCACTCATTGTCACGTCGATGATGTTTTGAGTGACTTTTACTTCCTGTTTGTTATAACCTATAAAAGAGAAGATAAGGGTTTCTCCTCTCTCTACGTTCAGGGAGTACTTTCCGTCGACATCGGTAATACATCCGTTGGTGGTACCGGCTTCCAATACATTGACACCGATTAACGGCTCACCGGATTTGTCTGTTACAGTACCGGTCACCTTGTTCTGGGCGAATGCTAAGGTACTGCTTAGCAAGAACACTACAAAGAGCATGCTTTGTGCAAATGTTCTCTTTCTTTTTAATTGTACATTCAGCATAAAATAAAGTTTTAGTTATGAATTATGTCCTTTTCTATATATTTATAAATATTATTCTGGCTGCAAAAGTAGGTTGTGCCTATTACAGATATATTTCAAGTATATTACGGAATTATTGTAATATTTTGATATATAATTGATTGAATAAGATAAAGGATAAAAGGGTATTTGCTTTATATTACTATCTTTGGGTAGATGTAATGTAAAGAATAAAGGTGAGGTTTCCGTGCTGCCCTTTATTATAAGTGGCAGCTCTGGGAAAAAACGGGATGATGTCTTTGTCTCCATAGTGTTTTAGATTTTGATTACCGCAAATCTACACCAATACTATTGGAGTCAGGGGGAAAATGATGCAAATTAGGGGGAAAATAGTGAACTATCGTTTTTTTCCTTGAATTACCCTGCCCAGTCCTCTCTATCCAGGTTTCTGTAGCCGATGGCTTCTGCTAAATGCGAAGTCTGTATTAGGTCACTATTCTCAAGATCGGCGATGGTACGTGCTACTTTTAATATGCGGTCGTAAGCGCGGGCAGAAAGATTTAGGCGGTTCATGGCATTTTTTAATAATATGAGTCCTTTGTCGTCCGGACGGGCATATAACGACAGCAGTTTGCTGTTCATTTGCGCATTGCAGTAGACACCAGCAACCTCGGCATATCTGTTTTCCTGAATTTGACGGGCATGTATTACGCGCTCTCGTATGATGCTACTTGCCTCTCCGGGGTGTGCATCGGACATTTTTTCAAAAGGTACGGGGACAACTTCGATTTGCAGGTCTATACGGTCGAGTAAAGGACCGGAAATGCGGTTCAGGTATTTTTGTACTTGTCCCGGACTACATACACAAGCTTTAGTGGGATGGTTGTAGTAGCCGCAGGGACATGGATTCATGGAGGCAACCAGCATAAAGCTGGCAGGGTATTCCACATTGCTTTTTACACGGGAGATAGTAATTTTACGGTCTTCCAGTGGCTGGCGGAGAACTTCCAGCACACTGCGATTGAATTCCGGAAGTTCATCCAGAAACAAAATGCCATTATGTGCCAGACTTATTTCACCGGGTTGTGGATAACTGCCGCCTCCTGTCATCGCTACTGTAGAAATAGTATGGTGAGGATCACGAAACGGGCGTTTGGAGATAAGCCCTGCATTTGCCTGCAATCTCCCTGCCACTGAGTGTATTTTGGTTGTTTCAAGGCTTTCTCCCAGTGAGAGAGGAGGCAAAATCGAAGGCAGGCGTTTGGCAAGCATGGATTTTCCACTGCCTGGCGCACCAATGAGAATAATATTGTGTCCACCAGCTGCGGCTACTTCCAATGCACGTTTTACATTTTCCTGCCCTTTTACATCCGAGAAGTCAAGATCGAAGTCACTTTGTTGCGCATAGAATTCCTCACGGGTATTGACGATGGTAGGGGTTAGTTCCTGATTGCCATTGAAGAACTCTATGACTTCTTTGATGTTCTCCACTCCATATACTTGAATTTTATTGACCACCGCTGCTTCACGAGCATTCTGCCGAGGGACGATGATGCCTTCGAAGCCTAATTCCCGTGCTTTGATGGCAATAGGCAGAGCACCTTTAATAGGTTGCAAACTACCGTCCAGGCTCAGTTCACCCATCATCAGATAACGGTTCAATTTATCGGACTGAATTACTTCTCCGGCGGCAAGCATGCCTATGGCAAGTGGAAGGTCGTATGCGGATCCCTCCTTACGGATGTCTGCAGGAGCCATATTAATCACGATGTTACTGGTAGGTATCCGGTATCCGTTTACCTGTAGTGCGGATATAATGCGTTGGTGGCTTTCTTTTACAGCAGAGTCCGGTAGCCCGACAAGATAAAACATGCAACCTCGTGAACTGTTTACTTCAATGGTGATGAGGGTTGCGTCAATGCCTTGTACAGCCGCTCCGAAAACTTTGATTAACACGTGCTTATTTGTGATTAGTGGTTAGTGATTAATGGTTACTTTTCTTTTTCTTTCCGGGCTATTTCTTTCAGTTTATCTTCAATAGCCTTTTCATCTAGATTTTTTCCTTCTATTTTACCTGTAGGACTGATTAGGATATTGGCTGGGAGAGTATGTATGGAGAATAGTTTGGCAACATCTCCATCCCATCCAGAATATTCGCAAGTCTGTTCCCATTTCAAAGTATCTTGTTTAACTGCTTCCAACCATTTCTCCCTGTCCAAGTCAAGGGAAATACCCATTAATGCGAAGTTTTTGTTCTTTTGTTCTTTCTTATAAATACGGCGGAACATTGCATTCTTTTCCCGGCTGATGGTATCCCATGAAGCCCAGAACTGTATCAGTAGATATTTATCTTTGAAATCGGAACGATTGATATCTTTGCCTTCTGTATTGCGTATACGGAAATAAGGAGCTGTTTTTCCTATATCTACTTTTTCTTCTTCCTCAATACGCTTTAGCAATGTTTCCATGTAAGGGCGGTCTTTCAGGTCACCGGTCATACGGTCGGTCAATTGTTTTATTTGTTCCAGATTGGGCTGGGGCTTCTGTACAAAGTATTTATCCAACAGATAAATGTTGGCTAATGAAGAGGGATGTTTGGTTATAAAATTCTCTACTTTCTCTTCCAAAGCTTTCTCGGAAGGTGTACCCAGACCTTTCAGTTCTTGATTGAAGTCTGTTAGATCTTTGTTAGGAGCATTACCGCTGATTTGCAATGAGGACAGCTCAGCTGCGGATCCTTTTATTTGTATTTTATGTCCTTTATCCAGGAAGAGCGGGTATTCCGTTCCATCACTGAATAATAAGATTGTACTCACTAATGTATCAACGGAAAGCGTTGTAGAAAATTTGTCGTTTTCGACAATCAGTGTATCCATACGGTCATACATTCTATCCGAACCATATAAATAGATGGTATCATTGCCCAATCCCTTGATTTCTCCGTTGAGACTGATACTGTCGGTTTTCTTTTCACTACAGGCAAAAAGGGCGATTAATAGAAAATATAATAGACAGACTTTCTTCATTTTGAAATACTTTTCCGCGAAAGTACGGCTTTTGCAGATAATAAAAAAGAAATGCCCGACATTTCTCAATGTCGGGCACCCTATAGTTTTTTTAATAGGAACTAATTAATATGAGTTAAGAGCTCCTTACTGAGCGATGCTCATAAATTCTGCATTCGTGAAATACTTAGCAAATTCCAAGTCAGAAGCAGCTTTCTTAGCCAATGACGGTTCTTTAGCAACAGCGTTCTTCAAACTGCTGGTTACCATAGAAGCATTGTTGGTTCTTGCACCTAATACAGCCATCAGGTAGTCAGTATAAGCGTCAGGTTTTGCTACACTAGCCAAAGTGTTTTTAGCCTTGTTGTAGTCCTTAGCCAAGATCTGTGCCAAAGCAGCGCTGTTAGTCTTAGTGTCACCGAATGCGCTTACAGCTCTGTCATATTGACCTTGAGCAATATACAGGTTACCCAGTGCTTCGTTCAGTTCTTTTGCACCTGAAGCTTTGCTCAGATAGCTTTCTGCAGCAGCTTTGTCACCCTTAGTCAGAGCGATCAAACCGAGATTCATATTAACTTCAGGAGCATCTTTGATAGAAGCAGCTTTCTTGAAGTAGCTTTCAGCTTTGTCAAGGTTACCTGCCTGATAAGCCAACTTACCTAAGTTGTTGTAAGCACGGAAATCGTTCGGATAGATTTGAGTAGCTTTAGTGAAGATGACTTCTTGCTTAGCCGGATCGTTAGTCAGTGTAGTTGCATACAGCAATTCTTCTATATTCAACTGCTTAGGATCAGATGCAGCCAGACTTGCAATTTCTTCGTCAGACTTACCGATGATTTCATAGTTCAAAGTCAGACGTGAACGACGCAACTGCGGCAAAATGTCGTCAGCTAAGTTCTTGTAAACAGAAGAGATGTTCTTGATTTCCTGTTCTCTTTGTTCAGGATCAGAATACATAGACAGAACACGAAGGATCAGTTCTTTATCCTGGATATTGGATTTAGATACCAATTCCTGGAAACCTTGCCAGTCCTGAGCAGTGTATTTAGTATCGATAGCTGCGTCAACTTTAGATTTCTTTAAGTTCTGGTTGATAACTTTTGCAGTGTTATCCTGACGGTTTTCAGCCAACTTAGTGTTCAGGCTTACACCACCATCGGGAGATGCATAAGCAGAAATTTCAATGTTACTGATCTTCTTGTTTACAGCACCGTCTATATTCTTCACTTCTTCATTAAATTCCTTAGCGGTCTTCAATTCGCTGGCGCGAACGTTAGCTTGCTGGATAAGGAACATGATGTTAGCATCGTGTTTTTCCTTGATGATACGTTGGAAAGCATCGTCACCATTAGCAGGATTAGCACTGCCCAATGTCTGTCCAATCATTTCGGAAGTAGAAATCACACCATCAGCTACTTTTACAGCAGGGATAGTTACTGTTTTCTTGCCGATTGTAGCTTTGAACTCCAAATACAATTCAGACTTAGCCATTTCCGGAACATAGTCGAAAGAAGTTTTCATTGTGTAATTACCACCCATCTTGTAAGAGATAGTCTGGTCGTTACCTTCTACTTTTTCTCCTTGGAATACAGCAGGCTGACCTTTAGCTTCGCCACCATTCCATTTCAAAACCGGGGTTACTTCCACTACGGCTTTCTTGTTAAAATACTTTTCAGGGAATTTTCCATTAATCGTGGCCGGTACTTTGCCGCCTATGGCTTCAAGAACCTGAGGAGTCACGGTGAAATAATCAGAGGATAATTCACCCATTTTGCTGCTACATGATGAAAGAGCAACAACCAGTGCCATTAACAAAGGCAGATACAATTTCTTAGTCATCTTAGGTATAAATTAATTGTTTGTAATTGAAATTAGTCTACTCGTTTTTCTTAGTGCCTATTACCACATAATAATAGCCTCGCAAAGATATTAAATCTATCGGCACAATCTAACACGAATAGCCAATTTTATTATAATTTAATGAAATCCTGTATCTTTTCTGTACTTAATGTTCCGTGGATGGTGCTCAATGATCTCACTTCGCAACATATTCCGGTCGATATGGGTGTAGATTTCAGTGGTCGCAATAGACTCGTGTCCCAGCATACATTGGATGGCGCGGAGGTTGGCACCTCCTTCCAACAAGTGGGTGGCGAAGGAATGGCGGAAGGTGTGCGGACTGATATTTTTGGTGATGCCGGCTTTCTCTGCCAGCTCTTTAATCAGGTGAAAAACCATGATGCGGGAAATGCTATTTCCCCATCGGGCAAGAAAAACGTAATCTTCAAATCCTTTCTTTATTTTACCAAGATTGCGGTCGAGCAGCCAGTATTTTATTTCTTTGATGGCACGGGGAGAAATAGGGACTAAACGCTGTTTGCTGCCTTTTCCTTCTACCTTGATAAAACCCTCGTCAAAGTAGAGCTCGGATAACTTCAGGTTACAAAGTTCCGAGACACGCAATCCGCAGCTGTATAGGGTTTCCAGGATGGCACGGTTGCGTTGTCCTTCCTTCTTGCTCATGTCTACGGTGGAGATAATAGTATCTATTTCTTCGACGGTAAGCACTTCGGGTAGTTTGAATCCGATTTTAGGACCTTCGAGTAGTTCGCTGGGATCATCTTCTCGATAGTCTGCCATGACCAGAAAGTGGAAGAAAGATTTTATTCCCGACAGGATACGTGCTTGCGAGCGGGGATGAATACCGATGTCGTGTAATCCGGCAGCAAAGCGTTGCAAATCATCCAGAGTCACAGCCAGCATATCGATGTTTTCTGTTTTCAGAAAACACAGCAGTTTGTTAAGATCGGTCAGGTAGGCATCAAGCGTATTGGCAGAAAGAGCCTTTTCTAACTTTAAATATTGCTGGTACTTTCTGATTATCAACGCTTGTCTCTCGTTATTCGTTGATTTTTCTTCTGTTTTCATTTCTTTTTTCTACCTTTGCTCCGCGAAAATAGGCTGCACTTTAGCAGAATACTGATAAATTTGCTTCTGCGTACGGTCTGCACTATCTTTGCAACTCGATTTAAATATTTCTTAGGGCATATCTGAGCCGTGTCTGCTCCGTATTCGCTCCGTATCTATACACTTGGACTTGGTACGGACTTGGTACGGACTTGGTACGGAGCAGGTACTTCCGGGACAAAGGTATAAAAAATTGTGTTATGAGGATACAAATAATTAATGGCCCGAATATCAATCTGCTGGGCAAACGTGAACCTTCCATTTACGGCAGTGTTACTTTTGAAGATTACCTTGCCGAACTTCGTCAGAAGTATACTGATATACAGATAGACTACTTTCAGTCGAACATTGAAGGAGAGCTGATAGATAAGATTCAGCAAACCGGTTTTGATGTAGATGGGATTATCCTGAATGCGGGTGCCTACACGCATACCTCTATCGCCCTGCAGGATGCTATCCGTTCGGTTACTTCTCCGGTTATCGAGGTACATATTTCTAATGTGCATGCTCGTGAGGCTTTCCGTCATGTATCTATGATAGCTTGCGCCTGCAAAGGCGTTATCTGCGGTTTCGGGTTGAACTCCTACCGCCTGGCACTGGAAGCGTTGATAAGTGATAAATGATTAAATAAATAGGTATAAGATTATGTTATTAAAACAGACTAAGATCGTTGCAACCATTTCTGATAAACGCTGCGACGTTGATTTTATAAAAGGCTTGTTTGAAGCCGGTATGAATGTGGTGCGTATGAACACGGCACATCTCGGCCGCGAAGGCTCGGAGATGTTGATAAATAATGTGCGTGCGGTATCTAATCGCATAGCTATCCTGATGGATACTAAGGGACCGGAGGTGCGCACTACCATCTGTGCTGAACCTATTCCGTATAAAGTAGGGGATAAGGTAAAAGTAGTAGGTAATCCCGATTTGGACACTACGCGCGAATGTATTTCTGTCTCTTATCCGAACTTTGTGCACGATGTGGCTGTCGGCATACATATTCTTATAGATGATGGCGATCTGGAAATGGTCGTTGTGGAAAAGACGGATGATTATCTGGTGTGTGAGATACAAAATGATGCTACTCTGGGAAGTCGTAAGAGTGTAAATGTACCGGGTGTACGTATCAATCTTCCTTCTCTGACGGAGAAGGACCGTACAAATATCCTGTATGCCATTGAGAAAGATATTGATTTTATTGCTCACTCTTTTGTACGTAATAAACAGGATGTTCTGGATATAAAGGAAATACTGGATGCCCATAACAGCGATATCAGGATTGTTGCCAAGATAGAAAATCAGGAAGGCGTTGATAACATCGATGAAATTCTGGAAGTAGCTGACGGTGTGATGGTAGCTCGCGGTGACTTGGGCATTGAAGTTCCGCAAGAACGTATTCCCGGTATCCAGCGTGTGCTCATCCGTAAATGTATTCTGGCTAAGAAGCCGGTAATTGTGGCTACTCAGATGCTTCATACGATGATTACGAATCCGCGTCCTACCCGTGCAGAGGTAACGGACATTGCAAATGCTATCTATTACCGTACGGATGCTTTGATGCTGAGCGGTGAAACAGCTTATGGTAAATATCCGTTGGATGCTGTGAAAACCATGACAAAGGTTGCCGCACAGGCAGAAAAAGATAAATTGGCTGATAATGATATCCGAATTCCGTTGGATGAAAACAGCAATGATGTGACAGCTTTCCTCGCAAAGCAAGCAGTAAAGGCTACTTCAAAGTTGAAGATACGTGCGATCATTACTGATAGTTACAGTGGACGTACAGCCCGTAATCTGGCTGCATTCCGTGGTAAATATCCGGTGTTGGCTATTTGTTATAAGGAAAAGACCATGCGTCATCTGGCACTTTCTTATGGCGTGGAAGCCATTTATATGCCGGAGCTTGCTAACGGACAAGAATATTACTTTGCAGCTTTGCGCCGTCTGCTGAAAGAAGGCCGTCTGTGCGAGACTGATATGGTCGGTTATCTAAGTAGCGGCAAAGCCGGTACACATACTTCTTTCCTTGAAATTAACGTAGTGGGAGATGCTTTGAAGTATGCAGAAGAAAGTGTATTGCCCAATAAGAATAGATACCTTTGATTAATTGACAATTGACAGTTGACAATTACTATGCAGTGTGACAGCGCAGCTAATTGTCAATTGTCAATTATCAATTGTCAATAGTTAATTGTCGATTGTTATGACCATAGACGAATATATTTTACAGCATATCGATGATGAAGGCGATTATCTGAAAGCTCTTTATCGGGATACGCACCTTAAATTGCTGTATCCGCGTATGGCGTCAGGACACTTGCAGGGTCGGATGCTGAAGATGTTTGTCAGGATGATTCGTCCCCGGAGAATATTGGAAATCGGTACATATAGCGGTTATTCAGCTCTTTGCATGGCCGAAGGGTTGCCGGAAGACGGAATGTTGTATACGTTTGAGATTAATGATGAGCAGGAGGACTTCACACGCCCTTGGCTGGAAAATTCTGTTTATGCAGATAAAATTAAGTTTTATATAGGTAATGCCTTGGAAATGGTCCCACAGTTTGATCTCACTTTTGATCTTGCTTTTATTGATGGTGATAAGCGCAGGTATATAGACTATTATGAAATGGTGCTGCCACGTCTGTCTGATGGTGGTTATATCCTTGCTGATAACACCTTGTGGGATGGACATGTGCTTGAAGAACAACCGCATCGCACCGACTTGCAAACCATCGGCATCAAGGCTTTCAATGACCTTATTGCACAAGATTCGAGGGTGGAAAAGGTGATCCTTCCTTTGCGTGACGGACTGACGATTATACGTAAGAAATGATATTTAAGCCAGCGGATAGGTGATTGTAACCACTTTTTGTTCTCCTTCCGAAACCAGATAGCTTCCTTTAAATGCTTCCAGACAAAGTTTGTTGATGTCATGCAGGATGCGTTGCTCCTGTTCGTCTTTCCATATATGGTAAAGTGGACTTCCTGTGACAGTAATTCTGAGGTATTGCCCCTCTTTTGTCAGTGTATATTCTACTTGGCAAATATCTCCGGTATACAATTTGGGTACGCACAATAGTGATGACAGTACTTTGAGGAACCATCTGCTATCTGCCTGAATGGGTAATATCTCTAAATCTGTATGGAAGTATGCATTCACCATTTTTGTTTGCATATTTACCATCATTTTTACTTCCCGACAGAGTTCCACGGCATCACATTCTTGTACGTTAAATCGCATCATTCCTGCTTCAAGACGTGATAAATCAAGGATATTGTTTATCAAGGCCAGTAACTTTTCAGAATTATGCTTTATGGTAACCGAGTATTCCTGTATTTCTTCTTCGGAAAGGTTTTTCTCGGTGGACAACAATTCAGAGAAGCCTACGACGGTATTCAGTGGTATACGGATCTCGTAAGTGATATTTTTCAGAAAATACTCTTTCATTTTATCTGTTGCTTCTATCGTTTCTAATGCTTGCCGGGTTTCTTCCTCCGAACGACGTAGTTGCCGGTGAATACGAAAGGCACGTATGATGGCAAGAAGCATGAGGATCAGTATGATGGCAGAGGCTCCGACGTATATCCAGCGATATTGTTTGGTCAGTAGTTCCTTGTCTAATAACGCTTTCTGGATTTTATAGTTGGCCTGATATACTTCTTCATGGCGTTGCAGCATATCCTGATTGAGAGAATCTCCTTTTAGGGCTGCTGTTTTATAAATATTGGCTGCTTCTTCATATCGACCGGCTTCTAGCATAGCTTCTGCTTTCATCTTAAGGATACTATTTTCGTGAAAGGGTTCTGCTCCTTGGCAGGATGATAAGGCCAGATCGAAGGCTTGGAAACATTTGTCCCAGTCTTTTATAAGTTTATAATATACCCCCCATAAAGCATGGTAATCAATATAGTAGCTGAAATATATTTCTTTATCGTAATATTTCTTTGCTATTGTCAGGTGCATTTTAAGATTATCTTTGTCTTTGGTTTTAGCATAAACCATACCGAAAGATACTTCTATTTCTAAATAGATGTTTTTCAGTACATTGATAGATTGTGTGTCCTCTTTTATCAACTTTTCCACTACCTTTTGTTGCTGCTCTAATTCGCTGAGGGCTTCTATATATTTCTGTTGCGACAGATATATTTCAGCTAGGCTTTTGTGTATCAGTAGGAGAGAATAATTGTTGGCATTCGGATTTATAGTCAAAGCTTGTTTATAGCTTGCAATCGCTTCATCATATTGCTCTGCAAAATTTTGTGCCTGCGCCAAGGCTATGAGTGAAACGAATACTCCCCTGTCATACTTGATCCGTATGGATTCTTTTTGCATTTCTTTGGCCTGCATAATGGCGTATTCCGTATCTCCCTGGGCACACCTGGCTTGTAGGATGGATAACCAGATGGTATAATAGAGTGAGTAATTTTTATATCGGTAGCTGGCTTCCTTCAGGTTCAGAAAACATCGTTCCATCTCAGACGCTTCAGCCCGGAATTCATAGTGACGGCAGTAATCAAAAAGGACGTATAACTCTTCTTCATGTATCCCTTTTTGTCTGGATAGCGCAAGAGCTGAGTCCAGGAATTCTAAAGCTATATCTTTGCCCATATATTGCTGGAATGCATTTCTCAATATCTTTGAGCGGAGTGTATCGTTTGACTCAAATTTGACGGTCTGAAAGATGCTGTCACGGAATTGCTTGTCCGTTGAGATAGATGATTCTGCTCTTATCTGGAAAAGTATTCCTATTATAAACAAAAGTATAAATATTATTTTCTTCATGCTCTGCCCTCCTGCTTTAATGGGTGTGTGAAGACGAAGCGTGAACCATCGGTATACTGCGGGTCTATCCATATTCTTCCGCCAAGACGGCTGATGATGAGCTGGCAGATAGCTAATCCGAGACCTGTTCCCTGAGATTTCTCGTTTACTCTTTCGAAACGTTCGAATATGCTGCTTTGTTTTTCTGACGGGATACCGCAACCGGTATCTGTGATGGAGAATTGAGCCATCCCTTCTTCATTCTGTTCCAATTGCAGAATGATGCTTCCTTCTTTTGTAAACTTAGTTGCGTTGACCAATATATTGATTAGTACCTGGTGTAACCGCAGTGTATCAGTTTCGATTTCCAAAGAAGGAAGTTCTGTCCTGAAGAATATTTCAGCCTGTGTTTGTTTGATACCTTCCAGTGTTTGTATGATACCTTCGCACAAGTTTACTGCATTGCACTGCTTGAGATTGAATTTCATGTTTGTTACGTCAAGGCAAGAGATGTCCACTACATCATTTACGAGATTCAGTAAGAGGCGTGAATTTAGTTGGATGATGTCATTGCATTGTTTTCGGGTTTCTTCATCAATGCCCGGAGTAGTAAGTACGTCAGAGAAACCGGATAAAGCGTTTAGAGGTGTTCGGATTTCATGACTCATATTTGATATGAACAAGCTTTTATTGCGTATTGAGTTTTCCACGGCTTTTTCTGCCTTTTGTAACTTCCGTTTTGAAAGCATTAATTTTTTTGCTTTTCTTTTTAGGTAAAGGAAGCCGAAAATCGTGATAATGATAAGGCAAGGCAATACGATAAGGGCTAATAACAACAAATGATTCTGTTGCTGGTTATTGGCCAGTTGTAATTCGTCAATAGAATATGTATTACGTAGATCTTTTACTTTGTGAGTACTGATTTCTTTGTAGTCAGCATCAATCTTTTCTCCTAATTCTTTGTATAGATTGGCAGCTTTTTCATACTGCTGCTCTTTCATATATTGATCCGCAACTTTTCGGAGGCTATCTTGTTTACTGTCCTGATTAGCCTGACTGCAAAGAAGCAAGGGAGGCAGGAATAGCAATATGAAGACGAGTCTTTTCATGTTTTTTTGATTAGTGTTGTTGCAAAGATAATTCTATTGTGAATTGATTGGCTCGATAATCGTGCTAAAAAAAGTATAATTTGTCAACTAACCCAGATATTTCAGTAACTTTGTCTCTAAATAAAGGAATAAATAGTATGGAAACTACCAGACAGAACAAAATATGTCGTTTACTTCAAAAGGAATTGAGCGAAATTTTCTTGTTACAAACAAAATCTATGCCGGGCATATTGGTATCAGTCAGTGCTGTGCGTATCAGTCCTGACCTGAGTGTTGCACGTGCTTATCTCAGCATCTTTCCTTCGGAAAAGGCAGAAGAGATGATTAAGAACATCAATGAAAACATGAAGTCTGTTCGTTATGAGTTAGGAACTCGTGTACGTCATCAGCTTCGTATCATCCCCGAACTGAAGTTCTTTGTGGATGACTCACTGGATTATCTTGAGAAAATAGATGAATTGTTGAAGTGAACCTTCCCTTCTACATAGCCCGGCGCTATCTCTTCTCTAAGAAGAAACACAGCGCTATCAATATCATTTCCGGCATTTCGGTGTGTGGAGTGGCATTGGCTACGTTGGCGTTGGTCTGTACACTCTCCGTGTTCAATGGTTTTCAGGATATGGTGGCAGGTCTTTTTACGGCTTTCGATCCGGAACTGAAGATTATGGTTCGTGAGGGAAAAGTCTTTGAACCGAATGGAGTTGCTTTTCAAGAGGTGCGTTCTTTGCCGGAAATTGATGTCTGGACAGAGACACTGGAAGATAACGCCATGGTGCAGTATAAAGACCGTCAGGCTATGGCAGTCATAAAAGGGGTGGAAGATAATTTTGAACAACTGACGTCTATCGACAGTTTGCTATACGGTACAGGGGATTTTATCTTGCACGATTCCATAGTGGATTACGGGGTTTTGGGGGTGGAACTGATCTCTGAACTGGGGACTGGTCTTCAGTTCGTCGATCCGCTTCAGGTATATGCTCCTAAGCGGAATGTACGTGTGAATATGGCTAATCCTTCTGCTTCTTTTAATCGCGATTACCTCTTTTCTCCCGGAGTTGTGTTTGTGGTGAACCAGCAAAAATATGATGCTCGTTATATTCTCACTTCTCTTGATTTTGCACGTAATCTTTTTAATTATGATACGGAGGTATCTGCTGTTGAACTGAAGTTGAAATCGGATACAGATGTCTCTGCCGTACAGAAAAAGATTTCCCGCATCTTAGGTGATGATTTTGTGGTCTTGAACCGTTATGAGCAGCAGGCTGATGTATTCCGTATCATGGAGATAGAGAAGTTTATATCTTACCTGTTCCTTACGTTTATCCTTGCTATAGCCTGTTTCAATGTGATTGGTTCTCTTTCTATGCTTATTCTTGATAAGCGGGAGGACGTGGAAACCTTACGTAATCTTGGAGCGGATGATCGACTAATCGCTCGCATCTTCTTGTTTGAAGGCCGGCTTATATCTTTGTTCGGTGCACTTTCCGGCATTATCCTTGGTTTGCTGCTTTGCTATATTCAGCAGCGTTTCGGCATTATTTCTTTGGGCGGTGGTAGCGGTGGCTTTATTGTGGATGCTTATCCTGTCAGTGTTCATGTAACGGACGTTATATTGGTATTTGTTACCGTGATTACCGTTGGCTTCCTTTCAGTATGGTATCCGGTACACTATCTGACGCGCAGGCTGCTGAAGAGATAATTGGCTAAGACTTAAGGGAGCTCAATAAAAAGTTGGATCAAGTTACTCTCACTACTCTCACTTTGTATATAAAGCAGTAATAATAAGAATTTTAAGTGTTAGTGAGAGTAACTTTTAAGAGTGAGAGTAAAAGGGTTACTCTCACTAGCACAGTCAACCTATATCAGGACGATGCATCTATTTACTTTATATCAGGTGTTATTCTGTTGAGAGCCAGTGGTATATCTCTTTCCCCTTAGGGATAGTTGGGTGTTGACCTTGGTTAACTGGCCTATCAAACCTAGTTAACAGGCCGGTTAACCTAGGTTGACAGGCTTATTAGCCTAGGTCAATACCTAGTAGTGCTTACTGTGAAGATGCAAACGCCCCTGCTTTGCTTTGTATTGTGCAAGGCGGATTGCAGGAAATTCTTGAGGGATATGAAATTTTTGCGGACAGTGGGGGGAGGATTTATTATGTTGTCGGATTAATGGCTCAGCATAATTGTTTTCCCATTTGGCTATTCCGTCGACAAAACCTCCCCTTTCGTAGATTTTATTTTCTGCTCTTCTTTTTACCCCTTACATTTGCATCAAAATATAAACTGACGTAAAATGAAAAGTACCGGAAGTTTATAAATTTGTAGAGACTCTCTCTAAATAGCGTTTTTTCATGTATTATTGACTGTGCCGTTCCACCCCCGTGAGGGGAGGGGACGGTTTTCTTTTTATGGGAATCTTTATCAGATATATTTTTTCTATATCTTTGCATCACTGATAATCTAATATGGAAAACATAACAATGAAATTGTCAACGATCAAAGTGATAAGACTTTTGCTGTTTATTGTCTTATTGCTTAACTCCCCGCTTCATGCACAAGATCACTATGCGTTTACTCCCATCGATTGCAGTGACGGACTTTCGGGCAACAGAGTACGCAATATCATTCAGTTGCGGGATGGGCGCATTGCAATCAATGCCAATGAGATCGTCAGCATCTACGATGGAACTTCTTTTCAGTATTTCCATTATAATAAAAGTAACATAATCCCTCTTAATGACTATGTCGGGCACCATCGCATTTATGTGAATGAGGATTATATTTATATCAAAGACTGGTATAAACTGATGGTCATCAACATTAATGAAGAACGCTTTGAACAGCATTTGGACAGTCTGTTTAAGTCTTATGGTGTAAAGGGGGCGTTGGTGAACTTCTTTGTGGATGAGGCAGGTAATTATTGGATGCTGACGGATGATGATGTACTGCTGTACAGGGATTATGCCAGTGGGAAGACTGTTGAGTTTTTGAAGAATGTTTCAATGAACGGAGATGAACGTGACAGGCTTTTGGATATAGCGGTAGTAAATCAACAAGTCTTTTTGTTCTACAATTCAAGTCTCATGGTCTGTTATGATCTGGAAACATCCAGAGAATTGTATCGGGAATATGCACTGGATGAAAAGCAGGACAGGTCTGCTACTCTGTTGGTTGTCCCCCGGGGAAAGTACTTGTACTATTTGATGAATGGACGAAAGACTGAAGCTTTACGTTTTGATATTGAACTGCGTAAGTGGGAAGTAATATTAGAAACTGAATATAGGCTGAATGTGCTTTCTGTAGGCAAAGAGCACGATATATGGATAACTAGTCAGGCTGGCCTGTGGGTGTGTGACGAAAAACTGCAAAACAAACAATTTATCCCTACGCTGGAATTTGTAGATGGTAAAGAGATAAAAACGGAAGTCAGTACAGTCTTTAATGATAACCAGGGAGGAACTTGGATCGGGACTTTGGACAGAGGAATATGTTATTACCATCCTAATCGTTTCAAATTTAAAAATGTAGGTAAAGTGTTTTTCCCTAATATTGATCAGAATGGGGAAGTTAGTGTGTCGTGTTTTGTAGAAGATGCTCATGGTGGAATCCTGGTAGGTACCCGCCAGGGACTTTTACGGTACTCTTTATCTGAGAGCAAATTATCTTTTGAGGCAGGATTGCCCCGCAATTTACGGTGTAACGGGTTAACTAAAGATAGCCGGCAGCGGATATGGCTTTCATCGGTTGAGGCACTGTTCTGTATTCAGAATGGAAAGAGCAGAAGTTATCCTGTACGTGATGTAGCAAAGGTATTTGAAGCACCGGATAAGAACCTGTACATCTGTTCATATATAGATGGCCTGTGTCTTTTGAATCCTGATACTGGAGAACTTAAGAAGATAGAGGAAAGTGAAGGGCGACAAATCAACTCCGTTTCGCAGATCAGGAATTATAAAGAGGGCATGCTGATAGGAATCTGCAATTTAGGATTGTTTACCTATGATTATAAAAAGCAGGTTCTGACGGCACCGGTGTTTAAAGATAAAAAGGCCTGGCAAGATTTCTACGATCTTCATCATTATTCCGATCTGTATGTAGATAGCCGTAATTTGATTTGGCTTGCCACACAGGATGGCCTGATAGTCTGGAATCCGAAGAATGAAGAGATTAGGATGTTTTATATGGAAAACGGTTTGGTAAACAATAGTATACAGGCAATATCCGAAGATCGTCACCACGTGATGTGGATTACTACTTCTTATGGAATATCTTGTGTGAATGTAGTTCAGGAAGGAGGAAGAACAGAATACTCTTTTTCCAACTTTAATCATAGTGATGGAGTGATAGAACGGGAATTCTTGGAAAGATCCGTATATGTAACGAAGGATGATGTAATTCTGATGGGAGGAATTGATGGTTTCAACGAATTCCGAATTAATAAACTGCCTCCGGTGAAACAAGATATGAAACCTCTCTTCGTGAACTTTCATCTTTTCGGGAAAAAGGTGGAGATGGATAAGGCTTATGATGGCAATGTACTATTGAGCGAGCCTGTAAGCGCAACTCAAAAGATTATCTTGAATTATGACCAGAACTTTGTATCATTTGATTTCTCTGCACTGAACTATATCAATAAATCACAGACTCACTATCGCTACCGGCTGACGGGGTTGGATAAGGAGTGGCACGAAATAGTTTCTCCTACAGGGACAGGAACTGCCTCTTATGCCAATCTTCCTTCGGGTACGTATGATCTGGAAGTATATGCGGCAAACAACAGTAAGCAGTGGGGAAGTAACTGTGCAACTATACAAATCATTGTAAAGGACCCGTATTGGAAAACTCCTTTGGCTTATTTCATTTATTGCCTGTTGATTGCCCTTTCCATATATTGGGCTCTTTACAGTTATTTGCGAATGAATAAGAGGAAGTTGCAAAAAGCTCAGGAAGAAGAACTGAATCAAATGAAATTTCGCTTCTTTACCAATATAAGCCATGAATTCCGCACACCGCTGACTCTGATCATAACCCCATTGGAATCTCTTATTAAGGAAGTCGGCGACATAGCCCTGAAAAAGAGATTACAATCCATTTACCGTAATTCCAAAGAACTGTTGGACCTCGTCAATCAATTGTTGGACTTCAGGCGTTTGGAGGTTCATGGAGAGAAGCTGTTTCTTGTTAAGGGGAATATAGCGGAGTTTGTGTCTTCGATAAAATCCTCTTTTGATTATCTGGCTCAGGAAAAGGAGATTTCTTTTGAGATAGATGATAAGATTGCAGAAGATTTATATATAAGTTTCGACCGTGAGAAGATACAAAAGGTACTGAATAATCTATTGTCTAATGCATTCAAGTTCACACCTGCAGGAGGTATGGTGACGATAACTCTCGATACTTGTAAGGAACCGGACGGGGTACAGTACTTCCGTCTTTCCGTGAAAGATACCGGAGCAGGGATTCCTCGAAAGAACCTTTCCCATATTTTTGAGCGTTTCTATCAAGTGAAAGAGGAAGAAGATAAAATAGGTAGTGGAATCGGTCTTCATCTGGTGAAAGAGTATGTAGAGTTGCATTCCGGAAAGATAGAAGTGGAGAGTGAAGTAAATAAAGGCAGTTTGTTTACTGTATATCTACCTGTGCGTACTGATGTAGAAGTGGATACGGAGTTACCGAAAGAGGAAAATACTTTCATCGGGGATGAATTGAATCCTGATGTGGAAAGTGATCAGGACCTGCAAACGGATAAAGAGTACACTATACTTCTGGTTGAAGATAATAAAGAATTCCGGCATTACATGTTTGAACTGCTTTCCAAGAAATACAATGTATTGGAAGCCGGTGATGGGGAAGAAGGAGAACGGATTGCTACTACAAAGTTTCCCGATTTGATAATCAGTGATATCATGATGCCGAAGGTGGATGGTCTGGAGTTATGTAAACGCATCAAGTCCAATATACAGGTGTCGCATATCCCTGTCATATTACTGACTGCCCGTTCTACGGACGAAAGTAAATTGTTCGGGTACGAATCCGGTGCGGATGAATATATATCCAAACCGTTTAATCTGGATATTCTGTTATTGAGAATACAGAAACTGATAAACGAAGAGAAAGCCCGTCAGAGATCTTTTTCACAGGGAATAAATATTAATCCGGGAGAGGTTACCATCACTTCTATTGATGAACAGTTTATAGAGAAGGTTTGCGCATTGATTCAAAAGAATATAGATAATCCCGAATATTCAGTAGAGAAGCTGAGTGCTGATGTTGGGATGGAGCGTACGGTACTATATCGTAAATTGAATGCTATTGCCGGCCAGACTCCTTCTGATTTTATCCGTTCCATTCGTTTGAAGCATGCTGCTCAATTGCTGAATAAAGGATATCAGGTAGGTGAAGTGGCCGATATGGTTGGTTTCAATACTCCTAAATATTTCACAAAGTACTTCAAACAGGCGTTTGGTGTAACGCCTTCGCAGTATAAGACTAATATGACTGGGGAGAGTTGATTCATAACTTTCGGGTTATGAGCAAAATGTGATAAGGTGATAGGGTGATAAAGTGATAGCGGGATAACGCTCTGTGATATATAGCGCAGCCACTTTATCACCCTATCACCTTACCGCCTTATCACTCTTTTATTCCTTTCTTTTCCGATTAGTGTAATTAGTCGTATCTTATTGAATGTCGGTTTTTGCCAGTTAACTGGCAAGATTCAGGTAAACCCCTTGCCTACTGTGCATTTTTCCTTTGAAAACAACGAAATGTACCCTAAAAAGCAACAAGCTGACCCCTACTCAGAGTCGTCTTCCCGGTACTTTTGCAATTGAAATAACCGAGTATTAACCCATAAATCAATTGCCATGGAAAATGCACCTTAAAAGTCGTATCATGTTTTTTACCTTTATTTCTAACTTTAATTAATTAACCGTTTTATGAATTATTTAATGCATGAAAAATCATAATCTGTTTTTAACACCAGATTACCGGTATCGTTTACCGGAATCTAATTTTAAGAAACTAATACTTTCACTGATTATCCTTCTGAGTTTTGTTCATGTGGCAGCACAGAATAATATAAATATCAGTGGAACTGTTGTGGATGATCAGGGGGAAGCTGTGATAGGAGCCAGTGTAGTTGCTCAGAAAAGTAAGAATGGTACAATAACCGATGTGGAAGGTAATTTTAAACTGTCGGTTCGTTCTAATGATGTCCTGACTATCTCTTTTATAGGATATATCACCCAAACAGTTCCGGTGTCCGGCAAAAACAATATTGTTGTGACACTGAAAGAAAATAGTATGTTGCTGGATGAAGTAGTAGTCACTGGTTTTGGACTTGCCCAGAAGAAGGCTTCTGTTACGGGTGCAATTTCTTCTGTGGGTGCACAGGAATTGGCGCATGCAAAGTCGGTAACGGCTACAGGTGCACTGGTAGGTAAGCTCCCCGGTGTAAATTTCCGTCAGGATAACGGACGTCCGGGTGCCGCTCCCAATATCCAGATCAGAAACATGGGAACGCCCTTAATCATTATTGACGGTGTGCAGAAAGATTCCGGTAACCTGAATAACCTGGATTTTAATGATATCGAATCTGTTTCTGTATTGAAGGATGCTTCGGCGGCTATTTATGGTATGCAGGCCGCTAATGGTGTAGTGGTAATTACTACCAAAAGAGGACAGAAGAACCAAAAGTTGAAAGTCAATGTGAATGGGTATTATGGATGGCAGTTACCTTCTAACTATCCGAAACCCGCTTCGGCAGAAGATTATCTGGCAGCTATCATACAAACTGAAACTATAAATGGAACTCCGAGAACCGTTACGAAAGAAGAATACCAGAAATGGGTGGATAAGGTTGACGAAGAACATACCTCTTTCGACTGGTATAAATACATATGGGTAAGTGCTCCGCAATCCTATATCAATGCCAATGTTTCTGGTGGAACGGAGAAAGTTAGATATTATTTAAGTTTAGGACATATTGATCAGGAAGGAAATATCAGAGGCTTTAACGGTTTCAACAGAACCAATATGCAGTCTAATATCGACATTGATATTACGAATAGGTTCAAAGTCGGTGTAGCAATTAACGGACGCATAGAGACTACCGATAATCCGGGATTGCCGGGTGACGACTATAATCTGCCTATCTATGGGGCTTATAACAACCTGCCGACTAAAAAGCCTTATGCCAATAATAATCCTAAGTATCCGGCTATATCGGCACCTTGGGCTCAAGACAGTTTCGGCTGGATGAATTATGAACATGCGGGGAGATATAAAGATCAGTGGAAGGTCATTCAGATTAACGGTACTGCCGAATATGAAATACTGAAAGGCCTGAAAGCAAGAGGACTGTTCAGCTATTGGTTGGCAAACAGGAGACAGTCGAACCGGGAATACTCCTATAAATTCTATGAGTATGACAAGGAAAATGATGTCTATAATGTTGTGGAAACAGGTACGGCACGTTATACGGAAAGAAGTATGGAGATGAAAGAAGAACTGACTTCCAATATTCAACTGTCGTATGAAAATACGTTTGCACTTCATCATGTGAATGCGGTTGTGGGCTTTGAGGCAAAGAAAGGCACTTATCCAAGAATGTATGCATTGGGAAATCCTCCGGCAAACGGAATCCCTTATATTGATAAAACCAGTCTGTCTACTTTTACCGATGGTATTGGTAACCCGCAGACACGTATGGGATATATAGGTCGCCTGAACTACGACTACGCAAATAAGTACATCATCGAATTATCCGGTAGATATGATGGCTCTTACCGGTATAAACGGGGGAAACGTTGGGGATTCTTCCCATCGGCTTCTATCGGTTACCGGGTTACGGAAGAGAAGTTCTGGCAGGATGTCGATTTCCTGAAAGACAATATCACCAATCTGAAAATCCGTGCTTCTTATGGTGTGTTAGGTGAAGAATTGGGTACGGCTTTAAGCCATATTGTTGGCTATAATTATAATGACGGTGGTGCTGTGATTGACGGTGGGCTGGTTACCGGTAGTACTGTTACAGGATTAGCGACCGATAATATCACATGGGGTAAATCGAAGATACTGAATATCGGTATTGATCTGGGCTTCCTGGATAATCGCCTGAATGCTTCTTTTGACTATTTCAACAGAGATCAGACTGGATTGCTGGCAAGCCGTTATGATGTGCAGATCCCGGAAGAAGTGGGATTCTCACTGCCTCAGGAAAACCTGAACTCTAATTATGCCAGGGGATTCGATGCCTCTGTGAATTGGAGAGACCGAATCGGAGATGTGAATTATACAGTAGGAGGTAATGTTACTTATTCACGTTGGTATGTGGGAGACCGGTACAAGCCCAGATTCTCCAGTGAATGGCAGAAGTTCCGTTATCAGGCAGGAAATATAACAGGACGCTATACGGATGTGGAGTTCTCGCTCGTTTCGGATGGACAATTCCAGAGTTGGGAAGAAATAGCAAATCACCCTATTGATCAGGACCATCAAGGTAATATAACTTTGAAGCCCGGTGATGCAAAATATAAAGATATGAATGGAGATGGCTTAATTAATGATGCTGACTGGCGTGCAATTGGTTATCGTAAAGGAGGTACTCCGTGGGTTAATTTTGCATTTAATTTGGCCTTAGATTGGAAGGGGATTGACTTCCGTGCAGATTTCGTAGGTGCGACTGCCTATACTTATGTTCAACAAGGTTTTTTGAGATACTTTGATTCTAATAAAAATCTATCTCAATATCTTTGGAATAATTCAACCAGACTCGTGGATATCTGGGATGCTGACAGTGGTTTTAATATTGGTAAATATCCGTTGGCTTTACGTACCCGGAATAGCAGTGATTGTACACATTGGCCTAGTGATTTCTGGTATACCAATATGACTTATCTGAAGATGAGAAATGTTGAAGTCGGTTATACCTTGCCTCAGAAATGGACGTCAAAGGTAGGGATATCTCGGTGTCGTTTTTATGTTTCAGGACAGAATCTGTTCTCATTGAAGAATATTGATATTGATATTGATCCTGAAATTACTGCGGAGAACGGTATGGCTTATCCGAATATGAAAGTAGTGAACTTTGGTTTTTCCGTTGATTTTTAATTACCTTTATACGTATCAAGATGACTAAAATAAAATTGATAATCATATCCGCCCTTTTCTTAATGGGGGCTGCCGGTTGTTCGGAATCCTTTTTGGATCAGGAACCTGAAAATGTGATACCTGAGAGCATGATTTATGAAGATAAGGAACTTGTATTATCCGTACTTTCAAATTTGTATGGCAGAGTAAACTGGGGACAGAATAATGGGGATTATGGAAGTTACGACCAGTTGGACGAAGCTAATAAATGTTATGGAAGTCCGTGGGTGATATTTACGGAGTATGACCGGAACTCATGGAGAGTCCGTGATTATGACTTTGTACGCCGGGTAAACTTGTTTTTGCAGGGCGTCAGAGGCAGTAGTGCACTTCAGGATAGTGAGAAAAAGGCTTTTGAGGGAGAGGCTCGTTTTCTGCGTGCCTGGCATTATTTCCACATGGCCCGTACTTTGGGTGGTATGCCGCTTGTTGGAGACCAAGTGTTTAATTATGAATCGGGAATAGATGTGGAAACCTACCAGATGCCACGTTCCACAGAGGCGGGAATCTATGATTATATAATCAGCGAATGTGATGAAATTGCCCGCCAGCTAACCGAACAAATGACTATAAATTCTGCTCGGGCCAATAAATGGGCGGCTTTAATGTTGAAGGCACGTGCTGCCGTGTATGCAGGTTCCATTGCAAATTATGGTAATAAGATTACTCCGACTCTGAAGACTGATAATGGAGAAGTCGGTATTCCGGCTGATTTAGCAACCAAATACTATGAGACTGCATTGGCTGCTGCTGAGGAAGTTATAGAAAGCAGCCCTTATGAATTGCAGATTTCCGATCCTCAGGATTTAGGGTTGAGCTTTTATAAGGCTGTATGCCAGAAATCGAATAATAAAGAAGTTATTTGGGCTTTGGACAGATCTGTGACGGATAAGGTAACGACTAACTTCACAGCTTGGTGTATGCCTTTCTCTTTGAAGGATGGAATACAGGGAAATGCTCTGGGAGCACTTCTTAATTTAGTGGAATCTTTTGAAAACAAGGATGGAAGCAACTCCGAGATAAAGACGCATGATGCTAATGGCGACTTTGTGTTCTATGATAATCCGGAAGAGCCTTTCGAAATGAAAGATGCCCGATTGTGGGGGACTGTGATATGGCCTAATGCACTTTATAGAAGTGAGCCGGTGGCTCTACAAGCTGGTTTGCTGATTAAGGATACAGAGAATCCGAGCCAATGGAAAACAAAGATCAGTTCTTTAGGTGCAACCACTGAAGACGGGCAGCTAATTACTGCACTGGACGGACCATTAGCAACGGCAGGCGACAGATTTAATAAGACCGGCTTTTTGGTACGTAAATTCCTGGATGAAGCCGCCAATGCAGGATCGGATACGCAGAATAGTGAGATGTGGTATCCCCGTTTCCGTTTCGCAGAGGCTTTGCTGATTGCAGCGGAAGCAGCTTATGAATTAGGGGGAGTGAACAAGGTGAAAGCCGTCGAATATATAAACAGAGTTCGTGCTCGTGGTGGAATTAAAGAATTGACGGAATCCACGATTACTTTTGAGCACATTGTGAATGAGTATAGGGTTGAGTTTGCCTTTGAAGATCATCGTTGGTGGGACTTGAAACGTTGGAGACTTGCCCATACTGTATGGAATGGAGTCATTGACAGTCCGACTGCACAGATGTATTCTCTTTTCCCCTATAAGGTGTATGCACCCGGTTCGCCATATGATGGTAAGTGGGCTTTCGAGAAAAGCAGATCTTACATGGCGCCGAATGCAAGGAACTTCACCATGCGATGTTATTACGGTTCGATTGATGATGGCTGGATTAACAAGAACCCGAAGCTGGTTAAGAACCCATTACAGTAATATAGTAACTAACGATTAGATTAAATAAAATGAAAAATATCAATAGCCTTATATTAATTCTTGGTTTGTTTCTGGTAACCGGTTGCGAGCTGGATAATTTCGATGAGCCTAAAAGTGAGTTTAAGGGCAGGTTTGTCTATGAGGGTGAAGCACTGCAATTAAGAGGGACTGCCTATGACAATGATTGTATGATGTATGCTTATCAGGAAGGACCTGAGTATGAAGATCGGGGTGCTATCAATTTGTTTGTTAACTCTGATGGCGAATTTAATTCTTTGATGTATGACGGCTTCTATAAGATTGTGTTGAGGCAGGACAGAGGCCCGTGGATTCCGCGGAAGGATACGATTGAAGTAAACATTAAAGGTAATCAGATATTGGATGTTGAGGTTACTCCTTATTTTCTTATCAAGGATACTGAAATTGATTTCCAGAATAAGGTGGTAAAGGTGAAATGCAAGATAAATCAGATGGTTGAGACTGCTTCTATTGACAGGGCCGTGATCTATATATCCAAAACGAAACTGGTGGATAATGTTGCGAAGATAGCGGAGAAATCATTCACCAATCTGACTCCGGGTGAGCATGAGTTTACTTTCGACCTGAATGATAATGGGGTTACTGATGCTGCCAAGTTTTTATATGCAAGAATCGGGGTTAAGGCACGGGAAGGAAATGATTATATATTTTCCGAGGTCACTCAACTGAGATAGATTATTTTCATTAGGTAATTCATAATATAAACAAGTAAAAAAGAAACCATGAACATGAAGTTTTATTTAAAAATCAGTAGTATACTGGTGGCTGCAGCTTTCTTATCGACCTTGCCTGTCGAGGCTCAGACTTTCCGGCAAACTAAGCAGGGAATAACGGGTACTACGCAGGGAATGGATATTGAAATCCAATTCGTCAGTCCTGAAATTGTACGTGTGGTGAAGGCGCCCGAAGGACGTAGCTTTACAAAGAAAAGCCTTTCTGTAGTTAAAAGCCCTGAAAGCATGTCTGTAACGACCGAGAAGAAAGGGGAAACCGTTTCCCTGAAAAGCAATGCTGTACGCGTTGATTTCAATGTGGGGACCGGACGGATTTCTTTCTTTGACAAGCAAGGAAAGGCATTATTTACCGAGAAAGATTATGGTGCTCAGTTTACTCCGTTCAATGATGCGGGGAATCCGACTTTTAGTGTGCGTCAAGCTTTTTTGTTGGATAAGGATGAGGCTATCTATGGTCTGGGACAGCAGCAGGTTGATGATCTGAATCAGCGCAATCATAAACATTTCATGCGTCAGCGTGCATTGTATGCCAGTGTTCCAATTATTCAGTCTACAAAAGGGTACGGAATGTTTTGGGATAATTATTCCCCAACCACTTATACAGATAATCCGCAAGAGATGTCCTTTGATTCGGAAGTGGGAGAGTGTATGGATTATTACTTTATGTATGGCGGCAATGCAGATGGCGTGATAGCGCAGATACGCGACTTAACGGGACAGGCACCTATGTATCCGTTGTGGACATTCGGTTTCTGGCAATCGCGTGAGCGTTACAAATCACAACAGGAAACGATGGAAGTCGTGGATAAGTATCGTGAGTTAGGGATTCCTTTGGATGGAATTATTCAGGACTGGCAATATTGGGGGCCGAACTCTAACTGGAACTCTATGAATTTTGATAATCCGGAGTTCCCTGATCCTCAGAAGATGATCGATCATGTGAAGAAGAAAAATGCGAAGATTATGATCTCTATATGGGCTTCATTCGGGCCGGATACGAATCCGTACAAGGACTTGGAGAAAATCAATGCCCTGTTCAACTTCAAGACATGGCCTGCAGACGGGGGAGTGAAAGCTTATGATGCTTATAATGAAAAAGCACGCGATATTTATTGGGAGCATCTGAATAAAGGTCTGTTCAGTAAAGGTATTGATGCCTGGTGGACAGATTCAACGGAACCTGATCATCTAGATGTTCAGGAAAGAGACTTTGATATCCCGACAGCAATGGGAACTTATCGCAGCGTAGTAAATGCTTTCCCATTGATGAGTAACAAGGGAGTTTATGAGCATCAGCGTGCTGTAACCTCTGATAAGCGTGTATATCTGCTGACTCGTTGTGCATTTGCCGGACAACAGCGTTATGCGGCGAATACCTGGTCGGGTGATGTTGTGTGTAATTGGGAAACATTCCGTAAGCAGATTCCTACAGGCTTGAACTTTTCTCTATCGGGAATACCTTACTGGAATACGGATATAGGTGGATTCTTTAATTGGCCTTATCATGGTGGGGCTGAAAATAAAGCTTATCATGAACTGTATACCCGCTGGTTTCAATATGGTACATTCTTGCCCATGCAGCGTTCGCATGGAAGCGGTGTGAAAAAGGAAATCTACAATCTGGGTAAAAAGGGTGACTGGGTATATGATTCGGAAGAGAAATACATAAATTTACGTTATGCATTGCTGCCATATCTGTATTCAACAGGATGGCAGGTGACTGATAACGCAGGTTCTTTCCTCCGTGCCTTATTCATGGACTTCAACGAAGATCAGAAAGTACACACTATCAGTAATCAGTATATGTTTGGAAAGGCATTTCTTGTGACTCCTGTAACCAGGAATATGTATGTATTCTCTGATAAGGAACAGTGGAAAGATCCGTATGAAGATTTTAGTAAGACAGGAACACAGGATGTTTATCTTCCTAAGGGCACCAAATGGTTTGACTTTTGGACGGGAGAAGCATTGAATGGCGGACAGATGGTTACCAAAGAGGTTCCTATCGATATTATTCCATTGTATGTACGTGCGGGTTCCATTGTTCCTTTTGGACCGAAAGTGCAGTATTCTACAGAGAAGAAATGGAATAATCTGGAGATACGCATTTATCCCGGAGCCGATGGCGAATTTGTGCTGTATGAAGATGAAAACGATAATTATAACTATGAGAAAGGTGCCTATTCAATCATTAAGTTTACTTGGGATGATGCAAAGCGGACGTTGAATATCGCAGATCGGGAAGGAACTTTCCCCGGTATGTTGAAATCACGTAAGTTCAATATCGTTGTGGTGGATAAGGAGAATGGGACAGGGAGTGTTCAGTCGACGAATTTCACGAAATCGGTTTCATATGGCGGGAAGAAGAAATCGGTTAAATTGTAATTTTAGTATATGGTATCCTTATCTTGAGGATATTATATAGAAATCATTTATAAAATATGGAGATGTGGTTTTGGTCGCATCTCCATATTCTTATCTGATTTTAGAAATTTAAATTACTCATAGATTGATTTCTTTTCTTCTTTTGTCCGGTTCACATTATGGAGTACCTGTTTTATCTGTTTAAATGCAACCTCTTCTTGTGGATTGAACTTATCACTTTCCATATATTTCAGGAGGCTATAGCGTAATTGACGGGCTACAGGTCGGGTATTGAGATCCTTTGCCAAGTCTGAACTACATACTAATAGCTTTCCGTATCCTGCTTTTACCTCGAATAGTAAACCTAAGTTTCTGTTCTTATAGAAGTTATCTACCATTCTGACAATCGGTTGCATATTGTTTTTTAAACTGTCGAGTTCCATGGTTGTAGCATTCTTGCAAATATTCCACCATTGCCAGTTACTGTGCATTTCAGTTGGAAAGTCTGCTAATGCCGGATGGGTGGGATCACAGAAGATTCCCATTGTTCCCGGTTGGTTAGGGAAGTGTACAGGGCTCCAGAATACTTGTACAAATTTGCCTTCCAGCCCATTAATTTCTTCTTTTTCCGGGTTCAGCAATACCTTTTTCCCTTGACTTAATGCTTTCTCTGCATCGGCAAAGCTACGGGTGTAAAAGATTTCCTTACCAACTTCCGGTACTTCCTGAGGATATACCCAAACATTCCAGGAGTTTTGATACTGGGTTCCTGTAAAACGGATGGATAAAGTTAATTGGTCGGCAACGGATATGGATTCCAGAGGAACAGAGATGCTTCCCAGATTAAATGCATTCCCCACAGGTATTTCTTGTTTATCCAGATTGCCTTGTGCAATGACCGTTCCTTTTGAATCACTTAATGTCCATTCCGGTTGAATATCACTCAGGACTTTATCGCTGAAGTTTGCAGCTTCAAACTGAGCTTTAAAGGTTTCATTATTCACATAGGTAGCTTTCTCAAAGCGTGCTAACGGTACTACCGGAGAACAGAAATTCCGGAATTCTTCAGGAGTGATTAAACCTTTGCTCTCCCAGAATGCATCGATAATTCCGACGAGTGCAGTGCCCTGTCCGGGGAAGTCATGCAGGTCCAATAGTTGGAAACCACTGAATCCGGGAGTCTTTAGTGCCCGTTCTATTTCTTCTTTGTATAAGATAGTTGCCAGTTTGCCACTTGCCATCAGGTTGCTTTCTGCCAGATGGAGCCGTCCTTTCTTTTTAAGGTCTGCAGCTACGGCTTTAAAGTTTAATGGTATCAGATTACCTGTGTATTTATCAATTTCTTTTAGATTTGGGAATACACTGTATTGTCCGATTTCGTGGGTAATAAGTGGGACAGGCAAACCCTCTATAGCACTGGAGAAGTCTTTATTGAAACTTACAGGTTGGTCATCGAAAATTCCTTGCCCGCGTACCCAGCCGTTTTTAGTCCACTGTGTAACCCAGAAGTCGTCATTAGGTTCGGGCCAACTGCCATGTCCTGGTTCAAAAGTGAATGTAGTAGTCATATACAAATGACGGCTATCCTGCTGCTTAATGGTGGTGAGTAATTTATCCATGACACTAAAATCTCCTTGCAGCTCATTACCCAAACTCCAGAAACAGAAAGATGGATGATTGCCATATTCTTTCATGATGTGGGCAGCTTCGTTATACAGAAAATCGACAGTGCTTTTATCTTCACCTACGTTGAGTGTCCATAGAGGCAATTCAACCTGAATGTAGAATCCCATTCTATCAGCTACGTTGAAAGCTGCTTCCGGAGGACACCAAGAGTGGAAGCGCAGGTGGTTCATGCCATAATCACGGGCTGCACTGAATACTTTTTCCCAATTGGCTTCGTCCATCGGCGGATATCCCTTTAGCGGAAAAATGCAACACTCCAGTGTTCCTCTGAGGAAGAGTCTTCTGTTATTAATCTGTAGGAGAGCATTTTGGTTCGTCAGTTTTCTCATACCGAATGTCTCACATTTCGAATCAGTCATACCTTCCGTTTCAAGAGTTGCGGTTGCTTCGTAGATATTAGGATTGAATTCATCCCACAACATTGGGTTGTTAATGGGATAAGTGAATGTTATTTCAGTGTTGTTTATCTGTACTTCCTTATTTGCCAGTTTATTTCCTTTAGGGTCTTTGACAGCGAACAGAAGTTTACCGGATACCGGGGATGAACCGTTACTTCCGATTTTTACACAGACATTGACCGTTTGGTTATCAATATCGGGTGTTAAGCGCAATTCCTCAATCTGTACCTTATCTTTTGCTGTCAATGCTATTTTTCCCAAGATGCCATTCCACATAGTCTGGGTATCGTTCGTATAAGCATGTGCAAGGTTTTTGACTGATATATCATGTTGTCTCCGGTTATCGATACGTATAACGATTTTGTTATTCTCTCCTGGAATAAGATACTTGCTCAAGTTGAAATAGTGAGGAGTGGTAAGACTTTCATTGAATCCTTCTACTTTAGTACCATTGATCCATACTTGCGAATTCCATATCACGCGTTCAAGAGTAAGGAAGACATCTTTTTCGTTCCATTCTGCCGGGATGAAGCATTCTTTCTTGTACCAGGCTGGACCAAGATAGTCGAATTTACGTTTCAAATTTAAGAATATCTCCTTGTCCATGGTAGGTTCGAGGGTACATGGAGTTCCATAGCCGGCATCACAAAGTGTTCCGGGGAGAGTGATCTTATCTGGAAACGATTCCATATACCATTTTTCTGAAATGCCTTTATCCAGACTGTCCAGTGCTACTTCCCATTCTCCGGAGAGATCCATCTCGCGTACTACTTGTTTACACGAGGTTGCCAATAGGGCCATGATGCCCCAGGCGATTAAAACTTTACTTATTCTCATAATATCAAATTAAAATTTCCATTCTGTCTTAATTCTCAGTTTCTTATCTTTTACTCTTACAATCAAAGGATAGCAAAAAGGTGAATCATATTTTGGCAGAACACTTCCGTTTCCCGGTGGAATGCCAGGAGCTTCCCCCGTAATAACTTCAAACTCTTGTCCATCGGGCACTTCGATCTTCATATATGCTTTTCCTATTTTGCAACTAAGGGGCGATGATTGCTTTCGCACTATTGCGTTTTTTATATAGTTGTAGCTTGGCGAGTCATTGAGGATGATAGTTTCTCCGGTTTGGCTGAATACAGGCCTCTCTGTAAGCATCAAGACATAATCATAGAGATGCTGCTCATCAGAACGGGCGGTAAGTATATCTGTAAGTTTATTCTTTTTTAAAATTAACCTTCTTTCCATTGCGACTCCAGAATATGCCCCCAGAGCTTCAGCCGAAACTTCTCTTCCGTCCTTATATGCTTTGAATGCTAACAATTTGCCGGTTGATTCTTTTTGATCTTTAGCATCTACGGTTAGTGTGCTGTGTGATAAAGTCTTCCGATACCATTTCGTAAATGCAGGTACTCCATAGGCACATGTCCCCATGTCAGATACAATCTCCTTTTCACCGTCATGAATGGAAATGGATAGTTTATCTGGATGACCGTGTCCTCCACCATGTGGACCGTATTTCATGACTACCGTCTTTGTGCCTGATCTGAGTACAGCATAGCCAGTTTCCTTAAAATGAACGGATGGCCATGCTGCCATTGTTGTTACTTGAGGAATTTCTATATTATTCTGTAATGCTTCACCGAAGTTCCTGTCTGTATATCGGTAGCACTGTTGAAGTACACTCAGGAAAAATGGATCCTTGTTGTAGCGTTGGTAGGCAATTTCATATAGGCTGACCTGAGCAATTAAAGACTCTCCATACCATCCGTCATTGTGGGCTGGAAAATATAGATCTGCATATACTCCGGATGCAGGAGCAGCAAGCATTTTATATAGTTTTCTGTCATATAGATTAATATTACGGCAACGTACGGCATCAGCTGACAGAAGCATAGCTCGTAAAGGATAATAATGATAGGTAGGAGAACCTTCGCCCCACCAGCCGTCATCCATAACGTATCTCTCCATTTGGGCATGGTATCCACATTCTGGATCATTGATAGCTACGTTGATGATGCTGTCATTTTGTAATGCTACTCCTAATGCTATCAGACCGCTATTGTGCCATACTTGCCAATTGGCAGTTCCTCTTCTTCTCAGCAAAAGCTCGGAACAGGGTATAAGATAACCTTTTTCTATCTCTCTTATTTCGTTAGTTGTCATTATGGATTTGGCTACCATATAGGCTCGGCAGACATCACTGGCCCATGCAGATTCATCAAGGCTTTGACCAAACATTTTGCCTCCCCAGGGACCTACTTTCCTGGCTGTGTCGTGGTCTAGATAAGTAATATATTTGGATGCATAATCCAATAACATATTCCGGATGTATTCAGCATAGACTTTATTGCCAGTGGCAAGGTATAAATACATACAGTTGCGCAAATATGTATAATTATGAGTATGCGCCACATTTACCCATGCCCAATCATAACGCTTATTTCCTGTCCAATAATGCTTGCATTGTGAACAGTAATGTGCTTCCGGCTTATTCCAGTCGAATGAAAAACGTACTTTGTGTTCGGGACAAAAATAATCGTGTATATGTCCTCCTTCCAGTAAAGGTACGGTTAGGGGATATTCTCGCCGGGCTTCCACGGTATCTTTCAGTGATTCTATAATGCTCTTTCCCCATTCCGTTTTTGCGGCTGAGCGTATTTGGCTGATGTCGCTTTCAGTGAAGAAATAATATCCGTTTTGCGCTGAAAGCAGGCAAGGGATAAAGATCAGTACGAGTAAAAGTCTATTTTTCATTTTGTATGCTTTAAGTATTTGACATATTCGGTTGCAGCTAGCAGGAAAGCCCCCGTACCATACACTTCTGTGTCGTTTATATCTACCTTCTTCGGGTCAGCTCCTATTGGTTGTACATAGCCTATCTTGCCGTCTTCGTGTACGACGGAAGCTAATGCATTCCACGCTTTTTTTGCAATGGGCAGATATTCTTCTTTTTCAAGATATCCATGATTAAGGCCCCAGAACAGGCTATATGTGAAGAAACCTGATGCACTGGTTTCCGGCATGGGATAGGAAGCTGTGTCCAGTAGAGAAGAGTGCCAGAAGCCTTGTTTATCCTGAAGCGTAGATATCTTTTTCAGCATTTGCCTGAAAAGACTGATATAGAAAACGCGTGAGGGATGTTGGGCAGGCATGTTGTCGATAATGAAGGTCAGTGCCCCTGTTACCCAGCCGTTTCCTCGTCCCCAGAATACTTTCTTCCCGTTTTGCTCACGCATATTGATATATCTGGTATCTCTGAAAAATAAACTATCGGCAACTGAGTAGAGACTGTCGTAAGTGATTTGAAATTCTTTATCCATAAACTCAAAATACTTTGGTTCTCCTGTTATTTTTCCAATACGGGCAAAAGAAGTCGGAGCCATAAACAGGGCATCGCACCAACACCAGCGGGAATGTGAACCGTCAGCATAATAGCTTAGGCTGTTGTGTCTGGGGTTGGCAATGAGAGTATCCAAGGTCTTAACGGATTTTTTGATCATGCGTGGTTCCTTGTATTTATTGAATAACATAGCATAAGGCTGGATGATGCAGATGTCATCGGCAAAATAGATACTAGGGCCAGTCTGCCATTGATTCTTTTCGCCTATGGTGAGCAGGAAGTCCCAATACTTAGGATCATCAGACATCTTCGCCCATTCTGCCATACCGATATACATGGTTGCATTAGTCCATGCCCAGTAAGCATGCGAGTTGGCCCATTGAGAACCTTTTCGTACCTGATTTTCAAAATTCATCAGTTGCCAGTTGGCTACCTTTTTCATAATCGTCATGGTTTGGTTTTGGCAGTATTCATTCCATTGTGCCTCTTCGAAGAAATAGTTCAAGATGAGTCTGGTTACCACCTGATGTCCTTTCTCATTGGGGTGATTGCTCTGGCTCATATATATTTTTAAATCTTCTCCATTTTTTCTTTTCTCCTTGAAGGTTGCATAGCTGTCTATCAGTCCTGTTTTATAGTCGTGGGCTAAACGGCGTATCTGGCGGCTATGCTGTTCAAGTGGAGATTTATCGTCCAATATATCTTCGGTTAAATCGGGTGTTGGGGTTAGGAGAATGATTGGGATGTTTTGCTTCTGTGCTTCCTTTATCATTTTTTCCCAAGCTTTCAAAGCTCTTTCCAGTCCGATGCTACGGTCATTCAGAGCATAATCTATGAATAAAATGTCCGGACGATGAGGTAAGACCTCTTGTTTGAATCGTTTGGCCCCCTGTTCGGCATTTTCACCACCAATGGATGTGGTGATAGAGTTGACTACTGCGTATGGATATATTTCTTTGACAGCTTCCAAGACTTGATGGGGATAAGCTTGAAGCGTTTTTACATTAGGTGTGTTGGCATAGCCGGAAGGTACACTGTGTCCATGAAATACAAGGTTTACAGTTCTGTTATCCGGCCATTTTTTTTGCAGTTCTTGGCGGATTTGCGTGAATTCGAAGGATTGACCGGTCTGTGCCATGACGTCAAAACCTAACAATGTGCATAATAGTAGATACAGATATTTCATATTCTTTTATTTTTGTTTTTTCTCTGTTTTCAAATAGTTTAATAAACTGTGGAAAAGTGCCTTAACTTCCGGTTCGTCAGCTATTGCAAACAAGTCGGAAGAACATACTAATGCTTTTGTTCCTGGTAATTGGTATATTAACCCTAGCTTATGATTTCGTTCAAAATTGTCGATTACCTGTACAATCGGGTAATAATCTTTTGGCATTTCATCTAGTATTATAGGGCTGGATTTCTTTATAATATTCCACCATTGCCAGTTAGAGTGGAAATCCGTTGGAAAAGAATTGAAAATACTGTGTTCCGGACTTTCAATTAGTAATCCCAGTGTTCCGGGAGAAGACTCTTTTCCAAGGCTTTTGGTTACATTGTCAAAGACTTTGTAGTTCCAAAAATCACTTATGAAAAGTCCTCCTACCGATTGATCTTTGATATCCTTTTCTTTGGGGATATATAAAACCGGTTTTTTCTCCTGATATAATTTTGCGAAGACTTTACTATCGCGGGTCACGGTCACTCCGTCTATGACTCCTTCTTTTATTTTATCATAACGGGGATATACCCATATATTCCATGAGTTGTGGTAAGACGTATTCTTTAGGGCAATGCGGAAAGTCAGCTTTTGGGATTCCTTTACGTGGTTAAGTGGTATATGTAAACTTTTGAAAGTTGATAATTGGCCTTGCGGAATGGCTGTATTTCCGATATCTTCTGAATAAAGAATTTCTCCGTCTTCGGTAGACAATGTGCATGATATGATTTTGTCCTTTATATCGGACTGTCCATAGTTGGCAATCTGGACTTCTGTAATAAATGTTTCGTCCGTGTTCCAGCAGTATTTAGAAAAACGTGCCAATGGGACTATGTCATTGCAGAATTCATTCCATTTTTCTGTGGAGATAACATTCTTGGATTCCAAAAATGCGTCAAGGATACCTACCAAGGCAGTGCCTTGTCCTGGATAGTCTTGCAGATCGAGCAACTGGAAGCCACCAAATTGTGGAGTACGGAGCGACATTTCGATTTCTTCTCTGTAACACAATGCAGCCAATGCGCCTGATGCTTTCAGAAAAGCTTTTGCCTTAGTACTCATACCGGTCTCTTTCAGCCTGTTTTTGAATACTATGAAGTTCAGTGGACGTAATACTCCTGCATATTTGTCTATTTCCTCAAAATTGGGATATACTTGATATTGTCCGGTTTCATGTCCTATTACTGGCTTATCCATACCTTGTATGGCTGTTGTAAAGTTGCGCATGGCGTTTGGAACGTTGCAATTTATTATACCTCCCTGATTGGAATCGGCAAAAGAGAAAGAACCGCGTAGGTCTGTACTGTTATTGTTGGCCGCTTTCCCATGTCGCATAGCGACGAAGAAATCTTCTTCTGTATGGGTTTGAGGATTCCAGTAATGATTGTTGGTTCCTAAAATATAGAGATGGCGTTTATCATATTTCTTCAAATCTTTCACTATACTTGCCATTATAGCGGTGTCTCCTTCAAGCTCGTTGCCCAAACTGAACATGACAAATGAGGGATGATTTCCATATGTTTGAATGATTCTTTTGCCTTCCTGTTTCATATAAGAAATGAGAATGGTGTCTTTTTCCCGGTATGTTCCCCATAAAGGTAGTTCGGGTTGGAGAAATATACCTGTTTCATCAGCTGCATAAAAAGCTGCCTGGGGAGGTGTCCATGAATGGAAACGTACATGATTGATACCATAGGAACGGATGGTTTCGAAGTATCGTTTCCAGTCATTGATTTCCATACTTGGATATCCAGTCAATGGAAAAACTCCACCTTCATTTTTTCCACGCAAAAAAACAACCCTTCCGTTGTTTATGAATTGTGTCCCTGCCGTTTTGAAGTCTCTGAATCCGGTCTGAACACATTGGGAATCATAATTGGGTATCTCTATTCGGAAGTTATATAGGCAGGGGGTATATTCATCCCATAACTGCGGAACGGGAATTCTTACTTTTATTGTATGTTCCGATTTACCTTGGGGAACAGATGCTTTTACAGTTTCTTCTACTACCTTGCTGTCATCGGAATTTACAACCACTATTTTTATTCCTATATCTGTTTCCTTTGAATAATTGGCGAGTGATACCGTCACGAGGCAGTTACCGTTGGATGGACTGTCTATTCGTATTTGCCGGATACAGATATCAGGTAATTTCCTTAAATAAAAATCACCGAGAATGCCATTCCAGTTGCTTTGAGTATGTTCTGAATATGCATGCGAACCGCCCAATGGGAGCAGACTTTTAGTGTTGTCTATTTTGATTCTGATACTGTTCTTGCCGATTTTAAGCAGCGAATCAATCATATATATATGTGGAGTGGACACGCTGTTCTGGCTCCCCAAAAATATTCCGTTGATAAATACTTCGGAAACTTTTGTTCTTTCCATAAACAACTCTACGGGATGATTTTCCCATGAAGCCGGAATTTCAATATCTTTTTCATACCACGCTACTCCTTGGTAGCTATAGGTTTCGGTCAGAATATTGGTTACGGAATCCTTAGGCTGAAAACCAACTTTATTTTCGGCAAGAGAACCCGGCAGCATTATTTTGTATTGTACAGAATCAATTTTTACTTTCCACTCGCCAGACAAATCTATTACTGACTCTGTCGGTGTACAGGAAAGCATCAATAATGCAACGTAGGAAAGTATCAAGATCTTTTTCATTTTAGTACCTCCTTCCAATTGCCTGAATAATATGCTTTATCCAGTCGTTTTCGCATTTTAGTATCTTTGTTCAGTTCTGCCAGATGGCAAAGATCTTTATAAATATAGAAATTAAGCCAATATCCGTATGAATATCGTTCGAACGGAGTGTGAGGTTGTTTCCAGAATGAGTACCAGCTTGTGTTCAGGTTATATTGTCCTGCTACTTCTATGGCATCTTGTCCCCGTTCCCACATTCCATTTGTACATATATCAAATAATGCTTTGACATCTTCATATTTCATCTCAGAGGTATCATAAATCATCCCCGAATCATCGATATTCAGTTCGAGCAAAGATACACGTTCTTCAAATATTCTGTCTCCGTTAAGGTCATATTCTATCAAGTCGAAAAATCCATTGTTATCGGTATCTGTATACTTGACTGTTGCGAAAGACTCTGGGTCTTTGTGTAAACGTTGCTCTTTTTCTCCTGGGGGATATAATCCGCCGTATCCCTGAAAGCATTTTGCATTTTGGTCAATGCGCCAGGCGCCCCATTCAGCACCGAAAAGATGTATCTTTCCGTCGATGGGGGAGAGGTACAGTCTCCCTTTTCCAGAGTTATCCTGATCGAACTCTCCACGGTCACCGGCTGCATCAGCTTGCTTGTGGCTATCGAGTCCGCCTTGTGCAGCACCTACTTTGAATAGGTCGTATGGATAGTAGAACTCTACACGCTCCCAACGGTTGCAGTCGTCGTCCTCATCAAAGACAAACCAGCAGTAATCCCACTTCCCTTTTCGGAAAATCATATTATAAGCCACTTTTTCGTCCGGATAGATAAGTTCGGACATTTGTCGCCAACGTGGGTCGTAAATATATCTGTCAGCCTCCGGAAGTCCGCGCAGGTTTTTAAATTTATGTATCTGATCAGAATAATCGAATCCTTTTCCATAGAAATGGACAGTCATATCAAAATCGAATTCGTTGCCCTGCCCGTTATCATTATCCACATCCCAAGAGATACTTGCCCAAGGAATGCGGCCGCTATACACAACATCTATTTCATCAGACACTTTTTTGAATGTTTCATGGGGAGTGTCCCCGTTACAGGGACGAACGTGTGGAATATCCATTAGGCGGACAGACATTTCAGTCAGGTTATCATTGTCGTGATCGTAGAAGATAAAAGGATTTTCGCAGTTGAAGCGAGTGTCGGCAACTCTGAAACTAGATGAGTGCATTTTCAGCAATAGTGTGTTCCCATGATAATCTTGAAAGTAATTAGAATGACCACTATGTTCCCAGCATAAAGGGAGTAGTTGGTTCCAGTCGATGAAACTTTTGATATCATCCTTCTCGATATCTATAACAATAATGAAATCAGAGTCCCAGTCATAGCCGCAACGAGCATCGGCACTGCCGTTATAAATAACCAATTGCATATCGGCTATTCCGTCTTCGTCTGTGTCCACCCAGTCTATGCAGAGGTCTTTCGGACCACCGAAGATGCCATCTTTGTTCAGGTCTATCAGCAGGCAATCATTATCTGTATCACCTTCCAAATCATCGTATCTCATATCTCCGTCGTCATCAATCCACATAACGGGAATGCTGTCGAGGACGAAAGCACGGATGATATCTGGCGTATCGTCTCCCGTGAGATCTTCATAAGTGAGTCCAGCCTTGTCTGCTGTTAATGGAAAACGCCATGGGGTGAGTTGAGTGTGCTCATTCCAGTATTTCTGCTGGGCATATAAATTATATGTCACGGCTGAAAAAAGGATCAACAATATCAAAGGGATATTCTTGTGTTTCATGGCTGAATAAATATCTTGTCAATCATTTCGTTAGTAAGGGTCACTTCCGGAGAGAAATCGGGTGAATTAAGGTAGTTTACCAGACTGTAATACATCTGCCGTGCAACAGGGCTATGAGCCATAATCCGGTCAAAGGCGATAGAAGTAACCATTAGTTTTCCTTTACCCACCTTAGCTTCAAAAATTAGGCCTATCTTTCGATTGTTGTTCCAATCTGGAATAATCTGCACTAAGGGTTTAAATTCATAAGTAGTATGATCAAGCAACATAGGTTTCGAATTACGCACCAAGTCAAACCATTGCCAGTTTGAATGTTCTTCTGTAGGAAAATGTCTGAATAAGACATGTTTGGGATTACATAAAATGCCTAAAGTATTTGGAGGTGTACCAGACCAGACTGCATTCCAGGATATGCTGGAAAAACAAGGGGGCACGTCAGATTTTACTTGGGCAGTATCAGCAAGCAACAATACCGTTCCTCCTTTCTGCAAATAATGTTTGACTCTATTATTCCATTCTCTGGTCAACATTACTTTTTTTTCTGATATTTCTGGTAGCTTGTCTGGGTAAACCCATATAGCCCAGTTATTGGAAAATGAGGTGTTTCTAATTTCCATCTTCAATACCATCTTTGCAGCTTGACAAATTTCGGTCAAGGGAATAGAAATTCTTCCCAAGTCAGTAATGCCACCATTCGGAATATCTAGTTTAAAGGAGCCGTCTTTATAAACACTGCCATTCAGATATTCAAGTTTCCAGTCCACTACCGCTCCTTTTAGTTTTTCTTTCAAAAAATTAGCTACTTGGGCATCTCCTTCAAAAGTCTCATTTTGACTCCACACCAACTTATCAGTACGTAATAAAGGAAGACAAGGACTTTGCATCTGTTTGAATGTTTGGGCATCCACATAAGGCTTAGCGTCATAGAAAACATCAACAACTCCGACCGGTGAAGTACCCTGACCAGGGAAGTCATTTAGTTGAAGTAAATGATAGCCTCCGAAACCAGGGGTGCGGAAATAAGATTCAAATTCTTCCTTTTTTTGAAGAACTTGGAACTTGCCTGAAGCGATGTGAAAATCATGAGCCTGATCAAGCATTTTTTTATTACGGAGATCTTCTCTAAAAAGTTCATAGTTATAAGGTTTTAAAACCCCTATATATTTAGATATTTGGTTAAAATCAGGATAAGCACACCATTGTCCTATCTCATGAGTCACCATAGGTATTGAGAATTTTTTTACATAATCTATGTAATCATATCTTGTGTTTAATGGCTGCGAGTTAAAACGTCCTTTCAGGCCTTCCTGCCAACGTTGTGGACGAGCACCATAAAAATCGAAAAAATCACTTCCTTCCACTGTAGGATAACCAGATGCAGCCACATAAAGATGACGTGAGTCTTTCTTCCATTCAGTTAGCATTTCTTTTAGAAAATCCACACAACCTTTTCCAACTAATTCATTGCCTTCGCAAAAGAAGGCAAAAGACGGATGATTTCCATATTCCTTAAAAATGCGTTGAGCTTCATCTAAATAGAAAGCGTTGGTTGCCTCATCTTTCCCTACCGTAAAACGCCAGTCCGAGTTTTCGACTTGTAAATACAAGCCCAATTCATCTGCAACTTGAAATGCGGACTCAGGGGGACACCAAGAATGAAAACGAATGCAGTTCAATCCGTAATCTTTATATACCTTCATTACCTTTTTCCACTCTTCATAACTCATCGGAGGATAACCGGTAATGGGGAACTCGCAAGAATTTACAGCACCGCGAATAAATGTAGGAATATCATTTATCGTGAAATGCGTACCTTTTGTTCCAAAGTCACGAATACCAAACTTTATTTTTCGCACATCACTCTTACCGCAACACTTTATCTCATAGTCAATTTCATATAGATTAGGCTCAAATTCATCCCAAGTGTATAGCTTATCTCCCAAATCATAGTAATGTACCAAGTGTATTAAAGAATCCGAACTATTAAAAGTTGTATTTTTCTCCTTTAGATGCAAATCTTGAGAATCATTCAAAAAATGACAATTTATCCGTATATCGCCTTTAACCGGCAGGTTACTATAGTTCACAATCTGCGCCACAATCTTTAGCCTTTTTTCTTTTTGTAAAGGATATATCTGTACATCAGCAATATGTACCTTACTCACAGCCTGGATTTCCATACGTCCAATAATGCCATTCCAGTTAGTCTGTGTTTCAGCACTGATGGCATGTGTATAGGCTATATCATGGATGTTCCCATTATCTACTCTAATGCGAACAGTATTCCAGTCTCCAAACTTTACATAAGAAGTTATATCATACAAATGTGGTGTAGAAAGACTTTCCTCTTTTCCGACAAATTTCCCATTAATCCACACTTGGCTTTCCCAATGTACTCGTTCCAAAAACAGAAAAAGTTGTTGGTCTTTCCAAGATTCAGGAATAAAAATATTTTCTTTCTCATACCAAGCTGCTCCACTATATTCAAACATGCGAGTAAGCCGAAGCGAACTCATATCTTGCGTTTTAAATCCTTTTCCAGCTTGGTCTGTAGACCCCGGCAGAGTTATTTCTTCTGGAAACTTAGATACAAAATTACTTCCTTTTACCGGAATACTAACATTCAAAGGATCCAATTTAAAGTTCCAGATACCAGCTAATGAAATATGATCTTTTGACGTTTCATTCTGTGCGTGTACTGAAAGCAGACAAAAGCAACTTAATATGAGAAAGAAAATATTACGCATAGAGTCAATATTTCAAGTTATTCATTACATTATTCTAGTTCACCAACAAAAGTTACGACAGACTTTGCCGGAACAACAATCTCATTAGTTTTTATTGCCGTTCCCTTTCCTAAATTGGATGTTTCAGAAGTGGTGTAAGGAGTTAAAGTCTGATTCTTCAGTTTCAAATCTTGAAGATTATATTTTCGGTTGACAGAACCGATATTAACTGCTACCAAAACTATCTTTTTGGAAGAACCGTCTTTGTATGCGCTAATCATAACATCTTTACCCTCTTTCTCAGGGTCTGGATTTTCGGTAATAACGGCAACACGTTTCATACCCGGACGGACAAAAAAAGAATAATTACCTAGCATCCACATAAGCTTAGAGTCCCTGGCAAATCCATCTTTTTTGCAATAGTCTGTAACTTGTGAACCATTATTTGTTCCATCATCCAGATATACCAAACCGTCCTTGTAGTCTGCACGGGTAAGAGCTGTCCACCAAGACCAAGAGGAAGCATTTACCAATGTCAAATCATTGTGAATAGTACGTGCAACAAAAAGTGCCGTTTGCATACCCAAATCGCGTTTATTTCCGTTTCCGTTAGGAATTTCGGACTCTCCGGGGCTTTCGAGGATAGAATACTCAGTTTGCCAATATTTTAAGCCGCTGTGCTCTTTTATTTTATCATTCAAGGCTTTACGATGTGAAACTAAATCCTTGACGGGCCAAACAGTCCAATAACTGTGTCCAGTCATTACTCGCTCTACATTGGGCAGAGAAGCAATGCTCAACGGAGATGACGGATTCCAAAAATCATCAATCTGATTATCAAAGTTCTCATTATCTACATTTTTATACAAATATTGAATACTCCCAGCTTCGCCCAATGCTATTTTGGTAGCCAATCCTCTTTTGCTGAGTCTTTCTGATAGCAATTTTACGAACTGAGATATTTCTTCATTGGTGGCGGGAGTCCCTTCCTGGCTGCCTTTACTCCAATCCCATTGTGGCTCATTCACAGGACTTAAATAATCAAATTTAACTCCTTCTTTCTTCTGCAAGTTATCAATGCATTCTACTAAAAAGTCTGCATAATCAGGCATCATACCTGCCTTGATATTCATCCTTTTCTCTTTAATTGAAAAGCCTTTCCCATTTATGGACATATGAACCGGAGCACTTAGGTTAAAAGCCAGAAAACGCTCAACCCCTCTGTCTCGAGCAGCTTTTAAAAACCATCTCTGTCCTTCATATTTATTCCAATTGTAAGTACCATCAGCTGATAAAAAGCATTCAGACCGTCTCCACTCATCCGCAATGTCGCTATCAAGCCCTTGTTCTGTGCTTCCCGCACCAATGTAAAATCTCCACATGGACAAGCCGATGCCTTTTGGATTTCCATTTTCATCGACTTCCTGGCTAAACAGCCAATCGGCAATTTGATTTCTTTTCTCTTCCGGCCAATATTTTCCTACCATCTGACAGCGCCAAGCATCTGATGCCCCAAAGCCGTCAATTGTCTGCATTTCCTGATTCAAGTCTACTGAAATATTTCTCACCTTATTGTAAACAGGCGGTTCTGGAATCTCCAATTTGGAACTACATGCCGTAACTGAAAACAGTGTACAGATACCTAATATCTGCAAATATTTGCTATTTCTCATTTCTATAAAATTTAAGTTTGATCTCTTATGTTTATTAGTAATTAGGATTCTGTGTTACAGTACCAAAACTACGATCTATTTCCGATTGAGGAATGGGCCATACCAAATGTTTATTGATATCGAAGTTGATACCTTTGTTCTGTAGCTCTTTAAGGTTGCTCGTTTCATACTGATCCGTTGATTCATACATATTGTAACGAACAAAACTTCCATTCGGACCGAACAAACCAGCTATAACGGGTTGATTAGTGACCGGATCTATCTGTCTCCTAATATCAAACAGACGCAATCCTTCAAATGCCAATTCCATTCTGCGCTCTTTCCAAATAGCATAAAGTATTTCGTTACCGGTTACAGTTCCTTTTTTCGGAGAAAGTTTTACTCGAGCACGAATGATGTCTACATCATCCATTGCTTCATCAAACATACCCAAGTGAAAAGCTGCTTCTGCACGCGTCAGATACATTTCTGCCAAACGGATAATTGGAGTATTCAAAGGAGCGTTATATCTTTTATCTTCCAATGTTCTACGAGTAGCAATGGGAATATAATACTTACGAATTACACGCCCAGACTTATTTTGTGCTAAGTCAAATACATAAGTAGGGTTTAAATCCTCATCACCATATACAGCGTCACCACAAACCGTTATTGTACTGCGCCTTCTTATCTCATCTTCTTCCGAAAGATAACAATTTTCCAAATCGCTGGTGGGTACTCCCCATCCCCAACCATCCATAATGTCATTGGGGTCTTTACTGGGGAAATTTTCCAAACTTTCACCACGTCCTCCACAAAGTGTAGAAAGGGGATTGCCCAAAATTTTACCCACTTCAGAGCTTGTCTGAACTTCAATAAGCGATTCTATGCCATTGTGATTATTGACGTTCCAAATATCTAGAAAATCAGGTTCGAGTTTACAGCCACTATTCATGATTGTGGTATCTGCATAATGATAAGCTTCTTCCCATTTTCCTTGATATAATGAAACTCTTGCTAATAATGCAGTACAAGTCCATACAGTAGCCCTACCTTTTCCTTCATTTCCATACGTAGTATTTACCATGTGAACGGCTGACTTAAGATCATTCTCTATTTGCTGATATATTTCTTCTTTACTAGAACGCCCTAGATTCATATCATTGGATGAAAGCATTTTAAGTACCAATGGTACACCCCCAAAATTGCCTACAAGATCCAAGTAATTATATGCGCGACAAAATAGAGCTTCACCGACATAGGACTTTTTTTTGTCTTCAGAAATAGGAGCTTCGGGAATAGAGTTTATGGCAATATTACATGCCATAATATTCTTATATCTCTCCTTGAATAAATCTGTAAGATATCCCATTCTATTGGGAGTGATCAAGTATTCCGAAGCTGGACTGAATCCATCAGCAGATTGTCCGGTATTTCCCATCCAAGCATCATCGGTAGCCGTTTCATTCGTTATTCTGGTATGAGCTATCGGCTGCCAGTCATTATTTAGCAATGCACGCTTATACAAGTCAATGACAAAGTCACGACATTCTGTATCTGTCTTAAAATAGTTATCCAAATCTTGAACACCTCTTTTTTCGTGTTCAATAAAATCTTCACAAGACATAAATCCCAATGAAGCCACTATTATGAAAGCAAATATATTCTTTTTCATGATTTACAATCTATTAAAATGTTACATTTACACCTACTGAGTATATACGTTGTACTGGATAAGTCCATCCGCCAAATCCAAAACTCAACACACTACCTGAAACTTCGGGCTCAACGCCGTTATAGCCAGTTAAGGTAAACAAGTTTTGTCCTGCTATATATAATCTCAGTTTATTGACGCCAGGGATTTTCTTAAAAGTATACCCCAATTGTAAATTCTTTAGTCTTAAGTAAGAACCATCCTCTATGTAGAAAGATGAGAATTTGGTAAAGTTCTCATTATGATCTTGAGTAGATAAGCGAGGAACATAGTTAGAAGTTCCTTCACCGTGCCAAGCCATATCAAGTAAACCGCTCACCTTATTCACTTTTCCACCACTGCCAGCAGCATTGTACAATTCTTGAATATTCTGATTGACAAGATCATTACCGATACTGGCATAGAAGTTTGCCACTAAGTCAAAGTTCTTATAACCTAAGTTCAGATTAAGTCCCATCGTCATATCAGCCCATGGAGAACCAATCTTTGTACGGTCATCTGCATTCAATTGTCCGTCTCCGTTTATATCCTTAAATCGAATATCGCCAACTTGTGCGTTAGGTTGTAAGAACTGTCCTTTGTTATTAGTATGACGATTCACTTCAGTCTGATTCTGGAAGATACCGTCAGTCACATATCCATAGAAGAAAGCAGGCTCTTCACCTTCTATTGTCTTTGTCTTTTCACCATTTCCATACAATGGGTCTTTATCGCCTGTCAACTCTGTCATATTGACGTTGAAAGTAGTCAAGTTTAAAGTAGTTCCAAAGGTAAAATCTCCCCAACGGTCATTGTAGCTGATTGCCATTTCAAAACCTTTGGTACGCATAGAACCTACATTTGTCCAAATCTTGGCATCACCCGGGTAGCCGGAATAACTGGGATAAGCTTTCTGAAAAAGCATATCTTTGGTATTCTTTATATAATACTCAAAAGATCCCGTTAAACGATTATCAAATAATCCATAATCAATACCAAAGTTATAATCTTCTACAGTTTCCCATTTCACATCCTCATTTTTAACCAAACTGGGGTAAACAGTATTCACCACATTATCGCCCAATACATAGTAACCTTGTCCTAATTGAGACATATAAACTCCTGAAGGTAGATTCTGATTACCTACACGCCCCCAACCTATTCTAAGTTTAAGGCTGTTAAGTACAGATTTTATACTTTCCATAAACGGCTCATTAGACATACGCCAAGCTATAGAAGCTGAAGGGAAAGAAGCCCATTTATTCTTGGACAGGAATTTGGAAGAACCATCCACGCGATAAGTAGCTGTAAGATAATACTTATCATTATAATTGTAAGTTAGTCTACCTAAATAAGACAAAATAGAAGTGGTAGAAGAATTACCTCCGGTCTGTGGATTGACGGTACCAGCATCCAATTCATGTAAATTATCTGAGTTGTTGGGCATTTTTTCATAGCTTCCCCACAAAGTAGTACTATTCCATTCTTCCAAGGTGTTACCTACCATAAAAGAAAAATTATGCTTATTTGCAAAAGTTTTTAGGTATGTCAATGTATTCTGCAAACTCCAATTACGATAAGTGGGTTTGTTACGCGTGAACTTGTTGTTCGTCTGAAATTCATGAGCTGCATCAATAACAAAATCCGGTGCAAACGTATTGGAAATTCGAGTATCTAAGTCTATAGAGAATTGAGATCTAAATATCAAATCTCTTATCGGCTTAATTTCAAGATAGGCAGAAGATGACAAAGCATAAGAATTATTACTTTGATTCCATCTGTGAACATAACCAACTGGATTCCAAATTTGAGAAGGAGAACGGGAATATACACTATATTCATTTTCAGTACCATTTAATTCATCCTCAGGTTTAAAAATGGGGGTAATAGGATCCACTCTGTCAAAGTCCGACCAATTAGTAGGATTCCCCCATGATTCATAACGCGGATTTAATGAGAATCCAGCTGAAAAATACTTATTAAATTTATAATCATTGGTAAAACGAGCTGTAAATCGCTTATATCCTCCCTTCTGGTAGAAAGAATCTTGCTGAAAATAATTTAAACTAACCGAATACTTATTCTTCTCCGTTCCGCCCTGTACACCCAAACTTGCATTCAATTGAGGGGTAAACTGACGAATACCCGCATCCCACCAATTTGTTGTTTTACCTGCAAAAGAAGCGGGATTTTCAAATTCCTCCGGATAGCCGGCCTGGCGGGCAGCTGTATTCAATATTTCAGCATACTCCACAGCATCTGCCATATTATAAGGATTTTTCATTTCCTGTACGCCATAATGCATATCGAGATAGAATGAAGGTTTGCCTTCCACTCCCTTACGAGTAGTAACCATAATAACTCCATTTGAGGCACGACTACCATAAATGGCACTGGCAGAAGCATCTTTCAAGACTTCAATGCTCTCAATCTCATTAGGATTAAGGAAATTGATTCCTTCGCCCATAGGAACCCCATCAACCACATACAATGGGTCAGTGGACAAGTTGATGGTAGAGAAACCTCTAATCAAAACCTTTGGCTGACCACCTGGATTCCCTGCTCCTACAATTGTTACACCAGCCACCTTTCCTTGAAGACTTTCGGTAGCATTGCTTACATTCATTGATCTCACTTCTTTTCCTTTCACAGAAGAGATGGAACTTGTTAAATCACTTTTTTTCTGTACGCCATAGCCTACTACCACCACTTCTTGAAGCAACTCTGAATCTTCTACCAAAGTTACATTAATGACAGTTCTATTCCCTACCTTTTCTACAATGGTTTTGTAAGAGATAAAAGAGAATGACAGTTTGGAATCTATTCCAGCTACTGTTATACTGTATTGTCCATTCACATCAGATATACTACCATTGGTAGTTCCTTCTTCTTGGATATTAACACCTATCAGAGGCTCATTTTTGTCGTCAACAATAGTTCCTCGAACCTTTATCTGCGCATTAGCTGTAAGGCAGAAGAAGAAAACAACAAGAGAAAATATAATATTTCTTTTCATGACTATATACATGATTTAATGATTATTCTTTCAATAATTTAGCACGCGCAATCTCAGTATCAATAATGAATTTATAACTTCCCTTTTGATTTACCTTCAAGTAAGGTTGGCTTGAACCCATATAATCAATAATACCATTTTCAAGTAAGCGCCAATATTTACTCCAGCCCGGATAGGTAATGGTTACATTAAGCTGGGTTTCGTTCAATATAAGAGTCCGTCCAAGTATATATGGATTTTCCGCGTCCGGTGTGAGTAGACAGTTTTTATTAGAGGGATCCCATCCGGCACCTTCAAATCCGTAACCACACATCGTGATATCAGGAGAATCGTGCACAGCTGAAGAAGGTATATAAGGAGTCACAGTATATGTTTGCTCTTTGGTATTTGCCACAATCTCATAGTATCCCTTTGTTGGTAGCACTATTGGTGCGGCAGAAGGACTATTTAGCAATTTACCGTTCTCTTCTGATACGCCAAAGCAGTGAGGTTCAAAAGCGCTCTCCTGTCCCAAAAAGTAGATTTCCTTATTATCACAATCCGCATAATATTTGAAAGTAAATATACCATTTGATTTTTTATGATAAAGCATCGGTACTCCACAAACATCGGCTGTTAAATCAGTTCCCTTAGGAACATCGGCCAGGAACAAAGTAACCATTTCACTGGAAACAATATATTTAATTTTCTGTGTTTTCCTGTTAGCTTCTACAAAGTTATCAATTGCTGTTATTTTTAGTTCATACTCTTCCGGTTTGGATGGTAAAGAATAAGTTTTGTTGAAAGAGTACTCTTTCTCGCCGTTTAATTTGATTCTTTCCATGATACCCAATATCGGTTCTTCCACATATACTGAATCTAAGCCTGAATCATCAGTGACTTTAAAGGAAAGTGACAATTCCATCTTGCTTTCCAATAGCTGTACTGTTCCGTCTTGTGGTGATACATTTGAAAAATTAGGAGCATTAAAGTCTCCATCCAAATGTAATGTAAGCTCTTGGGTCACAACATTTCCAGAAACATCCTCCAGTGCAAGATTTACTTTATATACATCTTCATTTTTCGTATCCTTTGGTGCCAGAAACTCATAAGCCAACTCATATTCTGTAACTAAAGTATCTGTCGGGAATACAATTTCCTTATCCAGATAAAATTCTGGAATCACAATTTTCAAAGACTTAAGGCCTAAATCATCTTTTAAATCAGCCTTAATCACAAACTTTCTGTTGGGATTAGAATACAATTCATCACGCAACACTTTTATTTCCGGGGCATCAGATGTAGGATAGGAGATACCCTCATCGTCCGAACATCCCATAAAGCAAAGCAGCATTAATAATGCTGATAATCTAAATAAACTCTTCATAATATTAATATTGTTGTTAACTAATAGTTTATTTCTAAGTGAATTACTGTACAGGGAAATGTGTCGATTTTGGCACATCCCCGTACAATAAGAGCAATCACATCCTGAACACTTGTTTATTCACATCAAGTCTTTTCACCTTTTCATAATATTCTTCTGCTAATTCTTCCTCTCCTATACCACTATATCCTAATGCCATAACATAATAGCAATGAACCTTGTTACGTACATTCAGGTCATCCTCCCAGATCGCAAGCTCTGGTAAGGATACTGCGAAATAATCGATTTTGCATTCATCGAAGAGATGCTTCTTGCCGTGGTCTATCAGCTTGTTGAAGCGGCTACGTGCTTTGCTCTCTTCTCCTAATGCCCTCCAGGCAAGTCCTTGATAGAAAATCTTGTCAGGTTGTTGGTCATTGTAATAGAATGCTTGTTGAGGCTCGCTGGAACCTTGTGTTGCTTTCATTAAGTATTTTATGGATTCGGCTTCGTTGCCCAGCTTTTGGTAGGCTATTCCTTTATAGTAGTCTACCTCATTCTCTTCGGCGTTGATCAGTTTACCCTCACCTAAATTATGCGGATAATGATCTGTCTCTTTTAAAAGGCTGATGGCTTCAAGATATCGCTTTTCCTTAATAGCTTTTTTGGCAAGTTCTACCCGACAGAGAATATATTGCCCTGTAACTTTACCTTCGCCACCTTCCCACGGATGGAACTTCCGTGCGGCTATCAGTTCTCTTGCCTTTTCATAGTTGCCTAATTGATTATAGAGGGTTATTCGTTCTATGCATAAGTCATCCCGCTGTGCCACCAGTTCCAAATGTGCCTCTAGAAAGGTCAGGCGTTCTGCATGGGCTCGTCCCATTTTCTTATATAGTTGATCCAGCTCCATAAAGATGCGTGAGTCCGTTTGGTCCAGTTCAAATGCTTTCTCCAACAATCGGCATGCTTCTTCTTTCCTGCCTTTTTTGTTGTAATAAGCCAATGAAAGGTTGCGCAGAGCCGTAGGGAACTGATTATTTATCTCTACTGATCTCTCCCAGCATACAGTAGCTTCTTCATAACGGCGGTGTGCATACCAGAAGTTCCCCAGATAATAAGGAGCCTTGAAATCCTCTGGATTCATCTTCATAGCATCTGTCAGTACATTGACTTCATCGATTCTGTTTGGAAAACACTTGTCAGGAGATAGGCTTTGTGCCTTCTTATACCATTTCTGGGCTGTTTCTTTATCTCCTGCCATTGATGCAAAGTATCCTAACATATAAGCAGCTATTGGATAAATATTGGTTTGTTCGTCTATATAAGTATGCATAATCCGGGAAGCTTCTTCATACATTCCTGCGGATGAAAAATCAAATGCATATTCAATATAGTTGTGTACACTACCGTTGAGGATACTTAGCATTTCCTGCAATTCTACCGGATTGCTTTCAATGAAATATTTTTCAAATCGGCATCCCAAATTAAACTTATCGATAATCAATGATTCCTCAATAAATTTCAAGGCTTCTTCAGTCTTTCCTGAATGTCTCAGGATAGAAGCTTTTAACTGGCGTGCTTTATGATTATGCCAGTTGTGGATGAGAGCCAGATCTATATGTTCCAAAGCGGTAGTCCAATTCTCTCTGATACAATCTATCTGTGCCACACCAAAGTAGCCTGCATCTCTCCAAGCCGCATTCCATGTGGCTTTATAATAGGCACTATATGCATCATCATACTTACCCTGCATCTTCAGGCTCCACCCCAGATTATAATAGGGTTCTCCATCATAAGGATTAGGATTACGCTCTGTTAATGTTTTTATGGCTGTACGGAAATACTGTTCAGCTTCTTCGAATTTACCTCGGCGCATATTCAGCAACCCTACGGCATTATTACAACGTATATCTCCCGGTTCTCTTTCCAATGCTTCCATGTAGTAAGCCATTGGGTCATAGGTCGCATGCCGATATTGCTCCAGATGTAACCCAGTCAGGAATAATTGCTCTATGGAAGCTATCTCCTTGGGTTGTTTGGCTGCCTTAGCAGCATCCGGAGTTGGTTTTATTTCAGGCTTATCAGCTTTATATTTCAAAAGTAGTTTGCCATTGTTATCATACAAGGATAAAATAAGGTTTTCGGGTAACTCTTTTGTTATATTTATCTGGCTTTTAAGGATATTTTCTGGCGAAAGTGTGGTTATTTTGTCAAATAACACCTTTCCTGTTATATCTTTTAATTCTATTTTGATGTTTTCTTGCTTACCGGTTGCATATACAATGATGTGTGCGGTGTTATCTGCAACATCCAGATTCAAAATGAAATCTTTGGTCGCATTCTTTACATATCCCACTTCACTATATGGCAGGAAATATTGCTTCCATGACTTTTCCTCATAAGGTTGTAACCATGTGAAGTCAGGCTGATTATCTGTATAAACACCTGTCATCAATTCGATGTAAGGCCCATCTTCATCAGTAAGGTTTCTGTCCCATGCAATACCAAAATCACCATTTCCCCAAGTCCATTGTTTCTTTCCCGGTGAGAGGTGATGATCGGCTACATGTAATAATCCTGCCTGTATATGTTCTTCATATCCGCCTACAAAGTCATAGCGTGATTTAATGGCCATGTATGAAGTGGGAACAGGGATATTCTTATATTTGGAAATATCGACACCTTCCGAATAGTCCTGTTTGTAATATATGCCTGTAGCTATAGGAAAATTGGATACATCTCTTTTCCCATGATCGAAAACAGCATGTACATCGGGTGGAAAAACCGAGTGATAGTGGTCGTTCACAACAACGGCAGGGTTCGCCCACCAAAGGAAAGTTTGGGGGAACGGAGTTCGGTTATAAACCTTCACATTAATTTCCAGATAAGCTTTGTCCGGATGAAGTGTGAATCCCTGCATCCCTTTCGTATTGAACATACGCTCTACTTCATTGCACCAGACCGTTTTACTACCGTCTGCATTTTCTTCAATCATACAGTCGGTAGGTAAGTATGTACTTGGACGATGATGCTGAGGCCAGTTGAATTCAATTCCGCCTGATATCCAAGGACCGGTCAAACCTACTAAGGCTGGTTTAATGACTTGGTTGTAGTAGACAAAGTGACGTTTCTTCACTTTGTCATAAGCCATTTGTACTCGCCCTCCCAATTCCGGCAAGATCATAATTTTAAGGTATTCGTTTTCGAGGAAGTAGGCCTGATAGTCTTTTTCTTTTTTCTCGTCGCATATCTTTTCTACGACAGGATAAGGGTAAACTACTCCTGAACTTCCTTGATAAACACGCTTTTCCAGAAAGATGGGATTTTTTTCTTCCTCTCCGATTTCATAAGTCGGAAGTTTGATTGTTTCTTTCCAAACTTTCACAATTCCTTTTTCTGAGAGGGTCGGTTTAATTAAATATTCTGTAATTTTCTCCATAAGGTATTTATTGTTTTTTTAGACAATAAGGGTAAGTTAAGCGATGATTTCTTGTCATCGTTTAAGTAAGATGTAATTCAATAAATGATATGTTGTTTTTAACTAGTTAATTCTTTCTCAATGCTTTCCAGTGATTTCCCTTTTGTTTCGGGTAATTTGATTTTGATGAATACAAATCCGAGAATACAGATGATTCCGTACAACCAGAAAGTACCATAGGCACCTAATCCGGAATTTAATAAAGGGAATGTATATGTCAGTACAAAACAAGCTGCCCAAAGAGAGAAGGTGGATACTGCCATTGCCATACCACGGATACGGTTTGGGAAGATCTCAGATAATACGACCCATGTAACGGGAGCAAGTGTCATTGCATAGCATGCTATAGCTAATACAACCATAATTAGTACGGCCATTCCGGTTATATTGAGGTAGTAACATATGCCCATGATGATATAAATGATGGCAAGCCCTGAAGCTCCGAATAACATAAGGGAGCGTCTTCCCAACTTATCTACAGTGTACATACCTACAAAAGTGAATATTACGTTCGTCACTCCTGTTACTACAATATTGAATAGGATATCAGAAACACCGTAACCTGCAGCTGCAAAGATTTCCTGGGCATAATTAAACACTACGTTTAGTCCGCACCACTGCTGGAAGGCTGCAATAACGATGCCTATTAATAATATTCCCGGTATCTTGCCTTGAAAAAGCAGGCGGATATTTAACTTCTCTTTGGTGACATTTATAACTGTTTTAATGCTTTCAATTTCTTTTTTGGCATATTCTTTTCCACCTATGTGGCTCAAGATATTTTCAGCTTTACCGTATTGTAATTTTGTAGCCAGCCAACGGGGACTTTCGGGAATGAAGAATATAAGGATAAAAAAGAGTCCCGAAGGTACTACTTCTGCCCAGAACATCCAACGCCATCCCATTTGCCCATTCCATGTTTCCAGAATATTTTCGCCGGGAACTACCGGGTCAGCGATCAACCAGTTGACGAACTGGGCTGCCAGAATACCTAATACGATTGTCAATTGATTGATCGATACAAACTTCCCTCGTACATGGCTGGGTGATACCTCGGCTATATACATGGGAGATAAGTTGGAAGCAATGCCGATGCCAATACCACCGAATATGCGGTAAAAGATAAACCAATTGAGGTCATTGACAGCTCCTGTACCTATTGCAGAAACGGTAAAAGTGATAGCTGCTATTATCATCAAAGGTTTGCGCCCATATTTATCAGATAAGCTACCTGCAATTGTTACCCCTATTAAACAGCCGAGAATGGCACTGCCCATGACCCATCCCTGCATACCGGGAGAATTCTCAATTGCAAAGAAGATTTCATAGAATGGTTTGGCACCTCCAATGACTACCCAATCGTATCCGAAGAGTAGCCCTCCCATGGCAGATACCAGCGAAATAAGTAATAGGTAAAAATTGTTGCTAAATGGTTTTGTTTTCATGATATACGATTTATTGTATGGCAAATGTATGCCATTAAACTTAATAAAAAAATGCAGATTGTTATCAATTTAATGTATAATCTTATTATATTTATGGCTGTAAATGCTTGAATGCATTGCTTGAATAAGCATTCATGTAAAATACTACGATATATATGTAAAATACTACCAAAATCAGATACTATGGAAAAGGTTGCAGAAGGTTTTAAAGGAGAGAAGGCTATCGTTACACCTTATAATATACGTAACCTTCAACGAGAGAATAATATTACAAAACAATTATTCGTCAGTCATATTGGATACTATCCTCATGCAGAAAATCATTTTAGGGAAAGGGAAAAAGGGACTAACGAGAATGTCTTTATATATTGTGAGAGTGGTTGCGGTTGGGTTAGTTATAAAGGTGAGAAGTATATCCTGACTAAAAATCAGGCTTTTATATTACCGGCTAATGAGCAACATGCATATGGAGCGGACGAAGTGAATCCCTGGAGTATCTATTGGCTACATTTCTGTGGCGAGGGCGTGGCTATGTTCTCCTCTATAATAGGTAAGGCTATATCTTTGGAGGAGTCGGATAAGAGCCGTTATGATGATCGCTTTCAACTATTTGAAGAAATGTATCAGAACTTGGAAATGGGATATAGTCCTGAGAACTTGGAATATGTTAGCTTTTGCCTGATGCATTTTCTGGCTTCTTTGAAGTATATTAATCAGTTCAGAGAAATAAAGAAGGTGAGAGAAACGGATTTTATACAGAAGAGCATTTCCTTTATGAAAGAGAATATGGAGAATAAGATTACGCTGGAGGATATAGCTCAGCATGTGGGCTATTCCGCATCTCATTTCAGTGCATTGTTTTCGGAGAGAACTTCTTATGCTCCAATGGAATATTATAACCAATTAAAAATTCAACGTGCTTGTTCGTTCTTGCAATTCTCCGATCTAAAAATCAAAGAGATTGCTTTCCGTCTAGGGTACTACGATCAATTCCATTTCTCGAAAGCTTTTAATAAAGAGATGGAAATTACTCCTAAAGAATATAGGAGGAGATATAAATAACCCGTTGGCGGGATTAGAGGCTGTCAGCATCCTGTCAGAGTCGTATCAGAGAGGAATCAAATCTCTATTTGCTCCGTACCATCTTCGGATAGAGGTACTTCTGACCGAATTTACTACGGAGTTGGTACGGATCGGATACTGCCCAAACCCGGTCCTGGTCTCTATTCGGGCACGGGGAGGAGGCCGTTAATTCCGCCAACGGGTATAAATAACTTCGGATATAATGTGAAATGCGCCCTAAAAGTTTGCTACAGACTTTTAAGGCGCATTTTGTAATAAAGAAAAATTAGTTTTGCTAGGCTTTAGCTTTTGGAAGAGCTTAACCTCTTTTTATATACAATCACCATTATCATAATACCTATCACCATTAGAGCCAGTGCTGCATAAGCAATACCTTCTGTTACATGCAAGCTCTTCGGATCAAAGCGCATTTCAATGGTGTGTTTTCCAGCAGGTACATACATGGAGCGCAGGATATAGTCTGCACGGGCAATGTCGGCAGGTTCTCCGTCGATGGTAGCTATCCAGCCATCCGGATAATAGATTTCGGAGAATACGACTACACCATCCTTTGAATTATTTGTTTCATAAACCAGACGGTTCGGTTCGTAATTCGTCAGGCGTACGCTGGAAAGGCTGTCTTTATGAACGGTGGTAACACCTTTCAGAATATCTTTGAAGCGTGTATCTACTACGGCAGTTTCCGTTGGAAGTATAGTATTCAATGCATCTATTTCCTGATTTGCATTATCCACATATTCCACTTTATCTACGAACCATGCATTGCCGTAAGCATACGGGTTTTCGATAGGCACTGTCTGTCCTTGTCCGGCAGGAAAGATGAAATACTTCGTATTCAGCATGTTCAGGATGCGGAATTTGGAAGCATCTACGCTGTCCATTTCTCCGCCTGCGGTGGCAATAACCCGATAGGTGGCTTGCATTTCAGGAGAAATGTGCCGTTCGATCATCTCCTGATAACGACGCAACTTGGCAGCATGATATCCGCCCACACTCTTGTGCCAGTAGGAAGTATTATTCTCGTTGAATGCATCTCCGGAGAAATTCAGTACACGGTAGTTCGGATCAGTGTCCTGCAGGATGATTTCGTCAGCTTTCGTTTTTTTGAAAGTATCAACTTGGGTAGAACGTGGAACGAATTGATCATCGTGCAGATAGCGCTTGTTGACTCCCCACATATCGATCACGCAAAGAATGGCAATGCCTGCAATAATATAGGGTCTCTTTAATTTTCCACTATAGTAAAGCCACAACAGTGCACAACCAATTACGATAATAATAAAGCTACGCAGTGCATCGGCACTAACCATTGCAGCACGCATTTCCGCCATATTAGAGAGGATGCCGGACAACTCGTTTGCAGGAATCATTTGCTGATTGACCGCATTCTGTAGCATTTGTGCTTCCTTTGTAGGGATGAAAGTTGAGCTGAAAGCTCCGGGAATAATGGCTAATATCAAGGCTACGCCGGCAGTAAGTGCCAAGCTGACACCTATAAACTTCATCTTCTTCTTGAGTATCTCTGGTTCATCCAGAATCTTTTTCAGCGCAAAGATAGCTAGTAGTGGAATTGTAAATTCTGCAATAACGAGAATGGACGATACGGCACGGAACTTGCTATACATAGGTATATAGTCGATGAAGAAATCAGTCAGTGGCATGAAGTTCTTGCCCCATGAAAGAACAATGGAGAAGAATGTAGCTCCGACTAATGCCCATTTCAATGGACCTTTGACTATAAAACAACCCAAGATAAAGAGGAAGAGTACAAAAGCACCTACATATACAGGACCTGAGGTCATCGGCTGGTCACCAAAGTATTGGGGTAATTGCTGGTATAGTCCGGAATAGGTTGGATTGGCTTTTTCCATGGCTGTCTCATTCAGGATGAGAGGTACGGAGGCACCACCTTTAAAGTTAGGCACTAACAAGGTCCAGGTTTCGCCGATGCCATAGCTCCATTGAGTGATGTAGTCACGATCCAGTCCGCTACTGGTTTGTTTGGCTGCATCACCGGTTTCTACAAGCTCGCTTTTACCGCGCATGGTTTCTTTGCTGTACTGGTAAGTGTGATACAGGTTTGATAGATTGACGGATATGCCAATCAATGCAGCTACTACAAGCACACCGCTAGCTTTAAAGAATTGTGGCAAGGTCTTGTTGCGCCATGCATCTTCAAAATAGGCTCCTGCAATGAAGAGGATGACGAACAGGAAGTAATAACTCATCTGTACGTGGTTCGACAGAATCTGCAGGGCAATGAACAATGCTGTAACGATACCTCCTGCCAGATATTTACCCCGGTATGCCAGTACGATACCTGCTATCGTGGGCGGTATATACGCCAGTGTGATAAACTTCCAGATGTGTCCGGCAGATATCAGAATGAAGAAGTAGGACGAGAATGCCCACATTAATCCGCCTAACCCTGCCAGCCATGTAGGTATACCGAATGCACGCAGCAGGATGAAGAAGCCCAGCATCAGAATAAACGTCAGGTTGACATATGTGGGTAAAAATAGTCGGTACACTTTCTGCACCCATGTCAGCGGTTGAGTTGAATCGTAGCTGGGGGCTATCTGGTAAGTCGGCATACCACCGAATAAGGAGTTAGTCCAGCGCGTATACTCACCGGTTTCCTGGCGATACAAGCTTGCTTCTTGTCCGGCACCTGCACCGGCAGCCGTGTCATGTTGGAAAAGAATGCGGTCTTCTATATCCGCCGGAAAGAAGTAGGCGAACGAAAGTACTGCAAACGTAAGAATGACCAGGAGGTCAGGGAGGAGCTTTTTCATAAAAACGGGGTTTTTATGAAATTGACAATTGACAATTGACAATTAAGCTGCGCTGTCATTCTGCATAGCCATTGTCAATTGTCAATTGTCAATTTCGTTATTTTAATAGCGATAGTGTTCGGCTTTATACGGTCCGTCTACAGTTACACCGATATAGGCAGCTTGCTCGGGAGTCAGCTTCGTCAGCTTCACACCGATTTTCTCAAGGTGCAGACGTGCTACCTCTTCATCAAGGTGCTTAGGCAAACGGTAAACACCGGTTTCATACTTCTTGTTGAACAACTCAATCTGAGCTAATGTCTGGTTGGTGAATGAGTTACTCATAACGAATGACGGGTGACCGGTAGCACAACCCAGGTTCACCAGACGACCATCGGCTAATAGAATAATGCTGTGTCCGTCGGGGAAATAATAGCGGTCTACCTGTGGCTTGATATTCACACATTTGATGCCGGGGTAATGCTTAAGAGCATCCACTTGGATTTCATTGTCGAAGTGGCCGATATTGCAGACAATTGCCTGGTCTTTCATCTTCTCCATGTGATCGATGCGGATGATGTCGATATTGCCTGTTGTAGTAACAAAGATATTACCTTGTGTACAAGCCTCTTCCATAGTTACTACCTCGAAGCCTTCCATTGCAGCTTGCAGGGCGCAGATCGGGTCTACTTCCGTAACCAGTACACGGGCACCGTATGAACGCATGGAATGTGAACATCCCTTACCTACATCGCCATAACCGCAAACCACTACTACTTTACCGGCAATCATTACATCTGTGGCGCGTTTGATGCCATCGGCCAAAGATTCACGGCAACCATAAAGATTATCGAATTTAGACTTCGTCACTGAGTCGTTCACATTGAATGCCGGGAACAGCAATTTCCCTTCTTCCTGCATTTGATACAAACGGTGTACACCTGTCGTAGTTTCTTCTGAAACGCCACGCATTTCGGCAGCTACGCGATGCCAACGGGTAGGATCTGCAGCCAATACACACTTCAGGATAGCATTCAGTTCTATTTCATCTTCCGCATGGACTTCTTTATCCAGAATAGAGGCAGTGCTTTCCGCTTCGTACCCTACGTGTATCATCATGGTAGCGTCACCGCCATCGTCAACGATTACCGTAGGACCTTTGCCGCCGGGGAAGTTCAACGCCTGAAGCGTACACCACCAGTAATCAGCCAGTGTTTCACCTTTCCAGGCAAATACGGGAACACCACTTGCAGCGATAGCAGCAGCAGCATGGTCTTGAGTCGAATATATGTTACATGAGCACCAGCGTACTTCGGCGCCCAGTGCCACGAGGGTTTCAATCAGTACCGCTGTCTGGATGGTCATATGCAGGGAACCCATTATACGAGCGCCTTTCAACGGTTTTGTTTCTCCATACTTTTCGCGAAGAGCCATAAGGCCGGGCATTTCTTGTTCTGCCAGATCGATTTCCTTGCGACCGAAGTCGGCAAGCGTAATGTCTGCCACCTTGTAGGGCAGAGTAGAGAATAATTCTTTAGACATATTAATCAATGATTTAAAATAAAAAGTGATGCAAAGATAGAACATTCTGATTAGTAGGGCAAAAGCTATTGGTTTTTTTTAAATAAAAGCTCGCAATATATGTTGATATAATTGAAAAGAATAGTATATTTGTTGCCCGAATGTAACACTCAACAACATATCGGCCTTGAAATGAAGGACTATAAAGATAAAACAAAAGAAGAACTACTGGAGATTATCCGGAAATTAGAGGAGCAATTGGAAAATCGTACTCTTCCGGATTCTTCATGCCAGGATGAAGACTTGGAGCGCTTCCGTAAGCAATACGGTAAAGAAATTCTGGACGCTATCCCGGATATGTTGACTGTTTTTGATTATAATCTGGATTATATAGAACTACTGTCCTCTCCTGATACCAATCATGTAGAGGGATTATCCGGTGAGGATAAGTCACATCCTAATCTGAAAGATATAGTACCGGAATCAGAATACCGCAAAATCCGGGCGAATATGGAGAAAGTGATGCGTACCGGTTGTACCAGCATAGGAGAACATTCATTGTGGTTTGAAGGAGAGATGCATCATTATGAAAATCTGGTATGTCCTTTGGGAGATAAATATTTATTATGTATGTGTCGGGATGTGACGAGCCGGGTGAATGCGCTACGTGAACTGGCTGCTGCCCGTGTAAAGGCAGAAGAGTCCGATCGATTAAAATCTGCGTTCCTTTCAAATATGAGTCATGAAATCCGTACTCCATTGAATGCGATTGTTGGATTCTCAAGGTTGGTTATCGATCCGGGGCACGAAGGAGACAAGGAGGATTATTGCAATATTATCGAGAAAAATTCGGAATTGTTGTTGTGTTTGTTTAATGATATTCTGGACTTGTCTGAAATGGAATCAGGGACTTTGGAATTTGTTCGTGAGAAGGTGAACCTTTATCATGCTTGCCTTGAAGAATATGACAGTCATCGGTTGAAAGTAAATAAAGGCGTGATTTTGATACTGGACGATGTGGATGAGGAGTTGTGTGTGATGGGAGATCGAATGCGCATTATGCAGGTATTGATGAATCTGTTGAGTAATGCTGCTAAATTTACTCCTACCGGAGAAATACATTTTGGTTATCAGTTACGCGGCAATATTGTACAGTTCTACGTAAAAGATACGGGTATTGGTATTCCTGCCAACCGGGTGGCGAAGATTTTCGAACGCTTCGGCAAGATTAATAACTTTGCACAAGGCACCGGGCTGGGGCTGACTGTTTCCCGTATGTTGGTGGAACGGATGGGTGGACGCATTTGGGTACGTTCCGGCGAAGGAATAGGAACGACATTCTTCTTTACGCTACCGCTGGGATAATTGAGGATTACGAAATTAAGCATAAAAAACAGGCTGCACTATTAAGTTGCAGCCTGTTTCTTTATGTTGAATTTTTTAGATTATCTCGATTCCTTGTTCCTTGCAAAGTTGTAATCCTACATCTTTCAATTTGAACTTCTGTATCTTACCACTTCCCGTCATCGGGAATTCGTCAATGAAGAATACATATTTCGGTATCTTGTAACGCGAGATCTTGCCTGTGCAGAAGTCGCGTACATCCGATTCGTGTATATCTGCCCCTTCCTTCAGTATGATGAAAGCACCTACTTCTTCACCATATTTTTTTGATGGAATTCCGGCAACTTGTACGTCCTTCACGCCTTCCAGTTTATAAAGGAATTCTTCTATTTCACGTGGGTAGATATTCTCGCCACCACGGATAATCATATCTTTGATGCGTCCCGTGATACGATAGTTACCATCTTCATCTTTTACTCCGAGGTCACCGGAATGGAGGAAGCCGTTCTTATCAATGACTTCGGCCGTGGCTTGCGGATTCTTGTAGTACCCTTTCATATTGTTATAGCCCCGGTTACACATTTCACCTTGTACACCTACCGGGCATTCTTCTCCGGTTTCAGGATCGATAACCATGACTTCGGTATGTTCAAAATCATGTCCTACAGTATTGCAACGCACATCGAATGGGTCGTCAATGCGTGAGGCTGTCATACCCGGCGATGTTTCTGTCAAACCATATACACTCGTAACTTTCATATACATCTTTTCTTCCACCTGTTTCATCAGTTCCACAGGGCAGAGCGAACCTGCCATGATGCCTGTGCGCAGGCTGGACATATCGAACATATCGAACATGGGATGATGCAACTCGGCAATAAACATGGTGGGCACACCGTATAGAGCTGTGCAGCGTTCTTTATGTATAGAGGCAAGAACTACTAGCGGGTTGAAGCGCTCTACCATGACTTCCGTGCAACCGTGAGTCAGACAGTTCATTGTGGCAAGCACTACACCGAAACAGTGGAACAGAGGTACACAGACACATAGTTTGTCATTGGCTGTGAACTTCATATGCTCTCCCGTCAGATAACCATTATTGGTAATGTTATAGTGGGTGAGCATAACTCCTTTCGGAAAACCGGTGGTACCTGATGTGTATTGCATATTTACCACATCATGGCAGGTTACCTGACTTTTCAGATTATTCAGACATTCGTCTTCCACATTGTTACCCAGTAGGAGAATTTCAGCCGTATTGTACATACCACGATGTTTCTCCTGGCCTACGTAAACAACGTTGCGCATGTGTGGGAAACGTTTGCTTTTCAGGTGTCCGCGTTCGCAGTTTTTCAATTCCGGCAGCATGGTATATGTCATTTGCACGAAGTCGCTGTCCTTTTCACCGTTCACGATGCAGAGGGTATGCATATCTGAATTTTCGCACAAGTATTCCAGTTCGGCTTGTTTGTAATTGGTGTTTACGGTTACATAGACGGCACCGATTTTGGCACAGGCATACAGTAGCGTAAGCCAGTCGGGGACGTTGGCAGCCCATATACCTACATGGGTTCCGCGTTCTACACCAATAGAGATTAGTCCTTTCGCCATGTCGTCTACCCGTCGGTTGAACTGGCTCCAGGTGAAGCGCAGGTTGCGGTCGGAATAAACAATGTATTCTTTATCGGGCGTAGTCTCTGCCCAGTGCTCCAGCCATTGGCCGAGTGTTCTTTCGTAAAGCATAAATGAAGTGATAATATTATAAAAGTGATAGGATGGTAAGATGGTATGGTGATAAGATTAGAATAGTAATCCTATCATTCTACCATCTTACCATCCTACCATCCTTAAATGGGTGTATAGATTACTGCAAGAATTTTTGCTGCTTTGCCTTCGTAAGCATGCACGTGGTGCGGAACGATGGAGTCATAATAGATGCTGTCTCCTTCTTCAAGTAAGTATGTATTTTTGCCATAACTGATTTCCATAATACCTTCCATAACCATAATAAACTCTTCACCTTCGTGTGAGGAGAGTACGAAATCGCTGTCTTCCGTAGCGGCTACGTCGATGATGAAAGGTTCCATGTGGCGGTCTGCTTTCGACTTGGACAGGGAATGATATTCCATGTGCTTGCGGCTCTGGATAGCATTGTTAGAGAAACTAATGGTGTCCTTGGATTCCGTTTTGCGGCAGATAGCAGGACCTGTTTCGTCCTGGTCGTCAAGGAAAGTTCCCAAGCGTACACCTAGTACGCGGGCTATCTTGATGAGTGGAGCCAATGAAGGCAAATCGATGTTGTTTTCAATGCGTTCAATCTGTTCTACGGCTAATCCGGAACGTTCGGCCAACTGCTCAATACTGATTGACTGGCTTTCACGGAGCGACTTGATTTTTTCTCCGACAATCTTGCTTGTATCCATAATTGATAATGTTTTTCGCCTATTAGGTTATAAATTGTATTGTTAAACTGCAAAAATAAAACAAACTTTTACTTGATGCAACAATCCGTGCGGAAAAGTTTTCATCTGTGAGAAGAAAGAGAAGGGATTTGTCATTATTGGCTTTTGTTCTTTTTCTCTTTTGATTTTTACCTTCTTCGCGTTTTCTTCGCTTCTATAGTGGAAAGAAAATAGCGAAGTTGGTACGAGGAAGGTACGAAGAGGGTATGACGCAAGTATAGTTTAAGTGTGATGTAGTTTCGATTGGTCTGTTTTTCAGATTGAAAAAATATATTTCCAGTTTAATACGATGTTAGGGCTGACTTATCCAGCCAGCCCTAAAAAGAAAACAGTCTCAAATCCTCGTAAAATTAATACCTATGCATAATTTCTTTATTGATTAACCTGAAGATGAGTATAGATCCAAGCTTTTGCTTTAGGCCATAATTCCGGATAACTAAAATGTCCGGCCTCCTCCATTATTTCTAATACTTTTGGGGCTGTAATCGTGTTATATGCTGAATACATAGAAGTGGGCGGGCATGTCATATCGTTATATCCCAGATAATAGAATCCTGGAACTTTTATTTTACGGGCAAAGTTTACGACATCATAGTAAGGTGTATTTTTGGTTTTTTGTTTCAAGATCTCCGGACTCTCTGTTGAATTCCGGAAGAGGTGAGGCCAACCCCCGGCCCGACCATGTACATAGCCGTTTAAATCACAGAGAGCCGGGTAGAAGGAAACCAAACCTTTTATGCGCGGATCTAAAGCAGCAGTAACAATAGCTAATGCACCGCCTTGACTGCCTCCATACACGATCAGATTTTCTCCATCGAATTCATCCATTGAAAAAATATAGTCTGCTGCACGGACACATCCTATATAAACCCGTTTAAAATAAATTTCATCCCTATTGTCCCAATTCATATATTGATATTGGTTCAATCCTCCATATAGTAAATTATTATAGATGACCAGATCCATCGTGACAGGGACTCCATGAATTCCTATTTCAAGTGTAATCAAGCCGTCTTCTGCTTCTGCAATCATCCCATTGTAAGGACGTATCCCTGCGCCCGGTACGCGTAGTACTGCTGGATATTTACCTGGTGCCTTAGGAATGCACAGTATGCCATAAAGCCGGCTTCCTATACGGTAATTCTGTATATTAACTTCATACACATTAACCTTTCCTGTACATCTTTCCGGGAGTAAACGTAGCCGTGAATCGATGGGTATTTTGGAGTTTTCTGATTTCGCTTTCTCCCAAAAAGCTTCAAAGTCAGTAGGCAAAGTAGTGGTGGGCTTTATGTCCTCGGGTGCAAATGCGGCTGTTGCATATCCGCTGTATGTCTTATCTTCGTGTTTAGTCCATACCCGGCAACGCATAAATCCAGGGATATTCATGGTGCTTCCATTAATTGTTAGTTCTCCGTTTTTTAATTTCACACTTTCTTTTTTCAGTGGAGGCATCATGTCATACGAAAGTTCGTAATAGGCATCTGCATTTTGCAACGGAATATTGTTCTTTGTTATCCTGATATTGAACTTTACGGTTTCTCCCGGTTTATACAGCCAGTCTGTATGGTCGGGAGAAACAAATACTTTTATCATCTGCTCTTTTGGCTGAGACCATAAGGTGATTACGATAAAAAGTAAACTGATGGTGGATAGTAATTTTTTCATTTTTTTGATGGGATTATTATGTACTACATATTTTTGTTTTTCAGATATTTAATTAAAAATTCCGGTACATCCGTCTGGATGATACGTGCATTTAATGTATCGATCAGGTATCCGTATTCTTTGTCGGGATCTCTCAAACCCATATCGTCATCATGTCCACCGGACATTGTATCCCACAATGTGTTGTACCAGATAAGACAGTTCCCTTTTAACCGTTTGCCCATTTCTTTGGGTAATGTATTTGTATCGGATACATAGGAGAACTCAAAAGCAAGCGGAGGATATTTTTTCATGTAATCTTCAATCATTTGCTGTGCATTGGCTTTATCCAGATTAATCACAGGCATAAAAATAACTTTGTCCAGGTATTTACCAAATTCTTTTTTTACCTGTTCCACAGGCTGACTACCTTTCATGATGATCTGTTTGGTCGTTCCTGTTTTTTTCAATAACTCATATACTTCATCAAACAAGGGGTAGGCTTTGTCCAGGTTTATCATAATCTTATCTTTTGCCAGGAGTAATGCCTCTTCCAATGTTGGTACGGTATGCCTTGTATGTATGCCTAAACCATTTCTTAGTTTCAGCTTTTTGACATCATCCAAAGTCTGATCGCTTATTTTACCATGTCCCGTAGTTGTTCTGTCCAATGTGTTATCGTGCATAAGTATGAGATGCCCGTCTTTGGTTTTTTGGATGTCGATTTCTACCACATCACATCCCATTTTGATGACGTTCTCAATGGCAGCCAATGAATTCTCCGGTGCATACCGCCAATCTCCCCGATGGGCGACTACCAATACAGAATTATTATTGGGATTCAGTAATTCGTCCCGTATTTCGTCTACTTTGCTTTTGTTCTGAGCTGTGATCTCATATTGAAAGGACAAACAAAACAGACAGATAATAGCGATAATGTGTTTTCTTTTCATAGATTCTTTGTTTTATAATGAAACGATTTTAAATTAAAATAATTGTTCTACAGATTATAATATATTAATTGTAGATGTAGCTACTTTATTGGCAATAGAAAATATATTCTTCTCCAGGTTGAGTCAATAAATCATATTCGATCGTATCGGGTATCTTCGAAGAGGCTAATACGACTTCTGAGGATATGATTGGAGGAGGGGTTTCATATACCTTGTAGTAAGGGTTAGGATTGTCGCCTTGAGCCTTTACTAAATTTGCCTCACCGACAACTTGTAACGGAGTGGAGGTGCGTATCCTCAGGTTACCTCCTAAGTTAGACTTTATTTTTATAGTCTTTACCTGTCCGTTTTTCCATTCAATGTCTGTTAAGAAACCACCCCTTGCTTTTAATCCTTGGATTATACCATTTCTCCAAGCGCTAGGGAGTGCCGGAAGTATGTGGAGAGCTCCATCATGGCTTTGTAACAACATTTCGGCTATACCGGCCGTACACCCGAAATTACCATCAATCTGAAAAGGAGGATGCGCGTCCAGTAGATTAGGATAAGTTCCTCCACCGTCATATTCCGTATTTTTATCTCCGGTTAATCGCAGTTGTTCTGTTATGAGCTTATATGCTCTGTCACCATCCATGAAACGGGCCCATAGACAAACTTTCCATCCCATTGACCATCCTGTAGATGCGTCTCCTCTGTGATTTAAAGAGTTACGTGCAGCATTGAATAAATCAGGTGTCCTGTACGGTGAAATCTGGTTTCCGGGAAATAATCCATATAAGTGTGAGATATGGCGGTGCTTGTCATTAGGATCATCCAAATCATGCATCCATTCCTGTAGCTGACTGTAACGACCTATTTGCATTGGAGGTATCCGTGTACGGATTTGTCTTAAAGTATCAGCGAAATGCTGATCTCTTTCTAATATTTCAGTTGCGGATATGAGATTAGAAAATAGTTCGAACATTAGTTGATTATCCATTGTAACTCCGGCAGTATTTGTAAGTTTATTCTTTTTGTCGAAAGTATTTTCCGGAGAGCTGGATGGGGCAATAACCAGCCAATGGTGTTCCGGTTCTTCAACTGCAAAATCAAGTAAGAAAAGGGCGGCTCCCTTCATAATGGGATAGACCTCTTCCAAATATGTCTTGTCGCCGGAGTAGAGAAAATGTTCCCATAGATGTCTTGACAGCCAGGCGCCACAGGTAGGCCACATTCCTGGGCCGGATCTGTCTACAGCACCGGTAGTTCGCCATAGGTCGGTATTGTGATGTAACATCCAGCCCCGGGCTCCATACATGATTTTGGCAGTATGTCCACCTGTCACAGCCAGTTCTTTGATCATTTGTATTAAAGGTTCATGTAATTCGCTGAGATTGGTGATTTCTGTCGGCCAATAGTTCATTTCCAGATTGATATTGGTGGTGTATTTGCTATCCCAGGCAGGTTTCATCCTCTCATTCCATATTCCTTGTAAGTTTGCCGGTTGTGTTCCGGGTTGTGAACAAGAAATTAACAGATAACGTCCGAATTGGAAATAAAGTGCTGCCAAATTCGGGTCTTTGCCTTGAGCGAATTCGGCGATACGAACATCTGTTGTCTTTTGAATTGCTTCAGTGACATCTAGTTTGAATTTCACCCGATTGAAGTAATCTCTATAGTAGTCCATATGGTCTGTTTTCAGTTTTGCATAATCTTTTTGAGTTGCATGCTGAAGATATGATTTCACCTTTTGATCCGGATTACCACTCAGATTAGCATAATTTACAAAATTTGTTGCTATGGAGACGTAAATTGTTACGGCATCAGCATTGGATACGGTTATTCTGGAGGCTTCCATTTTCATTTGCCCTTTCTCTGGTACGATTTTTACCAAAGTGCTAAATGATATTTTGCCCTCTAAACCTTCGTGCCCTTCCGTAGAACCTTGTAGCGAAAGGCCGTTTTCTAATGTTATTGTCTGGCTTTTTTGAGGGCTATTCAACTCTGCCGAAAAAACAATTTTACCTTTCCGGGATGCGGTCAGGTGTATTACGATAACTTGATCGGTGAATGACGTAAATATTTCCCGTTGATATTCGACATCATTGACTGTATAGCGTGTTTTGGCTATGGCGGATTCTATATCCAGTTCACGGTAGTAGTTTTTTGCCGTTTCATGTCCCGGGAAGGTGAGGTTGAGGTCTCCTACAGGTTGGTAGATCATTCCGTGGTTCGTTTTTGATATGACTTTCTCATCTACCAGTTTCTGTGCTTCTTTGTATTTACCCTGAAAAATAAGTTTCCTGATATCAGGAATTGCATTTAGAGCATCTGGGTTCGAGTTACTGTTTGGTTCTCCTGTCCAGACCGTTTCTTCATTCAATTGTATCTTTTCTTTCGTGATACCACCGAATACCATAGCACCGATGCGTCCGTTTCCTATAGGTAAGGCTTCTTCCCATTTTTCTGCCGGTTGATCATACCACAGTCGCCAGATTGTTGTATCCGGATTGTTCTGACAGGACAAAAGAGAGGTTATACAATAGGAGAGTAAAATGATGTTGGCTATTCTTTTGTAATTTTTCATTTGAAAATATATTGTTATTTTACGATAAGTAATTTTTCATCAACAAAGCTTTCTGCCCGTGCCTTGAGTATATATGTTCCTGCTTGCAAAGGCATTGCTATGGAAGTGGTTAATCCTGTTGCCTGGGTCTTTTTCAGACTGATTCCACAGAGGTCATAGACCTCTATGGTGGCTTTGTTTAATAACTCTTGTCCGATATCCAGTTTCACGGATATTGTTTCACCGGTATTCGATGGGTTGGGATAAGCATTCATTTTCATGGAACTCTTTTCCGATACTAATTGGTGGGTGTGGACACCTTCGGTGGTTATGACAAAACCTCCATAAGCTTTTACCGGTATAGATAGTTGATTTGTAATATCTTCATCTTTGACGATAAAACGTCCTTTTTCTTTTCCATCTGTTATGATCCTTATTCTTTTATCTTTAGGTAGAAAGGACAAATCCATCTGCATTTCCCGTTCTTTGTTCATACCGTTGATTCCTCCGATATACCAGTTATCAGCTTTTCTTCTGGCTATGATAACATAGTCTCCTGGATAACCATCAACCAATTTGGTTTCATCCCATGCTACCGGTATCTTCTCAAGAAACGTTCGGGCTTCTGCTTGTAATCCTGCATAGACGCTTCGGTTGTCGGCGAAGTTTTGTATGCCGGATTCAAAAATGACGGAGAGCGCCAGTTGATGTCCGTAGGTGGTAATGTTTTGAGATTCTACTCCGTTATATATCTTATTGGAAAAAGTGACAGGGGTATAATCCATTGAACCTACTACATTCCGGGTAAAAGGAATCGTTGCATTATGCTCCGGAGCTTTGTTGCAGGCATTCTGATTCGTGAAACTTTCAGCTCCTTTTACAGCTTCAGTGGTCATTAGGTTAGGATAAGTTCGTTCCAGCCCGCGGGGCAGAGTAGCCCCATGAAAATTTACCATAATTTTTCGTTGCGCTGTCTCTTCCAGGAAAGTTTTATACATCTGTATAATTCCTTGTTTGTCGGTATCGAAGAAGTCAATTTTGACACCTTTTACTCCCCAGGATTGTATTTTATCCAATTCAGCATTTCTGCTTTTCGGATCGGACATCAGATTCCATATGTCGATGGTCTCGGTTGGTTTGCCGGCACCGGAGTGATACCATAACCAGATTCCTATATTCTTATTTTGAGCATATTGCATGATATAGTTCAATTCGTTCTCTGCCATCCGATGCCATCCTGCATCCAGCAATATATATTCCCAGCCCATACTGGCAGCAAAATTGATATATTCTATTTGTTTCAGGTATTCGTAAGTGGAGGGAGCATCCGACCACCAACTCCATGCAGAGCGTCCGGGTTTAATCCAGTCTGTTTCTGTAATGACACATGGAGGATTCAGGTTTTGTATAATGTTTGTTTCTACTATATTCGATAGCTGATCACCTATGATGACTACTCTCCAGGGAGTGGACCATGGTAGTGTCGATATAGGTTCGGGATCATCTTCTATGATGGCTTCATCTTTCTCTGCAAATGCTACCGTATACAAGCCACTTTCGTCATTCTTTATATGTGTGGCGCAATAGGTACCGTCCAGGGTTGCTTCTGTTATCATTATCCAATGCCCGTTGGTGTTAAACAATAAGGGATATGCCCAGCCTTGTTTGTAAGGAGAATAACTTCCGATAGCTATACCACTTCTGCAATACTGCTCATAACTTGGCTTTAACCGAGAATTCCAATCGTACGGATGTATCCAGGCTTTTCCCTCAGTTGGCAGTTTGAAACCTGTACTTTCTTTAATTACTTTATGGGATTTGGAATTGTTTTCAGGGAAATGATAACGAAAAGCAATTCCATCGTTGTAAGCCCTCAGAATGAGTTCGACCACTTTGCCATTAGAATTCCTGAATTGATAGATTTGTTCGTTTGCCAGATTATGGCAGAGCGATCTTTTCCCGGATTTTAATTCATATTCTTCATCGATAAGGCTAACCTCATTTTGGGAACAGAATTGAAGACCCGAAGAAAACTTTTCATCTTCTCTGTCAATACCTAAAGGGGAGGGCAGCAATATTTGTTTGCCATTATTGACTACATAATATAAGAGTTTGCCGAATTCTTTATCTAAGGAAAGCACAAACTCTATTTGGCTGTCGGGAGATAATAGTTTCCATTCGGATGATTTTTCTAATATGGCTTCATGCACGGTATTCTTTGCTATGCCCTTATATTGGAAGATGGAGCATATTAGAATAGTGAAGATAAATATAAATTGCTTTTTCATAAGTTTCTATTTTTTGTAGTTACTTTGTTTCTTCGGAAGACATGAACCGAAACCTATAGTCGCTGAATGACCATACTTTTGAGTTTTCCGGGATGATGACAATACCTCTCTTTCCACCTTTTGTGTCAGTATCTACTTTTAATGATATCCAGGTACATTCTCCTTTTTCATAATTGTATGTTTCCCCATCATCATCGTACAGATTGTAGTTGGACGTTTTCTCTCCATAGTGCCGTATTTCCAATGGATATTGCCTGTTCTCCAATTCCGTAATAGCTGGCCATAAAGGAATGATACCACCATCTTTTACGTATACCGGTATCCTGTCTAACCCGGGGCTTACTGTGATAATTTCTCCTTCACCAGCCAACTTGCCGGTATAGAAATCATACCATTTGCCTTTTGGAAGTATGACACGGCGTTCGGTTTCTCCGGTAAAAAGGGGCGCTACCAATAAATATTCACCGACCATGAATTGGTCTTTGGCCTCTTTCTTCAATGCCATTGCATAGGGATTTGCAGTTGCATCAAGTTTACCTTCTTCCAGCTTACTTTCTTCCTGATAACCTTCTTCCAGGTTCATGGCGCGTACAGGCGGTATTCCCTTAAAAGCATAATTGGCAAAAGTTGTGTATAAATAAGGTATCAGTTGCATCCTTAGTTTGGCAATATCATTAACTTGTTGTGTCACTTCAGGAAAGCTCCAGGGCTTGGTACCATCTGCCCAGGCATCGAGCATGGCAATAGGTGAGAAACAGACGGTCTGCATCCTTCTTAACCATTCTTCTGCGGTTTGGGAGGCTCTGACTTCCGGTGTCCATAAAATACCTATGAAAGAGCTGTTTATTAGGGCAGTGATAAAATCTTTGTGATTGTAATAATCATTATAGATTACATATGGGAAGGAGGAGGTGCCTGCATTACCGGATCTCACCAGCCCATAAGTACGTTTATTTTGTTTATGATACATTCGGACGGTTATATTTTGTAAAAGTGATCCGTATATTTGCCGGATTTGTTCGGCTGCATTTCCGGATGGGAAAGTTGCCACATCAGGCCATAGCCAATAGTCGTAGCCATCATTTTCATCTAGTTTGTAACCACTGACACCTATATCCAGTTGATTTTTCTTGAAATGATTATCAGCGATTTGTTGTGCCTCAGGCAGGGTGTAATCAGGTACGATACCACACCAGACAGAATGAGAGGCTGTATAGGGTTCCATTTTCTCATAAAGTTCTGTTGCGGGCGATATATATGGATTAATCCATACATTGGTTTTAATATGCTTGTCATTTAGACTTTTAACGAAACCAGCCGGATCGGGAAAGCGTGTGGTGTCCCATTCGTAAGAGCAAGGGTAAGCGTGTGACATCCATCCGGGTTCTAAGCCGATAACAGTTAGTGGAAATTCTCTTTTTTTGAATTCTTCTACTTCCGACATTACCTGTTTATCAGAATATAGAGTGGGAGTACGGTGCCAAAAGCCTAATCCCCAACGGGGAGGGAGTGCTCCTCCTCCGTTGTAGAGATTAAACCGTTGTACAGCTTCCAACATAGTCGGTCCTGCAAACAATAAAATTTCGACTCCTTCTGCCGGTATCAGAAATTCCATATTGTCCGAATAAGGACGGCTGCTCCAGCGAGGGTCGGTATTTCTGTCACGGGCAATTGGCGGATTCTTACTGTCTTTACGTACACCTGTTCCAATCCATGCGTCAATGTAACGTGCAGAATTAATCAAGGCTCCGTATCCTTTGGACGATACAAAGAAGGGAACCGGAGCTTGTGTTCTTCCGTCGTCCCGTCCGCTATAGTGGTCGGTATGTAGCCTCATTACGCGTCCCCGTTGTTCAACGGTTTTGAAGTTCAACCCCAAACCGAAAATCTTTTCATCTTTTTCCAGTGGAAAGCGGATGTAGGTTTTCCCATCGATAATTTTGAATTCTATTGCTTCTGCTGCAACAGGAGAAGCAGCTTTTCCTATCTTTCGGATTGCCTCGTCCCGTGGAGTAATATCCAATTCACTCAATAGATTGACTATCTCCGGTTTTCCTGCTGATATTTTCCATATTCCTGCATTTATCTGTTCAATCTTGACTGTTGTATCCGAAGAATTACAGGCTGTGATCGTAAAGAACAGGTAGAATAAAAAACAAGAACTCATTATCATTTTTACTATTCGAGTCATAATATGAATTGAGGTTTGGGGTTGCATATTCAGTTATTCAGTTTCATGTAAATCAGGGGAACTCATATCCTTTAGGCAAGGCATCAATAATATCGAGTCCATTGGCTGGCAGATGAGATGAAACTACTTCCAGAATTTCACCGGAGCGGATACCGGATAATGTGGTTTCCATTTCGGTATTTTCTATTCGCAGCTTTTTCTCTGTCGGGTTGTCGGGATCAGAGAAATCCAGGTACTTTATGGTCGTATATTGGATAGTCTGGTCTTCTATAGGATACCAAGAAACTTTTGTACTGTTACCGGAAATATCGGATATGTCTTCAACACTTCTGTTACGAAGAGTCTGAATAAGTTTATCTCCATATATTTCGACGGATTGCTCTACGTATAGTGATTGGTGACCATCATCGTCTTTTGTTGCGAATTCAAAAATATATGTTCCCTCCGGCAAATTCACTATTGTTTCCATAGGAAGCTTTCCGGCAGTAGTACGGTTCACTTGTACGATGGTGGAATCATTTCTTTCATTCCAGTAAAGGACTACCTTGGTTACGCGTGGATCGGAATTGATCTCCCAAGTAAACCTTACGCGGTTATTTCCGGGATATGTTTTTAATGAATCGATAACCCCGGTATAAATAATTTCCCCTTTTTTAAGGTATTCTTCATGCAGACAATTCATGTCGTCACATGCTATAAGGGAAATAAATGAATAAATTAAGACGGTAATTTTGATTATTGCTTTCATATCTGTCATTCATTTATGTCGTTAATTCTGTCATCTCCATAGAATGTAATCTCGCTAATGTGCAGCGCATTGCTTCCTGACCAATTGCTTTTCATTGCAAAACGTACATACCGTACCCTCTGTTTTTCAATGGGTACCATAAATTCAAATCCTGCTTCGGCGTAGGCTATATCTTCGTTTGTGACAGACGGGTTATCCTCTCCCGAAGGCTTGAATGTTTCATAATCGCCTAAAAGTTCCCAGTCGTTTTTCCATTCTTCAGACCAGTAATTTTCCTGCATCCCTTTTTTATAGTTGCGGCTTCCCCATACTTCGAACGTCTTGATGTTATGATTCTTATAGACGTTGTTACCTAAACGGTGCCATAACTTAAATCGGCTTAGTGTAGCTTCTACTCCCAGGTCGATGGTAAAGTATAGCGGTATTTTCTGGTTAGGGTCGTTTTGCTTCGTATGCCAGCCATTGTTTCCGACAACGCCATCAAATAATTTTGAGAATAGCCAGCCGGAACTATAGTCTGTATTATTATCTACAGGCAATACTTCTCTCTTATGCTTAGATTTGTCTAATTCTTTCTCGAAAAGTGGAGTGAATGCCGCTTTCAGGGTATCGGATATATTTCCCCATTTGTCTGTGATGGTAAAAGCGAATATCCGTTCGGATGAGTCATAACCGCGGAAAGAGTAACTACCATCTTTCTGGTTAGTATAGAACGTTTCTCCTTCTTCAAAGATGCCTTTTTCGTTTGTGGCATAAATAGTGAAGCCTATTTCTACTTTATTCTCATTATTCCAGGTGATATTAATGCCGCCAAAATCGGCTTTGAGCCCCATTGAAGTAAAGATATTGTGGATAGGAGGGATACCCGGTGTGAAAGATGCTTTTACAGGGGTAGATGTGTTCTCACTATGGTCGACGGTATATAAGGTGATATCCACCGGATTGGTGTTGCCAAGTCCTTCTATTATCATGTAATTATTATATACAGAAGCACGGGTGATACGTCTTTCACCTTGAAATAAATATTCTCCTTTTACATAAGAGATATCCGTTTCTTGCGGTAGTTCGTAGCTGATTTTGGCTCCACCGGGAAGACTTTCAACTGACACATTGCTAATGGGTTGAGGCGGAATATTATCTGTTGGAGTCTGCCCGATCTTTTCTTCATCACAAGATGTAATGCTGACTATTAGAAGGGCCATTATTGTAAAAAATATCTTTTTCATACTATTATATTTTAGTTTTTATTGTTACCAGCCAGGGTTTTGTACTAAGTTTGAATTATTGATGAGAGTACTGACTTTTATAGGCCACAGATAATCTTTCATGGTGAAAATACGGGTATTCATATAAGTTGAAACTGTATAATACGTGTCAGTTGTTTCACCCTTATAATCCCATCCCTGTATGGGCTCATTCAGATATTTCAGGGCTTTCTTCCATCTTCTCAGGTCATAAAAACGTTGACCTTCAAAGGCTAATTCGATCAGTCTTTCCTGGTGAATGATCTCACGCATACCTTCTTGCGTAGAGGGCTTGTCGGGTTTTGCCGATTTTTTCCACGATTCTACCACTCCTTTCAGGCCTGCTCTTTCGCGCACTTTGTCAATCCATTTATAAACTTCTTCATCAGGAGTGGATTTTGCTTCATTCAAAGCCTCTGCATATAACAGGTATAAACCGGACATTCGTATGATGGGGAAAGAATAACGTTTGCCCGAATAAGTGGAGGTGGTAGCTGTTCCGGTTACGGTTTCCGCATTAATCAGTTTCTTTATAAAGTAGCCGGTAGGAATGTATTCGCCACTTCCCCTGAAGCCTGCTATCTCCGATTTGCGCACTTGCAGATACCAGAAGTTGAGTTCTTCTGTCTGGCCGGAACCTTCGAAGATGCCGCGGTCGAATCCTAGTGAGGCATAAAAACGGGGCTCCCTATTGAAATTCAGTTTAGCCGTGGTTTCACCTGTTTTTATGTAGAACATGTGGTCGACTCCTGCTTCTTGTGTTTTATATCTATTCTGATAATCCCATGCCGGATCTTCATCGATAGGAATGCCGTTTTGAGTATAGAATTGCTCCGCTATTTTTAGGGAGGCGCAGAGTTCATTTCCCTTATTACCTAAATTGCCCAGTACAAGATGTGGCATGGCAAGCAACTGTAGAGAGGAAACGTCTTGTGTGGAGGGCCATACAATCTCTTTATTGAATTTTTCGGTAACAGCACCTCGTAATTCAAAACTCAATTTAGTTTGATCTGACATAGTACGGGGGGGTATGTATTCGTAGAAGCCGTGTCCGGCAGCTTCGCACGTTTCAATGGCTTCTTTTATTGCTGTAGCGGCACGTTCCCATTTTGTATTGTCTTTCTCTGCCGGAACCAGCTGGACACCTCTTTTATCTTTGAAATTGAGGTAATCGGGATTGCCATTGAATAGAGGACTTGCAGCCCAAACCAGCACTTCTGCTTTTGTAGCCAGGGCAATTGGTCTTGTTATTCGTCCGGCGTCTGTAATCATGCTTTCTATTTTGTCAGGAAGACCTGCTGCGGCTTCATCTATCAATTCAACAATATAATTGACCACATCGTCAATCGGATCTCTATATACGCGTACTTCATCTACCGATGCTGATACGGGTAGATTTTCGCGGATAATGGGTATCGGCCCGTACAACCGCATAAGGAAGAAATGATAGTATGCTTTAAGGAACTTCACTTCGGAGGTCCACAGTTGTTTTTCATACTCTTCCATATCTCTGGGTTTATGAATATTCTCAATAAAAATGTTGCAGTCACGGATTCCTATAAACAGGTTGGTACCGTTGTATCTACCATCCCAGAAATTGAGATATGGGTCATTAGAGTTCTGGTAGCCAAGGGCTATTTTGGTAGCTGCTATGTCTGCAAACAAAGCTTGGTTGGTGTTCCACCAGATTTCATCTCCTCCTACCATGGCCGGGGAAACCCAGGGATGTCCGGGAATAGGAAGATAACTGTAACAGGTAAATAAATACTTTTCGGCTGAGGTTCTGTTCGTGAAAGCATTCTCCATGGTTGCCACATCGTTTGGAATGATGTCTAAATAATCGACACAACTTGTCACAAATGTTATGCAAACAAGTAAAAATATGGATTTAATGTATTTCATAATATGTTGTTATTTTTAGAATTCAATGTTTATACCGAAATTGAATACACGCTGCAAAGGATAGGAGAAACCATTCCCGGCCATTTCAGGATCCCACATCTTGAACTTAGAGAAAACAAGTAAGTTACTCCCGGTTGCGTAGAGTCTGACATTTTGCAGTGATATCGGGCGAATCCACTTTTGTGGCAATGAATAGCCTATTTCGACTGATTTGAGACGTAGGAATGAGCCGTCCCGCATAAACCATGTACTGGTCTGCTGGTTATTTTCATTTGCTACATTAGACAGGCGCGGCCAAAGGGCGAAGATGTCTCTGTTGTCTTCAGACCAATGACTGTCAGCCCAGTATTTTAGCAATGCCCTTTGGTTGTTTCCTCCTAATGAACTATCGCTAACGAACGGTGCTGTAGCTGTAGGATCTATCCAGAAAGAAGAGCGGGCTGAACCTTGGAAGAAGAATGAGAAATCGAAGTTTTTGTATCCGGTTGTTAATCCGAAGCCGTAAATGATTTCAGGGGTTGTAGGATAGCCGATAGGTACTTGGTCATTTTCGTCAATCTTCATATCTCCATTGATATCTTTATATTTGATATCTCCGGCTCCGTATTCTCCGAACATTTGCTTGGGAGAGTTCTTAACTTCTTCGTCATCGAGGAAAAGCCGTTCGGCAACATATCCCCAGCGTTGTGAGAGTTTTTGGTCTATACGTGATCTCCAAGGTGTCTGCACATAATCCGGTTCTTCATAAACCAGATATTTACTGGTTGCGTAAGTGAAGTTGCCGCTGAATATTGCCCAAAAGTTTTTGGTGAAACTTTTGTTATAATCGACGGACAGGTCTATTCCATGTCCTTTGGCTTCACCTATGTTGGCTTGCGGCTGAGCTTGCAGCCCCATAGTAGGCGGAATGTCCTGGCGGATTTGAAGGATGTTTGTTCTTTTCTCCGTGAAGTAATCGAACTGAACTTCCAGGCTGTTCCACAATCCTAATTCAAAACCTAAGTTCATTTTTCTGCTGACTTCCCATGTTATGTTGGAATCCGCATATCTTGAAATGGATATGCCATTCCGCGTATAGTTGAAGTCTTCTCCGAATGTAAATCCTTTACCGGAGTCGTTCATGTTTACTTGTGATAGATAAAAGAAACGGTCACTTTCCTCCCCGATATTATCATTTCCTACCAGACCATATGTTGCTTTCAGTTTGAGTTTACTGATAAACTTCTGATATGGCTCCATGAATTTTTCATTGCTGACTACCCACCCTAACCCGGCAGACGGGAAGAAGCCGAAACGTTCGTTCTTGGCAAACCGTTCAGAACCATTATATCCGAAATTCATTTCAAGAAAATAACGTTTGTCATATCCGTATGTGAAGCGTCCTGCCAATCCGATGTTTCTATACGGTAAAGATAACTGTAGATTATTGGCATTGCCATCCAGGTATTCACGCATTGTATAAACCATCAGTCCGGATACATTGTGTTTATCGGCAAACTCCCTGTTATACTGGATGGCACCTTCAAAGTACATGGTACTGTTTAATGTTTGAGGCTGTTTATTGTAGTCCAGATAATCTGTGCCACCGTCCGGATTAAGCGGAATCAACGTATAGTCATTGAGATTTGTTGTATTGGCTATCTGATAATAGAAAGGTTTGAAAGAGTGATTCACTTTTAATAAAGAATACCGGCTGACGTTAAACAAACCTCTGGCTGATAATCCTTTGGTGATAAAATCGAGATTTTGTTTTAGTTCAAACTGTGCGAACATATTTGAGCGGTCTCTCGTGGTGTATCCTTTTACCATTTCGGCATAGGGATTCAGGTAATCACCGGTATCGTAATTTCCAAAAAGGATGTGTTTGGTATATTCGTTAGCCTGGTCGGCCGGGTAGAAAGGCTGAAACAGCACCGGGTTGGCATGCATAGCTTTCTTGTATAATGCCGAACCGCCGTCTAGGGGGCCTGAGTAATCTTCAAAAGAACCATATAAGCGGACAATAGCTTCGGTCGTTTTAGTCAGGTTTACGTTTACATTGGCACGTAACAGATATTTGTCAATGCTGATATTGTTATTAAAATTGTTTCGTTTGTCCTCTTTAAGGATACCGTTATCTTTTGAGTAAGAGGCAGCGATATAATAGCGGGCTACTTTTCCGCCTCCGCTGATATTCAGGTTATATCTCTGATTGAAGGTATGGTTTTTAAATAACATATCTTGCCAGTCTATTGCCGGGTAACGCAAAGGGTCAAGTCCACGCTCGGTATTCATGATCTTTGCTGTCGAATAGGGCAGGGCAGCCATGGCGTCGCGTGTACGTACAGCTTCGTTGTGCAATCGCATGTAGGTGACGGGATCGGCTAATTTGATATGTTCGGTAGGTGTAGAATAAGAACCTTCCAAACGCAATTGTACGTGCACTTTGCCTTCTTTCCCTTCTTTGGTTGTAACCAGAATTACTCCGTTTGCTCCGCGGGCACCATATAGTGCTGTAGCATTTGCGTCTTTCATGATTGAAAAGCTGGCAATGTCATCAGTGGTCAGCCGGGAGAGTTCATCACTTGTCATTTCTACTCCATCGATTAATATGAGCGGGTTGGCTCTGCTTGACTTTCCGAATGTCGTTACGCCGCGGATGAAGAAGTCTGCATTGTCCTGTCCCGGTTCGCCGGTGCGTTGGTAAGAAATCAAACCGGCAATACGTCCGGCAAAGGAAGTGGTCAGGTTGCTGGAAGGTACTTTCAGGTCTGATGGCTTGATTGTGGAAACAGAGGCGATTACACTTTCTTTTCTCTGTTTCGCAAAGGCGACTACGGTGACTTCGTCCAGCAAGTCGGCTTTTTCTTTCAGTTTAATTGTGATATCATTTTGGTTTCCTACGGTGATGGTTTGCGATTCCATTCCTAAAAACTGAACGATGATTTTATCTGTAGGGGTTACTTCTATGGAAAAAGAGCCGTCTATGTCTGTTGTGACTCCGCGTGTACTGCCTTCGATGGTAATGGTTGCTCCGGGCAAGGGACTTTCAAGGTTATCCACTACCTTCCCTTTCAGCATTTTCTTTGCCGGAACGACAGTTTGCTCTTTATTCTGTTCTGCAACTACTTTTCTTTTTGAAATAACAATCTGCCGTTCATGGATTGAGTAAGTATTATCGGTATGCTCAAATAGCTTATCCAGAATGTTCTCGATTGTTTCATTCTTTACATTGATATTTATTTTCCTTTTCAGGTCGATATTCTTATCGTAATAAAAGAAAATGTATTTGCTTTTATTCTCTAATTCCTTGAGGACATCTTTCAATGTACAGTTAGTCATATTGATTGAAAGATTGGAGGATTGCAGATTGACCTTTTCTGTACCATATGTACCGATCGTTGTGCACAATAACAATGCGAATAGTTTTATAAACAGAGGAAGCCGGATGTTTCTAATCTCTTTTATAAATGTGCTTTCAATGAATGCCATGTATATATTGATTTTAAAGTTAAACTGTTGTTTCTTGTAAATACTTGATTGTATGAAAAGGCAAACACATAGTATAGGTATGCCTGGTTTTATAAGGTATATTTCATAGGCTATATGGATATAAGTGATTAATTAGGGATTACTTAAATCGCGATCTATATTTCTCAAGTAGTACTTCTTTGTATTATTCTTGCCTGTAAGAAACCGAATAGACATTTTTGTCCGTTGCATAGCGGATAGGGGCGGTATTTATCAATGCATCGAGAACTTTGTTCAGATCATCTTTTAAATCTAGCTTTCCGCTGCACCGTATCATTTCGATTTCTTTTTTATGGTATTTGATCTCTTTTCCATAATACCGACTCAATCTGTCTAAAATGGATGGAAGCTGTTCGCTTTCGAAGATGTACCATCCTTCTACCCAGGAAATGTACTGTGTAATGTCAGTCTGTTCGATATTTATTTGCCCATTCTTATATTGGAACAGGTCATTGGGAGTCAGAGCGGCCAATTTCTTTTTGTCCGAGATAATTTCAACACTTCCTTCGACTAAGGCTACGGCCTGCCGGTCGTCCTCTTCGTAGGCGGTTATATTGAAAGTAGTTCCCAATACTTTAATATCTATTTTGTTTGTTTTCACAATGAAAGGACGGCTTTTGTCCGGACTGACTTGCAGGTATGCTTCTCCGTCTATATATATTTCCCTCTGTTTGGCCTCGAATTGTTCCGGATATACTACACGACTGCCGGAATTTACCCAAAGCACAGTACCGTCGGAGAACGTCAGGGTAGAACGCCTTCCCTTGGGTACAATTAACTGGTTGATTTTATGGAGTAGCGCAACATCTTTCTCCTTTTGCGGGGTTGCACTGTTTTCCTGTTTGAGCTTTTTGTCGTTGATGTGGATATTTCCTTTTTGGTCATATTGTATATCTATCTTTTTATTGTTTATTGAGATGTACTCGTTGTTTGCTAATACTAACTGTACATCGCTGACTACTGAATCAGGCTTTATGGATTGGGCAATCATGAACAACTCGTTATTTTCTTTATTTCTTTCCCAGACATAAAAAATGCTACTGGCTATCAGTAATGCAAACGAGGCGGCAATGATTAACTTATATAATGGTTTTGCCTTATGGGAAATAGACATTCTGTTTGTATTTTCTATCCGTTCCCATACCTCTGAAAGTTCAGATGAGGACATTCTTCTTTTTCTCACTTGCATGCTCCGTAGAAAGTATATGGCTGTCATCATCTCTTCTTTGTCGATGATTCCGTCGGTTACTTGTATTTCCCAGAACAGTTCGGTTTCTTCCGTTGGGTGCAGTATGGAGTTGATAAAGAAATCATCTTCCAATAATTGTTCTGCTTTATAGTTTGTATAATTGGTTTTCATGTAAATATCCTTTATAGATGGTTTGCTGTATTAACGGGCTCGTTTGTAGTTTATACTCAATTTTGAGAGAAAATAATACTCTATAAGATAAGAAAGCTGATGAGAATGAGCTGGATAATAATTGATAAGTAGACTTTTGATTCAGCGAAGGTTTCTCGTAGCTTTTTTATCGATCGTTGAATGAGATTGAGTATAGACTGATAGTTCATTTGCATAATCTCACCAATTTCATCGTAAGTCAGATTTTTCATATATTTGTAGTATAGAACTTCCTTTTGGCGTGGAGTCAGTGATTCTAACATTTGACGGATTTTTCTTGATTGATAGTGCAGTTCTTCCTGGCGGATTATTTTATCTTCAATCGTATACTCCGGTGAGAAAACAGGCTCAATGGTATCGTTGTGGAACAGCTCTTTCTTTTTGTCGAAAACATCGAACAGATAGTTTTTCATGGCCTTGAGGAGATACAGCCTGATATTATCGACTTGTGAGAGTTTCTTCCGGTTACGGTGTATTTTTACAAATACATCGTGCAGGCAGTCTTTTACCAACTCACTGTTAGCAGTGAAGAGCATACCATACGAATACATATCTTGCGCATATAATTTATATATGTACAGATAGGCTTTCTCGTCACCTTCAAGGAACTGATTCCACAAAGCGAAATCTTCTTCTTGTTTCATCATAGAATTAATTAAGATTACCTTATAATGAATATAAGCATTGTATTTCTTTGCGTATATAACGGGACGTTTTTTGAAATATACTCATTTAGAGGAAGAAATGCAAAAAAAAGATCAGGAACTTATAATAAAAGGAGGGATGAACTTGCAGATATCCGATTTGATAATGAAAAGTTTCGCGTCCGGATAAAAAGAGACTGTATCTTCTTCATGTCTCTCTTGTTTCTATAAGAAGGAAGAAGAGAGCGAAGAAGGAGCGATTTATCATTTTGACAATTTGTATTTTCTGTTGGCTGAGAGTGTGTTATATCCGTCCAGCAACCTCTACGCACCAAAGCAAGCAAACGAAAAGCCGCAAATGACAGGCTGATAGTATAATATCGAAATGTTTACATTTTTTTTAGGTTGAAATATCTACGCCAAAGCACACTTATAAGTCTTCGTCATGAAGCAAACAAGTGTTTTGTCTGTAAGTAGTAAGTCTTTTACCCGTAAGTAGTAAGTGTTTTACTTATAAGTAGTAACCCTTTCACCCATAAGTAGTAACCCTTTTTTGCATAAATTGCCCGGAAATGCGGAAGAATATGCGAAAATAGGGTATTCTTATTCTTTATTTATTCGCCGAATACTCTGGAATGCAACTTTATTAAAAGACATGCGTTAGATTAATCGGGCATATAGCGTTAATTTGATACGGAAAGTTGTAAATTACTAACTAATCTGCCAGCCACTTCCACACAGGAATCACTTTTATGCTTATTCCATCCTGCTCAATAGTTTCTTCCTGATCTTTGCTGATAATCAAAGCAGTACTTATGTTCATGAAGCGGGAAAGGCTGACAAGGGCATTGACTTCCCTGTTTCGCGTCTGCTCGTCGCGGAGAGAATAGGAAACTTGAATAGCCAGCCCGGCGTCGGGAACTACGAAATCTACTTCTACATTCTTATTGTAATAAAAGAGTGCTTCTCCATATTGTTTATAGAGATGGATAGCTACAATATTTTCAAGTAGTTTGGTTTCCGGCTGGAAGAGGAATAGGTTGAGGATGCCGTTGTCGTAGAAATAATGTTTCTTTGTTCCTTCTCTCTGTGGGATGGAATCATTGAAATTACAGAGAGAGAAGATGAGATAAGCGTCGTGCAGATAACCTAAATAGCTGGAGATTGTTTCGCGGGTCACTTTGCTTCCATCTCCTTGCAAGATGTTCTGTAGCCTTTTGATGGCTGTTGGTTGAAGCACACTGTCTGCCAGCTTACGTACTAACAGACGCAGGCTTTGTTCATTTCTTACATTGTTTCTTATGACAATGTCCGAATAGAGTATTTTTTGATATAGGGAGGTGAGCCAGGCACGCTTGTCTGTGTAACTGAAACTTTCGGGCAGGCCTCCATTGTAGAAATAACCTTCGAACAGACGCACTACGTCGGTTCTGATGGGAGCCAGATGCCAGTGGGTATCCAGTGTAATATGATTATATTCCAGATATTCCGTGAAACTGAAGGGGTATATTTCCTGCATCAGGTATCGTCCGCCCAGTGTAGAGGCTATTTCACGGCTGAGCATGTGGGCGTTGCTACCCGTGATGAAAACCCGTCTTTTCTCATCTGCCAGTCGGCGTGCGAAGTGTTCCCATCCTTCTACGTTCTGTATTTCGTCCAAAAAGATGATAGGCTCGAAGGCGAACATCTCTTTGTAACATTCTACAATCAGATGAAGTTCTTCCTTTTTAATATCCGTAATGCGTTCGTCCTCAAAGTTAATGAAGAGAATTTCTTGTTTACTATGTCCATCTTTTAGCAGTTGCAGTATATGCTGGTAGAGCATATAGGTTTTGCCGGCACGACGGATACCTACAAATACATAATTACCATTTTCCTCAATGGATATTTTGCGGGGCAATAGCTTCACTTGGCTGATGAACTCTTGCTGGTTCAGAATGATTTGTTTGATGATGTCTTTTTCCATACTTCAGCTTGCTTGATATGCAAAGATAGGAAATAATTCTATAAAATGCATATTTTGCTTGAAATATGTCTTCTATGGAAGTCATAATAGAAAGGAAATATGTCTTGTATAGTCTTTGTACTTATTGGTTGTATAAGGATCAGAGACATTTGAAAACAAAAAAGGGAAGCTTTTTAACGGCTTCCCTTCTTTAATGCTTTGCTGCAAGTAACGGATTACTTACGCAGACCGAGCTCTTTAACGATGGCACGATATCTTGCGATGTCGCGATCCTTCAGGTAGTTCAGCAACGCACGGCGTTTTCCTACCAACATTGTCAAGGCTCTTTCAGTACTATAATCTTTTCTGTTGAGCTTCAGGTGCTCAGTCAGGTGGGAAATACGGTATGAAAACAAAGCTATCTGGGCCTCAGCTGAGCCAGTATCAGTGTTAGACTTTCCGTACTTGCCAAAGATTTCTTGCTTTTTAGCAGCGTCTAAATACATAACTTTTAATTAAATTGATATATTAATATTCTCTTAAAGAGGCTGCAAAGATAGAGATAATCTTTTATACTGCAATGATATTCAGTGAAATTTTTCTCTTGCTGCAACTATATCTAATGCAAAATTCGTACCTTTGCACCCAAATATATAGGTATTGTATGCAAAATATTAGAAACATTGCAATCATTGCCCATGTTGACCATGGGAAAACGACGCTCGTCGATAAGATGCTCTTGGCAGGAAATCTTTTCCGCAGTAATCAGAGCACAGGTGAATTAATGCTGGATAACAACGACTTGGAACGTGAACGAGGGATAACGATCCTTTCTAAAAACGTTTCTATCAATTACAAAGGAACAAAAATCAATATCATTGATACTCCGGGACACAGCGACTTCGGAGGTGAGGTGGAACGTGTGTTGAATATGGCGGACGGATGTATCCTGTTGGTGGATGCTTTCGAAGGTCCGATGCCCCAGACACGTTTCGTGTTGCAGAAAGCTCTGCAGATTGGTCTGAAACCCATTGTTGTAGTGAACAAGGTAGACAAACCAAACTGTCGTCCGGAAGAGGTGTATGAAATGGTGTTCGACCTGATGTTCAGTCTGAATGCTACAGAGGATCAGCTGGATTTCCCCGTTATCTACGGTTCTGCAAAGAACAACTGGATGAGTACGGACTGGAAGACTCCTACTGATAATATCTTCGCATTGCTGGACTGTATTGTAGAGAATATACCAGCTCCCACGCAGTTGGAAGGTACTCCGCAGATGCTTGTAACTTCTCTGGATTATTCTTCTTATACCGGACGTATTGCCGTAGGCCGTGTACATCGTGGTACGCTCAGAGAGGGTATGAATGTATCTTTGGCCAAGCGTGATGGAAGTTTTGTGAAATCCAAAATCAAGGAACTGCATACATTTGAAGGTATGGGACGTGCGAAGGTATCGGAAGTTTCTTCCGGTGACATCTGTGCGTTGGTAGGTATCGAAGGCTTTGAAATCGGTGATACGATCTGCGACTTTGAAAACCCGGAAGCATTGCCACCTATCGCTATTGACGAACCGACTATGAGTATGTTGTTCGCCATTAATGATTCTCCTTTCTTCGGCCGTGATGGTAAGTTTGTGACTTCTCGTCACATTCACGACCGTCTGATGAAGGAACTGGATAAGAACCTTGCTCTGCGTGTGCGTAAGAGTGAGGAAGATGGTAAATGGGTGGTTTCCGGTCGTGGTGTACTCCATCTTTCCGTATTGATTGAGACTATGCGCCGCGAAGGTTATGAACTTCAGGTAGGTCAGCCACAGGTTATCTTCAAGGAGATTGACGGTGTGAAATGTGAGCCGATTGAAGAGCTGACTGTGAATGTGCCCGAAGAATATGCCAGCAAGATTATTGATATGGTAACCCGTCGTAAGGGTGAAATGGTGAAAATGGAGAATGCAGGCGAACGTGTGAACTTGGAATTCAATATGCCGTCACGTGGTATCATTGGTCTGCGTACGAATGTACTGACTGCTTCTGCCGGTGAAGCTATCATGGCACACCGTTTCAAAGAATACCAACCGCATAAGGGAGATATCGAACGTCGTACCAACGGCTCTATGATTGCCATGGAAACAGGAACGGCTTTTGCTTATGCTATTGATAAATTACAGGATCGTGGTAAATTCTTTATCTTCCCGCAAGAAGATGTGTATGCCGGACAGGTGGTAGGTGAACACTCTCACGATAATGACTTGGTAATTAACGTTACGAAATCCAAGAAGTTGACGAATATGCGTGCTTCCGGTTCGGATGATAAAGTTCGTCTGATTCCACCCGTACAGTTCTCACTGGAAGAGGCTTTGGAATATATCAAGGAAGATGAGTACGTAGAGGTTACGCCAAAGGCGATGCGTATGCGTAAAGTGATTCTGGACGAAATAGAACGTAAGCGTGCAAATAAGAACTAAAGTTGTTTGTAAATAGATAGAGAAGGAGTGCTTCACTGTAATGGTGGCACTCCTTTTCATTTATACGTTACTTACAGGAAATGATTAATCTATAAATCTGATCTTTTCTGCATTTCTAGGTTTAGCAGAGGGAGTTTCATCCGGATAACCGAATGCGATGCAATAGAGTAATTGATATCCTTCGGGAATATCCAGCTTCTTCAGATATTCGGCTGCTTCCGGTGTTGATGTCATGAATCGTGTCGGCCCGCCAAGGCAACAGGAGCCTATGCCCATAGACCAGGCTGAAAGAATCATATTTTCGCCCAACAGGCCACAGTCTATTTGCGACAGGTCATAAGACTTGTCATTGGCAATAAACACTACGGTAGAGGCATTGCGGAACATATTCTTGAAATTAGGATCTTCCGCTGCTTTAGGATTCTGCTTTTTGTAAACTTCAGTAATACCGTTGATGAATTCCGGATTATCCACTACCCGTATTTCCCAGGATTGTTTGTTTTGTCCGTTAGGAGCATTGATACCGCAGTTCAGTATAATCTGCATTGTATCGCGGTTTACCGCTTGCGGTTTGTACTTACGAATACTGCGGCGTGACATCATGTTTTCAATCACCGCATTCTCTTTACTTTCATTTGCACATGTGGCTTCATTCTCTTTTTGTACTTGCGTACCGCATCCGCAGAGCAACAACAGGCTGACACCTGCCAACATCAATTTGATACTTTTCATATTGCTTTGTTTAATATTGGTTTTCGCAAAGCTAACAAAAAAAGCGTAGTAATGAAGTAGTTACTTGGAAAAAAGAACCTTTTTTATATTAAGCCTTCCAGCTCTTTTTTCACCAACCAGTATCCGACTTGTGCTTCGGATATACCTTCAAGCAGTTGGTAAGGACATATGAATTGGTCATCCTCAATTCTTGAATCCATATAATAGAAACAGCATGTATTATCTTTTTCGAAATGTTTGGCATATTCTAGAATGTGAGTCGATATAAGGAAGGAACAATGTGGATATTTTCTGAGTAATTCATTTACAGCAATAGAGGCTTCAAAAGCATCCTGTGCATTTGTTCCTCGGAACATTTCATCCAGTATTATCAGGCATCGTTTGCCGGATTTCGCTTTTTGGAGTACTTCTTTTATCCGCAGAATCTCCGCCATAAAATGACTCCTGCCATCGCGCAGGGAGTCTGGAAGATTGATGGAGGTATAGATCCCATCGAATACAGGGCTGGTCATTGAACGGGCGGGAACTGGCAATCCGCAGTGTGCCAGCCATACAGAGATGGTAATAGCTTTGAGGGTAGTTGATTTACCTGCCATGTTAGAACCTGTGAGGATACATATATTATTACCGTTCGTCATCTTCCAATCATTCATCCGTCCTCCTTCGGTAAATGGATGTACAAAGCCCGTGATGGACAAATCCATTGCTTCAGTCATCTCCGGGCGGCAGCAGAAACCTTTGCTGATTGCTATGCGGTGTGCAGTACGGCATACATCCAGTATATAAATATGGGAAAGCAGCCCTCTTATCAATTCTAAGTGGATACAGCGGAACAGATAATCGTACTTATCGATGATATAGCTGGAAGGGGATTTTTCTTTTTTATAGAGTTCGACTACTTCTTTCAACTCGCTACTATATATCGTGTATTGAATGCTCTGTGCCAGTTCTTTTAGAAGTAAAGGGGCATTTTCCGGGAGATTTGTTCGTAATGATTCCAGTTGATTTAACAATCGGATAGTCAAAGTAACACCTCGTTTAATGACATAACGTTGAGCATCGTGTCTTAATAGACGGTCGAAGGCTGATGTTAGCGAAACTAAAATATTAGGTCTTCTGATCTGGTCGCGATATTCCAAATAATATTCGATGAAGTCAAGTTCTTCTTCATCCAGGGGGAGCTCGGGTAGTTCCTGCCAGGCGATTGCCTCTTGCCTTTTCCGTATAACGGATATGTCATTCAGGGGAGAGGTGATCCAATCGAGCATCAGGCGTTTCCCGTTTTTGGTCTCTGTTTTGGAGAATAAAGAGTAGAGGGGATATTCGTCATATATTCCTTCTGTAATGCTCAAGTCGGCTTGCGTTTGCTTGTCCGTATCTAGATAAGTCATATTCTTAGGTATTACGTATAGCGCAAAAGTAGGAAAATAATCATGAAGAACAAGTGAAACGGATAAAAACAAAAAAAGCAGCTCTTGATTACCAAGAGCTGCTTTCGCATATATATCTAAACCGGTTTTATTCAGATTAGAGCTTCGGACCAGCAGCAACCAGTGCTTTACCGGCTTCATTGCCAGTGAACTTAGCGAAGTTCTTGATGAAACGGCCAGCCAAGTCTTTTGCTTTTTCTTCCCACTTGCAAGCACATTCGTAAGTGTCGCGCGGGTCAAGGATCTTCGGATCTACGTTAGGCAATTCAGTCGGAACAACGAAGTCGAAGAAAGGAATAACCTTAGTCGGAGCCTTGTCGATAGAACCGTCAAGGATAGCGTCGATGATACCACGGGTATCTTTGATAGAGATACGCTTGCCGCTACCGTTCCAACCTGTGTTAACCAAGTATGCTTTAGCACCAACTTTATTCATCTTCTTAACCAATTCTTCTGCATATTTAGTCGGGTGCAATGACAAGAAAGCAGCACCGAAGCAAGCAGAGAATGTCGGAGTCGGTTCAGTGATACCACGTTCTGTACCAGCCAACTTAGCAGTGAAACCAGACAGGAAGTAGTACTGAGCTTGTTCCGGGTTCAGGATAGATACCGGAGGCAATACACCGAAAGCGTCAGCAGACAGGAAGATTACCTGATGAGCGTGAGGACCTTTAGAAACCGGCTTAACAATGTTGTTGATGTGATAGATAGGATAAGAAACACGAGTGTTTTCTGTTACGCTCTTGTCTGTAAAGTCGATCTTACCATCAGCGGCAACCGTTACGTTCTCTAATAGAGCGTCACGTTTGATAGCATTGTAAATATCGGGTTCGCTGTCTTTATCCAAGTTGATAACCTTAGCGTAGCAACCACCTTCGTAGTTGAATACACCTTCGTCATCCCATCCGTGTTCGTCATCACCGATCAACAGACGTTTCGGGTCGGTAGACAAAGTTGTCTTACCTGTACCAGACAGACCGAAGAAGATAGCAGAGTCAGTACCTTCCATATTAGTGTTGGCAGAACAGTGCATAGAAGCGATACCACGCAACGGGTTCAGATAGTTCATGATAGAGAACATACCTTTCTTCATTTCACCACCGTACCAAGTATTCAGAATAACTTGTTCGTTAGTCTTCAGGTTGAATACAGTAGCTGTTTCAGAGTTCAGACCCAGTTCCTTGTAGTTGTCAACCTTAGCTTTAGAAGCGTTGAAAGATACGAAGTCAGGTTCACCGTAGTTAGCAAGTTCTTCAGCTGTCGGGCGGATGAACATGTTAGTTACGAAGTGAGCTTGCCAAGCAACTTCCATGATGAAACGTACTTTCAAACGAGTAGCAGGGTTAGCACCGCAGAAAGTATCAACAACGAACAGACGTTTGCCGCTCAATTCTTTTACAGCCTTAGCTTTCAAGTCAGCCCAAGCTTCTTCAGAGCAAGGTTTGTTGTCGTTTTTGTATTCTTCAGAAGTCCACCATACAGAATCCTTGCTGGCTTCATTCATTACGAAGAATTTATCTTTAGGAGAACGACCGGTATAGATACCTGTCATTACATTTACAGCACCCAGTTCAGTTACCTGACCTTTTTCAAAACCTTCCAAACCTGGTTTGGTTTCTTCTGCGAACAGTACATCATAAGACGGATTGTGGATGATTTCCTTCACGTCTTTGATACCGTACTTGCTTAAATCTAAATTTGCCATTTCTTTTAATGATTTAAAATTTTGGTATTTGGTTTATTAATCTCTTGCTAATATCTTTTACCTTCTCTTTTCAAGGGGAAATTGGTATGAATTGGGTTATGTTCCAAACAGCCCCTTGTTTTTCGCGTACAAAAGTAGTATTTTCTTTCGAAACAAACACCTGATTAGAGAAATTTTTCTTTAATGAGAAGTCTTTTATAACTCCATAACAATATCTGCAAACTGAATGTTGCAAATTGCACAAGAAATCGTTTACTTTGCGCATATAAATTCAAATTACATCATGAAAATTATCAATTTTGCCGAGACAAACTCCATCCTGAACCAGTATGTTGCCGAGATCCGGGATGTACAAGTACAAAGCGACCGCCTTCGCTTCCGTCGAAACATTGAACGCATCGGGGAAATTATGGCGTATGAAATGAGTAAGGACTTTGCTTATTCTTTGAAGAATATCCAGACTCCGCTGGGGATAGCACCTGTGCAGACCCCGGATAATCAGCTGGTATTAAGTACCATTCTGCGTGCCGGATTACCTTTTCATCAAGGTTTTCTAAGCTACTTTGATGGTGCGGAAAATGCTTTTGTTTCTGCTTACCGAAAGTATAAGGATACGCTGAAGTTTGATATTCATATTGAGTACATCGCTTCACCACGCATCGATGGAAAGACACTGATTATTACCGACCCTATGCTGGCAACGGGTAGTAGTATGGAACTGAGCTATCAGGCTATGCTGACGAAAGGGCACCCGTCGGAGATACATGTCGCTTCCATTATTGCCAGCCGTCAGGCTGTGGAACACATTGCTGAAACATTTCCTGAAGACAAGACTACAATATGGTGTGCTGCCATCGATCCGGAGATAAACGAGCATTCATATATCGTTCCGGGGTTAGGGGATGCAGGAGATTTGGCATTCGGCGAAAAAGAATAGATATTATCAAGCTGCTTACTGCCAATCTTCAGAAATTGGTGGTAAGCAGAATGAATAAAATCTGAGTTAGATATCCCGCAAATAGTTTTCCAGTGTAACATCTTGCCCGAGTTGCATCTTCTTACGAATTCTGTATCGGCCTGTATTTATTGTTTCCGGTAAGACGGAAAGCATTTGTGCTATTTGTTTTGTTTCCATACCGGTGCGTACATATGCACATAAACGTAGTTCATTTTCCGATAAATTGGGATGAATGGAACATAATTTCTTAAAGAAATCGGGGTGTACTTCTTCAAAGTGATGTTTGAAAAACATCCATTCGTCTTCTGTATCCAAGTGTGATTTAATTTGTTGTTTTAGTGTTCTTCCTCCTGGCGTAGACAGTTCTTTACTACCTTCCAGTTCCTCTATTTGCTTTAGTAAACCTTTTAGCACCCGATTCTTTTCGATAGAGATCATGGAGTTTGAAGTCAATTCCCTGTTTTTTAGATCTAACTCCAGATGATATTTTTCATTTTGTAATTGTTGGCGTTGAAGGCGTTCGTTTAGTTCGCGGTTTTCTGCTTCTTTCAGTTGCTTGGCAATCTTTTCCTTCTTTCGTGACAACCAGAATATATAACCAATAATACAGCAAATCATTAAACCTATTAAGAAGCTGGCTATAGTTAATTTTTTATGGAGTTCGATACGCTCGGAAGCTTCATGCAATTCATTCTCATATTGTTCGATTGCCATTTTCATTTCATACTGATTGATTTCATTTGATTTGGCATATCCGGTTGTTTCTTCTTTATATTGCAAATATTGTTTTAGGTACTGATAAGCACTGTCAGGTAAGTTTTTCCTATCGTATATTTCCGCAAGACCATATAGAGTGTGAATGGCTGAAAAGGCATCCTTGTTGGCCTCGGCAGAATGGCGTGCTTTTTGAAAATAAAAAAGAGCAGAATCTTTCTCATTCTTATAAATGTATAATGCTCCCATATTAATGAGAGTATAAGTTTGTGATGTTTTACTTGTGATTTTTTGAGCGGTTTTATATGCTTCGCGCGCGTACTTTTCTTTATCAGGCAGAGTTTGCGAAACAAAATAGAGTGAGGTCAGTACATCGGTTCTGAAAGGAAGGTCTTCTTGCGCTATTCTCTCATCGAGTAAAGCAGTCAATATCTCTATGCCTTTTTGTGGGTGTCCAAGATGATATTGACTGATTCCTATATTGTGTCGATTCTTAATCTTATCATCAATGAATCCACCTTTCTTGAATATTTCGTCGGCTTGCAGATAATATTTATATCCTTCTTGGTATTCTCCGATTCTTCTCATAATCGAACCTATATTGACATATGTATAACCAAGACTATATAAATCATTTATGGATTTAAAGTAATTTTCTTGTCTCTTAAATGTGCGATAAGCTTGTGGGTATTTGTTATGTTTTGCCAAAAGCATTCCCTTAACGAAGAAAATACGGGCGTGATCATAAGTGTAATTAACGGAATCTACTTTTTCTAATGCTTCTTCTATAAGGGTTTCTGTTTCTTCTGTATTTGTTTCAAATTTCAGCCAGGCATCCCAATATAAGGCACGCGCTTGCAGGTCTCTATTGTTTTTTAGATTTGCTATCTGGTACATGCGTGTGACAAGTGGATAAAACTGCATTCGTTCATTATTCTTATAGTCCACCAGTTCGAGTTGCTTTCCTAAAGAGTCAAAAGAAGCATCGATAGGTTTCCATCGATATGAATTACTTCCTAAAACAGATTGTTGTAATAAGAATATACATAAATATATTAAAAATGCATTTTTCATGCTACAAAGATAACAAAAAAGGGTTTTGTACATCATTTGTCTATTCGGTTTTTTTCGATGAAATGGGGTCTTCCATTAATTTTGCCTATTATTGTTTAACGATCTCAAAGGAGTATTCTCTCTTTGGGAATAAAATGATTGCTTATGGGAAATATTACTTTTAAAATGTTTTTTCTGCTGACTGCATTGTTGGGTTACAACTTTGCTATGGCGCAGACGGGGGCTCCTCATACTCTAAGAGGAGAAAGTCAGGTTGCAAGTGTATCATTGAATTGGAAAAGTCCAGCCGAGGCTAAAACAATGCAATGGCATAATGATACACCTTATAACGGTGTGAGCGGAGTAAGCTTGAATGGGGAGATTCCTGTTCTTTATATTGCTAACCGTTTTGATAAGGATGATCTTAAAGAATATAAAGGTTCAGTAATTGATGCCATCTCATTTTGTAATTACAGTGCAGTGCTTGAGGTTAGCCTTTTACTGTATGAGAATGATAAAGTAGTACGTGAACAGAAGGTGAATCTTGAGAATCTGAAACTGAAAGAAATGCAGACTATCAAGTTGGACGAACCTTATACTGTGCGTGACGATGTAGAATTGACTGTAGCTGCTAAATTTGTTCATGGTACGAACCTTACTTTTGTTGGCATTATGGACCGCGTACCAGGTGTTACGGGCAAGGGTGACTTATATTCGTATGATGGAAAGAATTGGAAAAACGTGGTGAAAGGTAATTTCCTGGTATCTGCTCATATTGATATACCTGCTGCAGGAGAACCTGACGGATATAATGTATATCGTGGCGATACTAAAGTAAATACAGCTTTGCTGACGGAAAAAACTGCCTTGTTGAAAGACGAACCTAAGGGCACTTATGATTATTGTGTGTCGGCTGTTTATGGTGATAAGGAAGAAAAGTCATTCCCTTTGTCATTGACCAATATTCCTGTAGAGGATGCCCGCCCAATTGCAGTGGACGTAAGAGCTGCGGTTAATGGTTTGAATGCGACGTTGAGTTGGAAATCTCCGATTCTTGCTGATAAAACATTGACTTGGAGTAATGGGGAAAAAGGTAAGGCCATGGGAGGAACTTCCGGTACAGTGCGTAAAATATGGGCAGTAAATGCATTTTCCAGTGATGAATTGGCTTCTTATGCTGATCATAAAATTACAGCCATTAATGTTATGCTGAATTCCGCAGTAACGGAAATGCGTTTAGTGATTCTTGAGAATAGTAAAATTGTATATTCTCAGCAGGTATCAGCTGAAGAAATTGCTGCACTGGAAGTGCATAAATGGGCTAAAATGGCTTTAACAACTCCGTACGTTATTGATCCGAGTGCAGAATTGTCTTATGGTTATTATGTGGTTCATGCAGCAGATCTTTTCCCTGGGTTGTTGGATAGTGGACCGGCTATTTCCGGTGCATGCTTTATTTCAACTTCTACGGCAAAATCTGATTTTGATACTACAGTGCCCAGTTGGACTAATATTGAGGCAGCAGCTAATGCAAACTGGATGCTAAGTGCTGATGTGGAAGCTCAGAGTGAGATTAAGACTCCGGTAGTGAAAGACTATACCGTATATCGTGATGGCGTGGAAGTCAAATCCGGAATAACAGGTTTAACTTATACGGAGGAATTAGCTCCAGGTACATATACTTATACAGTTGTGGCAAATTATGCAGATGGTCTTTCTTCAAAGGCTTCCGCTTCTGCTACAGCTACAGTTGAATTGCCGGCTGAATATGTACGTCCTACCTTTACCGAAACTGATTTCGATAAAGGAAAGTTGTCTTTGAAATGGGATGTATATACGGATTTGCCTATGGAATTGAAACATTATGGTGAACCCAAGTATAAATGGGGTATGACCAATGATGGAAAAGATGTGGATCTTTATGTCGGAGCACAATTTACCAAAGAAGAGTTGGCTCTTTATGCAGATTATGAGATAACAGGTGTTAATCTGTACTTAACGGATGATGTTAAGGAGCTGAAAGTTGTGCTGTGCTCTGCCAATAAGAAAATCTTAGCTTCTAAGACTGCTACTTCTATCAAAACAGGTGAAATGTTTAGTGTTGCATTCGATGAGCCGGTAGCTGTACCTGTAGGAAGTTCTATTTATGTGGGATACTTTGTTCTGTTTGCTGATGGAAAAGAACCTATTGCTGCTGATGCCGGTCCACGTGTGACTGGAGGTGATATGCTTAGTTTGGATGGAACAACTTGGGTTGCTTACAGCCGGATCGATGCAGAATTTAATAGTAACTTTGTAGTAGGAGCACAGGTACGTTTGAAAGGTTCACAAAAGGCTGCTACGACTACACTTAGAAAGACAGCACCTGTTAATAATCAAATGGTTCCGCTTGAAAGAATGTCAGGCAGATCATTCTCTGACTTGAAATCGGCAACAGCCTTTGGGGTAAATGGTGTTGTTGCGACTCGTGCAACTGATAATAAGCCTACTATAAAGAACTTCCGTGTTTATTGTAACGGTTCATTGGCTACTGAAACAGAAGATCCGGAGTATACTGCAACGTTGAACTACGGTAAGTATGAATATGCTGTATCCGCTGTTTATACAAATGGATGGGAATCCGCTCTTTCTGATACTTATACTGTTGAATACAAGCAACCTAATCTTGCACCTGCTCCTTACGGTTTGAGCGGTACATTAGAGAATAAGAATCTGACTTTGACATGGCAATCGCCTGAAGCTGCTAATGAAATGAACTATCAAGATAAGACATCCGGTAGTAAAGCAATTGGATTGACTAGGAGTAGCGGGGTATATGGATACTTTGTAATTGCTTATGATGCTGATGATTTGGTTGATCAGGTAGGTAAATATATAACTCACATTAAATATAGTTTGAGTGATGTTTATTTGCAGACTTCTGCCATAGCTGTCTTTTATGATCGTAATTTAGTTTATGAACAAGAAGTTGATGTGAAGACTCTGGTAGCAGGAGAAAATGTTGTTCGTTTGGATAAACCGGTAGTAATTCCGGCTGGTCATGAAGTTTGTGTAGGATATTATGTTAGCCACATTAATGGAGTGAAACCCAATATGACAGATGAAGGACCGGCAGTGGATGGAAAAGGTAATCTGATTACTACCGATGGAACTACTTGGAGAACGTTGAAGTCTATGAATAAGGATTTGGATTACAACTGGCGAATTTCCGCAGTTCTGCAGGATGCCGATAAGCAAGCTGTTACTCGTGCAGAAGAACCTGCTACAACTTATAATCTTTACATTGACGGTACACTCTTGAAAGAAGGTATTCAAGCTACCAATTATACAGTTGAAAATGCAGCAGACGGCTCATATACAGTAACTGCGGTAGTTGGCGGTGTAGAAACGGCTGCATCTAATGCTGTTATTGTAGGTGTACCGACAAGTATTGATAAAGTAGAAGATGGCAGTGTGAAAGCATATTATGACAGCCAACTTCAGAAAGTAGTATTACCAGAGGTGGGAACTGCTTATATCTATTCTGTTAGTGGTACTCTGATAAAGCAAGTTATGAATGTTGAGTTTGTAGATATGTCGGACTTGCCGGCTGGAGTATATGTTGTACGAGGTGTACTTGCTAGTGGAGAACAAATGATTAAAGTTCTTAAATAAGAATGTTAATAGATTGACAATGGAGGTTGAATAAGCCTTCCTCTCTAATGATTAAAAGTTCTCTCTGCCCTTTGGGGTATGAGGGGACTTTTTCTGTTATACGTTGGGAGAGAACTTTAGTCATTTTTTCCGTAATTGCGTTTTATAATGGTGGCCTGAAAGGCTTTTTTGCTGGAGAGGAGCAGGTCTTCATCATCAAAGGCACGAAGGCTGTACCAAAAAAGAAAATCTCCCGTACCACCCAGAATGCCAAATAATCCCAAAAAGAATATGTTGGCTTCTCCTGTACAGAATCCATGGATTGCAGGCATCACTCCCAATAGGATGCCTGGTAATAATAAGGATACCCGATAGAACTTCAATGGAATAGGACGAGTCAGAGAAAATCCTACTCCAGTCCAGTCAAAATGCCAGTGTAGGAGCTTTTTATCTTTTCCGCTAAACCAGTAAAGAATCCCTGCCTGGATTAGTATATAAAACACGAGGAGTAAAAATATGTAAAGCATAACTAGGGGACTACTGATTCCTTTTACAGCGGTGCCCAATAAACGACCGGCACTATAGGATGAAGGCTCATCCCATACATAAACAAACAGATAGCTGCCTGTCAGGAACAGAATGAAGAAAAACAGAAATCCTTTTATGTTGATGGACTTTGCCGTGAGTTTCACTTCCACTCCATCCGGGCGGTTGAATGGTTCCTTATTTGCGTCTTTCTTTTCCATTAATTCCTTTTTACTGATTTCTACGCTGCAAAGATAACAAGAGTATGAAATTAATTTAGGTTATCAGAATGTTATCGTTACGTTAAGATGAAAAGAAAAGTTTATCTATATTTGCCTGAAATATAGAATGCTTGATGAAAAAGTCGTATTATATACTCCTTACAATAACTGCAACTGCCGCTGTTCTGTACTTACTTGGAAATTGGGTGGGACGAAGTTTTGGGCTGAACCGGCAGCAAGTGATACGTAATATTCACGAAGCTTACGGCCGTGCGACGGATGCATTTGAAGCCGGACAAACTAAGGATCTGACTGCCTTTTTTCGTCATGAACTGGATGAAGTGAATTTGAAGCAGATCAAGTTCCGTTTGGATACAGTATCTTTACACAGTGATTCCATCGTATTGAAACAGGATTTACGGTATTTTTCTGATTATCGGAAGCTATTGGAACAGCACTATACTTTCGTGTGCCCTGTGAATGATACTCAGGGAGTACATGCTTATATCCAGAATCTTCGTGCGGGGTTCATCGGCAAGCTGCTTTATATGTTCTTCGGAACGATAGTGGCTTTAGGACTTCTATTATTTGCCATACGTAAGCAGGTGGATATTATTCGTCGGCAAGACGAACTGGCACGAATGCGTGAAGATTTCTCTTATGCTATGGTTCACGACATGAAGAATCCGATCAGTTCCATCCTAATTGGCCTCAAAGTGCTTCGTAGTGGAAAAGTAGATGATAAACCTGAGAAGAAAGAAAAACATTTCGACATACTGGAGGCGGAGGCTCAGCATTTGCTTGCACTGGCCAATAAAGTACTGACTATCTCTAAGTTGGAACATGGACAATTATTGCTGGACAAGAACTGGATTCAACTTCATCCTATGGTGGATGAACTGGTACACACGTTCACTGCTAAGGCAGAAAAGCCTACTATATTTCAGGTGGATTTACAGGAAGAGGGAGTCTATGCCGATGAAGAATATCTGAAAGAGGCTTTAAGTAACCTGATAGACAATGCGGTGAAATACTCTAAGGATACGATAGATATACAGATTACTTCCTGCCTTTCCGGACAGTATACTCAGATCAAGGTGCGGGATAATGGTATCGGTATTCCGCTTGCGGCTCAACGGATTGTATTTGATAAGTTTGAACGCGTAGTTACCCGGAATGAGGATGCGAAGAAGAAAGTATCCGGCTTCGGCTTGGGGCTGAACTATGTGATGAATGTGGCTCGTGAACATGGAGGATACGTCAGTGTGGAGAGTGTGGAAGGAAAATATAGCGAATTTACGGTTTCTTTGCCATTGCCGGTGGAGAACGAGGAATGACGTGGCCTGACCTGTCCGCTTTTCGATAGGCAAGCCGGATCACGTTTTTTTAATTGTTATTCTACGGGAGGCACATCCAGAATGCTGCCATATCGATGGAATTCGAAGGAGATGCTTTGCTCTTTAATATAATGTATTAACTCTACACGTCCGTTTTTCACAGGTTTTGCCGTGGCAATGTATTTGTTTCTACGGGCTGCCTCTTCATACATTTCCATCGGAATATCAGCGCCACAAGTGCGGATACGTTCATAGCTCCTCATTGTTTTGAGGAATTTATCCAATGTTTCTTTCTTTAGTGTACAGCCGGTAGATGATAATGCAGTCGTGCGATCATCATTCGGGTCAAAGCTGATAGTCAGTGGTGTGTGGCAGAGCTTTGTGGCAAGTGCAATCATTTCCGCTTCTTCGTTACTATCTCCCGGGAAAAGGCGGAGTACCATATTCTTTAATGGCAGATAACGGAATGCATTCTGTTCGCCATATAACTTATTGATATCCCGTGCATGCGCAAATTCTTCTTCATAAGCATGAGGATAACTTTGCTTATAATCCGTATTACTTTCCGGTTTGTCGGTAATCTTCACAAGGCAGGCACAATAGTTCGGTCCGCCTGCTTTTACACCACCACCGAAAGCAGATAGTTTCATTCCACCGAAAGGTTGGCGGTTGACAATAGCACCTGTGATACCACGATTGATATAAAGATTACCTGCCAGAATGGAGTCCTTCCAGAGTTTTTGTTCGTTTTCATCCAGGCTTTGCAGACCGGAAGTCAAACCGTAGTCCAGGCTGTTCACCAACTCTATTCCCTGTTGAAGATTGTCAATACAAGCCACACTTAACATGGGACCGAACAATTCGGTGCGGAATGAATAACTGCCCGGTTTTACTCCCCACTTCACGGTAGGGGCGAGGATGTATTGCTTCTCGTCAATAAACTTAGGTGGAACCAACCAGGACTCGCCGGGTTCCAGTGTAAGGGCTTGCAATAACTTGTCGTTCCGGTTGGTAATCATGGGGCCTACTACGTTACCGGCTTCCCATACACTGCCTACTTTTATACTGGTGGCGGCATCCTTCAGCTTATCCTGGAAGTTCTTGTCTTCGTATACAGAGCGTTCTACAAGCAGTAGGGAACATGCTGAGCACTTTTGTCCGGCATTTCCGAAAGCAGAAGTAACGATATTCATGATGGCATGATCACGGTCGCCCGAGGCTGTGAGGATAATAGCATTTTTTCCACCGGTTTCGGCAGAAAGTGGGGTAGACGGGTTGGTACGTGCAATGCTTTGGGCTGTATCCGTACCTCCTGTCAGGATGATATGCTTGATAGCCGGAGCTGTGGTCAATTCTTTCAGTGCTTCACGGTCGGTTATAATGACTTGCAATGCTTCTTTGGGCACTCCTGCATCCCAGAAAGCCTTGGCAAATAGCCATGCTACGGGAGCAGCTACTGTTGCGGGTTTCAGTATCACGGTATTGCCACCGGCCAATCCGGCTACAATGCCGCCGATAGGAATGGCACATGGGAAGTTCCACGGCGAAATGACGAGGATTGTTCCTTTGGAGGTGATGTCCACATCATGCAGTGCGGCGAATTTTTTCATTGTTGTGGTATAGAAGCGGGCGTAGTCGATACCTTCGGATACCTCTACATCTCCTTCTACCACTGTTTTACCTGTTACAGCACACATGCTGCCTATCAGGTCTCCGCGCATACCACCCAGACGATTGGCTGCTTCGAACATGATTCTATGACGTTCCTCTAAGGTAGTGTTCCGCCAGCCTGCGGGATCTTTCTCTGCAATGCCGATGATTTGCTTTATTTGTTCCGTATTGGCTTGCGACATTTCGCAAATACATACTTCATCATTCTGGCAGCGGTCCATGTACTTATGGCGTTTTTCACAGATGATGTCTTCGGTTCCTATTTGCAGAGGAATGATTTCCGGAGTATCGGCGGAAGACTTTTTCCATTTGGCAAAGATCTTTCGTACCCATTTCTGGTTTTGAGGCAGATCAAAATCCGTATCCGGTTCGTTTTTCATCACGTCGGATGGGGGGACGGGAGAATACGGTAAAAGCCTGTTCTGCGTGCGCGTAGGAATATGAGAAACGCTATCTTTCTTGTGATATGCTTCTTCAAACTGTTTTTGCAGGAAATTCCAGGTGTCAGTTCCCGGTTTCAGATTGAATGAATGAGTGAGGAAGTTATCCGGAGCTGTATTTTCGTCCATGCGGCGTACCAAATAAGAGATTGCATTCAGGAAGTGTTCATCTTTCACTACCGGTGCATATAGTATGATGTGATTACTCAGTTGCGACTGTGCACGCCATACATGGTCGGCCATACCTTCCAACATCTCAAATGTCATATACTCTGAACTGTTGTTTTTCTGGCTTAACAGGTAAGCGTAGGCTATTGTGAACAGGTTATGCGAAGCCACTCCGATGTGCAACGCTTTTGCATTTTCGGGCAGCAGGGCGCGTTCCAGAATATGCAGGTAGTTTGCATCTACTTCCGTTTTTGTGGAAAGTATGGGGTTGGGCCAGCCGCGCAAGGAAGAAATCACGGTTTCCATTTCCAGATTGCAACCTTTTACAAGGCGCATTTTGAGTGGTGCACCTCCCTCAGCCACGCGTGCCTTTGCAAATTCCAACAATTCCGTCTGGAAATCATAGGCATCGGGCAGATAAGCTTGTACAACGATACCGGCTGAATAGTCTCTGAATTCCGGTTTGCTTAGTACAGTTTTAAACAGGCGTAAAGTAAAGTGTGAATCTTTATATTCTTCCATATCCAGATTGACAAACTTCGCATGTTTCACTCCGTTTTCATCTGTATGCGGGAAGTCTATTGCTTTTTGGTAAAGAGCGGACATGCGTTTCACCAGTTCCGGGAAACTCTCTTCATAATTCAAAGCATGCGTCTGGGCATAGATGCCGGATATCTTTACGGAGATATAGTTAATATCCGGAGCTTCCAATGCTTCCAGGTAATGATAGTAACGGTGATCTGCTTCCCCATTGCCTAAAACGACTTCACCCAGTAGGTTCACATTTTGTCCAACCTTTTGCTGTGCACGTTCAGACAGGTGCCGGGTTAACTTGGGACGGGCTTCGTCAAGGATGACTTTAGACGTATCCATGCGTAAACGCTTCTTTATAATAGGTATGGCGATGAAGTCGAAATGATGTCCGAAGACCTGGTACATTTTAAAGAGGAAAGTATCCCGCTTGTTCAGGAATTCAGGTACTCCATAGCGGTCTATCAGAGTCTTAATGCGGGCGGCAAGTTTTTTGCGATCACGTATCTGCGAAGATTCATCCAGCATTTTCACCAGGAACTTCTTGTCCTGCGGGCGTTGCACCATGACGGCATACTTGTGCTGTTCTTTGCGCTCTTCGTTTGTGATGGTTTGCTCACACGTGTTGTGTAGCTTCAGTACCCATTCTTGTACTTCGGCTATGGTAGGTCTATTATCCATAATCTATTCATGTTTAGTAAATGACTGAAAATAAATATCACTCGCGAACTAAAAACATGAATAAAGGGTGGGACTGAACATTACGGCACGATACCGGTGCAAGGTCTGGAGAGCTTGCTGGGAAAACCGGTCAAAGATTAATCTTCTACCCATAGTACAGTGATGTTAAAGGTTAATGTATGCCTGATGCAAATATACACTAATTCTTTTATTATCAAAGAGAAAGGGCAGAAAAAACTTTGAAGGCGCAGCTATTCTAATACTCCTTCTGGAATTGCCGGAATGGTATTGAATGTCCCGATAATGGAATAGTCGGTATCATCCACTGTCATTGTTAAAAGTGGTTTTATGATAATGTCATTTCTTGTAGAGGCGTCTTTGGGGACAAGTTTTTTCCAATCTACATCCAGATAGCGTTGTATGAGGCCAAGTATAGCGTAACTCGTGATACCGTTTTCCATTTCAAACTTGAAATTATGCGGTGTGGGCGGAATTGTTGCATCTGTAAAGTTTCCTTTTGTATCGGCCGAATAGTTCAATGTGAGATAAGGTATGGCATCGGTAGAAGATGAAGCTTCCGTGACATGTTCTGTTTTTGACGAAAAGCTGTAGATACCTTTGGCAATGAGGTGATCCGAAACTTTGTGCTTTGAATCAGCGTAAGGGAAGAAATAGCACTCCAATCCGGAACGGTGTTGGAGTGTTGTTCTTTAATTTGTCGTCATCACAACTCGTGAAGTTGATTACGGATATTAACAGGAATATCCAGAATAAGTGTTTTGTTTTCATCTTGCTTTATTTCAGGGCAAATATAGGCTTTTAAAGTTTAAATCCCAAAATTGTATATGATATTTGGGATTATCTGTTGACGGAATTGATTCTTTGCGGAAAAGATGTGAATCAAAGGTTACTGATGACTTTCTTGTTAGTTTGTTGATAATCAGCTAATAGTATTTACCGAGTGCTTATCATAAGATGTAAAAGCGTTTACCGCCGTATGTAACGGCCTTTACCCCTTATTGTAACGGCCTTTACCTCGGCGTGTAACGGTCTTTACCTCGGCATGTAAATGGAGTTACCGTGTGGAGTGAACAAAGTTACCATTTGGGGTATCCCGCTATCACTTTATCACACTTTATTCATAACCCGTCTTCAACTATTGATTTGTATTATTTCTAAAAAGCCTCATTACCGTACTATATAATAGTAGCGGTAATGAGGCTTTTTAGAAAAGGAATAGTGTATTCGCTTACTTTACTTCCCAAATATCATTCGTCATCAACAGTTCCTTGAAGTTGTGATACTTCTTCTTTGCTGATACTTCTTCAATCTGTTCCATTACAGCATCGTCATAAGTCGGAGCTTCCACATCGCGGATTACACCGAGAGCAACCGGGAAGTCAGGACCTTCCATCAGAGCCAATTTCAGTTGCAATGTATTATCCATGCAGTGTGCATCATGAATGAGGATATCCTTTTCTGTGATACCGTTCTCGCCCAACTTTACAACTTTCAGTCCGAAACCTTCCTGCATCAATCCAAACTCTTTGTTCTCACCGAAAAGCATTGGCTTACCGTGTTCCAGGTAGATAGCATTCTTGGCACGTCCGTCTTTGTTGTATATAGAGTCGTAGGTTCCGTCATTGAAGATAACGCAGTGTTGCAAAATCTCACACACAGCGGCTCCTTTATGGTTAGCAGCAGCCTTCAGAACTTCTCCTGTGCCGGGACCATCTGTGGCTACACAGCGTGCAAAGAAACGTCCACGGGCACCGAAGCAGAGTTCAGCTGGGTGGAACGGATCTTCTACCGTACCATAAGGAGAGGATTTGCTGACGAAGCCACGGGGAGACGTCGGGGAATATTGTCCTTTTGTCAGACCGTAGATGCGGTTGTTCAGCAACAGAATGTTGATATCTATATTACGACGGATAGCATGGATAAAGTGGTTACCACCGATAGCCAGACCGTCACCATCACCTGAAACCTGCCAAACGCTCAGGTTAGGATTGGTTACTTTACATCCGGTAGAGATGGCGGCAGCACGTCCGTGGATAGTCTGCATCGCATACGTATTCATATAATAAGGCAGACGGCTGGAGCAACCGATACCCGAGATAACGGCAGTTTCCCAAGGCTTAACACCGATTTCTGCCAACGCTTTGTGCAGTGAATTCAAGAAGAAGTGGTCACCGCAACCCGGACACCAACGAGGTTGTCCTTTTTTGAAATCTTTAGCTGTATATTCGCTCATGTCTTTCGATACTTTACGGGGTTATTATTTATTTAAAATCTCGGTGAAGGCAGCCACTAATTCGCTTACTACGAACGGCTGTCCCTTGACTTCATTGAATTGATACGGAGTGAAATTATCCACCTTCATGCGGAGATAACCGGCAAATTGTCCCAGATTCTGTTCGGCAACTACCACTTTCTTGTATTTCTTCAATACTTCAGCCGTATTTTTAGGCAGAGGATTGATATAAGAGAAGTGAGCTAAGGCTACTTTTTGTCCGGCTTTGTTCATCTCTTCCATAGCAGAATACAAGTGTCCGTAAGTACCGCCAAAACCTACAATCAGCAGGTCTGCATCATCTGCACAGCCTTGTACTTCTACATCGGGTACAGCAATCTTTGCAACTTTTTCTGCACGCAGGTGGCACATTAGATTGTGGTTTTCAGGATCGGTAGAGATCGCACCAGTGTTGCTGTCTTTTTCCAGACCACCGAGGATATGAGTATAGCCTTCTTGTCCCGGAACGGCCCAGTAACGTACTTGGTTCTCAGGATTGCGTTTATAAGGAGTATAGTTATCCTTCATTTCAGGAGTAACATACTGAGGTTTGATTTCAGGATATGTATCCAGGTTCGGCAGCTTCCATGAACCGGAACCGTTGGCTACGAAACCGTCTGTTAACAGAACTACCGGAGTCATGTGTTCCAAAGCCATTTTACAAGCTGCATAGGCTGCATCGAAGCAGTTTGTCGGTGAGGTTGCAGCAATAACCGGCATTGGACTCTCACCGTTACGACCAAACAAAGCCTGTAACAAGTCCGTTTGTTCCGATTTAGTCGGCAAACCTGTGGAAGGACCACCGCGTTGTACGTCCAGAACAACCAAGGGAAGTTCTGTAATCACTGCAAGGTTCATAGCCTCTGATTTCAGGCAGACACCCGGACCGGAAGTGGTAGTTACAGCCAATGCACCAGCAAAAGAAGCACCGATAGCCGTAGCACAGCCGGAAATCTCATCTTCACATTGAACGGTAATGACACCTAAGGATTTATGTTTGGAGAGTTCATGTAATACGTCCGTAGCCGGAGTGATGGGATAAGAACCCAGGAATAACTTCAGACCTGCTTTTTCAGCAGCAGCAATGAAACCGTAGGCTGTAGCTTTGTTGCCCATGATATCCATATATATTCCGGGCGTCTTTATCTTACTTTCTATCTTATAAGTATGTGCTACGGAAGCGTGTGTATTGTGACCATAGTCGTAACCGGCGTGAATTACCTTGATGTTGGCTTCTGCTATTTCCGGCTTTTTTGCAAACTTCTCTCTAAGGAAATCTTCTGCAATCTTCAGGTCGCGATTGAACAACCAGCATACCAGGCCGAGAGCGAACATGTTGCGGCATTTCAGCATTGCTTTGTTGTCCATACCTGTTTCTGCCAGACAGTCTTTCACCATTTGAGAAATAGGAGCGGCAATAACATCTTGCTTGATACCCATTTCTTCGATAGGATTGTCAGTCTTGAAAGCGGCTTTCTGTAAATCGGAAGCCTGGAAACAGTCTGTGTCGATAATGATGCAAGCAGTAGACTTAGCAAACTTATACTGTGTTTTCAATGCGGCAGCGTTCATAGCTACCAATACATCGCATTTATCACCCGGGGTGAATACTTTGCTGGCGCCGATGTGTACCTGGAAACCTGATACGCCGGTCAGAGAGCCTTGCGGTGCGCGGATATCTGCGGGATAGTCGGGGAAAGTACTGATGTCATTTCCCACCGTAGCCGATACTGTTGAAAAGATGTTGCCGGCGAGCTGCATACCATCGCCGGAGTCTCCGGAAAAGCGGACTACCACTTGATCCAGTTCTTTTACCATCATGTCGTTTGCCATAATTTCGTATTACTATGATTAATTTATAGGATCACTTAAAATCTGTTCTCATGTTGGTTGGGGTACTTACAAAAAGTACTACGCTTTTTATAGGCACGTTTGCAAATGTCGGAAAGTTATGCGACTTGGCAAAATCTTTTTGAGTTAATCTGTGATTGTGTACTAAAAGAATTGAGAAATGAGTGTTTTTTGATATTTGGAGTGAGCAAAACTCTGACTATGTGTCTGACTTGAACGAATAAAAGTTGCATATTATCATTTGTTCTACTGATGCATGTGTTGACTAAATGTAAGTATAAGCGCTTAAATTAATGCTGTATGAAGCTGTTTTGACTTTACACTTTGATAAAATCTTGTGTTGCTTGTATTTTCTTGACTTCTCGATAAAATCTTCGTTCGGCCTTGTGAAATCGGGAGAATGCCTTATCTTTGCAACCGCAAATGTTGCTGGTCCTGTAGTTCAACGGATAGAATAGAAGTTTCCTAAACTTTAGATAGGGGTTCGATTCCCCTCGGGACTACAAAATAAAAAGGGAAGTCGATTCGTTCGGCTTCCCTTTTTTATCGTTAACTTGTATAGTCCTTATTTAGCTACTTCAGCAGCCGGCTCAGCTATTTTTTTGTTCTTCAACATCATGTATGCGATAGGAGATGCAATGAACAAAGAAGACAATGTACCAATTACAACACCGAGGATCATTGCGAATGCGAAGCTGCGGATAGAGTCACCACCAAGGATGAAGATACACAGCAATACGATTAATGTACTCAATGAAGTATTGATAGTACGTGCCAGAGTAGTGTTCAATGAGTCATTGAACAACTGTTTCTTGTCGCGTTTCGGATACAGGCCGAAGAACTCACGTACACGGTCGAAGATTACCACCTTGTCATTGATAGAGTAACCGATAGCTGTCAGAATAGCACCGATGAATGTCTGGTCAATTTCCAGTGAGAATGGCATCCAGCCCCAGCAGAGAGAATAAGCACCCAAGATCATCAATGTATCACTTGTCAGTGCAGCTACAGAACCCACACTATATGCAATGTTACGGAAACGAATCAAGATGTACAGGCCAATTGCAATCAAAGCAAGTACTACAGACCACATAGCGGAAGTCTTGATATCATCTGCAATGCTCGGACCTACTTTCTGTGAGCTGACGATACTACCACCAGTATGGTTTTCACGATCGATAAATGTTTCCAGAGTAATGTTTTGCGTCAATACGGGCTTCAATGTCTCATAAAGATATGCTTCTATTTCAGAGTCAACATTGTTGCCGTCTTCTTCAATACGATAGTTTGTACTGATACGTACAGTTTTCTTATCTGTACCGATAGCGATTACACTAACGTTAGCGTCACCAAATTTACTGGAGATTAACTCGCGTACTTGTTCTGGTTCTACCGCATTCTCAAATTGTACCTTGAAGTTACGTCCACCTGTGAAGTCGATACTTTGGCTTAGACCGCGTACAAAGAGTGAACCTATACAGATTACAAGAATAACACCTGTAATTGTCAACCACTTCTTGTTGCCACCCATGAAGTCAAAATGTACATTCGCCATCAAGTTCTTGGAGATCTTGGAAGAGAAGGTCAGGTTCAACCATTTATCTTTATTCATGAAGTACTCATAAACCAAACGTGTCATAAACACAGCGGTAAAGAATGAAATCAAGATACCGATAATTAAAGTCGTGGCGAAACCACGGATAGGACCTGTACCGAAGTTGAACAGGATTATACCTGTAATAATAGAAGTTAAGTTAGAGTCGAAGATAGCTGAGAATGCGTTGGAGTAACCATCTGCGAGTGCTTTCTTCACACCCTTACCTGCACGCAATTCTTCTTTGGTACGTTCGTAAATCAATACATTAGCATCCACAGCCATACCCAATGCCAACACCATACCGGCAATACCGGACATTGTCAAGGCCGCCTGGAAAGACGAAAGGATCCCCAACGTAAAGAACATGTTCAGTACCAATGCACCATTGGCAACCATACCCGGAATGAAGCCATACATGGTACACATATAAACCATCAACAGTACCAATGCCACGATGAATGAGAATACACCGGCGTTGATGGAAGCCTGTCCCAAAGACGGACCTACGATATCCTCCTGAACGATACGTGCAGGAGCCGGCATCTTACCTGACTTCAATACGTTCGCTAAGTCTTTTGCTTGCTCAGGAGTGAAGTGTCCGGTAATTTGTGAGTTACCACCTGTAATTTCAGTATTTACATTCGGTGCGGAATATACATAACCATCCAATACGATAGCAATGCTCTTACCAATGTTTTGCTTAGTCAACTGAGCCCAGCGGCGTGAACCGTCTGTGTTCATAGACATACTTACAGCTGGTTTACCAAATTGGTCGTATTCGTCTTTAGCGCTAACAACAACGTCACCTTCCAATGGCGCACGTCCGTTACGTTCGGTTGAACGGATAGCATAAAGTTCGAAAGTCTGACCCTTCGGATCATATTCATAAGCAGAAACGCCCCATTTCAGACGGAGGTCTTTCGGGAGTTCAGCTTGAATTTCTCTCATAGAAAGATACTTGTTGATCTCAGCAGTATCCTTATAGTTAGCATAAGCTACAACCGGGCCTTGTCCGCTGGAGTTAACCTGCAGAACGGCCAGCAACGGATGTTCTTTCTTGATTTGTGCAAGATCGACAGTTTGTGCTTTGTTTTCACCTTTCAATGCTGCAGCAAGACTATCGGCAGTGCTGGTAGCTTGTGCCATAACTGGAGCAGCAGTGCTGTCAACAGCTGCACTGTCAGCCGGTGCTTCATTAGCTAAAATGCTGCGGAGTTTGTTATCAGCAGCTTGCAGATAAGGTGCAACATCCTTTGCGTTGTATGTTTCCCAAAACTCCAGATTAGCAGAACCTTGTAGTAATTTTCTTACACGCTCTGGCTCTTTGATACCCGGAAGTTCCACCATGATACGTCCCATCTTGTCTTCCAGACTCTGAATGTTGGGCTGAACCACACCAAAGCGGTCGATACGAGTACGGAGTACATTGTATGAGTTATCAACTGCGGCTTTTACTTCCGAACGTAGTACTTTTTCTACTTCAGCGTCAGAAGTCTTTTGGTTAACTTTGTCTTTTAATTGTTGAGTGGCGAAAAGTTCGGAAAGACGTGCATCCGGAGCAATTCTGTGATACTCTCTAACAAACAGGGTAATGACGTCATCCTGGCTGCTAATAGCCTGTTTGGCGGCAGTTGCCAATGCTTGGTTGAATGCTTCGTCGGTTTTGTTGTCCGCCAATGCTTTGATAACATCAGGAACAGAAACTTCAAGGATAACGTTCATACCACCCTTTAAGTCCAAACCTAAACTGATCTCCATCTCACGACACTGTTTCAGTGTCCAATTGCCGAACCACACTTTCTCGTTTGACAGAGAATCCAGGTAGTCCTGCTCTAACTTCAGATCGCCTTTTGCGTACTCTTTTGCCTTATTGTTATAATGGCGAGTCACAAAAGAGAAGGAAAGGTAGAACACACATACCAGTGTGAGCAAAATTGCAAAAACCTTTACAAATCCTTTGTTTTGCATGTTACTTTTAGTTTATTATGATTACTTTATTAATTGATTTCTATAGCGTACAAGGCTGCAAATATAGTTTTTTTTTCACATTCGGAAGTAAAAGGAACTCAAATATTTGCATCTGGCAATGATTTTGCTGCCTTTGTATAGTACTAATTTTACTTCATTCCACGATTTTTTAACATTGGTTCCAGTTGAGGCTCAGCACCACGGAAATTCTTGTAAAGTGTCATCGGGTCTTCGCTGTTACCTTTTTCAAGAACATTATACCGGAAAAGATCTGCTGTCTTTTTGTCGAAGATACCATGCTCTTTAAAAGCTTCAAAAGCATCGTTATCCAATACGTTTGCCCATAAATAGCTGTAGTAGCCTGCAGCATAACCACCGATGATATGATTGAAGTAGGTGGTACGATAACGCGGGGCTATTTCGGGGATAAGATTCAATTGATTCATGGCTTCTTTCTCGTATGCCAATACATCCAGATTCTTGGTGTCAGTCAGGTTGTGCAGATTCATATCCAGAATAGCTGCAGCCAGTAATTCTGTGGTCATGAAGCCTTGATTGAAGGTTTTCTGATTCAGAATCTTTTCGATAAGGCTGTCGGGAATGGTTTCTCCTGTCTGATAATGCTTGGCATACATTTTCAGTACTTCAGGTTCAGTAGCCCAATGTTCATTTATCTGGGAGGGCAATTCAACAAAGTCACGTACGACATTTGTTCCGGAAATGCCTTTATAGTTGCATTTAGTCAATAATCCGTGCAGAGCGTGCCCAAATTCATGGAACAGAGTTTCTACCTCGTCAATTGTCAGCAGTGACGGAGTGTCGCCTACAGGTTTAGTGAAGCTGCATACGTTGCATACCAGTGGACGAATATCGCCTTGTTGTTCACGATAGTTACTCATCCATGCACCACCGCTCTTGCCCGGGCGTGGGAAGTAGTCTACATAGAAGATACCCATATGAGAGCCATCTGCGTCTTTTACTTCGAATACTTCTACGTCAGGATGATATACGGGAATACCTTCCAGCTTCGTTAATGTAATGCCATAGAGCTTGTTGGCAACTGCGAAAGCTCCTTCACGTACGTTTTCCAGTTTAAAGTAAGGCTTGATTTCATCTTCTTCAAGATTGTACTTCTCTTTGCGAAGCTTTTCAGTATAATACCACCAGTCCCATGCTTCCAGTTTTTCTCCTTTGCCTTCTTTATCCATGATTTTCTGCAAATCAGCAGCTTCGGCTTTTGCTTTCGGTAAGGAATAGCTCCACAGGTTATTCAGGAAATCCATTACAGTTGCGGAGTTCTTAGCCATTGTGTTATCCAGAACGAAGTTGGAATAACAGTCAAAACCCAGTAACTGTGCTTTTTCAAGGCGAAGACTTACAATATCCGTGATAATTTTCTTGTTATCGTTCTTATCATTGTTGTTACCGCGATTGATATAAGCCTTGTATATCTGCTCACGCAACGGACGATTTTCTGAGTACTGCAGGAACGGAAGTCGGCTGGCATTTCCTAAAGTGAATAGCCATTTTCCTTCCTGACCGTCTGCTTTTGCTTCTTCTGCTGCGCTTTGACGGAACCATTCGGGCAGCCCGGCAAGATCTTCTTCTTTGTCGATGTATAGTTTGAAAGCATTGTTCTCGTTCAGAATGTTATCGCTGAATGTAAGACCTAATGTGGATAACTGTTTGTTGATCTCACGCAGACGTGCCTGCTTTTCCGGGGAAAGGTTTGCACCGGAGCGAACAAAGTCTTTATAAGTCTCTTCCAACAGGCGTTCTTGTTCGGTAGTCAGTTTCAGAGACTCTTTTTGCTGGTATACGGCATTTACTTTTTTGAAGAGTTCTTGATTCAGTGAAATATTATCACTATGTTCTGATAATGTAGGGGCTATTTTAATGGACAGTTCATTCAGACCGGGGGTCTTTTCGGCATCCGTCATATTATAGAAAATAGCACTAACCCTGTCCAGTATCGGGGCGCTATTGTCGAGAGCAACGATTACATTTTCAAAAGTAGGTGTTTCAGAATTATTCACTATTGCATCGATATTCGCGTTTTGTTCTTCGATCCCTTTCAAAAAGGCGGGTTCGTAATGTTCCAGTTTAATTTTATCGAAGGGCGGTACGCCATGTTCGGTTTGGAACTCAGACAAAAACGGATTCGTTTCCGTTTGTGTGGTACAGGAGTACATCATACAAGTTGTAGCTAAAATAAAAATACACTTCTTAAACATAGTTTTAAGTATTAGATATTAATCATTTTTTCTTTATTCTTTTTTCTTCAGATAACACCAGATTGGATAATGGTCAGACTCTTTTATAGATCGGTCTACCGTACAGTTATAAGATTTTAGATTTTTACTTGCTAGGATATTGTCAATCCTGAAGTAGAATTTGTTTTGATTGTAAGAGATACCCAGTCCGCGACCTGATTGTGTGAAAGTATCATTCAGTCCCTGGCCGATAACTCTGTGAGCGTAGGAGATGGGTGTATCGTTAAAGTCACCGCATACGATAATGTAAGGGTGCTGTGACGCTGCAATTTTTTGTGCGATGCTGTCGGCTTGCGAACCACGGATGGCAGAAGCTTCTGCCAGTTTGCGGATAAGCAGGCGGGCACCGCTTTTTACCTTTTTCGTTTCGGGAGATTTGAGCATACTTTCATAGACAACTTTATCTTCTTTCGTCAGTTTATTAGATTCCAGATGGTTGTTGATAAGCATTACAGTATCTTCTCCTATTATTAGCTCATAAACCGCAGAGCCATTGTATTCGCTGGCATAATCTAATCTGCGGGACGAAAGTATGGGGTATTTGGAATAACAGGCTATCCGGTTGGTATGGCCTTTTCCGCTTCCTACAGTTTGAATCTTATGATAAGGATAATCTTTCAGAGCTTTCTCGACATCTTTCTGGCTGAGATAATGAGAAGATTCAATGGTCTGGTACTCTTGTAGGCATAGGATGTCTGCTCCACTGTTTTTCAGATAATTTAGAATAGGGTTCTCTCCGTCTTTCTTAACGGCTCCATCGAATCCCATTATATTGTACGATAAAACTTTGAAGCTGTTTTCCGGTAACTTGTTCGTATGAAAATTAATAGGAAAATAAGTCCGTATCTGCGGATAGCATAGAAGAAGACTTATCAATGTGACTAATGAAAACTTATAGTTCTGGATAATAAGCCAAAAGACCAGAAAACAAATATTAATCACCAGAAAGATAGGAAATGCCAGTCCGAAACAAGATTCCACGGGATGTGCGGCCGGCTTAATATACGGGCTGTAAGCGGTAAGAAGCAACAAACCTATGAAGAAGATGTTGACCGCTAAAATCAGATAAGCGACGAATCTGCCAATATGCCTTATTCCCATATTTCTATATTATCGTTTGCTCGCGTCGAAAAGACTTTTCTTTTCTTCCGTAGTCAGGCTTTCGTATCCCGATTTTTTTAGTTTATCGAGGATGCGATCTATTTCTTCTGACTGAACTTTCTTGCGGGCGTTGTAATCGTAGTCTTTCTGACGACTGTTACCATAATGCACTTTCATTTTGGGTTTGCGAGGCTTGAAGCTGAATACTGAAACGATAGCATCCAGAACCTTATTGATCCAGGACGTAATGTCTCTGCCTTTACTCAGTCCTGCTGCAAACCAGACTCCTGCTAATGCGCCACCCAAATGGGCGATATGTCCACCTGCATTGCTGGATGTGATGAACAGTAAATCAGTACCGATAACAATCAGTGCCAGATATTTCAGTCGTATCGTGCCAAATAGGAATAATCGTATCGGGTAGTTCGGCTCACGATATGCGGTCGCAGCTACAATAGCAAGCACAGAAGCAGATGCTCCCAGCATAAATGAGTAGTCAACCATCGGACGGAAATACGGAAAAACGTTATATGCCACCATATACAGCAATCCGCCGCAAATACCTCCCAATATATAAACTCCCCGCAAATGCTTTGCAGAGAAGAACATCAGGAACAATGCGCCAAACCAATATAGCCATAGCATGTTGAACAGAATATGCAGAAAACCTGCATGCATAAACATGTATGTGAACAGTGACCAGGGCTGTATGATGAATTGGGTAAATGAAGCAGGAAGTTCCAACCATTCAAATACCCCTCCAAGACTACGGTTGAATAGCTGCAAAATAACTTCCGTCAGCGTAGTAACCACGAAGACGGCTACGTTGATATAAATCAGTTGGATATAAATATTCCCTCTCCGAAAAGCTTCTTTAAGATCAGTTGTAATAGTACCCATTTCCTCTGTCTTTTTTTCTCCAATACATGATCAGTATAAAACCGAATATCATACCACCCAAGTGTGCAAAGTGAGCTACATTGTCACCCGGATTGTTAGCAAATCCTGCATACAGTTCAATCAATGCGTATCCGATAACGAAATACTTAGCCTTGATCGGGAATGGCAGCGGGAAGATAAATAACGGCTGGTTGGGGAACAGCATTCCGAATCCCAGCAGGATGGCATATATAGCTCCCGACGCTCCTACAGTAGTCATCATGTTGAGATATTCTCCCATCGGAATGACAGAATAGCCCGTGTTGACGCTGGTGTATGCAGAAAGCACCATTTCGTAATGTACATATTGAACGATTTCCTGTATAAATCCTGCGCCGATGCCACATACCAGGTAGTAAAACAGAAAACGTTTCGGTCCCCACACTTGTTCGAGGATACGGCCAAACATCCACAATGCGAACATGTTAAAAAATAGATGCGTAAAGCCTCCATGCATGAACATGTATGTGATGAGCTGTGCTATATTAAAATTATCGGCAAGAAAAAAGTGAAGTCCCAGATAACGGGCTAAATCCAGGCCGTAACTTTGAGCAACAATGGTCGCAAGAAAGACCAGTACATTAATGATTAATAGGTTCTTAGTAACTGTTGGTATGGCATTCATAATCTGTTATTTCATTCATTGAGTTGCAAAAATACGAATAAATTCTGTTCTATAACAGAAAAACGGCTTTCTATTCCTTTTTTTTCGCCAAAATCCAATCTTTTTTTAATGTTTTTATTTGATATTCAGAAATATTGCTCTATTTTTGTAGAGCTTTGTGAAATTCTATTGCAGATATCTTTTGTGTAACATATTAATTATTAAATTTTAAATTTATGAACAAGTCAGAACTTATCAGCGCTATGGCAGCAGAGTCCGGTTTGACAAAAGCGGATTCTAAGAAAGCATTGGATGCTTTCATGGCATCAATCACAAAGGCTCTAAAGGCTGGTGATAAAGTATCATTGGTTGGCTTCGGTACGTTTGCTGTGTCAGAAAGAGCAGCACGTCTGGGCATTAATCCTTCTACCAAACAGAGCATTACGATTCCTGCAAAGAAAGTTGCTAAGTTTAAACCTGGTATGGAGTTGACTTTGGCCATCGGATAAAGACGGCTACGAATAAAGAATAGGAAAGGAGATGCAGCAGCACCTCCTTTTTTATTATCCCTACAAACGGAGTACTTAATTCGCCAAAATATAGTATCTTTGCACCCGGAAAATACTTTTAAATCATGAATATAGAAGATAAACTGGTAACGTCCGTAATCAATGGACTGAAAGCACTGTACGGACAGGATGTGCCTGCCGCACAGGTGCAACTGCAAAAAACCAAGAAAGAATTTGAGGGACACCTCACGCTGGTTGTTTTTCCTTTCCTGCGCATGTCAAAGAAAGGACCGGAGCAGACAGCACAAGAGATTGGTGAATACCTGAAAGCTAATGAACCTTCCGTTGCTGCGTTCAATGTCATCAAAGGTTTCCTGAACCTGACCATTGCTTCTTCTGCCTGGATTGAGTTACTGAACAACATTCATGCCGATAAACAGTACGGTATTACTGCTGCCACGGATCATTCTCCGCTGGTTATGATAGAATATTCTTCACCTAATACCAACAAACCACTTCACTTAGGTCATGTGCGCAATAACCTTTTGGGTAATGCCTTGGCCAACATAGTTATGGCGAACGGTAACAAAGTGGTAAAGACGAATATCGTGAACGACCGTGGTATTCATATCTGCAAATCCATGTTGGCATGGTCCAAATATGGAAATGGTGAAACTCCTGAATCATCCGGTAAAAAGGGCGATCATTTGGTAGGTGACTATTATGTAGCTTTCGATAAACACTATAAAGCCGAAGTTAAAGATTTGATGGCCAGATTCCAGGCTGAAGGTGCGACGGAAGAAGAAGCTAAAGCAAAAGCAGAAGCTGCCTCTCCTTTGATGAACGAAGCCCGTGAAATGCTGGTAAAATGGGAAGCCGGTGATCCGGAGGTACGTGCACTTTGGGCAAAAATGAATAATTGGGTGTACGAAGGTTTTGATGAAACTTATCGTAAGATGGGTGTGGGTTTTGACAAAATATATTATGAGTCAAATACCTATCTTGAAGGTAAAGAGAAAGTTATGGAAGGTCTTGAAAAAGGTTTCTTCTATAAGAAAGAGGACGGCTCTGTATGGGCTGACCTTACTCCGGAAGGCTTGGATCACAAATTGTTGCTCCGTGCCGATGGAACTTCAGTTTATATGACCCAAGATATCGGTACAGCTAAATTACGTTTTGCAGATTATCCTATTGACAAAATGATTTATGTAGTAGGTAATGAACAGAACTACCATTTCCAGGTGCTTTCTATCTTGCTTGATAAACTCGGTTTCGAATGGGGAAAGGGGCTTGTGCATTTTTCTTATGGTATGGTCGAGTTGCCTGAGGGTAAGATGAAGAGTCGTGAAGGTACAGTAGTAGATGCCGATGACTTGATTGAGGAAATGGTGAACACTGCTAAGGAAACTTCAAATGAACTGGGAAAACTGGATGGTTTGACTCAGGAAGAGGCTGATAATATTGCCCGAATTGTAGGATTGGGTGCTTTGAAATACTTTATTCTCAAAGTGGATGCCCGCAAGAATATGACGTTCAATCCAAAAGAGTCAATTGACTTTAATGGGAATACAGGACCGTTCATTCAATATACGTATGCACGTATTCAATCTGTATTGCGTAAGGCGGCTGAAGCCGGTATCGCAGTTCCGGCTGAAATCCCTGTAGGTATCGAGTTGAGTGAGAAAGAGGAAGGGCTTATCCAAATGGTGGCTGATTTCGCTGCTGTTGTGAAGCAGGCAGGCTCAGATTACAGTCCGTCTATCATTGCCAACTATACTTATGATCTGGTGAAAGAATACAATCAGTTCTACCACGATTTCAGTATTCTGCGCGAAGAGGATGAAGCAGTGAAAGTATTCCGCCTTGCTTTGTCGGAGAATGTAGCTAAAGTAGTTCGTCTCGGCATGGGATTGCTGGGTATTGAAGTACCGGACAGAATGTAATTACAGATAATATTATAAAACAATCAGCCCCGGAATGAAAGGATCATTCCGGGGCTGATTGTTTTATAATGAATCGCTTTATGCTTTCTTTTTGGCATATCTTCCACGCTTCGGTTTTGCCGGAGCCGATGCAGCTTTTTCACTTTGCAGTTTGACGATTTCCAGGCAGGCATCCAAACTTAAATCTTCCGGAACGATATCCTTTGGAATCTTATAATTGTTGCCTTTATAAGCGATATAAGGGCCATATCTTCCGTTCATAATTTCCAATTCCGGTTCTTCTTCGAATTTTTTAAGATGCTTCTTGGCTTCCGCTTCTGCTTTTTCCTTGATCAGTTCCAGAGCCTCTTCCAATTCTATTTCCATAGGATCTGCTCCTTTGGGGAGTGAAGTATAGGTGCCATTATAATAGATGTATGGTCCGAAACGTCCGGCATTGACGCTGACAGTTTTACCTTCATGTTCTCCAAGAGTACGTGGCAACTTGAATAGCTCCATTGCTTCTTCCAGAGTAATAGTCTCGATAGACATACCTTTCTTCAGAGGAGAAAAACGAGGTTTTTCTTCATCTTCCGCAGTTCCTATCTGTACTACCGGACCGAAACGTCCAATCTTGACTGAAACAGGTTTGCCGCTGACAGGATCGTCTCCCAATAAGCGTTCTCCGGTCTTATGTGCATTCTTGGCTGCGAGGGTACTTTCTACAGATGGATGGAACGTTTTATAGAACGTCTTCATGATAGTCGTCCATTTTGTATCACCTTCTGCTATCTCGTCGAATTGTTTTTCTACGCTTGCCGTGAAGTTGTAGTCCATGATGCTGGGGAAGTATTGCATCAGAAAGTCGGTTACAACTGTACCGGTATCTGTAGGTAACAGTTTGGCTTTCTCAGCCCCGGTAATCTCAGTGCGTGTATCATCTGCAATCTTATCTTCTTTCAAGGTAATCACATTGTATAAACGCTCTTCGCCGGTCTTATCTCCCTTCTCTACATACTCACGCTGCTGTACAGTAGAAATAGTAGGTGCATAAGTTGAAGGACGACCGATACCCAACTCTTCCAGTTTGCGTACCAGGCTTGCTTCAGTATAACGGGGTGGATGTTGCGTGAAACGTTCCGTAGCAGTTATATTCTGGTACTGTAGTTTCTGTCCCTTCTTCAAAGGAGGTAACAGACGGCTTTCATCTTCCTGCTCCACATCATCATCATAAGATTCTCTGTATACACGCAGGAAACCGTCGAATTTTACCACTTCTCCGGTCGCATTGAATGTATCAGATGCATTGCTGATGCTGATGGTTGCTGTTGTCTTTTCCAGTTCGGCATCTGCCATCTGGGAAGCTATAGTGCGTTTCCAGATCAGGTCATACAATTTCTTCTCCTGTGCACTACCTTCTATTTGCGCCTGTTCCATATATGTAGGACGGATAGCCTCGTGTGCTTCCTGTGCCCCTTTAGTCTTGGTGCTGAAGTGACGTGGATGCACATATTTGTCCCCCATCATGTTGGCGATGGCTTCTTTACTGCCGTTGATTGCGTATTCCGATAAGTTTACCGAGTCGGTACGCATATAAGTGATACGTCCGGATTCATACAGTCTCTGAGCCACCATCATGGTTTGAGCAACCGTGAAGCCGAGTTTACGTGCAGCTTCCTGTTGCAGGGTAGAAGTGGTGAACGGTGCGGCCGGACTTTTCTTTACCGGGCGGGTTGTAATGTCTTCAATGGTAAACATTGCTGCCTGGCAATGCTCCAATAGTTTCTGAGCTTCTGCTTTAGTCTTGAGGCGGCGTGCAAGTTCTGCTTTCATCTCTACAAGTTTGCCGTCGGTGTCGGGAACCAGGAAAATGGCAGTGACCTTATAAGATGCTTCACTTTGGAAAGCATGTATTTCACGTTCGCGCTCTACGATGAGGCGTACGGCTACTGATTGTACACGTCCGGCAGAAAGTGCAGGTTTTACTTTCTTCCACAGTACGGGCGATAATTCAAAACCCACGATACGGTCGAGGATGCGGCGAGCCTGTTGTGCATTGACAAGATTGATGTCAATGTTTCGAGGCTGCTCAATAGCCTTTAATATAGCGGTTTTGGTAATTTCATGGAATACGATGCGTTTAGTATGTTCCGGATTGAGTTTCAATACCTCATACAAGTGCCACGCGATGGCTTCTCCCTCGCGGTCCTCATCGGAAGCCAACCATACGGTATCTGCTTCTTTCGCTTCAGATTTCAGTGTCTTTACCAGCGTTTTTTTATCTTCCGGGATTTCATAGTCCGGTTCAAAGTTCTTTTCAACGTCAATACTGAATTCTTTTTTCTTCAAATCGCGTATATGACCATAGCTGGAAAGAACCTTATAATCTTTTCCCAGGAACTTCTCAATTGTTTTTGCTTTTGCCGGTGACTCGACAATGACAAGGTTTTTTGGCATAAATTTCTGTTTTATAGTGACTCCTGTCACTGAATTCGCCCGCAAAAGTAGAAAAAAACAATTGTTTCCACCTTATAATATGTGGAGAATATATTCTTTTTTAGTAAAAATGACTTTTTTTGCCTCGTTGTTTGTTAAAAACGGAAACTCACACCACCCACGAAATTGATACCTTCTGTAGGATATCCCCAATAATATTGATAGTCTTTGTTCAATAAATTGTTTGCTCGGGCGTAAATAGAGATGCCTTTGAAGACTTCGTAGCTACCACCTAGGTAAAGATTACCAACGGGATCAACTCGTTCGTTTCCTATTTTTTCACGAGTGATATGCTGGTATCCGAAACTGATCAGGACTGAGGAGATCGGTCGGATATCTGCGTGAATGTTTGCTTCGAAAGAGGGCATATAGGCAAGTAGCCAATCTCCGTTATCCTCTTCTACCTTTGCAACTTTCCAGTCACGGTAGACACCTGAGGCGGAAAAAGAGAGAATGTCTTTATAGCTGTAGCTGACCTCGGCACCTGCATAGATGTTATGCATGTTTCTTTGGAACAGTTGGAGATACGATTGGTTGTTGGTATCTACGAAATAGCTTGAAACTCCGACAGAGACAAGGTTATTCTTTAAATCCTGGTATCCACCATAGAGGTTGAACCATAAACCTGTTACAGGACTGGTCTTGAATCCGAGTGCGGCATTCAGTTGCTCGTAAGTGGCATCCAGCTGTATTTCACTCTGTCCGTAAGGCGAAACGGTTTCCAGCCTGCGGAAGTCATTGGTTCGGCGTCCGCCTGTGGCCTGGGCATAAAGAATGTAACTGTCAGAGAAGATATATTGGGCAGTGACGTCCGGTGATACCCGGAACTTCTTGCCAAATCCGAAAGCAAAATCCACATGGGCGCCAAGTCGGATTTTCCAGTCATCATTCTGATACAAGTAGTAAGGATTGAGTTCTACAGATGTATAATCATCAAAAAGATTGTTCTTATAAAATACATTGTCCATTGCCAGGTCTACTCCTACAGATTGTTCTTCGGAGATAGAACCCATTGCACCTGCTTTGGTCCGTACCATCGCTTCCTGTGCATCTTTCTGAGAGAGGTCATACTGGCGTTCATAGAACATCAGGTTCGTTTCGGCATGAAACTGAAAAGGTAAGTCTTCGCTTGTCGATTTGACTCCAAAATGTACATCGCCCGACAGGAATTTCTGTTTGTTGTTTATACTATAGGGTATAAAGTTGAAATTGCTCAGACCGAAGTTGCCGGCTACATTTAAGTCCACTTTCCGGAAAGCATGTACATAGTCCATACCAACGTGTGTACGGTAGTAACGTGCATCCCATTTCTCCGCAAAACCGGGTACTTTTAGTTTGCCGTCCATGCCGTTCATGTGGAAGTTCAGATTTAGCTTATCGCTATTGGGAAGAATAAATAAATAATTGGCGCGTGCGTCCAGATTCCCATAATTTCCATATCCCAGGCGCGCGTATCCGCGCTGTGCTTTGTCCTGGCTTTCTGCTCCGGTATAAACTTGCATGGTACTTGCGGGGATATTTCCTTCCGGTACTAACCTTGCATCATATTCCACTGCTTTTTTGCTGACAGTTGGCGGTGCCACTTGTGGCAATACATTTACCTTGGAAGCATCCATGATGTCCGGATTATATTCTTGTTCTACCACGACCGTGCGGCTCAGGGTAGTGTCTTTAGCTTGCGTTTGGGCCTGTGCCCAGTTCGGGAAGGCTATTAGTGCCAATGCTCCGAATATATATTGTACCTTTTTCATATTTATAGTTGACGAGGTTTTAGTTGACAAGTTGACAAGGCCTCGTATCTTGTCAACTTGTGTCCTTATTCCTTTATTTCAGTTTTTCCAGTCTTTCATTGATCATCTGTTCAATGTCATCGTCAGCATGGTAATTCTGCTGCAGGCTCAATAAGTATTGGCGTGCATCCAGTTTCTTATCCATGGATACATATACATCAGACAGCAAAATAAAGCTGCGTGCCAGCCAGTAAGCGTGTGGTGTACTTTGTTCGATGAAGTTAAGTATTTCTTTCTCGGCGGCAGCATACTCATGGGCTTTATACAGTTGCAGGGCAACCAAGTATTTAGCTTCGGCTCCATAGAGAGTGCGTGTATCTTTAGCCAATGCCTGAAGATCGTTCATCGCTTTTTTGTCGGCCTGTTGGTTCAAGTATGCTTTAGCGCGGAAATACAGGGCTTCGTTGCGCAGTTCCGGTGTCAGCTTAGCCTCGGCAAGCATGTCTGTAGCAGCAGCGATTGTTTCTACATCATCCTGCATCATGGCTGCACTGCGTAGCATACCGGTTGCTGCAAGCTGGCGACGTTCGGTGGTGGTCGCTTTTGCCTTCAACTGCTTGTAGTCGGTAAGTGCCTGGTCGAAATGTTTACGGTTGAATAGTATTTCAGCCCGTGCGATAAGTGCTTCCTGTGAGTAGGGAGTGTCCGGATATTCCAACAGCTTACCGGCGTGTTCCAGTACTGCTTCTTCATCTTTCTGCTCTTTGCCGATGACACACAAATAATAGTGCGCATTCAGGCTGAATGCACCGTTGGGATAACTTTGCAGATAGCGTATAAAGCTTGCCTTTGCTGGTGCAATGTCTCCTTTCATGTATACCTTTTCAGCAGCGATGTAAGTCAGTGAGTCCTGTTCGCTGGCGTCGAAACGAATTTCCCCCGGTACTTTAGCCGCCAGCTCGGCAAATTCATCTACACGGTTGGCATCCACATAAATGGATTTCAAGTCTCGCATGGCAAGACGTGCTTCCTCGCTACCCGGATATTGTGTTACAACATGCTTGTATGCTTCTATCGCACGATCATAATCATCGTTCTGATAGTACAGCAAGCCAATTTCAGCGGCAGCTTTCCGGCTGACCGGACTTTCCGGATATTTATCCAGTAACTCTTTGAAGGCTGCGATGGCCTGGCGGCTGTTGTTGGTCTGTACATACGAACGTCCTTTTTCATAAAGTGCATTTATGGCGTAAGGAGAATTCGGATATTTGCCGGACAGGCGGTTGAGTAATGCCACTTTGCCGTCATAATCCTTTTGTAGGCCGGCTACTAAAGCCAACTGATAGAATGAGTAGTCTCCTGCGGGAGTTCCCATATTCTCAGCTTTATTATAGTATTGTTTGGCTTCATCAAAACGGCGAACATGTAGGTGGCAGTCGCCTATACGGTTATAGGCGTCGGCAAGTGCGGTGGCATTTTCTCCTTTTTCCAGTTGTGTAAACTTCAGGAAGCGGTTTTGTGCAAGCGTATAATCCTTTTCGTGGAAAGCAATATAAGCCAGATTATAATATGCCAATGCATAAGTCTCCGTATTCCTGTCCGGAGTCAGGTTCAGATATTCGTTAAAGTTACGGGCAGCTTCCTGCATCCGGTTCAGTCGATAATAAGATTCACCTCTCCAATAGATGGCATCCGCTTTGGTTTGCAAGTTGTATTGCCCCAAAGCGATAGACTGGTTGAAATAACCGATAGCTTCCTGGAATTGTGTATTTGCAAAAGACTGGGTGCCGAGGTGGAACAGGATTTTCTGTTTAGCCTCCAGAATGGCAGCACCCGGATGGGTGATACGTTCGATGGATTTCAGGGCAGCTTCATAACTGCGGGTATTCATATACACCTCTACCAGATAGCTGCTGACTTTATCCACATACTGGGAATTGGGGAATTCATTGAGGAACTTTTCGAAAACGGTGACAGATTCACCGAAAGCGGAATAAGAAGTTTCGTGAATACAGAGGGCATAGTTGTATGCGGCCTGCTCCTTGATCTGCATGTTTGCATTAGAGGCGGAAGCCTGTTCAAATGCCATACGCGCTTTGTTCTTGTCTCCCATTTGCAGGTACGACAAGCCCATGTGCAGATAGGCATTTTGTGAAAGCGCATCATTCCCTGTAGCTACTTCCCCGAGGGTATTGGCTGCTTTGGTATACACACCGGAGTGATAATATGAAAGTCCCAGCATGTACAGCGCATCCCGGCGGGGAGCTTCCTCTTTGTTGTTTGCCAGATACTTTTCAAATGCTCCCATTGCTTCGTGGTATTTTCCGAAGTGATAGTCCGCATCACCCAGAACACGATACATTTCTGCGGTATATTCATTATTGGGGTAGGCAGACAAGTAATTCTGTGCGACGATTTCCGCCTTATCATAATTCTTCTTTATCAGATAAATTTCTGCTATATAATAAGGCACCAATGCTTTATACTTTTCATTATCCTGCAAGGACAGGAAGCCAGTCAGGGCGTCATCGTAGCGCTGTTGGGTATAGCGGATGTATGAAAGGTAATAAGTGCAATCCGCAACATATTTCTTGCTGGTGCTACGAAGCGTCTCGAACCAGATGGCGGCTTCTTTCACATTTCCTGTTTTCAGGTAGCAGGTGGCGAGGCGATAGGTCATGTCATCCCGTTCTTCATTTCCAAGCAGGTCGAGGCGGGAAGCATTGAACATAGCCATAGCCGCATCATAGTTTCCTTCGAAGAAGTATACGGAAGCCATGAGTGCATAAATGCGATTAGCGTATGGAGTATCGGGGTACTCATCCAGATAGGCACGCAATTTATCTATACTTTTCGTATCTTTCAGTTCATAAGCGGCGCATACCAGCATATATTCAGCCTCCATCCGTTCGCCTTCGGCAGGCAATGGTTTGCCTTCAGCGTCTACCTGGCGCACAAAGGCCTGGAGTGGCGGGATGGCGGCAGCGTAAGCTTTTTGTTGGAACAATGATTGTCCTTCCTGATAAAGTCGTTGGGGGGAAGTGATTTTCTCGCTGGTCTGTGCTGTAGCGAGCAGGGGTGCACAGCAGAGAGCCGTGCACAGTATTCGGGAGATTTTATTCTTCATAATGCAACGCGTTTTTACAAAAGTACGGGTTTTAAGTCGAATTTGTTACACTTATTTGGCTTTTTTAGGATATACAGGTGTCGGTTGAATAATTATTCGCTCATTTCTTTCAGGAATATTCCTAATCCTTTCCGGATAGACCCCAGTCCGAAATCTTCTGTGCGTATCTCTTTTAATGGGATAAAAAACAGGTCTGCGGCGTCATCCATTGCTTTGTAATGCAGCGTATCAGCTACTGTGCAACGGAAAAACAGATCCAGCGTGTGGACGGGGAAACCGGAATACACATATATGTTAGGTAAGGAAAAAAGATATTCCGCCTTATTCACTTCCATGCCTGTTTCTTCTTTCACTTCACGGCGCACTCCTTCTTCTCCGGTTTCGGCCATGTCGATGAAACCACCGGGCAAATCGAGTGTCCCTTTAGCCGGGTCTTTGGCGCGGCGGCATACCAGCAATTCATTCTGTTCGTTCATAATCAAGGCTACGGTGGCGGCGGAGGGGTTGAAGTAATATACAAATCCGCAGTCGGCACAGCGTTTTGATTTTTCGTTGTTGATTTCAAAGTGTATGGAGCCACACTTGGGGCAGTATTTGAATTGGGAAAGAGGGTGTTCCATAAGATTGGTAATTAGTTTTTTAATCTTTTTATTTCAAATAGTTCTGTTTGCGGAGTTCTCTTCTGCAAATGTACTGAATGTTGTTGGTATAACAATAGTTAGTGGGGGATAAGTTCGTGTTTTTGGCCCTAACTGTCCGTTATAGATATTTCTGGATTTTAATTAGCTAAAACCGAACATTATTGTATCCGTAAGTCCGTTAATTTGCATAATTAACTTTCAAGAGTGAGCTTATCATAAAAACAAATTACGATGAAACACACACCCTTTGTATATCTATTCTTGATATTCTGCATGCTAAGTACTAGTCTGCATTCTCAGAATCTGAAAGAAAAGATTAGTGATAATTTTACGTTGCTAAGCAAGTATCCTCAAGAGAAGCTTTATCTGCACCTGGATAAGCCCTATTATGCCGCCGGTGAAAGAATTTATTGGAAAGGCTATCTGATAAATGCCATATCGCATATTCCGTACACAGGCAGTAATTTCATATATATAGAACTGGTAAGCAGTGATGACAGGATACAGAATCGATACAAGATAAAGAGGAAAAACGGGAGTTTTTATGGCAGCATTACTTTGCCTCCTGATATACCTGCCGGAGAATATTACCTACGTGCCTATACCCAATGGATGATGAATGCAGGGGATGCCTATTTTTACTATCATAAATTACGGATAGGCAATTCGCTCGATCGTAGCATTCAGTCTTCCATTCACTATGAAGAAGGAGAGGGACAATGCACTGTTACGGTGCGTTTTACGGATGAGCAGAATAAACCGCTACCCGATGTCCGGGTGGAGAACCGGATCATATCAGCCCGGAAGACGGAAAAGCACTATTTGAGACGGACTAATGCAAATGGGGAAATAGGTTTTAATATACCATTAATAGGCGATATGGGCGATAGTCGGACGATAGAGGTTACTTTTGCAGATGGCCCTTATCAATACGACCGGACTTTTCATGTACCTCTATTGGGAAACAGAAAGCAGGAATTTGCATTAAGCTTTTTCCCGGAAGGGGGTGACTTATTGGACGGATGCAATCAGCGGGTAGCTTTTAAAGCGCAACAGCCAGATGGAAACTGTTGTGATTTGCAGGGTTATTTACTCAACGATTCCGGAGATACCATTTCCACTGTCCAGACTGAACACGACGGTATGGGAGTATTCTCTTTCACTCCTTCTGCCGGAGAAAAGTATCAGGTTACAGCCTCCCGGAATGGCTCTTTTTATCGCAGGTTTTCGTTGCCGGAGGTGAAATCCGGCGGAATTCAATTGAGCGTATATCACAGGAAAGGAACGGTTCGCTATAATTTATTAAAAGCCCGGCATACACAATGGCAGGATACGCTTTACCTTGTCGGACATACGCGGGGCATTCCTAATGTTTTTATTCCGCTTACTGCAAAGAAAACTTTCGGGCAATTCAACGATTCGGAATTACAGGAAGGAATTACGGAACTATTATTGGTGGATAACAGCGGTACAGTATTAAGCAGGCGATTAATATTTGAAGCTCCGGAAGAACTCGTGAATTTTGAGATGCCATCTTTGCCCCCTCTGGCACAACGGAGAAAATTGGTTGAATTGCCTTTATGTATCACCGATAAAAAAGGAAATCCTGTAGAAACTTCTCTGTCGGTTAGCCTGACTGACCGTAATGTCATTACTCCCGACTCGCTGACCGATCACATTCGTGCATCGTTTTTATTGATGTCCGATTTGAAAGGATATATAAATAATCCCGGTTATTACTTCTCTGAAAGGGCTTTGCGAACAGGCTATCATATGGAACTTTTGCTCCTGACTCATGGATGGTCCCGATTTTCGCATACTGACATAAGCCAATTGCCGACCGTACGGATTGATTATCTGATGGAGACGAAACAGGTAATTGGTGGAAAGGTTACGAAACTTTTCGGTGGAGTGGCGAAAGACTGCCCGGTAGTATTATTTGCTCCCAAGTTAAAATTAACTTCGGTTACTAATACAGATGAAAAAGGTTGTTTTGCCTTCGAAGATATCGATTATAGTGATATGGTTACTTTTGTGGCACAAGCTAAAAGTAAAGCCGGACGAGCAACCGTTACTCTGAAGATTGATTCTATAACTTATACTCAGCCCGCTCATCCGTTTCCGGTCACTTCTGAAAATGAGAAAAAGTTCGACGGATACGATCAGATAGTCCGTGATATTCATCAGAATGAAGAAGGTATGCAAGTGGTTCGTTTACGGGAAGTAACAGTCACGGCTTCGGAGCGGCAAAGTGCGTATAGAAGTTATGCTGAATTTTCTGATTCTCAATATTCGGGTAAGCTGTTGGAGCAGTTGAAACAGTCAGTAGGAAGTGGCAGTGCTTTTGATTTATTAGGTCGATTACCGCGGACGCAAATAGTAGGCTATGATTTAAACATATTCGGTTGTAAATCTTCACCTGTTTTTCTGATTGACGAAATGCAGTGTGTGTCTGAAGAAGGGGCGATGATATTAACTAATATCGACGCCAGTGCGGTTGAAAATATAGAACTTTTAAGGCCTGAATCAGCAACTCTCCATTTTGGAAGTGAAGCGATAGGAGGTGCTGTTGTGGTTGTGCTTAAACCGGGTACAAGGCTTGGAGGCTCTTCTCCCGGATTGTCTCTATTTACTAAACAGGGCTATTACGAATCTGCTGAATTTTATCATCCTGTGTACGAAACGTCCGAACCTAAAGAGAACGATAAACCCGACATACGCACCACTGTTTATTGGAATCCAAATCTGCAAACCGATGAAAACGGCAGAGCTGTCATCCGTTTCTATACACCGGATAACTTGATTGATCCGCATTTGATAATAGAGGGAGTGACAGCAAACGGTTACTTGCTCCGAGTGGAAGAGTAATAGATAGCTCACGCCCTTTAAGTATATATTCCATGAAACCGAATATATCTAGATGCATAAGAAAAAATATCTAATGGTTGAGTGTAAACTTGCTTGTACCTTATTGATTTTGCACTTTTGCCTGGTTGAAAACTTTGTCCCTCAATTGTGGGCCCGACGGTTTCGATATGGGGGCTGGACAGCCCGCAATTGGCCACCAGACAGCCCGCAATTGAGGGACGAAGTTTTCAATTAGGCAAAAGAACATTTTGTCCGGTTCAAAAGAGCAAAATCATTAGGCTAAATATGCATTTATCTACTTTGTTGCTGTTCTTGAATCCTTGGAAAGGATTGTGTTACCCCTCGTTTTCCGGTGTGTTTGGTGCCGTACTCCTTCATTATTTGCAAGAATTATGGTAATGTTGCGGGATTTTTGAAGAAAAAAGCACTGAATGAGCTTAATTTACTCGTAGAAAGGTGCTGTTTGAAGATAATTTGTTGAGTTCTGTGTGAAATGTATATAATGTTGAAAAATAGAATGTTATATTGAAGGTGAGTAAATATATTGAAAAAATGCGGTGTAGGAAGACGCTTTGCCTACACCCGCATGCTAATCTTTCATGTCACACAAGATGTTATTAATGAGTATATTAATGTCCCGGGTGTAGGATGTAGGCAAAATCGGTCTTTTTTTGTTTTTATAAAATTAGCTTGGGCTCAAGTTATAACTGCGACAGCTCAGCCAGTTGGAATTGTAGACCGGAAAATAAAAGAGTGAAGCAGATGGAGAAGTTTTCGGCTTTATTTGTACTTTTGGCGTACGAAATATTAATGAATGATTCTTATGAAAGCAGGATACATCTGTTTATTGCTCTTAATGGGTGCGAGTGTCGCACTCACAGCATGTGGTAATACCAAAAATAAAAAGGCTGAAAGTAACGCCGTAGGTAATGATAAAGACGAGCATGGCTGCATTGCTTCCGCCGGATATACGTGGAGTGAAGTGCAAAAAGACTGCATTCGCCTTTGGGAAAAAGGTGTCCGCATGGAAAGTGTGGCAGATAAGGAAAATACGGCGTATATTGTTTTTGCTTCCGACTCATTGCAAGTAGAATTATTCTTCTCTGGTGACCAACCCAATGAAATATTGGATCGCCGTTCGCTGCCGGGCGGAGACTATGCCTGGAATGTGGAAGACGATGATACAAAGAATGTCCGCCAGGAGAATGGCAGATGGACCATCAGCCAGAGGGGAAATCTGATTTACCAGCAGGTAGATGAGATTCAGTAATTCTGGTTCGGGATTATGGAAAATTTTGCTGCTATAGATTTTGAAACTGCCAACGAGCAGCGTACCAGTGTATGCAGTGTCGGTGTGGTGATAGTACGGGATGGAGAGTTTACAGACAGTTTTTATAGTCTGATCCGTCCCGAACCGGAGTATTATTCTTATTGGAATACCCGGGTGCATGGGCTGACATTGGCAGATACGGCACAAGCACCGGTATTTCCGGATGTGTGGAAGGAGATTGTACCACTTATCGAAGGGCTCCCGCTTGTTGCCCATAATAAAGGTTTTGATGAGAGTTGCCTGAAGGCGGTCTTTAAAACTTATTGTCTAGATTATCCTGATTATACTTTTCATTGTACTTTGCAGACTGCCCGCAGGAGGGTGAAAGGTCTGCCTAACTATCAGTTACATACGGTATCCGCTTATTTTGGTTATGAATTGGAGCAGCATCACCACGCGTTGGCGGATGCTGAGGCCTGTGCCTGGATAGCGAGATTAATTATATAAGAGAGGAGGTCTCGGCTGAAGCCTCCTGTTGTAGTGTGTCACGATGAATTTAAAAGGTCATCACTCATGCTTAATGTAGACATTGGTTGGTTTTGCACGAACTTCATTGCCTTTGAGGTAGGTGTAATACTTTCTATTTCATCTAGGCGTTTCACGTTGAATAATAAAATTCCGTTCCTGTATTTCCTGGACGAAGCGACTTTGTGTTTCTCACGCAAGCAGCGGTCAAGATTGAGAAGGTTTACGGGAAATATGGCCGCAGCAGCGTAGAGGCAAATTTCAGTAAGCAGTTTTACGGGAGAATTAAGGACATAGGGGCATTGAAAAAGTTACCTGAATACCGAACGGATGTCGAATTCTCTCTTTTCTTCCTTTCCGTTTTTTTTGTTGTATTCTTCCCAAAGAGTGTCTATGTCCATATTTATAAATCCAATTCCTAAAAGAGTAGGTAAAGAGTGTGGCTTTTTTGTGTAAAAATTTACATCAATGATTTTTACATCTGATATATTCGAATATTTTTGTAGGCACATATTTACGTCTAAAGTGAAGCTGATTATTCTTTTCTCTTTCGGCTGTATAATTCCTTTTTGATAATTAAATTTTAAGCAACCTTTAGTTGGTATGATTGAATAGAGATCAATTGGTTCCTCACTTATGTTTTCTATTACTATTTTTTTACTTATTGGAACTGTATCTGCGATAATTCCTAATTTGAGAATATTGTTTTTAAGTCCAAAGATAGCTATACTATCTCGGCTTACTCCACCAATTCTAAATGTTTGTGACATTCCGTTAACTGCAATGAAACAGCAGATCATGAGAAATAAATATCTTTTCATTGTTCTTTTGGTTTTTAATTGATTTAACTTTCACAAAAATAAGGCCTTAAAACAAGTATAGTTAGAAGCCAGGCGCAAGCTTGAGTTGCAAATTTACTTAAGTATAGCGACCTTTGCAAAAGTGTTTTAAAACGTAAATGCACTATTCGTACAGCATCTGTGATTATCTGGTTTAAAAAGGGATTAAGTGTGGCAATTTTTTTTCTTTAACCCGCTGGCGGCATTAAAGGCTGCTCAGTATCTTGTCAGAGACGTACCAAAGAGGGACCAAACTCCTGTTTGCTCCGTACTATTGTCGTATAGAGGTACCTCTGACCGAAGTTGGTACGGAGTTGGTATGGACCAAGTATTGTCCAACTCCAGTGATGATATGGGTGGGGAGCTACTCGGTGCGCTACTTCGTGCAATGTTTGATAAAGAGGAAGAAATTTTCCAGGTTTCCGATTTGTTTTTAACTTTGTCAGTTGAAAGCAATGAAAAAACAAGCGTATGAATGTAAAAGAGCAGTCTCTTTTGCCAGCAGGTGGAAGAAACAGCCGGTAATATATAGAAATATGGAAAATTTGAGAGCGCTGATGGAGGTTGTCTGTCGTATAGCCCGTGAGGCGGGGCATTTCTTGAAGGAAGAACGGAAAAGCTTCCGCCGGGAAGTTGTGCAGGAAAAGCATGCACATGATTATGTGTCTTATGTAGACAAAGCTTCTGAGAAGAGGATCGTATCTGCCCTTAAAGAACTGCTTCCCGAAGCCGGTTTTATCACGGAAGAAGGTTCGGCTGTGTATCAGGATGAACCCTATTGCTGGGTTGTGGACCCGCTGGACGGGACTACGAATTATATCCATGACAATGCGCCTTACTGTGTATGTATAGCCCTTCGCTCCAGGGAGGAACTTTTGTTGGGTGTGGTGTACGATCCTTGCCGGGATGAGTGTTTCTATGGTTGGAAAGACGGTGGCGCTTACGTAGATGGTCAGCGGATACAGGTTTCCAATGTACAACAGATGGAAGATGCCTTTCTGGTAGTTGAACTGCCTTATAACTCGTGTCAATATGCCCGCACGGGAGAACACTTGATACATAACCTGTATGGTAAAGTAGGTGGCATTCGTATGACCGGTTCTGCTGCCTTAGCGATATGTTATGTAGCTGCCGGACGTTTTGATGCCTGGGCGGAAGCGTTTATTGGTAAATGGGATTATTCGGCGGCCGCATTGCTTGTATTGGAGGCAGGTGGTCGGGTGACCGACTTCTATGGAAATGAAAGTTTTATAGAAGGGCATCATATTATTGCTACGAACGGACATCTGCATTCTACGTTGCAACAACTGATACAAGAAGTCCCTCCATTGGGGATGTAACATAAATAAACTACTTAATGAAAAATACTGTGAAAATCTGGTTAGGCCCTCTGTTTCATCTCTTTTTCCCACGTTGTTGTGTGGTTTGTGGAGCTCCGCTTGTAGAAGGTGAAGAGGCTATTTGCACGCATTGCAACATTAACATGCCCCGTACCAATTACCATAAGGTAAAAGATAACCTTGTGGAGCGTATATTCTGGGGAAAGATTCCTTTGGAACGTGCCACTTCTTATTTCTTCTATCGCAAAGGGAGTGACTTTCGCAAGATACTGCATCAGTTCAAGTATGGAGGACGAAAAGAACTGGGTGCAATAATGGGGCGTTTTATGGCTGCAGAGTTGGCTACAACAGATTTCTTTGAAGGTATAGATGTCATTATTCCTGTACCTCTGCATCCCCGTAAGCGGAAGGCGCGCGGGTACAATCAAAGTGAATGGATTGCCCGTGGAGTGTCTCAGGTAGTAGGATTGCCTGTGGACGTATCTTCGGTGATACGTGAGAAGCATACGGATACGCAAACCCGTAAATCGACTTATGAACGTTGGGAGAATGTGGATGGCATCTTTCGGCTTCGCCATCCGGAGAATTTTGTGGGAAAGCATGTACTGATCATTGATGATGTGTTGACTACCGGCTCTACCACTACGGCTTGTGCCGATGTTTTTCATGAAGTAGAAGGAGTACGCATTAGTGTGCTGACATTGGCGGTAGCCGAAGGATAGTATAAATAATGTTAATATGGAAAATGAATTCGGCATTCAGCCGAATCTGTATCTTTGATAAAGCTATTCGTGGGACAGAAAACAAAAAAGGTTCGCCGTAATGACGAACCTTTTCGCTCTTCCTCTTGGACTTGAACCAAGGACCCTCTGATTAACAGTCAGATGCTCTAACCGACTGAGCTAAGGAAGAATATGCATTCAAGTTTTTTCGCTCTTCCTCTTGGACTTGAACCAAGGACCCTCTGATTAACAGTCAGATGCTCTAACCGACTGAGCTAAGGAAGAATGTTGTTTTTTCTCAAATGCGGTGCAAAAGTAATAGGATATTTTGAAATATGCAATATCTTTGCAAAAAAAAAATCGAAATGGACAAAATAATTGGAATGGGCAACGCCCTTGTTGATGTTCTTGCTACTCTCAACGACGACCAAATTCTAAACGAAATGGAACTTCCCAAGGGGAGCATGACTCTGATTGATGAAACGAAACTGCTGATAATCAATGAGTGTTTCAGTGAAATGGAAACAGAACTGGCCACCGGGGGCTCTGCAGGAAATGCAATTCGTGGTATGGCATGCCTCGGAGCAGGAACAGGATTCATTGGTAAGGTTGGTAATGATGCTTATGGAAAGTTTTATCGGCAAAGTTTGTTGGAACGGGGAACGGAAGCAAATTTATTAGTTTCTTCTGAGTTACCTTCGGGGGTGGCTTCCACTTTTATATCACCTGACGGGGAACGTACTTTTGGTACTTATTTGGGGGCCGCCGCTACATTAAAGGCTGAAGACCTTTCACGGGAGATGTTTAAGGGCTATACTTATTTGTTCATTGAAGGTTATCTGGTGCAGGATCATGATATGATACTTCGTGCCATTGAACTGGCAAAAGAAGCCGGATTGCAAATCTGCCTGGATATGGCAAGCTATAATATTGTGGAGCAAGACCATGATTTCTTCTCTTTATTGATAAACAAGTATGTGGATATTGTGTTTGCCAATGAGGAGGAAGCAAAAGCATTTACGGGTAAAGAACCGGAAGAAGCATTGGATGTGATTGCTAAAATGTGCAGCATCGCCATTGTGAAGTTGGGTGCCAGAGGATCACTCATTCGTAAAGGGACAGAGGAAGTGCATGTGCATGCTGTCACTGTGGACAGGGTAATAGATACGACCGGTGCAGGTGATTATTTCGCTGCTGGTTTCTTATATGGACTGACTTGCGGATATTCTCTGGAGAAATGTGGTAAGATAGGTTCCATCCTTTCAGGAAGCATCATCCGGGTGATCGGTGCAGAAATGCCTGCCGAGTGGTGGGAAGATATCAAAACGAGAATCAGTGAACTATAATAAACAGGATATGAAGAAAATACTGAAAGTACGCTGGATAGCTACCTTACTGTTAGTAGTAGGTGCAGTTGTCTTTTTTAGTTTCAAGAGTGGCGATAGCCGCAGTTTCCAGATTGCAAAGAACCTGGATATATTCAACTCCATTGTGAAGGAACTGGATATGTTCTATGTAGATACGTTGGACCCGAATAAGACGATACGTGAGGGCATCGATGCGATGCTGTATTCGCTGGACCCCTATACGGAGTTTTATCCGGAGGAGGATCGTAGTGAACTGGAACAAATGCTTAAGGCTTCTTATGGAGGTATAGGTTCTATCATCCGATATGAGCCGAAACTGAAGCGTACGGTAATTGTAGAACCTTACGAAAATATGCCTGCTGCGGAAGTAGGATTGAAAGCTGGCGATATCTTGCTTGAAATAGATGGAAAGGATTTGACCGGAAATACGGATGTGAGCAAAATGCTTCGTGGGCAGGTGGGGACCAGTTTCCAACTGAAGGTTGAGCGTCCCGGTGAGGCAAAGCCATTAGATTTTACAATTGTCCGTAAGAACATCCAGTTGCCGCTTATTCCTTATTACAGCAAACTGGATAACAATATCGGTTATATCAACCTGAGTACTTTTTCCGGAAATCCGTCCAAAGAGTTTAAGAAGGCTTTCCTTGATTTAAAGAAACAAGGTATCACTTCATTGGTGATCGATTTACGTAATAATGGCGGTGGTTTGTTGGAAGAAGCTGTAGAGATAGCCAATTACTTTTTGCCCCGTGGCAAGACGATTGTAACCACGAAAGGTAAGATAAAACAAGCCAGCAATACGTATAAGACATTGCGCGAACCGTTGGATACGGATATTCCTATTGCTGTATTGGTAAATAGCGGTACGGCTTCTGCTTCGGAAATTCTGGCGGGTGCCTTGCAGGATTATGACCGTGCAGTGATTGTAGGCAATCGCACGTTTGGAAAAGGTTTGGTGCAGGTTCCGCGTACTTTGCCTTATGGTGGTACGATGAAGGTGACTACTTCCAAGTATTATATTCCCAGTGGTCGTTGTGTACAGGCGATAGATTACAAGCATCGTAATCCGGATGGTAGTGTAGGACGTATTCCTGATAGTTTGACTACTGTATTCCATACGGCTATCGGACGTGAAGTGCGTGATGGCGGTGGTGTGACACCGGACGTTGTAGTGGAACAGGAAAAGTTACCCAATATTTTGTTCTATCTGGTGAATGATAATCTGATCTTTAATTATGCTACGCAATACTGCTTGAAGCATCCCACAATCGCTTCTCCCGAGAATTTCGAAGTGACGGATGCTGATTATGCAGAGTTTAAGGAAATGGTGAAGAAGGCGGACTTTAAATATGACCAGCAGAGCGAGAAGATTCTGAAGAACTTGAAAGAGATGGCCGAATTTGAAGGCTATATGAAAGATGCTTCCGAAGAATTTAAGGCACTTGAACAAAAACTTAGTCATAATCTGGACCGTGACCTGGATTACTTTGCAAAAGATATCAAGAACATGATAGCACAAGATATCATCAAACGATATTATTTCCAGCGTGGTGGCATCATCCAGCAACTGAAGGATGATAATGACCTGAATGAAGCAGCGAAGGTACTGGGTAACTCGGAGGAGTATAAGAAAATGCTGAGCGTGCCGGAGACTACGGTCATAAAAGAGAAGGGCAAAGAAACAAGCTTGGTGAATTTTAATTCATACCGAAAAAACAGTCTGATGATTTTTGACTATGTAGTTTAGGTTATAGCTTGTAGCTTCTTAAAATAAGTAACCGGATAATTTTACGGCCTATCTTTACCTTCCCGGAAAAGATAATCCATAAAGTTATCCGGTTTTTTGGTGGAAAACAATTACCTTTGCTGACAGGTTGCTTGTAAATCAATATATATGAGAATATCTCTGTTGTTATTTTGCATATTTTCTCTTTTTAGTAGCTTATCACGTGGTTCCTCTATTCCTTTCTCTCCCATCGTGAGGAGCTATTCCGTATCAGATTATAATGCAGGTATTCAGAACTGGTCTATCACCCAGGATGATAGGGGAGTTATGTATATTGGCAATAACAAAGGTTTGCTGGAGTTTGATGGAAATAGCTGGGAGCTTCATGAATTACCTTCCAGGAATATAGTACGCTCTGTATATATCGGTAAAGACGGCAAGATATTTGTGGGTTCTTTTGAGGAGTTCGGATATTTCGAACGTAATTCATTGGATAGCCTTGTGTACCACTCTTTAAAAGATGAAGTGAAAGATTTCCAGTTTCATAATGATGAAATTTGGACGATTACGTCGGCACATGGGGAGATCGTATTTCAGTCTTTCGGTTCTCTGTTCTTTTATGACGGGCATACCGTGAAGGGGATTCGTACAAAAACTCTTCCTTTGAATTTATTTCAGGTAGGTGATACGGTTTATTCTCAACAGATAAACGGAGGGCTTTTTATTCTTGCAAAGAATGGGCTGGAAAATCTGATTGAACGAAAATCATTGGGCAACAGTGATGTGGTGGCAGGACTTCCGTATAATGATGGCGTTTTATTCCTGACACAAAAGAGTGGTGGTTTTGTTTATCAAAGTGGAAAGATACTGAAGTGGCATACAGAATGTGATGCCGAGCTTGAAAAGTACTCTGTGAACCGGGCTGTAATGACAAAAGACAGTTGCTATATTATCGGTACGCTTTCTAATGGGATTTATGCAATAGATAAAAAAGGACGTTTACTTTGGAAAGAGAATACGGACAGCCGCTTACAAAATAATACCATATTAGGGCTGTACTGTGATGCCGATAACAATGTTTGGGCAGCTTTGGATGAAGGTATAGCCTATATACAAAATAACTCCCTGGTATATTATTATGAGCCCCCTTACCGGAAAATAGGAATGGTCTATGATGTGCTGGTGAAAGAGGATGAGGCTTATATCGCTTCCAATCAAGGACTTTACAGGATTAGGAACAGAGTCCCCGAACTTGTGCCGGGACTGGAAGAGCAGGCATGGTTCGTTGGTGAATGGGGAAAACAGATTTTATGCGGACATAATAAAGGAACTTTTCAGATATCGGGTTCGCAGGCATCGCTGATTTCGGATGTGAGAGGAGCGATGTGCATGAAAGAAGTCAATCTGGAAGGACGTTCGTTCTTATTGCAAGGTACCTATACGTTTCTGAATTTATACAATGAGGAGCCTTCGGGTATCTGGAGGTTTCTGCGGTCGTTAGGCGGGTTTACCCACATGGTGCGGGAGATCGAGATGGATCCGCAGGGGAATATCTGGGTGAAGCATTTACGGAAAGGATTATTCCGTTTTCGGATTAATCCGGATCTGAAACGGGTAGAAGATGTCAGAACCTATATGGAACTGGGTGATGTGAAAGATGGGGACTTCTCTTTGTTTAAGATCAACGGACGGGTTGTTTTTTCAAATGGGGAAACGTTTTACACTTACGAAGATATGAATGATTCTATTATTCCTTATGAATCGATGAATGAACAATTGGCGGATTTGAAAGGAATACATAGTGTGAGTCATGCAAAAGGCAATCTATACTGGTTTGTCAGCAGTAAGATGGCATATTTAGTGAAATGTGAGATGAATGTTTTCCGGATTGAACATAGTATTCCGTTTTCTTTGTTTGATGGTTTGTCGATAGAGGAGAGAGCGGCGATGGTTTATGACAAGGAGAGTGGCAGTTCTTATCTCTGCTTGAATAATGCTGTTGCCCGGATTGATTCAGATAGTTCTCTTTTGTACAAGTCCTCTATTAGGCGCTCTTTGTGGATCTCAGCTATAACGACTGAGTCGGAGTGGACGGGAAAAGTAAAACGATTGTCGGTGCAAAAAGAGAACAAGATTGATGCAGATTTGAATACCGTATGCTTCTCTTTATGCTATCCGGTTTATAATGACTATACTTACAAGGTAAGGTATAAATTGGAAGGACTATCTGATCAGTGGGTGGAAGGTGACCGCAGCCTGCAGAAGAAATATACCCGTTTGCCATTTGGGGCGTATGCTTTCAAAGCTGAGATTTATAATGAGAATGAAGTATTGGCATCGGTAACGCTACCTTTTGAAGTTTTGAGGCCTTGGTATCTATCATATTGGGCTATCACCGGTTATGTTCTGATTGGGGTGTTGCTGTTATTGTTGTTGCAATACGTCGTTTATCAGTCTGTGAAGAAGAAGAAAGACAGGGTGATTGAACAGCAACGCATTGCCCATCAAGCTGAGATAGAAATACAGGAAAAGAAGATTATTGAATTGGAAAAAGAGCAACTGGAAGCTGATTTACGTTTTAAGAGTAAAGAGCTGTCCGGAGTTGTGATGACCAATATTGCCCATCAGGAGTTTTTGAATTCGTTGAAAGAAGAAATACAACAGCAGAAGTTATCAGGGCAGTATACGCGGAAGAATCTGGATAAGCTCTTAGTATTGATTAATCAAAGTATCGTTTCAGATGAGGAAAACTGGAATATGTTTCAGGCGAATTTTGACCGGATACATGAGAACTTCTTCCGAAACCTGAAACAACAATATCCGGATCTGACAGCAGGTGATTTACGTTTCTGTGCTTTACTCCGCCTGAATATGCCGACAAAGGAGATTGCCAAGCTGCTGAATATATCGGTGAGAGGCGTAGATGCAGCAAGGTATCGCTTGCGTAAGAAATTTAATCTATCTCAGGAAGATAGTCTGACGGATTTTATGATTAATTTTAAATAGTTGATTCTTAACGTAATAATGTGAAAGGAAGTACTAAAATAGTACCTCCTTTTTTTGTGTTTTGCACTAAAGGTACTTTTGTTGTAGCTCTGTATTGTGGCGGTTTAAGGTGCTTTCTCTTTATTTGCAGCGAAATCATTTTTCTCCAAAAATAATAAAGAATGAAAAGCATGAGACAATTAATCCTTAAGGTACAATCGTTTTTAATTTTATTGGTGCTGGTATCTGCCAATATGCAAGCACAAAAATCTCCTGTCGATATGGATCGCTTTATTGATGATCTGATGAAGAAGATGACTCTGGAAGAGAAAATCGGCCAGTTGAACTTGCCTGTTACGGGTGAAATAACCACCGGACAAGCCAAGAGTAGTAATGTGGCTAAGCGTATCCGTGCCGGTGAAGTGGGCGGACTCTTTAACTTGAAAGGCGTGGAGCGTATTCGTGACGTTCAGAAACAGGCAGTAGAAGAAAGTCGTCTGGGTATTCCTCTTTTATTTGGTATGGATGTAATTCATGGATACGAAACGGTATTCCCTATTCCTCTGGGATTATCCTGTACCTGGAACATGACAGCTATTGAAGAATCTGCACGTATTGCTGCTATCGAAGCCAGTGCTGATGGTATTTGCTGGACATTCAGTCCGATGGTGGATGTTTCCCGTGATCCCCGTTGGGGACGAGTTTCCGAAGGGAATGGTGAAGATCCCTTCTTGGGAGCGGAGATTGCGCGTGCTATGGTACGTGGTTATCAAGGGAAAGATATGAGTAGTAATGATGAGATTATGGCTTGCGTGAAGCACTTTGCGTTATATGGGGCATCAGAAGCCGGACGCGACTATAATACAGTGGATATGAGTCATCAACGTATGTTCAACGAATATATGTTACCTTATCAGGCTGCCGTGGAAGAAGGTGTGGGTAGTGTGATGGCTTCATTCAATGAAGTGGATGGTGTACCGGCTACCGGAAATAAGTGGCTGATGACCGATGTACTTCGTAAGCAGTGGAATTTTGATGGGTTCGTTGTGACGGACTATACCGGTATCACTGAAATGACCGATCATGGTATGGGTGATACACAAACGGTTGCAGCCCTGGCTCTGAATGCAGGTGTCGATATGGATATGGTGAGCGATGCTTTTACAAGCACACTTAAAAAATCTCTGGAAGAAGGAAAAGTTTCAGTAAAGGCTGTTGATGCTGCTTGTCGCCGTATTCTGGAAGCTAAGTATAAGCTGGGGCTTTTTGATAATCCCTATAAATATTGTGATATAACCCGTCCTAAAAAACAAATCTTTACAAAAGAACACCGCGCTATAGCCCGTAAGACAGCTTCGGAAAGCTTTGTTCTCTTGAAGAATGAGAATAGTGTACTCCCTCTGGCAAAGAAAGGTACCATTGCTGTAGTAGGTCCTTTGGCCGATAGCCGTAGCAATATGCCGGGCACGTGGAGTGTGGCCGCTGTGATGAACAAATATCCTTCTTTGATTGAAGGCTTGAAAGAAGTAGTGGGAGGCAAGGCTAAAATTCTTACGGCTAAAGGAAGTAATCTGATGAGTGATGCCGAATACGAAGAACGTGCTACTATGTTTGGCCGTACCCTGCATCGTGACAATCGTACAGATAAGGAACTGCTGGATGAGGCACTTGCTGTAGCTGCCAAGTCTGACGTGATTGTTGCTGCTTTGGGTGAGTCTTCCGAGATGAGCGGTGAAAGTAGTTGTCGTACAGACCTCGAAATGCCGGATACGCAACGTGTACTTTTGCAGGAATTGTTGAAAACCGGCAAACCGGTGGTATTGGTGTTGTTTACTGGTCGTCCGTTAGTATTGAATTGGGAGCAGGAAAATGTACCTGCTATTCTGAATGTGTGGTTTGGTGGTAGTGAAGCTGCTCTTGCCATTGGTGATGTACTGTTTGGAAATGTAAATCCGAGTGGCAAACTTACTACTACTTTTCCGAAGAGTGTAGGACAGATTCCTTTGTTCTATAACCATAAGAATACCGGTCGTCCTTTGCCTCAAGGGGCCTGGTTCCAGAAGTTCCGTAGCAATTATCTGGATGTAGATAACGAACCGCTTTATCCGTTTGGATATGGCTTGAGCTATACTACTTTCTCTTATAGTGATATTACATTGGATAAATCGTCCATGAATATCAATGGAGAGATTATGGCAACTGTAACGGTAACCAATACAGGTAAGTATGACGGTTCGGAAGTAGTGCAGCTATATATCCGCGATCTTATAGGCAGTGTAACACGTCCGGTGAAAGAACTGAAAGGCTTTGAAAAAATCTTCTTGAAAGTCGGTGAATCCAAACAAGTGTCTTTCAAGTTAACAGCTGATATGTTGAAGTTCTACAATTACAATCTGGATTTTGTGTGCGAACCGGGTGACTTTGAAGTAATGATAGGTGGTGATAGCCGTGATGTGAATAAGGCCTTATTTTCGCTTCAATAAGCATCTGCCTGGTAGTAGATAGATAAAGAGGGAATACAGAATCTTTATTAAAAATAAATATCTGATAACTAATTAGTTCTGCGAGCATGTAGTAGTTATAAAGTAGTACCATGTTTAGGCGTGGTACTCTTGTGGTAGCCTGTTTTTTGACTTAAATCAATTATTGCTATACGTTTGCAGAGTAATTTTAAATCAATACAAAATGAAAAGAAATCTATTAATTACATGTGTGATGTTGCTGTTTGCTGTCGTTTCGATGGCGCAGAACAAGATTACAGTTTCGGGTGTCGTTACAGATAAGACAGGCGAAACTGTTATAGGTGCTTCTGTTCGGGTAAAAGGACAGGAGAATATGGGAACTATTACGGATATCGACGGAAAATACCAGATTCTTGGCGTACCGGCGAATGCCACTTTGATATTCAGCTATATTGGTATGAAGGAACAGGAAGTGGCGCTTAATGGGCGTTCTACAGTGAATCTTATGATGGAAGAGGATAGCCAGCTCATTGAAGAAGTTGTAGTAGTAGGTTATGGTAGCGCCAAGAAGCGTGATTTGACCGGTTCTATTGTAACAGTGAAAGCTGCCGAGATTGCTTCAAAACCATCTACCAATCCTTTGGCTTCTATTCAAGGTAAGGTCGCTGGTGTGCAGGTTATCAATACAGGACGTGCCGGGCAGGATCCGGAAATTCGTGTTCGCGGTACAAACTCTATCAATGGTTATACTCCTTTGTATGTAGTGGACGGACTGTTTACGGATAACATCAACTATCTGAATACAGCGGATATTGAATCTATGGAAATCCTGAAAGACCCTTCTTCCTTGGCTATTTTTGGTGTACGTGGTGCTAATGGTGTTATTATCATTACTACTAAGAAAGCGAAAGAAGGTAAGACTCAGGTCAGCATTAATGGTTCGGTGGGTTGGAAAAAGGTTACAGACCGCGTTAGCCTGACTAATGCAGAGCAGTTCAAAATGCTTTATAATGAACAACGCATGAATCAGGGTGGCGATCCGTACGATTATACTGTATGGAATGCAGATACTGACTGGCAGGATGAGATGTTCCAAACAGGTTTCCTTACTAACAATACGGTTAGCATTACAGCCTCGGGAGATAGAAGTAAGTTTTATCTGGGCTTGGGATATGTAATGGAAGAAGGTTCCATCAAGAGTGAAAAGCTGAATAAGTTTACTGTGAATTTGCATAGTGAACATAAAGTAACCGACTTCTTACGTTTTGGTTTCCAGGTGAACGGTGTACGTGCATTATATCCTGATGCAAAAGGTGTAGGTTCTGCTTTGAAAGCAGCTCCGATTGCTCCTGTTTATGATGCAGAAAGCGGACTTTTACATACTCTTCCTGATTTTCAGCGTGCTCAGGTCTGGAATCCTATGATTGAACCCGTGTTGAAAGGTGCTCATAATAAATCTGCAAATTATCGTATGGCAGGAAATATCTACGGAGAACTTGATTTGATGAAGAATTTAACCTTTAAGGCTACTTTCTCCTTGGATTATGCTTCCAGCCAGTCACGTTCTTATTCTCCGCTTATTTATGTGTATAACCCGGATGTAGAAGGTGGTAAAGAAAGATTGACGGATAAAGAAAGTATCAGTCAGTCGAAGTCTACATCAATGGCTGCACAGTCCGATTATGTATTGACTTATATTAATCAGTTTGGTGATCATGGTCTAACTCTGACTGCCGGTCTTACTACGAATTATAATGAATATTCTGATTTATCGGGTGGTCGCAGCCAATTGCCGGGTTATGGTGTTCCCATTGGCGAAGATATAGATAAGTGGTGGATTACTATGATTGATGATGCTACATCAGCTACTAATGGTGGATCCCAATACAAACGGTTTACAATGTCCTATCTGTTCCGTGCATTGTATAACTATAAAAATCGTTATTTGCTGAATGCTTCTTATCGTCGTGACGGTTCTTCCGTATTTAAGAGAACAGGAAATACATGGGATAATTTTTATTCATTCGGTGCCGGTTGGGTTATGAGTGAAGAGGCATTCATGAAGAAACAGAATGTAATCGATTATCTGAAGCTGAAAGGCTCATGGGGTGTTTTGGGAAGCCAGAATACAGGAGGTTCCCGCTATCCGGCCTATCCTAATATTACAAGTTCAGGTTCTGCTGTCTTTGGTGATAATGTTATTGCAGGTAAGGGACCGGATAAACTGATTTCACAGACATTGGGTTGGGAGCGTAACTATTCATGGGAAGTTGGTTTTGATATGCATCTGTTGGATGGTCGCATGCAGATTTCTCCTGTTTATTACAATAAGACAACCAAAGACTTGCTGACAAGTGTTCCCGGTCTTTCAGGTACGGTTCCTGCATTGCAGAATACAGGAGAGATTCGTAACCGTGGTTTTGAGTTGGCAGCATCCTGGAGCGATAAAATCGGTGAAAACTGGCGTTATGGTGTTTCAGCCAATCTAACGACTATTGATAATGAAGTTGTATCATTGATAAGCAAGGATTATTCAATAATTAATGGCGTTTCTCGTGTATCTGAAGGATATCCTATCGGCTACTTCTATGGGTACAAAGTGGCAGGTGTTTATCAGAATGAAACCGATATAGAAACTTCAGCACCTAACCAGGTAGCTTCTGTGAAGCCGGGCGATTTGAAGTTTGCCGATGTAAATGGTGACGGTATTATCTCAGAGAAAGACCGTACTATGATTGGTAATCCTACTCCGGATTTTACTTATGGTTTTAGCGTAAATCTGGGTTACAAGAATTTTGATTTGAGTGTAGATATGATGGGTGTTTATGGAAATGAGGTTTATCGTAACTGGGATAGTAGTGCTTATGCACAATTCAACTATCGTACAGGGCATTTGAACCGTTGGCATGGTGAAGGAACATCCAACTGGGATCCGATTCTTGATCCATCCCGTTCTGTAAATCTGGAAGCTTCTTCTTACTATGTAGAAGACGGAAGTTTCTTCCGTATCCGTAACATAGAGTTGGGATATACCTTTGATCCCCGTTTGTTGAACCGCATCAAACTGCAATCTTTACGTATCTATGGTAATGTGCAGAATCCTAAAACATGGAGCCGCAATACCGGATATACTCCTGAAGTTGGTGGTAGTGCAACAGCGTTTGGTGTAGATGGTGGAGGTTATCCGATGCCTGTAGTTTATACATTAGGCTTTAACTTATCATTCTAAACATGAAATCTAATAAAAGAAAAACGATCAGTATGAAAAAGATATTTTATTATGTGATGGCTTTGGCATTGGGATGTTCCCAGATGTCATGCAGTGACCTGTTAGATCAAAAACCGCAAGGAGTATTGACTGAAGATGATCTGACTGGGGGTACTTATGAAACACAGATTTTTAACATGTATGCCTTGCTTCGCGGTTATCATATTGTTTCCGGAAATACGGCATTGGCTATTCATGGTATGCGTTCGGAAGATGCGGAAAAGGGTAGTACACTGTCTGACGGATCTGCAACAGGAAAAATGTTTGATGATTTTGAATATGCTGCAAGTAACGGCATGGTAAAAAGTTACTGGAATGCCAATTATACCTTGATTCATAAAGCAAATGATGTATTGGAGGAGATGAAGTCGAATCCTTCATTGACAGGCGGTGACTTAGTTAATAAGGGAGAGGCTTTATTGATGCGTGCTTTCTGTTATTTCAATTTGGTACGTGCTTTTGGCGAAGTGCCCTTGATTGATTTTAAAGTAGGGAGTGTAGCAGATGCCAATATTCCCAAATCTTCTGTAGCTCAGATATATACTTTGATTGATGAAGATCTGACGAATGCAGAATCTTACCTGCCGAGGACTTGGGAAGCACAATATGTCGGTCGTCTTAGCTGGGGAGCGGCTCGTGCCTTACATGCCCGTACTTATATGATGCGTAATGATTGGAACAATATGCGTGCGGCAGCAGAGGACGTTATTTCTTCCGGTTTATATAATCTGAATACACCTTATGAAGATATTTTCCGTGAAAAAGGTGAAAACTGTGGTGAGTCTGTTCTGGAACTTCAATGTACTGCTACTGCTGCTCTTCCGGGGTCCAACGAAATTGGTAGCCAGTATGCTCAGGTACAGGGCTGTCGTGGGGCCGGTGAATGGAATTTAGGTTGGGGCCAACATACTCCTACTCAATTATTGGCTGATGCATTCGAAGAAGGTGACCCGAGAAAGGATGAGACTTTATTGTATTTTATTAGAACAGGAGAAGATCCTTCGACCATTCCTGCAAATAAGCCTTATGGAGAAAAACCGGTTGCCAATGCCGATGTGATAGCAAAGTACTTTAATAAGAAAGTGTATACAGATCCGGCTTTGCGTGAAAAGTATACGAAGAGTGGGTATTGGGTGAATATTCGTCTGATCCGTTATTCGGATGTCGTACTGATGGCTGCGGAAGCTGCTTGCGAACTGGGTGATAATACAAGTGCAAGAAGATATCTTGAGATGGTACGTGCCCGTGCCCGTGGTACGAATGCTAATATCTTGCCGGAGGTTACCACTGATAATCAGAGTGAATTGCGGGAAACTATTCGTCATGAACGTCGTGTTGAGTTGGGTATGGAATTCGATCGCTTCTATGATCTTGTACGTTGGGGAATAGCGAAGGAAGTGCTGCATGCAGCCGGAAAGACTGGTTACCAGGATAAGCATGCATTGTTGCCTTTGCCTCAGGACGAAATTGACAAATCAAATGGCGTGTTAGTTCAAAACCCTAATTATTAATTCATATAGTAATGACCATGAAAAGATATATTAATTTATTGTTGGCATTTTGTGTGTCAGCACTCACTTTGCAATCTTGTTTTCAGGATATGGATCATCCGGCTTTTGATTATCCGGATAGTTCTGCTCCCAAAGTGTTCTCACCAATGAAATTGTTCTTGCCTTTTGAGAATGATATGCGTGATAAGGGTAATTATACCTTCCTCATGAGTGCCGGAGGGGATATTACTTATACTGATGGAATCAACGGACAAGCTTATCAAGGTACAAAAGATACGTATCTGTTAGCCCGTGTTCCTTCTTATCTGACCGATTCTATACCCGATTTAGGAAGTTGTACGGTGGCTTTCTGGATGAAAACAACGAGAAATACTTCTGCATATGGTGTCTTCAGTATTCCTAATACCAAGACTTTCTGGGGTAATTTTGATATCTATCTGGAAAATACAAGTAGTGAGACCCAGGCTTTCTTCAAGATGCATCTGTATAACTGTACATCCGTGAAGGATAATGATGAGAGATGGGTAGAAGCTAAGATAGACAATGTTTTTGGTACCGAATGGGTTCATATGGCATTTGTTTATGATGGTAGTAATTCGACAGTAACAGTTTACCGGAATGGTGAAAGTGCATTTACAAAAGAGCTGCCCGGTTATGGAAAGCTTAAATTTAAAGATTTGGGTACATTTGCTATCGGAGCATTTCAGTTTAGCACAAAACCCAGTTTGACAGAAGGTGCAGGAGCACAGAGTTGGGCATCCAATTTTCCGGGACAGTTAGACCAGTTCCGCTTCTATGACAGAGCTATATCTGCTTCTGATATCAAGCAACTTTATTCAGGTAAAGAATGATGACCGTTAGAAATAGAGTGAATATGAGAGCTGTTTATTTCATACTGTCCTTATTACTGATTGCTTGCAGTAAAGATGATGCTTCGGAAGCACCCGGAAAATTTGAACTGCAAAATATATCCATTGGTGAAAAACAGGATCAGAGTTCCTTTGAAAATGTAGCTCCCAATGCCAGTATTGTGCTTACATTCACAGATGCAGTGGATGAAGCTACGATTCAGAGTAATATCATATTGAAACTGAATGATCAGGCGGTGGCATATGATTCAAAACTACAGGGAAAGGATAAACTCTCATTGACTCCAACAGGTGGCTTTAAAAGTTTTTCCTCATATAAACTGGTGATCAATCCGGGGGTGAAATCCACCTCCGGAGTATCTCTTACCAATGGCAAAGTCTATGAAATCCGTACAGGGATGGATGATTCGGATAAGTTTGATCGCATTCCTGACGAGGATTTATTAACTTTGGTGCAGAAACAAACTTTTAAGTATTTCTGGAACTTCGGTCATGCACATTCCGGTATGGCACGCGAAAGAACAACTTCCGGTGATGTTGTTACTACCGGAGGAACAGGATTTGGAGTGATGGCGATGCTGGTAGCGGCTGAAAGAGGATTTGTAACCCGACAGGAAGCTCTTGAAAGAGTGCAGAAGATTGTAACTTTCCTGGATAAAGAGTGTACGAGTTATCATGGAGCCTATGCACACTGGATTAACGGTGCAACCGGTGAGACAAAGCCATTTGGTGATAAAGATGATGGTGCGGATCTGGTAGAAACCTCTTTACTTTTCCAGGGACTGCTTGCAGCACGTGCATACTTCAAGGAGGGTTCGGAAGCTGAGAGTAAATTGCGTTCTGATATAACCCGCCTGTGGGAAGCTATTGAATGGACTTGGTTTCAGAAAAGTGGAGAGTCTGTTCTGTATTGGCATTGGAGTCCGAACTATGGATTTGAGAAGAATCTTCCGATCAGAGGTTGGAATGAGTGCCTGATAACTTATGTGCTTGCAGCTTCTTCTCCTACTCATCCTATCGATAAGGCGGTTTATGAAGCTGGATGGGCAAGGAATGGCGGTTTGAAGAATGGTAATACCTACTATGGATACAAGCTTCCGCTGGGAGCTGATAAGGGTGGACCGTTATTCTTATCTCAATATTCCTTCTTGGGCATTAATCCGAAAGGACTGAAAGATAAATATGCTGATTATTGGGAACAGAATCAAAACCATACTCTGATCAATTATAATTATTGTAAGGAGAATCCTAAGGGATATGCTGGTTATGGAGCCTCTTGTTGGGGGTTGACAGCTAGTGATGGTGATAATGGTTATTCGGCACATTCACCTACAAATGATAAAGGAGTGATTGCTCCTACGGCTGCATTGTCTGCATTTCCTTATACTCCGGAAGAGTCGATGTCTGCATTGCACTTCTATTATTATAAGATGGGTGATAAACTCTGGAGAGATTATGGTTTTGTAGATGCTTTCAACCTGACAGCTAATTGGTATGATAACCAGTGTATAGCTATCGACCAAGGACCGATCATTTGTATGATAGAAAATTATAGGACAGGAATGCTTTGGAATTTATTTATGGCTATTCCGGAAATTCAGCAGGGAATGAAAAAGTTAGGTTTTGAAAGCCCTGCACTAAACTGATAAATAGAATATATGATGAGACTTATAATATATGTGATGCTTCTGCTTTACCCGTTTAGCCTGCTGCCGGCAGCTTCTGGTGGTAAGAAGGAGAAGAACTTGTCTGATGAAGAACTGATGACCCTCGTGCAGAAACAGACTTTCCGTTATTTCTGGGATTATGGACATCCGGTTTCGGGCTTGGCACGCGAACGTAGTAACGGTAATGACGATATTGTTACCATTGGTGGTTCCGGCTTTGGGGTAATGGCTATTATTGTCGGTGCAGAACGTGGATTTGTAACGCGTGAACAAGCGGCAGAGCGTATGCTGAAAATAGTCAGCTTTCTGAATGATAAGAATACGGACAGTTACCATGGCATTTGGGCGCATTGGATAAATGGGCAGAACGGAGAAACCATTTCTTTCAGCAGGAAAGATGATGGTGCCGATCTGGTAGAGTCTGCTTTCATGTTCGAAGGGTTGTTGGCTGCACATCAGTATTTCAACAAAGATAATCAGGTGGAAAGACGTATCCGCGGTCTTATTAATGACCTGTGGCGTCAGGCTGAATGGAATTGGTTTACTAAAGGTGGTGAAGATGTACTCTATTGGCATTGGTCACCCAATAACGGTTGGTCGATGAACCATCAGATAAAAGGGCATAATGAGTGCCATATTACATATATACTTGCTGCTTCTTCACCCACTTATCCCATTGCAGAGTCGGTATATCATAAAGGGTGGGCCAATTCTATCGTTTTCAAGAATGGTAAGAAGTATTACGACATAACCTTGCCATTGGGAAGTGATTATGGCGGACCTTTGTTCTTTACCCATTATTCTTATATGGGACTTGATCCGCGTGGCTTGAAAGATTATTATGCTGATTATGAAGAACAGATGAAAGCACATACTCTGATTAATCGTGCTTATTGCATAGATAATCCGAAGGGGTATAAAGGGTATGGAGAACAGTGCTGGGGACTGACAGCCAGTGATGGTGATAAAGGGTACTCTGCGCATTGTCCTGGTAATGACCGCGGTGTTATTACTCCAACAGCCGCCTTGTCGTCTATTCCTTATGCACCGGAATATTCATTGCAGGCCATGCGCTATTTCTATGAAGAGCTTGGCGATAAGCTTTGGGGAGAATATGGTTTCAAGGATGCATTTAACCTGACTGCTGACTGGTTTGCGCCATCTTATCTGGCTATAGACCAGGGACCTATTATTGTTATGATAGAAAATTATCGTACAGGTTTAATATGGAAATTGTTTATGAGTCATCCGGATGTACAAAAAGGATTGAAGAAGTTAGGATTTAAAACACCATACTTAAATTAAAAAGGTTTCATAATTATGAAAAACATGTTTTTTAATAGTGTATTAGTTGCTTTCGTTCTGCTTGTTGCTTCGTGCAGCAAGCAGCCGGAAGCTAAAGTTGATGTGATGTCATTCAATATTCGTCTGGATCATGTAGCGGATAGTTTGAACAACTGGAAGTATCGTAAAGATGCTGCGGCACAAATGATTATTTATTATGCTCCGGATGTAGTAGGTATGCAGGAAGTATTAAAGAACCAGTTGGACGATCTGAAGAACCGCCTTCCGCAATATACGGTTTTAGGTGTGGGGCGTGCCGATGGAAAAGAAAAAGGGGAATATTGTTCTCTGTTCTATAAGACCGATCGTTTCGATCTTATGAAGAGTGGCAATTTCGGTTTGAGTGAAACACCCGATTCTATTGGAATAAAAGGCTGGGATGCTGCTTGCGAACGCATTGTGACGTGGGCTGTTCTTAAAGATAAAGTCAGTGGTAAAGAATTGGCTGCTTTTAATACACATTTCGACCATATTGGTAAGGTTGCCCGTCGTGAAAGTGCAGTTTTGTTGCTTGCAAAGATACGTGAGATAGCCTCGGACTTACCGGTGGTTATTACGGGAGATTTTAATGGTACTGTTGATTCAGATCCGATTTCTGTTCTTACGGAAGGGGGAATGCAGAATACTTATTCCGCATCTGACATAGTTTATGGTCCTACGTGGAGCTTTCATGATTTTGGGCGCATCCCGGTTGAAGAACGCCAGTTGATCGATTTTATTTTTGTCAATGGACAAGTGGTGGCCAATAAATTCAGAGTGATAGCAGACAAGCCGGACAATGGCTATTTATCCGACCATGCGCCTATTCAGGCCAATCTGACAATTCGATAGTACCATGACTTCTAAATTATCCTTGGGGCTTGTCGTTTTACCTTTTGTACCTTCCTCCATTGTGCAAGGTCAAGAGCAGGAAGTTCGTAACGAACGCCCCAATATCATTTTTATTATGAGTGATGACCACGCCCGTCAGGCTATGAGTATTTATGGTCATCCTATAGGGAAAGTGGCGCCGACTCCGAATATTGACCGTATCGGGCATGAAGGAGCGGTTTTCCAGAATAACTATTGTTGCAATTCTATTTCCGGGCCGAGTCGTGCTGCCATACTTACCGGTAAACATAGCCATAAGAATGGTTTCATGAAGAACTGGGCGAAAGGTTTTGACGGTACGCAACAGACCCTTCCAAAGATATTGCAGGCAAATGGTTACGAGACAGCTGTTATTGGTAAGTGGCATCTTATTTCTAAGCCTACAGGTTTCGATCATTGGATGATTCTGGATGATCAGGGAGAATATTGTAATCCGCATTTTATTACTGAAAATGATACCACACGTCATTTGGGGTATGTGACGGATTTGATTACTAAATATACGGAAGAATGGCTCGACGGACGGAAAGACAAGAACAAGCCTTTCTTTCTGATGATGCATCACAAAGCTGTTCATAGAAACTGGGTACCTGCAGAAAGACATTACCATCTGTATGAGCATACTACTTTTCCACTTCCTGATAATTATTTTGATGTTTATGAGGGTCGTTATGCGGCACAGATGCAAAAGATGAATATCTATTGTGACATGTACGAAGGACACGATCTGAAGATGGTTACTGGTATGGATAGTGACAGTTTACTGTTCGACCCTTGGCCGCATGCTTTTCTGGGGACAATGGAACCGGATGAATGCCGTCGTTTTCTTGATGCATATCGTGATAGAAATAATGAATTCCACTCCAGAAAACGTTCATTCAAAGAAGTCGCGGAATGGAAATACCAGCGTTACTTGCAAGATTATATGGGAGTTGTAGCGAGTGTAGACGAAAGTGTGGGAGAGATTCTTGATTATCTGAAACGTACCGGACTGGATAAAAATACGATTGTAGTCTATACTACCGATCAGGGCTTCTATTTGGGAGAACATGGTTGGTTTGATAAGCGTTTCATGTACGAAGAATCTTTCGGCATGCCGATGGTTATGCGCTGGCCCGGACATATCAAGCCGGAAACTCAGGTAACAGGACTGACGCAGAACATAGACTTTGCTCCTACTTTTCTGGATATGTGTGGTATCGAAGTGCCACGGGATATGCAGGGCGTATCGTTCCGGGAGTTGGTAGAGACGGGAAAGAAACTGCGTGATTGGCGTAAATCGCTCTATTATCATTATTATGAATTTCCTGGATTTCATAGTGTCCGTGCCCATTATGGTGTAAAGATGGAACGCTACAAATTGATGCACTTTTATGTGGAAGACAAATGGGAACTGTATGATCTGAAAACTGATCCGACAGAAATGCACAATCTGTACGGAAAGCAAGGAATGGAGAAAGTAACTGCTGAACTAATGGCAGAACTTGCACGTTTACAGAAACAATATGAAGTTCCTCAGAATTTGTGCAAGTAATATAAAGAACGAAAGAATGAAACATCTGTTATTGACTATAGTCTGCCTGATTGCGTGGACTACTCTTCCGGCGCAGGATATGCGTCAGGATACATATTGTAATCCCTTGAATATAGATTATACCTATATGATTTATAATTCCGACCGGGATATTTCTTACCGTTCGGGGGCCGATCCGGCAGTAGTGGATTTTCGCGGAGAATATTATATGTTCGTAACGCGTTCGCATGGCTATTGGCGTTCCAAGGATTTATTGAACTGGGAATTTGTACGTCCCGGTAAGAATTGGTATCCTCAGGGATGCAATGCTCCGGCTGCACACAATTATAAGGACTCTGTGCTTTATGTTGCAGGCGATCCTTCAGGTTCTATGAGCATCCTTTATACCGATGATCCTGCTTCCGGTGATTGGGAAGCTACGCCTGCCATTCTGCATAATCTGCAAGATCCTGATTTGTTTATTGATGACGATGGGAAAGCTTATATGTTCTGGGGATCTTCCAATGTTTACCCTATCCGGGGTATGGAATTGGATAAAAATCACCGTTTCACAAAGAAAGGGGAGACGAAAGAACTATTCAATCTGGATATGCCTAAACATGGTTGGGAGCGTTTTGGTGAGAATCATACGGATACAGTATTGGGCGGTTACATTGAAGGCCCCTGGTTGACAAAACATAATGGTAAATACTATATGCAATATGGTGCGCCGGGTACGGAATTCAATGTTTATGCGGACGGAGTATACGTAGCAGATCATCCGATGGGACCTTATACCTACCAGAAACATAATCCGGTATCTTATAAACCGGGTGGTTATATGAATGGTGCCGGGCATGGAAGCACTGTGCTTGGTCCCGGCGGGCAGTATTGGCATTTTGCTTCGATGTCTCTTTCCATTAATGTGAACTGGGAACGTCGTCTCTGCATGTTTCCCGCCGGATTCGATAGAGATGGTATTATGTATGTGGATACCCGTTTTGGAGATTATCCCCGTTATGCTCCTGCCGTGCCGGGTAAGGCAGGGCAGTTCCGAGGGTGGATGTTGCTCTCTTACGGCAAGCCGGTTACCGCTTCTACTGTGAAAGGAGAGTTTCAACCTTCTGCATTGACTGATGAACTGACTAAGACATTCTGGTTGGCTGAGGCTAACGATGAACGCCAATGGGTAATGATCGATCTGGAAAAACCGGCTACTGTATCTGCTATTCAGATCAACTATCATGATTACCAAAGTGATATGTATGGTCGTTATGAAGGGCTTCGTCACCGCTATGTGATTGAGGGGTCACTGGATGGACAGAGTTGGGATATATTGGTTGACCGTAAAGAAAGTTATAAAGATACCCCGAATGATTATGTTGAACTCGGACAATCCCAATCTGCGCGTTATATCCGCTATAAGAACATAGATGTACCGACCCCGAACTTGGCAATTTCTGAACTTCGGGTATTCGGATTGGGTATGGGGAAAACACCGCAACAACCGAAGAAATTAGCCCTTGATCGCCGTGCGGACCGTCGTGATATTACTATCAGTTGGGAACCGGTCAAAGGTGCACAAGGATATAATGTGTTATGGGGTATTGCTCCCGATAAACTTTATAGCTCCTGGATGGTATATGGCAATAATGAATTATTTATGAAATCTCTTACTACCGATCAGGATTATTACTTCTGTGTGGAAGCATTTAATGAGAATGGCGTATCTTTACGTTCAGAAGTGAAACATGTAAAATAACAATGCTATGAAACGATTAATCAGTGCTATTTGTCTTCTTTTCTTCCTGTTACCTTTGCCTGCTCAGGAAACGTACCAGAAAGAAATCTTTATCTCTTCCCGGGGAGATACCTTGCAGTATCGCTTGCTGCAACCGGAAAATATGAAAAAGAGTGAGAAGTATCCTTTGGTGCTTTTTCTGCATGGTGCAGGGGAGCGCGGTAATGATAATGAGAGGCAATTGACCCATGGTGGACAAATGTTTTTGAATCCGGTGAACCGGGAGAAATACCCGGCATTCGTGCTTGCACCACAGTGTCCCGAAACGGGCTATTGGGCATACTCGGCACGTCCTGAATCATTTCTGCCGAATGAGATGCCGTTGAATGAACCGATAACTCCGATTTTTCAGACAGTGAAGGATTTGCTGGATACTTATCTGGCAATGCCTCAGGTTGATAAATCACGTATCTATATCGTTGGACTTTCCATGGGAGGAATGGGAACCTTTGACATGGCTGTCCGTTTCCCGGAGATATTTGCTGCTGCTGTGCCTATTTGCGGTACAGTAAATGTGGCGCGCCTGAAAGCTGCTAAGTCTGTAAAGTTTCGTATTTTCCATGGTGATGCTGACAATGTGGTTACACCTGAAGGTTCGCGTGCGGCATACAGGACTTTGAAGAAGGCAGGTGCTGATGTGGAATACATCGAGTTCCCGGGATGTAATCATGGTAGCTGGAATCCGGCTTTCAATTATCCCGACTTTATGAGTTGGCTGTTCAGTCAGAAGAAATAGTTTAAAGAAAAATGAGGTTTTGCCAGCATTTTGACACAACCTCATTTTTCTTTAAACTATTTTTCTTCATAATCCCCGTTAGCTTTAATCAGCTCAATCAGCTTTTCTACAGCTTCTTCTTCGGGAATATTCTTTTCAATGCGTTCTTTCTTCTTATACAGACTGATTTTCCCACGTCCGGCACCTACGTAGCCATAGTCAGCATCAGCCATTTCTCCGGGACCATTGACGATGCAGCCCATAATACCTATTTTCAATCCTTTCAGGTGTGAAGTAGCGGCTTTTACACGTGCTATGGTACTTTGAAGATTGAACAGGGTGCGTCCGCATCCGGGACAGGAGATATATTCCGTTTTGCTGGTGCGTATACGTCCTGCTTGCAGAATACCAAAGGCTGTGGCATCTACTACAGCATGACTGAGATCTCCCTGGTTGAACAGGAAAATACCATCGCAAAGGCCGTCGAAGATAAGTGCTCCCATGTCAGCAGCAGATTTTATCTGCAAGTCCTCCGCTTCATTTTCAGCATAGTGCTGGAAGAATACAACCGGATTTTTCAGTCCTTCCTGCATCAATTGGTGAACTAAGGCACGATGTTCTCCAAGTCGGTTAGGATGGTTACTCTGTGATATAATGACTACTTCCGGATGATGTTTCAGACAAGCAATCACTTCTTCTGTTTGTGCCATGTAAGGCATAAACATGAATTTCAAATCGGCTTGGCAATTGCCCATAAGTGGCATCTGCTGGTAATTGAAAGCCGGATAGGTTCCGGGCTCTTCTTCCCATACATCCGCATCCAGAATGTATTCCACTCCTTCTTCACGAATTTCTGGTAAGGCACGTCCGGCATAGATGTAATCCGGAATGAATTGAGGGTTCGTATCGAATTTTCCGTCCATGCGTTCGGCAATGACTACAGGCAGGTGATTCCCGCCTATGTTGCGTACGGCAGTTGTTTCACGTCGTACCGGAGAAAGATAATTGAAACCTTCTGCTTCCACTCCGGGTATGTAAGGATGATCCTGGTGCTGCATGATATAATCCACCAACTTTCGTGCTACAGGTATTTCTGCTTCCGGAGCTTCGCTCAGAGAAACACGAATGGTATCACCCAGACCGTCGGCTAGTAATGCGCCGATGCCCAGGGCAGACTTGATACGTCCGTCCTCACCATCACCGGCTTCTGTAACACCAAGATGCAATGGGAATTGCATTCCTTCCTTTTCCATTACGGCAGCCAGCAGGCGAACCGTTTTCACCATTACTACTGTATTGGAGGCTTTGATAGAGATGACAACATCTGTGAAATTTTCTTTTATACAGATGCGCAGGAATTCCATGCATGATTCCACCATACCTTCCGGTGTATCGCCGTAGCGAGACATAATGCGGTCGGACAGTGAACCATGATTTACTCCGATACGGATGGCTGTATGATTCTCCTTGCAGATATTCAGGAAAGGAACGAACCGGTCATGTATCTTCTGCAATTCTTGTGCATATTCTTCGTCTGTATATTCCAGATGCTTGAAGGTGCGTGCGGCATCTACATAGTTTCCCGGATTGATACGTACTTTCTCAACATACTGTGCTGCTACATCTGCTACCTTTGGGTTGAAGTGGATGTCGGCAACCAGTGGAACCATATATCCATCCCGGCGTAAACCGGCATTGATGTTCATCAGGTTTTCCGCTTCTTTAATGCCTTGTGCTGTCAGACGTACATATTCACCTCCGGCATTTACAATTAGTTTGGCCTGTGCTACGCTGGCTTCTGTATCCTGCGTAGCGGTGTTTGTCATACTCTGTATGCGTATAGGATTGGAGCCGCCCATAGGGGTGGCTCCAATATTTACTTCTGATGTTTCCCGACGGGAATAGTTGAATAAATCCACATTAATTAACTTTGTATTCGTACTTTACTTCTTTCAGTTCTTCGTTCGCCTTTACGATTTTCTTTTTCAGCCCTTCTTTGTAGGCTGCAAAAGTTTCAGCGAGATCGGTATCGCTCAAAGCCAGCATTTGTACAGCAAGAATGGCAGCATTCATGGCACCATTGATGGCAACTGTGGCTACAGGGATTCCGGGAGGCATCTGGATGATAGAGTACAGGGCATCTACGCCATCCAGCACAGAACCTTTAACGGGAACTCCGATAACAGGCAGTGTTGTGTTGGCAGCGATGACTCCGGGCAGAGCAGCAGCCATGCCGGCAGCTGCGATTATCACTTTAACGCCGCGTCCGCGGGCGTTCTTTGCAAAATTCTCTACTGCTTCCGGAGTGCGGTGTGCAGAAAGAGCGTTCATTTCGAACGGTACATGTAAATCATTCAGCAGTTGAGCGGCCTTTTCCATAACAGGAAGGTCGGAGGTGCTGCCCATGATGATGCTTACTAATGGAGACATAATTATTTAGTTATTAGTGTTTAGTGATTAGTGATTAGCAAGCTTCTCAATATCAATTTGCTAATCACTAATCACTAATAGTTAATCGTTAATCAACGCTTTGTAGGCAGCAGCATCCAGCAATGAATCGAAGTCTGCATCAGCATCCGGTTTCATTTTGATGAGCCAGCCTTCGCCGTACGGATCTTTGTTTACCAGTTCCGGTTGGTCGGCAAGAGCCTCGTTTTGTTCCAGGATTTCTCCGCCTACGGGCAAGAAAAGATCCGAAATGGTTTTTACTACTTCAATGGTTCCGAATACTTCGTCGGCTGCCAATGTTTCACCCTCTGCCTGGATATCTACGAATACGATATCGCCCAATTGTTCCTGAGCGTAATCGGTGATACCTACATAAGCTACATCGCCTTCAAGGCGTATCCACTCGTGTTCTTTGGTGTACTTTACATTTTCTGGGAAATTCATGATCATTATTTTTAAAGGTTAATACTTATATTAATTACAAATTACTAATTATAAATTACGATTCTTTGTTCACTCTTAATTCTTTACTTATCTTAGAATAAGAAAATGCGGAACAGGATATTACTCAGTGGATGAAGCACCAATAAGGAGCAAATCAATCCTACGGCAAAACCTACCAGTACCTCTCCCAATGTATGATGCTGTAAAATAATACGTGCTGTGCCCAAGACACCTGCAATCAGGATGAACAAACATAGCCACCATACCGGATTGTATCCGAACAGGGCACTGAAAGATACCAATCCTCCTACAATAGCCCCTACACCTGCCATATGCTCGCTTAACTTCCATTTCAGATTGACAACAATACAGATAACCATCATGATCAATGCAGCAAGAATAATACCTGTCATGTACCAGGGAATATTCAGGCGATGCATCATCACCAGACAGAATACGTATGAAGTAATAGTAAGTAGGAATGGCATAAAACGCCGTTTACGTTCTCCTAAGTCTTCGGGACTGAAACCGTTGATCTTACGGAACAGGAAGATGGTGAGCGTAGGCATAAGAATGGTGAAGCAGTACACTACTCCCAGCACAATCAGCTTATACTGTATAGGCATGATGCGCAGATATGAGAAAAGGAACAGAATCAGAAACGCCAGGAACGGGATAGAAAACGGCGTGAATATAGCCGATATCACCCGGGCTGTCCGGATTAAGCTCCTGTCTGCCACAATATGTTGTTCTTCAACCATTTTAATTTATAATTTTACAATTGGATTCATTAATCATTTACCACCTTATCATTTTATAATTACTTTCTCAGCCTTGCCACCGGTATGTTCAACTGTTGCCTGTACTTGGCTACCGTGCGGCGTGCTATCGGATATCCTTTTTCTTTCAGTATATCCGTCAGTTCATCATCCGTATAAGGTTTCTTTTTATCTTCATTGTCAATGCATTCCTTCAATATCTTACGAATCTCGCGTACAGACATTTCTTCACCGTCCTCGGTGACATATCCGTCATTGAAGAAAAATTTCAGTGAATAGATGCCGTAGTTGGTTTGCACATATTTGCTGTTGCTGACGCGGGAAATGGTTGAAATGTCCAGTCCGGTACGTTCGGCAACATCTTTCAATATCATAGGACGCAGCAATGATTCGTCTCCTTCGAGGAAGAACGGACGTTGCAGGTCGATAATGGCTTGCATAGTAGTCATTAATGTATTCTGACGTTGCTTCACGGCATCGATAAAGCCTTGTGCTGCATCCATTTTCTGCTTCAGGAACATCATGGCTTCTTTCGACTCTTTCGACTGGTTAGCCCTGTTTTTGGTATGTTCTTCCACCATCTCGGTGAAGTCGCGGCTCATACGCAGTTCCGGAACGTTCCGGTTGTTCAGAGCCAGATTGATGGTACCGTCGTCGTATGTATCTACAATGAAGTCGGGGATGATCTGTTGCATGTTCCGGCCGATGGCTTCACCCAGGGAGGCACCCGGACGCGGATTGAGTTTGCAGATCTCTTTGATAGCCTGTTCAAAAGCGTCTTCTTCCAGTCCGAGCTTCTGCTGTATCTTGTCCCAATGCTTACGGGTGAATTCTTCGTAACATTCGGAGATGATCGCTTCTTCTATATAAAGTAGAGGGTTCGGGGTGAAGTGCTGTTGTTCTATCTTGCGATGAATCTGAATGAGCAGGCATTCTTGCAGGTTGCGTGCGCCAAGTCCGGCGGGGTCAAAGTCCTGGATAATCTTCAGTGCTTCTTCCAATTCCTCCTGGGTGCATTCGATGCCGACGTAGATGGCAAGTTCATCACAGATGCTATCCAGAGACTTACGTAGCAGGCCGTCGTCATCCAATGATCCGATCAGATATTCCGCCAGTTCACGCTGATGCTCGGTCAGGTCACGTTCGCTTAGTTGCTCCTTCAGAGTTTCGTAAAAAGAAGTAGCATCGGAGAAAGGTATTTCTTCAGCCTGTTCACCTTTGCTACGGTTGTTTTCCTGCAATTTGTAGTCGGGGATATCGTCTTCGCTCAGATAGTCGCTTAATGAATCATATTCATTGGCTCCGTTGTCTTCTGCGGAACCTCCCGTATCGGAATTTTCAGAAAAGTCGTCACTTGCCGTATCTTCCTTTCCTTCTTCCAGAGCCGGATTTTCCAGAAGTTCCGCATGTATACGGTCTTCCAGTTCTACAGCGGGCAATTCCAGTAGCTTCACTACCAGAATCTGCTGGGGCGACAGTGTCTGTACCTGTTGCTGCGCTTGAGTTTGTACTTGTCTGGAACCTTGTGCCATACTTATTCTTTTCTTTTACTCGCCACAAAGATAATGCAAACCGAGACAGAATAAAATGAACGAGTTCATTTTTTATGCCGAGGCGCAGCTTATCTTCGCACTTTTTGCAAAAATAGTGAATAGTTCGGGAACGCGAAATGTTCTCGGTATAAGTTTTTCATGCAAGCATGAAAGTTTGGCGCCTAATTTACATTATCTTCGTTAAAAGCGAAGATAAGCTGCACATCAGCATTAAAAAATAAGCAAGCTTATTTTGTGCTGCTTTTGGTTTGCATTATCTTTGTGCGTATCAACTTAAAAAATTGCAACGTTATGTTTGATAAAGAAACTTATGTGCAGCGCAGAGCCCTGCTGAAAAAAAATGTTGGCTCCGGAGTGTTACTATTCTTGGGAAATGACGAACAAGGACTGAATTATGAAGATAATGCTTTCCGTTATCGTCAGGATTCTACCTTTCTCTACTATTTCGGCTTGTCGTTTGCCGGACTTTCCGCTATCATTGACATCGATGAGAACAAAGAAATCATTTTCGGGGACGAACTGACTATCGACCATATTGTGTGGATGGGCACACAGCCAACTCTGAAAGAGAAGAGCGAACGGGTAGGTATTCGGGAGACACTTCCTTCTGCCGGAATTATCAGCTATCTGCACAAAGCCGTACAAAAGGGGCAGACGGTACATTATCTTCCGCCTTACCGTCCCGAACATAAGTTGAAACTCATGGATTGGCTGGGTGTTCCGCCTGCACGCCAGGAAGGTTCCGTACCGTTTATCCGTGCGGTGGTGGCACAGCGTAATTATAAATCTGCTGAAGAGATTGCAGAAATAGAAAAAGCATGTGATGTGACTGCCGACATGCATATCAAGGCGATGGAAGTGATTCGGCCGGGTATGTACGAATATGAAGTTGTGGCAGAGATGAACCGTGTAGCCGAAATGAATAATTGCGAACTTTCTTTCCCTACGATTGCCACAATCAACGGACAGACTTTGCATAATCATTATCATGGTAATAAAATTAAATCGGGTGACTTGTTCCTGATCGACGCCGGTGCGGAACTTCCGTCGGGTTATTGCGGTGACATGTCGTCTACTGTACCTGCCGATAAAACGTTTACTTCAAAACAACGTGCCGTTTACGAAATTCAGAATGCTATGCATCTGGAATCTGTAAAGGCTCTCCGTCCGGGTATTCCTTATATGGAAGTGTACGACTTATCTGCCCGCGTAATGGTAGAAGGTTTGAAAGGACTGGGCCTGATGAAAGGAAATGCAGATGATGCAGTGCGCGAAGGTGCTCATGCATTGTTCTATCCTCACGGTCTGGGACACATGATGGGACTGGACGTGCATGATATGGAAAACTTGGGAGAAGTGTGGGTAGGGTATGACGGTCAACCCAAGAGCACACAGTTCGGACGTAAGTCTCAACGCCTTGCTATTCCTTTGGAACCGGGCTTTGTACATACTGTTGAGCCGGGTATCTACTTTATTCCTGAATTGATTGACATGTGGAAAGAAGGAAAGAAATTCACAGACTTTATCAATTATGACAAAGTGGAAGAATATCGTGACTTCGGCGGTATCCGCAATGAAGAAGATTATCTTATTACAGAAACCGGTGCCCGCCGCTTAGGCAAGAAGATACCGTTGACTCCGGAAGAGGTGGAAGCGTTGCGATAGTATCAATTTAAGAATGAGTCTAATGAAAAAACTACTATTCTTATTTTGTCTTTTGTCCTGGAGTGTATTGCATGCACAAAAGACGATTAATCGGCCTCCGTTTATAGCAAAGGCAACGGAAACCATTGAGATAGCTGCTATTCATTTGTCGGATACAGCTACCGTGGTTGATGTGGATGCAAAATTTATTCCAAAGAACTGGATACGTATTGCTCCTGCTACTTGTCTGGTTGCAGATAATGGTGAACGTTACCAGGTGCGGCAGGGAGTAGGCATAGAGTTGGGCCAGGAATTTTGGATGCCTGAGTCGGGTGAGGCTACTTTTTCTTTGATATTTCCACCTCTGCCGGCATCTGTAAAGTCGTTTGATTTTGTGGAAGGTGAAGGTGAAAGAGACTTTAATCTTTTTGGTATCAGCCTGATCGGGAAGTTGCCCAAACTCCAATTGCCTAAAGACTTAGGGAAAGCCGGCAAAGCGACTGCTGTTGCTTTGCCGACGCCTGAAATCAAAGAGGGAACCGCTATCATCAGTGGGCGTATTCTGGATTATAAGCCTTCATTTCGCATGAAAGTCGAACTACATTCAGCTGATTTTTTATCTGCTTATGGACAAAAGAATACAGAGTTAAAGTTGGATGAAGCAGGAAATTTTCATACGGAAATGCCTGTTTCACATCCTTCTGTGGCCTATTTAAGTGTGGGTGGCTCTGTTATTTCTTTTTTATTGTCTCCAGGTGGCGAAACCAAGATTACTGTAAATCTTCGTGAGATGACGCGTGCTTCCAGTCGTTTGCGGAAAGATGCGAAACCTGAAGGGAAGAAGGTTTATTTTGAAGGACTGAATGCCGGATTGAATACGGAGATGAATTCCGGATTAGAGATTCCTCTTTGTTCTGTTGAGCTGAAAGACTTGTATGACATGAATCCGGACCAGTACAAGGCATATTGTATGCAGAAGTATGAGGAAGCAGACAAGGCGATCCACGCTAATAAGAAGATAAGTAAGGCTTATGCGGAACTGTTGACGGTGCTGAATAAAGATGCATTGTATGGGTTGTTATGTGGATATGATTATCAGCTATTGCAGGCTTATGCTCAGCAAAAGGGGCTGTCTGTGCGTGATGCAAGTAAAGAGTATCGTTCTCCTGAACCATCAAATGACTATTTCGATTTTCTAAGTGAATTTGGTTATATCAATTCACCCAAGTCTGTGTATTGTTTTAATTATCCTTCCAGGGTAGTTAATACCGGGTATATAAGCTTGCCGTCTGTAAAGCGAGGTGACATCTTTGATTATTTACTCAATTCCCCTAAAGTGGCCCCTAAAGATAAGGAGACGATGAAGAAATATCGCGATAATCCGTCATCGTATGATTCTTCGGTAATGAAAGAACTGAGGAATAGATATGATGCTCTTTTTCAGGAATTTGGTAGACAAGGAATGGAAGCTAACCGAAAAGCGGTTGAAGAACTGATTGGTAGCCAAGGTATCTATTATGATGTACAGAAAGCCATGCAATGTGTTTCGAAACTGGAAGATTTTACACCTTTATCTGAAGATGATTTTGCTGCGTTGCATGCAATTGAAAATTCCTATTTTCTGAACCGGTTGACCGCAATGAATACGGAACTGCTTCGGAGGATAGAAGAGAATAAGAGTAAACGTGGTTTCACGGTTCGTACTTTGGCTGCAGACGTTAAAGATGATGAACTGTTTGAAGCTATGGTCGCTCCGTTCAAAGGTAAAGTGGTGCTTGTTGATTTCTGGGCTACCTGGTGTGGTCCTTGTAAGATGGCAATGAAGATGATGAAGCCCATGAAGGAAGAACTGATAGATAAGGATATCGTGTATGTCTTTATTGCCGGTGAAAATTCTCCGGAGACAACATGGAATAATATGATACCCGATATTCATGGTGAACATTATCGACTTACCAATGCACAATGGGCGGCTATCTGCAATAAATTTGAGGTTCGTGGTGTACCTACCTATCTGGTACTCGACCGTGAAGGAAAACAAACTTATCGGTCGGTCGGTTTTCCGGGAACGGATGCGGTGAAGGGTGAATTACTGAAAGCATTAAATTCTTCCACTGACTGATCATATACTCTAATAAACGAAAAGGGGTAGCTATGGCTGCCCCTTTTCGTTTATTATCTAATCGGTGTTATCAGATAAACTGTCCGTCTTCGTTGATCTTAACTTTCACTTCCTTTTCGCCTTGCTCCAGCTCTATCCAGTAGTAGTTCCCGGCAGGAGTTTCAAAATATTCGGCATCATCTACTACATAGCCGCTATATTGTGACGCTTTAATGGCATCTGTTACTTTTACTGGAAGTACATATACATCCCATGAGGTGGAAATCCATTCATAGTTTGTACTAAGCAATACTTCTTTACTTTGATTTTCGTGTATGATGTCCACTTCAATCATTCCTTTCTCCTGCTCAATCTCAATAATACGGGCGTTAGGATAATTCTTCTGTATAAGTTCTGTTACGGCAGTAACCATATTGGATGGAGCATCCGGCAGCAATGATTCATTATTGCCGTTACCGTCATCATTTACGGCTTTAATAAGAATTCCGTCTGCTGAATAATGTAAGTCCATATCTATATCCTGTGCAGATTCCACTTCTATGATGTAGATAACCTCTTTTTCGGTTCCTGCACGTTCAATGCGTTCCACTTCATTATCTTTTTGCCAAGTGGCGTATTCACTGCTCTCAAAGGAGGTCCTTACTGCTTGTGGAATGGCACTATATGGCATTTCTGTCTCCGTCATATGCCACGAACCATCTGCCTTGTACCAAGCTTCTGTTTTATATCCGTTGTCACTCTTGTTATTGAATTCAGCTTTGTAATATTGCTCTTGCGAGACAGTTTTTGTTTTCCAACTCAGGTTAGCGGTGTTAGAAAAACTACTATCGAATGCCGTGCGTACAGCTTCGGGAACTTTAGAACTTGGGAGATCGTCATCGTCATCACTGCAGCTTTGTAGGCTTAACATCCCCATAACTAATAGGGCTAAATACATTTTCAATTTCATAGTTACTTATTTTTTAGAGTTTCTGATTATTGTTGATTTTATTGCAAAGATGACGGGCAATTCTGGAAGAAATTGGGAATTTGCCTCCAAAAGTGGATAATAAATTCTATATTTGCGATTTTAACATTAAAAAGAGCAGATTGCTAATGAATTTATACTGATTATGGTACAGAAATTGGAAACACACACCCGTATTGACGTAGCTGACGTGCTGCGTGGACTCGCCGTTATGGGCATCATTGTATTACACTCCATCGAACACTTTAATTTCTATTCATTTCCTGATACAAGTACTCAAAGTGCATGGCTTAACTTTTCTGATAAAGCCATTTGGGACGGACTCTTTTTCATGTTCGGAGGAAAGGCTTACGCTGTGTTTGCTTTACTTTTTGGTTTTAGTTTCTTCATCCAGGATAATAACCAGCGTATGCGTGGCAATGACTTTCGTTTGCGTTTTTGCTGGCGATTGATCTTATTGTTCATTCTTGGTAATATAAATGCAGCTTTTTTCACGGCCGAAGTATTGGTGCTCTATTCGTTAGTCGGATTCATCTTACCACTTACCTGCAGGCTGAAAGATAAATGGTTGTTTATTCTGGCATGTGTACTTTTGATACAACCATTACCACTTTATTATGTGATATGTGCCTGCATAGATCCTTCTTTTGTGACTCCCTCTATTCCGACAGGTAGTTACTGGGGAGCTGCTTTTCAAGTGCAGAGTCACGGCACTTTCCTTGAAACTCTGCGTGTGAATTTATGGGAAGGGCAGATTGCCAGTCTTGCATGGGCTTGGGATCACGGACGTGTATTCCAGACTGCCGCTCTTTTCCTGTTCGGCTTGCTGATAGGACGTCGGGGACTTTTCCTGAAGGAAAATCTGAAATTCTGGAATAAGGTACTTTGTGGCGCTCTTATCGCTTTCTTCCCCCTATATGGATTGGGTAATATGTTGCCGGGTTTCATCGTTAGTAAGTCTATTCTTACTCCTTTGTTACTAATCATAACTTCCTTGTCCAAATTTGCATTTATGCTGATATTGGTGTCGGGTGTTATCTTTGCTTTCTATCGGACAAACCTGCATGACTGGTTGATGAAGATTACTCCTTACGGTAAGATGAGTCTTACAAATTATATTACTCAGAGTATTATCGGTTCGTTGTTGTTCTATAATTGGGGTCTTGCACTTCACTCTCAGTTGGGTATAACAGCCAGCTTCCTGGTAGGAGTAGTGCTCTTCATCGTGCAGCTTGCTTTCTGCCGTTGGTGGATGAGCCGTCATGCACACGGTCCGCTGGAATACTTGTGGAAACGAGCGACTTGGTTGAAATAAAAGATTTTTTATAGATATTTTTCCCACAGATAGCGGAGCGGACTGAGTAGACGTGCAGTTACGCTCCATTCGTCTGTCATGACCTCTGCTGTGCCGGAAAGTTCTCCTTTAAAGTCCAACTGCTTGCCATATGAGGTGCATAAATTTTGTGGCAGACTTACCGTGACAGTGTACATATTGTCCTCGCTTGCTAATAGTGAAACAGACAGCACTTCTCCGGTGAGGAAGCCGAATTCCATGTATGGATACCCTGTCACACTGATATTCACTCTTTGTCCGGGGCATACTTTGCCTGATCCGCTGACGGGTAATTTTATTTTTCCTATAATGTCACCGGGAGTAGAGGCTACAATAGAGAACACTTTATCTCCCGCATTGACATTCTGGTTCTTCTGCCAGATATTATTGTAAGATAATATACCACCGGCAGGGCTGGTAAAGAGATATCCCAACTCCCAATCGCTGATGCTTACCTGTAAATCATTGAGGGCTGATTTTAACGAAGTGCTTATTGTATTGGCTTCCCGATTACGTTCCATACGGATTTCTACAATATTCTGTTGTAATTGCGCCTCTTGTATTCTGGCAGATGAAAGTGAAGTCATTAGTTGCTCTCTCCCTTGCCTGCGATTCAGATAGGTTTGTTGTGCTTCTTCATAATCAGCTTTCGATATTAATCCTTTGTCGAAGAGTTTCTTTTCCCGGCTATGGGTAGCGGAAGCTATCTGTACCTGTTCTTCATCAAGTTCTGCTTGTTTATTCAGATGCCGGATGTACTTCTGATACTCTTGCAGTTCTTTGCAGGCGGCCTGCTCTTTCTGGGCGTAGAGGTCTATCGACAGAAAATTACGATAATCTGTCAAGCATTTGATGAAAGAGGCATAAGCATTCTGAATGTTTCCGAGTTCCGGTTTCTCTGGAAACACGGTTTGGCAGATACAACTATCCGTCAGAATGAAAGAAGTAATCCTTTCTTTCAGTTCCAATACATGGGCAGTGATGGCAGGATTCTCCAGTACAGCTATGATATCTCCTGCTTTTATGGTTTCACGGTCTTTTCGATATACCTCCTGAATTTTTCCACTTCCTCTTGCCACGATCCATACGGGTGGATGCTCTGTGGTAATGGTGATTTCTGCACTTACGATATCCGGATATTTGAAGAAGCAGCCCCCGATGAAGAGCAATGCCAGCACTCCGAAGAATGCTGTTATTCCCCATCTGATTAATGCGTGTGGCGGGCGTGTCAATATCTCCTGCACCTCCTCACACCTTAATTCTATGTCTTTTTCTTCTTTCTTCTTCATAACTCTTAACTCTCCATTCTCAACTCTCCACTTATTAAAGTTCCAATTGGTTCTTCACCAGCTTGTAATATCTTCCTTCCAGAGCAATCAGCGCTTCATGCGTTCCGGTCTCTGCTATCCTGCCCTGTTCTATGACGATGATTTGTTCCGCATTCCTTACGGTGCTCAACCGGTGGGCTACCACTACGGATGTCCTGCCTTTGAAGAAGGTTTGCAGGTTGTTCATGATAGTGCGTTCGTTGTTGGCATCCAGTGCATTGGTTGCTTCGTCGAAGAAGATGAATTCCGGGTCTTTGTACACGGCGCGGGCTATGAGTATGCGTTGTTTCTGTCCCTGACTTAATCCGTGCCCTTCCTGTCCTATCTTAGTATTGTATGCTAAAGGCAATTCTTCTATGAAATCGTGTATATTTGCCACTTCAGCAGCATGGCGCAGACGTTTCTTGTCGATATGCTCTACTCCGGGTGCAATGTTACCGGCAATACTGTCGGAGAAGATGAAACCATCCTGCATTACTACGCCGCACCGCTTGCGCCACTCGCGAATACTGTAACTTCCCAGTGGAGTATCCCCGATGAAGATATCGCCGCTTGCGGGCGGGTAGAATCCTAACAGTAGTTTAACGAGTGTTGTCTTTCCGCTTCCGCTCATACCCACGATGGCCGTTTGCTTGCCCGGCGGAATCACTAGGTTGATGTCGTCCAGCGTCGGGTATTCGCTTAGCGGATCATATTTGAAGTTAAGGTTTTGGAGTCTTATTTCTTTCCCTTCCGGTATTTCCCGCAGCAATTCACGGGTGGGGTCTTCCTCATCCGGTTTGTCGCGCACTTCGCTGAGGCGGTCCATGCTGAGCCGTGCGTCCTGCATATCGCGGGCAAAAGCGATGAGCTCATTTACCGGACTGTTCAACTGTCCGATGATGTATTGCACGGACAGCATCATACCCAGTGTCATTTCCCCTTTCACTACCAAGCTCGCTACGAGTGCGGTAATCAGCAAGTTCTTGCTTTGATTAATCAGCACCGCTCCCGAATCCTGATACTGTCGCAGGGCAAGGCTTTTGATGTTTACTTTGAATAGCTTCGCTTGTATTCGCTCCCATTCCCAGCGCTTCTGTTGTTCGCAGGCACTGAGTTTAATCTCCTGCATGCCGTTCACTAATTGCACTACCGTACTTTGATTGGCACTCTGCTGGGCAAAACGCTTGTGATCCAGTTCGGCGCGCTTCTTCATGAATAGCCAGACGTATGCCACGTATAGGGCACTTCCGCCCATGAAGATAAGGAATATCATGCCACTGTACACCAGCAGTACAATGCCGAAGATGATAATATTGAATACGGAAAAGATAACGCTAAGGCTACTTCCCGTCAGGAAATCCTGTATGCGCTTGTGGTCGTTGATGCGTTGCAGGATGTCTCCTGTCATTTTGCTGTCGAAGTAGCTGATAGGCATCTTCATTAGCTTGATAAGGAAGTCTGATATGAGGGCGATGTTGATGCGTGTGCCCAGATGTAGCAATATCCAGCCCCGTATGAAATCTACGGCACTGCTGCTGAAAGACAGCATCAACTGGGCAATCAGCACCAGATAGATAAAACCGAGATTCTGGTTGTTGATGCCGAAGTCTACTACCGATTGTGTGAGGAAGGGTAACATGAGCTGTATCATACTGCCCAGTAGCAGACCTAAAAGCAGTTGCCCCACCAACCCCCGGTACGGGCGGAGATAGGAGTAGAGGAAGCTAAAGCCTTTGCGATTCACTTCGTCTCCCTCGTCCTCTATTGTATAAAATTCGGGTGTGGGCTCCAGCAACAACGCCACACCTGTGTCTTCTTCGTTCTTTCGGGAACTCAGCCAGCAATTACAAAATTCTTCTTTGGTGTATTTTAGCTTTCCTGCACCGGGGTCGGCCACCCAAACATGCTTGTCGTTGAGCTTATATACTACGACAAAGTGCTGCTGGTTCCAATGTATGATGCAGGGTAAAGGAGCTTCCTGTAGCTTTTCATAACCCACTTGTACGCAAATGCTGCGAAAACCAATCTTTTCTGCCGCTTCGCTGATACCAAGCATGGATACCCCTTCACGGGTGATGAATGACTTTTCCCTTAACCCTTCCAACGAATAACGTTTGCCATAGAAGGCGGCTACCATGCGGAGGCAGGTGGGGCCGCAGTCCATGGCGTCATGCTGAGGATAGTAAGGAACAAATGTCATTGCATTATCTTATCTAATACTTCTTTTAAATCTGAAATATGGCTGGGACGTGGTAAATTCTTATGCAGAATTTTACCATCTGAGTTAAGCAATATGTATCGGGGTATTGTGAATTCATCACTTCCATATATTTGTTTCTGAATACTCTTTTGTAATTCGGAGGCTGCCAGTAAGTGAAAGCCGCTTAATTTGTAATTATTGATGCATTGTTGCCAACTGTCTTTTTGTGTGGAACTATCGATAGATATATATACTACAGATATGTCTTTATAAGTACTTAGTAGTTCATTCAACTCTTTTTTATACTTGAATTCATGTCTACATGGCATACACCAACTTGCCCATAAATCAATGAATATATATTTGTTTTTAAGCTCCGATATAGTTCTGAGTTGTGATAAGGAATCTATGTTCTGTTTGATGTACGAGCAAAAGAAGTCTTTTGAATCTTCTTCATTTCGGCTTTTATCATTAATAATAGCGGTATATTGACTATCAGGGAATTTCTCATTGAAATATTTTCGGACTTTAGGAAGGTTCATTACTGGCGTGTTGCGTTCCAATTGGCGGAGATATGCTTTCCCCAATAAAACAGGATGCATATCTATAGGTGCATATAAAATATTTCTATAAGGTCCGAATATGTTTTCCTCACATTCTTCTGGTGCTTCTTCCCCGTAGTAGAACACCAGATATTGGGAGACGAATAAATCATAATCATATTTTAATGTTTCCCGGCTAAGTAGTGCAGTGGTTTTAAATAGATTATCTATTTGATTGACTATTTCTGTACTATCTTTAATAGCAGTGACTTTATAATCTTCTATCTCTAATATACTTCTTAGGAGCAAAATTAGATAGCTGTTGTATTGTAGTAGAATTTCTTTTCCTAATTTATCGATAAAGTCCTGAGACGTGGTTGTGCTTAGTGGTATTTCGTTTATGGTTTTCATTGTCGGAAGAATGATATTCTTCTGTATTTCCGGTATAATCGTGTTGAATTCTCTTTTTTGCCCAACATATTCGTTTATTAGTTCTTCCATTGGTCCCATATAGAGGTCATAATGGGAGGCGTTGGTGAATTTGTCCTGTAAGTATTCTAATCCATCTTGATTGCTTCCTTCAAATGTTATTTGTTTATTATTGATGTGTATCTTTAAAGAGTCATTTGGAAAAAGAATAACCTCACATTTCGTTCCTTGTGAGAATTGGCAATATATAAAATTAAATGAGACGATGTCTGTACTATAAATACATGGTTTATTTGTTGTAACTTTAAGTATTGTTGTTGGTAGTTGATTATTGTATCCTCCATCTATAGGCTCATAGATAGAAATTTCGCAATCTTGTTCTGTCGAAAATAGAATAGTTGCGTTTTGCGCATGACCACTTATTGGTAATAAGAGCATGAAAAAAAGAGAGAAGAGTTTGTATTTCATAATTATCTGTTTAAAAAGGGGGATGTGCCAGAAGTTATTTAGTATATCACAAACAAATAATTGTTTATCTACATACTGTGTAACTTTTGGCACACTCTCTTTAAGAGTTTTTACTTAGGATCGTCTACTGCTTGCTACAAGCCCAGTCGCCGCCATTACATCTTTTGGCCATTACATTTGCAACATTTACTGTCTCATTTACTATTATGGTAAATGTTGAACCACCTGCGCAATGACAGTTTTCTACATGTCCGGCTCCTCCTCCTCGGAGTCCATTCATAGCCACTTTGCGTAATTGAAATTTTAGAAATTCTTCTTTCATATCATTTAGCATTTTAAGTGAAATAACTTGAGTGATATTTTGCAACCGTCACTCTTATCGGCTATTGTGTCTCGAGAACAATATCTTTATGTTAATACATACTTTAGATTTTCTATCTGATATATGTATGGTAAGTAATGTTTATTTGCAATTATAGTGGGCGTTTCATTTATTTGTTGTTGTAAGCAATATAACTGTTGTTGTTTCCATATTTCCTTCGATTTATTCGTTATACGATTAGGGTTTTCTATGTGGTGGTTTTTGTGCCATTTTAATAATGAATCCATGGCCTTTTTCCAACCTTCTGTAAGATAGATTGAGATTATTATTAGTGCAACTTGTTTCCCCGTGTCATCTCCCGGGAAAGTCAATAGCACTAAAGATATAGGCTGTTCATCAGCAATTTTTTGAACTTGTAAAAGTGTCTTTGCGCAGTTCTTGCAATTAGGGTTAGTGACAAATAGTAATTGATTCTCACCTGTTACATCATTGTGTAAAGTAATGTCATGTTTCGGCATTTCTCTAATTTGGGGCTCTTGGGCTAAAATGGCTTGAAATATTTGAGGGCTTAGTAAGCCTGAGAAATGAGTCTTGAGCTGCTTTCTTTCTTCATTATAGCTCAGCAATTTCTTTAGTTGTATCCAAATTATTAAATAAATGCAGCTTATAGTAATAATGAGAAATACTGTTTGTATAGAAAGTACCTGATTATATTGATCTTTTATTAAATATAAAATAAGGCAGTTACTCCATACTATCAAGTTTATAACCATACAGAGCATGCATCCTTTACGGATTATAAAGATCTGATAGATTACGGAGAAGATAGTAAATCCTATTGCGGTAATATTACATATTAAACTGATGTAGTAAAAGTCGTATGGGCGGATAAGGGTAAATAGCAATAAAGTGCTGAAGTAGAATAATGATAATTCTCCTAATCCTATCCCTATAATATGTGAACCTTTAGAATGTAATACTTCATTGCAATCAATAACTTTGCCTATGTGGCAGAAGTGGTGCAAGAACTTACTATTGACAGTTTCTTTATAGAGAATCGCGGAAGATACGAGAATTCCTATACATAACGTAAATAAGTAGACTACCATTCCCGTTGAGTAGCTACTACTTGCACTACACAATATAAGCAGGATAGTAGCGGTGGCAGCTAATAGTAGTTGATATCGCTGAATCCAGTCGACTGCATTTTTCAGCCAACAGTTCTTTTCCTGACTGGTTCTCTCTGTTACTTCGCTGACTAATACACCACCTGTCCACTTTTGTAAGAATTGTTGTTTGCTTACTCTCATGTGTTGGTAATGAGGTATAGTAATAGTGATATATGCTTCTTCGATCTCCTCAACCAAGCAAAAAGGAGAATCATTATCACTGGTTACAGCGATAAATGGACTTTCTAACTTATCGAAATACTCTGTTGGAAGTTGATATACCGCATTGTTGATGTGGAGTGAGTCCAGCGCGTCACTGATGCCTCGCATACTGTTGCCCAACGGATTGTCGAGCAAACGGTGTACGGTCATCTTACTCACTTTTACATGTAATGCGCGTAAATAGTGATAGAACACTTCACTAGTGTTATCAACTCCTGACATGATATCCCTTTCTTAAATTTTAAAGCATAAATTCGCCTTCTAAAGAAATAGTATCTGAAACAACTTCTATAGAGTATGTTTCTGAATCCTGCCCTGTTAGATCGACAGAGATTACCGTTGGATTCATGTACTCTTGCGAATAAACAATTTCACCAGTAGCTTCTTTAATAATCTTGATAGTGACGGTTAGCATCGCTTCTTCAAAAGATACGGTTACTACCTTATTGTATAGGTAAGCATACGCAATTTGTGGAATAAGACTTCTACTTATAGGCTTGTTTGGTTGTAGATTCTTTAGTGGAATTTCTCTTTCTGTATTGTTATATTCCACCATACTTCCTTTTTCCTGTGCTTGAATGGAGCAAACACTAATAAATGCAGTGATTAATATGATCAAAAGTGTTTTCATAAAATTATTTTTTTGATTATGTTATGTGTGCAAATTAAGAGATTGTTATTCATAAAAACAACTCTAAAGGTGTGTAGTTTTTGTGTAGTTTTGCTTTCTCAGATGTAGTTTCTGTGTAATGTGAGGTCTCTTTTCAGATAGAAGTGATAGCTTTGATGAAATTATCATTTTTGTCAAGTTGCATTTTCTTTTCAAGAATGCTACTCCGTCTTTTATATATGCTATTAGGGGTTCTGCTCAAAATGACTCCAAGTTCCTGTATGGAAAAGCCTGACAAGTGAATGCAACAAAAGAAAATGTCTTTATCGGTCAGTAATGGAAAGTTCTTTTTCAGGTGTGAAGTATATTCGGGAATCAAACAATTAATCTCCTTTATTAATGACTTTTGGTCATCGTTTGTTAATTCCGGTTTTTCTGTTGCCTTTGCATTAATATCATTTTGATGATTCAATATGCTTTGTGCTTTCTTATAAAAAGCAGTTTCCTGTAATTGACCTTTTACTTTTTCTATATCTATTTCCATTGTTCTTATACTATCTTTTTCTGATGATACTTTCTTGCATTTATATTGTCTTATAAATAGGTAGCTCCCTACTATAAGTATGCCTATACTGATATATAATATCCATCTTTTTACGGGAAAATCAGATTTATATTGGGGTGGAGTAGGAGGATAAAACGCATTTGTCGACAATATATAGAGATTCTGATTGTGTGCACTATCTTGATAGGAGGAGTAAAGCCTTTCCAATTCCAGTGATTCTTCTAATTTATTTGACTTTTTTGCAATATCAGCAAGGCGCATATAAGCACTGGCTTTGGTGGTGTATTCTTGGGTATGCAAGGCTTTATTGAAATAGAACCGGGCAGAATCATATAGTTGGGCTTTATAGTAGGCGTCTCCTAATAGAAGATATCCTTTGGCATATAATGTAGTGTCAGTTAAGTGGGTGAAATTTTCTTTGGCGTATTTTATAGCCTCTTTACCTTTCTGCATTCTACTATACAAAGCACTTAAGGAAGATGCAATATTGGCTTTCAGCATATTGTTGGGAAAGTATTTTGTAAGTTCTGAGGCTTGTAATAGTAATGATTCAGCTTGCTGGTAATGTGCTTTTCCTTTTTCTATATTTATACTTCCGCGTTTGGATAAGGCTTCAACCAAGTTGATTGTGTCTTTCTGCAAGGTCGCTTGCTGCTGCATCAACTGATATATGGAATCCGCATTGTTATAATGGTTTTCTTGATAGTAAATGTTGCCAATATTATTATATATCAATGATAATAGTTTTGACCTTTCACTGTTCTTAGCATAATAGCTTGCATTTACATATAGGTTTAGTGCATGAGAATAGTTCCTTTGATCCCTTAAAACTCCTCCCCAATGGTAATACGCTTTCGCCTGCATCTGTACATCTCCAATAGAATCATAATACTGCACAGCCGTCCGTATCAGTGAATCATCCGTTTGTACAATGTAGTTTTTGTCTCTGGCTTGTGTCAGTAGCAGAGTATAGTAAGCGCGATCCGCGTGTACTGTCAGTTGTTGAGATTCTATGCTTTCCAGAATATGCAATGCACTGTCTGGATATTCTTCCATTAACGAATCTGCTTGTACTAACAGTATATTGTGATTGTGCTGTCGTGTACATGAGTTTAGTAAAAGAAAACTTATTAGCCATATTGTAACATAAATGCCCTGCTTCATTTTGATGAGTATTTGGTTAGTAGTATACAAAGGTATCTCTTTTGAGAAATATTACCAAGGCAACTGTATGTTTTTTGAGTTCTCTTTCTTCTTATCTTTCTCAACACGTTGAGAATCTTTTCTCACATAATTAAGAGTTTATTCTCATCGTATTGAGAAGAAACTCTCACCGTATTGAGAAAAGATTCTCTATAAAGGGAGAATACTTTCTTTATAAAGCTTCTATTTGCTTCTTATCTGTTATCCGAGGATATTAATAAATACTTCAATTCGGCCAATTGATAAACGCTTGGCATATAGTGTCCGTTGACAATAACCGCTGGTGTATGACTGATATTATTTCGCTCACAATATTCTTGTTGCTGTCTCCAAAGTAGCTGTGCAACGTCATTGATGTAGTATTTCTCTACACCCGGTATTTCCTGAATCTCGAACCATTCCTCCAGTAAATAAGTAGCCTTTTCCCAACCTTCGGAGAGATAGGCGGAGAGAATTGTCTGTGCAATATGTGCTCCCAGACGATCATTGGTGTATATGACTAATGAGATGGATATATCCGCTGAGATCTCCCGAATGTGGTGGTGAACTTTGGCGCATGCCTTGCAGTTGGGATTCACAACTACCATCAGTCTGTCTTTTGTATGATCGGCAGAATTGTGTAAAGCTATATCAGGATGGATCATCGTTCTGACTTTAGGCTTTAACGCCAGTAGCTTCTGGAAAGTGATTGGATTGAGTAGACCGGATAATTTGACCTTCATGAAACGCTTCTCCTTGTCTGAAGAAACAAGTGCTTTTGCCTGTATCCAGAATATCAGGCAGATAACGCTGACTGCAATCATAGAAAAGAGAATCCGGATGGAAAATCTCCATTCAAAGTTATTCCGTATGATATAAAGCGATGCTGCTGTCAGCCAGACCGAGAAGGTGGTGAGCATACAAAACAGACAGGCTTTATGAATAAAGAATATCTGATATATAATAGAGTATAGCGTAAATGCAATTGCTATGAAAACAGACAGGGCAGCCAAAAAATGAAACTCTTCGGGACAGACGGCTGTGAAGAAGAACATAGTGGTGAAATACATCCACGATAGCTCTCCAATTCCTATTCCTGCAATACTTGCACCCTTGGATTTGAGTACTTCATTGCAATCTATAACTTTACCTATATGGCAGAAACGGTGTAGAAAATGATGGTCTACCATTTCTTTGTATAGGATTATAGTAGAAATGAGAATACCGCAAGTTAATGCAGAGAGATAGAGTGGTAATCCGGGGGGATAATTTCTGCTCCAGATTGAAGAAAAAACTAAGAGGACAGATATGATCCCGGCAATTAGTATTCTGTGTTGCCGACACATATAATTAATATTTTTGATCAGGCAATGAGATTCACAGATGGTTTCCCGAGTGGTTTCACCCAACAGGACAACTCCTGTCCATTGGTGAATAAATAATTTTCTACTTATGGGCATGTGGCTGACTTCGGAAGTAGTGATAATGAGCCGATCCTGTTCTATCTTTTCAACAAGACAGAATGTAGAATGGCTTGTTTCCAATTGGGTAATGAACGGGCCGTGCAGCTTCTCCAGATATTGGGGTTGAAGTTGGTAAACTACGTTCTTTACATGAAGTGCATCTAAAGCGTCACTAATACCTTGCATGGTGTTGCCCAACGGATTGTCGAGCAGATGGCATATAGTAGTCCTGCTCACTTTTACGGTCAATGACCGTAAAAAGTGATGGACTACTTCACTGGTGGCATAATCATCTCCCAGCATAGGCTGAATTTATAGTTAAAGTTTAGGTTAGGTTCTTTGTTAAAGAGTAAAGTATCCGCTTAAGCGAATTTCATCTGATACAATCTCTATCTGATATTCTCCGGAATTTTCTGCACTTACATTGATTGTGATAAGTGTAGGCATGGAATAAATCTCAGAATAAACGACTGCTCCTGTAGAAACATTTGTAATGGTAATACTTGCAGAAGGCAAATCCTTGTTGAAAACTACAGTGACTATATCACTATTAACATAGGCACTGGCGGGTTGGATGATGATGCTCCGAGCTATAGGACCACCTTCTTTAGATCCTACCGGGTCTAAGGGAATCTCCCTTTCATCATCATCGGCAAATGAAAAACGATCTTGGGCTTGCAATGAAATACTGCCCAATACTACAGTTAATACAAAAAATGCAAATAATAACTTTTTCATAAGATATACTTTTAATTTGTTACGACGGCAGCAAATTTAGAGAGAAATTATCCAATGAGAGTGTATAAAAAGTGTAGAAATGTAGGGAAAAGGTTCTATAATCTGGAATTTGCTCTTATTTTTATAGAAGTTTCTCCAGAATATCACGAAGTGACATTGATTTATTGGTGTATTTCATTTTCTGTTCTAATATTTTCTTAGTCTTTTTATATATGGCATCTCTGCTACATTCCATAATATATCTGAAATGGCTGGTAGGTATGTCTGTCAGATATAGACAGCAAAGGTGTATTTCATCTTGCGACAGGGGATATTTTGTAGCAAGACGGATAGTTATGTTATTCCAGCGTATATCAGTTTCTGCAATTAGCTGCCTCCAATCTTCTTCATCGAAATACTCGCTCGATTTATCTGTTTTCTTATATGATTGGATGATTCGTTTCATTTTTACATATACTTCAGAGTGTTCATAGGATTCTTTAAGTAATGCTTGACGTTCTGTTTTTAAAGTGTATAGTTCTTCTTCTAGGATTTGTTTTTCTGTTTGGCTGTAGTTATGTAGGGCGATCTCTTTTTGTAGAAAGTTGATTTGCTCATTTTTCTGTTGAAGCAGTTCTTCTGTCTGCTTGTTTATTTCTATTTCTTTTCGTTTGAAGTTGATTACTTCTTTTTTGTGTCTTTTCCATAATGCGAGAAATAGTGTCAAGAAAATCACTATTCCTAGGGCTATATAATAATAAACTTGATCTAAGTTTGCTTTGAATTCTGATTGTTTGCGCTGTATTAGTATATTTTTCTCAGCTGTAACGATTTCAGCACTCTGTTGCTTTTGTTGGGCGCTATCCAGATAAGAAGAGTATTTTCTTTCCATCTCAAGTGCCTTTTCCAATAATCCCTGCTTTTTGGCAATATCAGCTAAACGCATATAGGCACCTGCTTTGGTATAGTGGTCTTCGCTATGAAGGCTTTTATTTAAGTAAATTGAGGCGGAATCATATTGAGATATTTTGTAATAAGCGTCACCCAAAACCAGATAGGCCCTGTCCAGCGCATTTGAATTATCTTGATTGTTGATATTGAGTTTTGCGAATTCAACAGCTTTTTCCCCCATGTTCATACGTCCGTATAATAGACTTAATGAATAAGCTGTTTTGGCTATCATACTTCTTTGATTCATGTTACATGAAATATTGAAAGCATGGAGTATTTTTTCTTCTGCTTTTTGATAGCATTCTCTTCCTTTTCTTATGTTTATCATCCCTCGTTGGGATAGTGCATCAGCCCAAAGGATAGAGTCTTTCTCCAATATTGCTAATTTTTCTGTTATTTGATAGATTGAATCGGCTTGTTCATTTAATCTTTGTAAATAGTATAAATAGGCTATATTGTTGTATATATGCCCTGTTAAACTATTGTCAAAGATTCTTTTTGAATAGGTTATGGCTTTAAAGAATTCTTTTAGAGCTTCTGGATGATAGTCTTTGTTTCTCCAAATGCATCCTAAATAATAATGTGCCCTTGCCTGCATGGCTGTATTTTTAGTGGAATCATAATATTGCACTGCAATACGTATTAGAGAATCCTCAGTTTGATGGATGAAATTCTTGTCTTTGACTTGTGTCAATAATAGTGCATAATATGCGCGGTCGGCTGCTAAGTGTAATCCCTTTGGTTGAATACCCTGTAAGAAATGTAAGGCGCTGTCAGGGAACTTTTGTATGAGAGAATCGGCTTGTACAAGTTGGATGTTCGGGCTGGAACGAGTACAAGCCGCTAATATACAAGATGCAAGTAATAACATAGCTAAGATAGTGGTTTTCATTGATTTATCATTTGTTGTTGCAGCCTGCAAAAGTACCCGTTTCTGGTGATAAAACAATGTAATGTAGGTGTGGAAAATAAACAACCCCTATTCCTGAAAATAAATCAGAAATAGGGGCTTATTAATTTTAGGTGTATTTTTTATCAGGTATGTAGTTCCAATACAAAACGGCACCCCTTGGTATAACTGCTGTCCAGCGTCAGGCTACCATTCATTTTAGTAGCAATTAGAGAACAGATAGGTAGTCCCAAACCGTCACCTTCTGTAAGGTCTTTCACTTTGGTGAAAGGCTTGAATAGGTCTGCTTGTTCTTCTTCGGCAATGCCGGTTCCTGTGTCGCTTATGATGAACTGATGAGTGTGTGCTCCACGTTTTTTGAAGTCCAACCAGATTTTACCACCTTCGGGAGTAAACTCGGCGGCATTGTTCAGCAAGTGGAGAAGAATGCGTTCAAGTTGTTCCGGATTCGTTTTTACACTGAGCTTCGGTGCATTGACGGCAGTAGTTATGTCTGGTTTCAAGCCGCTTTTAATCTTATCCATAACACTTTCGCAGAAAGTATTGATGCTGATTTCACGCATTTCGTAAGCCTCTGATAAGGTATTTTCCAAGTCAGACAGCTCTTGAATGTGTTCTGCAAAACCCTTCAGGGCACGAACGCCCGGTTGCGTTCCATCCAGAGTATTCAGGGTTGGCTCCATTTGTGCTGAGATATTCTGGATAAACTGGGTTTTCAGTTCATTGTGCTCGTTCGCAATCTGGATGGCTTTCTTTTGCTTCCGGGTAAGGAGAACGAAACGCAGCAATACGATGCCGGCCAGTACTAATACAGCAGCAAGGAGTCCGGCGAGGATGCAAAGACCAATGATGATGTACTGCTTGGCGGAGAGAGAGCTGTCTTTCTCTTCGATAGTTTGCAGGCTCTCGTCATACTTCCGTTTCAGAACATTCAGTTCATCTTGGGCGGTAAGTGCTTTTACAGAATCCGTCCAAAGAATGTACTTGTCGTAAGTGCGGGCCACCAGTCCGGCATTATTTGCTTTGCGGGCAATGTCGATCAATGTCTTATAAGACTCGTCTACTTTAGCGTAGTTTTTCTGTTCCTTATATTGACCGATCAGGCGGTTGATATAGGCATCTCCTTGCGAATTCATGCCGAAAGTATAATAATAATTGGCCTGAGTATAGAGCAAATCATTATTGAGAGAGTCATTTTTGGCTGCTTTAGCAGTTTCTTCCAGCTTGGTCAGTTGCTCTTTGGCTCGGGCAGGGTTCTTAAGGTTGATGTACATTTGCAGGCGCTCCTTATTGATACGGAAGCGCAGATCCGGCATAGCCTTGCCACTTTTCTGTTCGCCTCCTGTAACCAATAGTTCCGCACCGCGCAACAGCTCGAAAGCTTCCTTATAATAGTTTTCCCGATGATAGAGGGCACTGGCGTTAACACCGCACTCTACAGCTTTGTCATACTTTTCTTGCGAGGAGAAAGCATTGTAAGCTTGCAGGAAAAGGTAACGGGCTTTAATATATTCTTTTTGTTTCAGGTTAGTTTGTGCCTGTTGCATTAGCTCATCGGCGCGGCTGGTGCTTTGCGCGAAAGTCACTGTGCTTAAACACAATACGAGAGATAGAATGAAAGCAAATTGTTTCATGAGCATAACTATTTATATGAATTTGCAAGCAAAAGTAAAATAATCTTTTAGTATTTGAAACTACTTCCGCCTAAAAATTCACGTAATAATGAGGTAAACGGTATTTCTTTGTCTTGTATGGGTGTAAAATATTTGATGAACTTCAACAAACGGTACGCTTCGGCATACTCAGGGCAGTTGCGAGGCACACTGGTCAATATGGGTTCGGCATGGCAGCGCAGTACGGCAAATTCAAACAACAGTGCGGAGTTGAACATCACATCAGCATTTTCCTGATAAGGGAATATCCATTTGTCTTCTCCGGCTCGTACACTGGGCCAGCGGGAAATGGTTTCCCGTGCCGAGTAGCCGCGGTAGTTGAAGTCTCGGATAATACGGCGCAACAAACGGTTGTCCGTAGTGGGAATCCAGTTATGGTCGTCCAGGGAAATAGTAGTCAGGGCGGACACATAGATTTTGTATTTATTCTCTGCCGGTATTTGCGGGGTGAGTTCAGGATTCAGTGCATGAATACCTTCCAGAATAAGGATGGTATGCTCGTCTATCCGTAACTTGTCACCTTTATATTCACGCTGCCCGGTGGTGAAGTTGAAACTCGGCAAGTCTATTTCTTCACCTCTTAACAGAGCTTTCAGGTCTTCCTCAAACTTTTTGAGATCGAGTGCGTAAAGTGATTCGTAATCATAATCGCCATTCGCATCTCTTGGGGTATCTTCCCGGTTCACAAAGTAATTATCCAAGGCTATAGGATATGGGCGAAGTCCGTTCGTCATAAGCTGTACGGAAAGACGTTTGCTGAAAGTGGTCTTACCCGAAGAAGAGGGACCGGAGATAAGTACCAGTTTCACACGATTGCCATTTTCACCACGGTGATAAATATCATCGGCAATCTGGGCTATCTTTTTTTCTTGCAGTGCTTCGGCTACGTTGATCAGGTCGGTGGCATGCCCCTGTTCACAGGCAAGATTGAAGTCTCCTACATTGCCCAATCCCATGATGTAGTTCCAACGGAGATGTTCTTTGAAGACATCGAGCATTTTTTCTTGCTTGACAACTTCTTCCAAAACATTGGGATTTGCTTTGTTGGGTATGCGCAGTAACAAGCCATCGTAGTATTTTACGATATCGAACAGCCAGATAAAACCGGTACTGGGTAACAGGTTACCATAATAATAGTCGATGGTGTCGCCTAACGAATAATAATAGGTATAGATAGAACCTGAGGTTTCCAGTAGTTTCACTTTGTCCGTCATTCCCCGTTCATTGAAGATGCGTACTGCTTCGGTGGTATGACATTCTGTGCGGCGGTATGTGATATTTTCATCTATGATTTCCTGCATACGCTTTTTAATGGCGGATACATCTTCCAGGGTAATTGGGCGTCCGATGCGGAGATTGCAAAAATATCCTTTGGAGACAGGGTGTTCCACAAAAAGTTTGCCATCGGGAAACAGTTCGCTGACAGCTTTATAAAGTACGAAACAAAGGCTGCGTACGTATGTCCGCAAGCCGGATGAGTCGCGTATATCGAGGAATTCTACATCTTTATTATTATATACCCGGAAATTCAATCCTTCGGACCGATTATTAACTTTCGCACTGACAACCTGATAGGGAAAATTAAGATTAAAACCGTAATAAATATCCAAAAGTGAACTCCCGATGGGGAATTCTTTAGAAATATTATTATTTTTGCAACAAATTTGTAACATGTGTTTCATGACGTCTCCTTTTTAGGTGATTAATACGTTAAATATAGATATAATAACAGATGTGGCATAAAACCTTCTAATTAATTAAAGATGGAATATTCTTTTTATGATTTTTTAAAGCTGCTTGGCTCACTGGCATTATTCTTGTACGGAATGAAGATAATGAGTGAAGGACTTCAAAAGTTTGCCGGCGACAGGCTCCGGAAAATTCTAACGGCAATGACTACCAACCGGGTAACCGGGGTGCTGACGGGTGTGCTGATCACAGCACTGATTCAATCTTCTTCTGCAACTACCGTTATGGTGGTGAGTTTTGTAAACGCCGGACTACTCACTTTATCCCAATCCATTGGTGTAATAATGGGAGCCAATATCGGTACTACCGTTACAGCATGGATTATCTCGGCATTAGGCTTCAAAGTTGATATAGCCGCTTTCGCACTTCCTCTACTTGCCTTTGGCATCCCTCTTCTCTTCTCTCAAAAAAGTCATCGTAAGTCTATCGGTGAATTTATTTTCGGTTTCTCTTTCCTTTTTATGGGACTTTCTATGTTACAATCCAATGCACCGGATTTGAAAGCAAATCCGGAAATGCTGGCTTTTGTACAGAGTTATACCGATATGGGATATATTTCTATTCTGTTGTTTGTGTTTATTGGTACTATTTTGACTATGGTTGTGCAGGCATCGGCAGCGACGATGGCTATTACGCTTATCATGTGTGCCAATGGATGGATAAGCTTTGAATTGGGGGCGGCATTAGTATTGGGCGAGAATATCGGTACTACTATTACTGCCAATCTTGCTGCTTTAACCGGTAATACGCAGGCGAGGAGGGCTGCATTGGCTCATCTGGTATTCAATGTCTTCGGTGTGATCTGGGTACTCTGTCTCTTTACACCGTTCACGAGTGGTGTATCGTGGTTTGTGGAAAACGTGATGGGAACGAAAGATCCTGCTGTAGCCGTTTCATTTAAGTTATCAGCATTCCATACCTGCTTTAATATCTGCAATGTATTGATCCTTATCTGGTTTGTGAGACTGATAGAGCGTACTGTTTGCGCTATTATTCCACAGAAAGAAGCCGACGAGGAATATCGTCTCCGCTTTATCTCCGGTGGTATGCTTTCTACAGCGGAGCTTTCCATATTGCAGGCACGCAAGGAAATTCACCTCTTTGCAGAGCGCACTCATCGTATGTTCAATATGGTGCAAGATTTGCTGCATACGGATAAAGACGACGATTATAATAAGCTGTTCAGCCGTATCGAGAAATATGAGAATATCAGCGATAATATGGAATTGGAGATAGCCAATTATCTGAACCAAGTGTCCGACGGACGTTTGAGTTCAGAAAGTAAGCTGCAGATTCGTGCCATGCTTCGTGAGGTCACGGAAATTGAAAGTATTGGTGATAGTTGCTATAATCTTGCTCGTACTATCAATCGTAAACGTCAGACCAATCAGGACTTCACAGAAAAGCAATATGATCATATTCACTTTATGATGAAACTGACGGATGATGCGTTGGCACAAATGATTGTCGTTGTGGAACGCTCCGACCACCAAAGTATTGACGTGAATAAGTCATTCAATATTGAGAATGAAATTAATAACTATCGCAATCAGCTGAAGAATCAGAATATTCTGGATGTAAATAATAAAGAATATGATTATCAGATGGGCGTTTACTATATGGATATTATCGCAGAGTGCGAAAAGCTGGGCGATTATGTGGTAAATGTAGTAGAAGCAAGTAGTGATGTAAAAGAAAAGAAAGCGTCTTAAGACGCTTTCTCAAATTCTTCTTTTCCGACTCCACATAGCGGGCAAACCCAATCTTCAGGAAGGTCTTCAAACGATGTTCCCGGCTCAATGCCGTTTTCCGGATCGCCCATTTCGGGATCGTAAACGTAGTCACAAACTGTGCAAATGTACTTGTCCATAAAACTATTTTTTAGGTTTTCTTTATAAATAACAATAAATACCGCTCTTTTGTTTCCGGTTTTGATTTGAAAGAGATATATTTGTTTCGTTTTTATTGTAAATGAACTCTTTATGACGATACTAATTCTGATCGGTATGGCGGTACTTGTGGGAGTATTGCTATTGTATGTGTTTGAACTCGGTAGAAGTAGACGTCTGCTGCTTAAAGCAGGAAACGCCAGAAAAGCATTGCGCAGCTCAGAAGAACTGTTTCGTTCCATTATGCAAAATGTTCATGCTTTTATTCTTTTGATAAACAGGGATTTTGTTGTTACCCGGACAAACTATTATGATATCACCAAAGCCCGTAAGCCGGAAGGTAGATTACCCCGTGTAGGAGATTTGCTGCGTTGTAATAACGCATTGTCCGCCGAAGGAGGATGCGGAACGCATGAACTTTGCGGCAGTTGCCCTATCCGGAGAAAGATAGAAGAGACTTATCGTGCAAAAAGTAGTTTTACAGACTTGGAGGCTACACTCGATATACGGGATAGGCGAGGAGAGGTATCTGAATGTGATACGTATGTTTCCGGCGAATATATGGAGATAGATGACAAGGAAGGCATGGTAATTACTGTACATGATATTACACGCTTGAAGAAAGCAGAAGTGGAATTGCATAAAGCCCGTGAAAAAGCGGAGAATGCAGATCGTTCCAAATCTGCTTTTCTTGCTAATATGAGCCATGAGATACGTACGCCACTGAATGCTATCGTCGGCTTTTCCGAATTGCTGGCTTCTGCCGGTACGGAAGAGGAGAAGACACAGTTTTTGGAAATAGTTCATTCTAATAACGAGTTATTGCAGCAATTGATTGCTGATATTCTTGACCTTTCTAAAATAGAAGCAGGTACATTGGAGTTTACGTTCTCTGAGGTGGACGTCAAGCAACTGATGCTTGATATAGAACAATTGTTCCGTATGAGACTGGAAGATAAAGCTGCTGTTATCCAGATTATCAGAGAAACTCCTGCGGATGAATGTATTATGTATACAGATAGAAACCGCTTGCAACAGGTTATCTCCAATTTTATGACCAACGCGGTGAAGTTTACGGATGAAGGTAGCATTACTTTGGGCTATAAATGTTGTACAGAGGGGCTTTACTTTTACGTAAAAGATACCGGTAGCGGTATTCCGGAAGACAAGGTTAATCATATTTTTGAACGCTTTGTTCGGGTGGAACAGAATAAAAAAGGTACTGGTCTGGGATTGGCTATTTGTGAAATGATTATCCGTAAACTGGGGGGGAAGATTGGTGTGGAATCTGAATATGGTAAGGGATCTACATTCTGGTTTACACTTCCGATCAATGGTCGTCAGATTAAGGAACAGGGCACAGAGATTGATGGCAAGACTAACTTATAAAAAGATTTAATAACATTCGGTATCCCAAATTAATATTGTACTTTTGTGGCTCTTAATTAAAGCTAACAATTTGCATGACTGCAATGAAGGATGATTTTTATCATGGCGGACTTACTGACGACGAAGTAAGAAAAAGCCGCGAGAAGTACGGAGTCAATCTGTTAACGCCTCCCAAGCGTCCCTCCCTATGGAAGTTATATCTTGAAAAGTTTGAAGACCCTGTTGTCAGGGTGCTTTTAGTTGCTGCACTATTTTCTTTGATCATCTCAATCGTAGAGAATGAATATGCCGAAACAATCGGTATTATTGCCGCCATATTGCTGGCTACCGGAATCGGCTTCTTCTTTGAATATGATGCTAATAAAAAATTTGATTTGTTGAATGCGGTCAATGAGGAAACTTTGGTGAAAGTTATCCGTAATGGTCGCGTGCAGGAGATTCCCCGGAAAGATGTGGTAGTAGGAGATATCATCGTTTTGGAAACAGGAGAAGAAATTCCTGCTGACGGTGAACTGCTGGAAGCTATTTCTTTGCAAATCAATGAATCCAATCTGACTGGTGAACCTGTAGTTAGTAAAACGACTGTAGAAGCAGATTTTGATGAAGAAGCTACATATGCTTCCAATCGTGTGTTGCGTGGTACTACGGTTGTAGACGGTCATGGAACAATGCGGGTGCTTAGTGTGGGGGATGATACGGAAATCGGAAAGGTAGCCCGGCAGAGTACGGAACAGAGTACGGAGCCTACTCCGCTGAACATACAGCTTACCAAGCTTGCCAATCTGATTGGTAAGATCGGTTTCTCGGTAGCCGGATTGGCATTTGCCATTTTCTTTATTAAAGATGTAATACTGGTATATCCTTTCTCTACTTTCCATACTTTTGCAGACTGGCTTCCGGCATTGAAAGCTACCTTGCAATACTTTATGATGGCAGTAACCCTGATTGTGGTTGCAGTGCCCGAAGGGTTGCCGATGAGTGTGACATTGAGTCTGGCATTGAATATGCGCCGTATGCTTTCTACCAACAATCTGGTTCGGAAAATGCATGCTTGCGAGACGATGGGTGCCATCACTGTGATTTGTACGGATAAGACAGGTACATTGACTCAAAATCTGATGCAAGTTTATGAACCGAGTTTCTATGGTTTGAAAAATGGCGGAGAAGTCGGTGAAGATGATATCAGCAAATTGGTGGTGGAAGGTATTAGTACCAATTCTACAGCTTTTCTGGAAGAGATAGCCGAAGGTGAAAAACCGAAAGGAGTAGGGAATCCGACAGAGGTAGCCTTGCTTTTATGGTTGAACAGCAGGAACAGGGATTATCTGGAATTACGTGAGAATGCTCCGGTTGTGGATCAGTTGACTTTCTCTACCGAACGTAAATTCATGGCGACTTTGGTGAAGTCTCCTTTGATGGGTAAGAAGGTATTGTACGTGAAAGGTGCTCCTGAAATTGTTTTAGGCAAATGTAAGGATGTTATTCTGGATGGCAAACGGGTCGATGCGGTAGAGTATCGCTCTACGGTAGAAAAACAATTGCTGGGTTATCAGAACATGGCGATGCGTACCCTTGGTTTTGCTTTCAAGATCGTAGAAGATACGGATACAAGAGATTGTGTGGAATTGGTTGCCGATCATGATTTGTCATTCCTGGGTGTGGTTGCTATCAGTGATCCTATTCGTCAGGATGTGCCTGCGGCGGTATCGAAATGCCAGTCGGCCGGTATCGATATCAAGATTGTAACGGGAGATACACCGGGTACGGCTACGGAAATTGCACGCCAGATTGGTCTGTGGAAACCGGAAGATACGGAACGTAACCGGATAACAGGTGCTGCCTTTGCGGAACTGGCAGATGAAGAAGCACTCGACCGTGTGATGGATCTGAAAATTATGTCGCGTGCGCGGCCTACAGATAAGCAACGCCTGGTACAGTTGTTACAACAAAAAGGTGCGGTGGTAGCCGTAACGGGAGACGGTACGAATGATGCCCCTGCATTGAACCATGCACAGGTGGGTCTGTCTATGGGTACGGGAACGTCAGTGGCCAAGGAAGCCAGTGATATAACTCTGCTTGACGATTCTTTTAATAGTATCGGCACTGCCGTGATGTGGGGACGTTCGCTGTACAAGAATATCCAACGTTTCATCGTTTTCCAGTTGACTATTAATTTTGTGGCCTTGCTTATCGTTTTGCTTGGCTCCTTGATAGGTACGGAATTACCGCTTACTGTAACTCAAATGTTATGGGTAAATCTTATTATGGATACTTTTGCCGCTTTGGCTCTGGCTTCTATTCCGCCCAGTGAGAGTGTCATGCAAGAGAAGCCTCGCAGTAGCAATGACTTTATTATTTCGAAAGCCATGCGCTCCTATATTTTAGGTGTAGGTGGTGCTTTCCTGATTATACTCATGGGAATGTTGTACTGGTTTAATCATGCCGAGGGCGGTATGACACCGGAACGCCTGACCATATTCTTCACATTCTTCGTGATGCTGCAATTCTGGAACCTTTTCAATGCGCGTGTGTTTGGTACTACAGACTCCGCTTTCAAAGGGATTTCCAAATCGTATGGTATGGAACTGATAGTACTTGCTATCTTAATAGGACAGTTCCTTATTGTACAATTCGGTGGTGCCGTATTCCGTACTGTGCCGCTTGATTTAGTCACTTGGGTGATTATTATTGCTTCCACTTCACTGGTATTATGGGTGGGTGAGGCGATACGTTTCATCCGACGTTTAACTCAGAAGTAAAATGAAAGAAAAAGGAATTAAAAACCTTATTATTGATTTTGGCGGTGTGTTGATCGACTTGGACCGTCAGCGTTGTATCGAGAATTTTGCAAAGTTAGGCATGCCTAATGTAGAGGCTATGCTTGATGTTTGTCATCAGCAAGGTTTCTTCTTGCAGCATGAAAAAGGATTGATTACCAGTGCGGAGTTCCGGAATGAGATCCGCGAGCAAATAGGGAAGATTGTGACCGATGCCCGTATAGATGCTGCCTGGAATAGTTTTTTGGGAGGCATTCCTACCTATAAATTGGATTTGTTGTTGAAACTGCGTGAGAAATATGTGGTCTATCTGTTGAGCAACACCAATGAAATTCACTGGAAGTGGTCGTGTAAGCATGCTTTCCACTACAAGGCTTTCCGGGTAGAAGATTATTTTGAGAAGATTTTCCTTTCTTATGAAATGAAGATGGTAAAGCCGGACGTTGCTATTTTTGAGAAACTGTTGGAAGAGACAGGCATAGATCCGAGAGAGACTTTCTTTATAGATGATTCTGCCGAGAATTGCCGTGTGGCGGAAACATTGGGTATTTCTACCTATACGCCGAAAGCATGTGAAGACTGGAGCCATTTATTCAATTGACAATTGATAATTAATAATTAAAGTAGTGCAGTTGCTTCGTAACATACCGGAAGTGCTTCCTCAGCCTTGTGTTGCTACCATAGGCTTTTTTGACGGAGTGCATCGAGGACATCGCTACCTGATAGAACAGGTGCGTGAAGCAGCTGTTGCATGCGGTTTTGCTTCGGGGGTGGTGACTTTTCCGGTGCATCCGCGCAAAGTTGTGCAGCCGGAGTATCGCCCCGAACTACTGACTACATATGAAGAAAAGGTTTCCTTACTTGCTGAAACCGGTTTGGATTACTGCATGATGCTTGATTTTACTCCTGAAATTGCTATATTGTCGGCACGGGAGTTTATGCTTTTCCTTCGTAATCATTATAACATACGTGCTCTTGTCATAGGCTACGACCATCGTTTCGGACACAACCGTAGCGAAGGGTTTGATGACTATGTGCGCTATGGACAGGAATTGGGGATAAAAGTTATTCTTGCGCGTGCATATATAAATAAGGAGACTACGGTAAGTTCCTCTGTCATCCGCCAACTGTTATTGGAAGGTAATGTTTCGGAAGCGGCCGATTGTCTGGGTTATGATTACTTTTTGAATGGCTCGGTGGTAAGCGGTTATCGCGTCGGACGTAAAATAGGTTTCCCCACCGCAAATCTTCGGGTGGATGATCCTGATAAATTGGTTCCTTCCGATGGGGTATATGCTGTCCGTGTCATTGTTGCGGGGCAGACTTATGGCGGTATGCTTAGTATCGGCTACCGTCCTACAATGGCTAATGGCACCGACCGTAGCATTGAAGTGAATATCTTTAATTTCCATTCGGACATTTACGAACAGCATATTCGCCTTTTTTTTGTCCGCTACCTGCGCTCCGAATTGAAGTTCGATTCCATAGACGAACTAATTGCTCAGCTCCATAAGGATGCTGAAAATGCTTCCCGCTATCTTTAATATCCGTAAAGAATAGTCTTTTACCTCTATATTTTTTGCATTATTATCGAAAAACGTACTTATTTTATTGTTTTTCGATAAATATTTTCTGTTTTTCTTGTTAGTCTCAAAAAATACCTTTTTATTTGCATATCGAAAAACGATAAATTATTATTGAATAACAAAACATATAAAGGTTGACGATTATGAAAAAGGCATTTATGAGTATCTCTTTGTTAGTGATTTCCCTCTCCATGTTGATGGCAGTTCTTTGTGGTATAGGAGCTACAGTTTGATGGTTTAATAGAGAAAATATATCTTTGTAGACTCTAAAAGGACAACAACGATGAAAACTGCAATAAAACTGGCTTTTATCTACTTGGCGATGCAAATTCTCGGGGCATTGGCAGTGGGGCCGTTTACTATGATTTATGCGTACGTAAAATACGGTACTATAGACAGAGCAAATGAATTTGCTTTAGCTCCTACTCTGCTGGCAGGATTTGTTTTTATGCTGATCTATTTATGGAAAAAAGGTTATCTGACGAAAGATAAGCAATTGTATTCACCTGTGTCTGCAAGCTATTTATTCTGGAGTGCCATAATGGGGATTTCCATGATTTACCTGATTGACTTTCTAATGTCTCATCTCACATTTTTGCCTGACTGGCTGAGTAATACTTTTGACTTACTGCAATCCGGTTGGCTAGGTATTCTTTGTGTAGCTATATTGGGACCCATTTTGGAGGAGCTGCTATTTCGTGGAGCAGTCACTAAAGTTCTTTTGAAAAAGTATAATCCGTTGACAGCTATTCTGATATCCGGTTTGATATTCGGTATCTTTCATATGAATCCGGCACAGGTGGTAGGAGCGACGCTGATCGGTTTTATTCTTGCATGGATCTATTACAAGACACATAGTCTGATACCTTGTATCTTGATTCACATTATGAACAACAGTCTTTCTGTTTATCTTGCTCTCAAATTTCCGGATGTGGAATATAGCAGTGAATTGATTGGAGAAAAAGCTTATCTGACAGGTCTCGTAATTACTTTCCTTTTGTTTATATTGTCCTGGCGAATGATGAATTCCTATAAATTATCTAATACAACTATTGAAGTATGAAAAGAAGATTGAATATTCTTTGCGTGATCGTATTACTTGTGCTGGGTTATTCGGTTTTAGAGACTACTTATTATGTCGGCTTGGGAATTAAAACCGGGATCGAGAAAGGTATTGACTCCAAGATTGATGCAAAAGCTAAAGAAGAGATTAGCAATGTGCAAGTCGTGCAGCTGGTACCAAAAGATTTGGGTGGAGATATCTTGATTGACTCTGTTTACAATGAGAAATCCGGTAAATATGTGCCTGCTGCTTACGGACAAATGATTGTAAGTGTGAATACTCAACCGAGTGTCTTATCAAGAATTGTTTCTCTCCTGATTCTTATTGTAAACTATGTTGCTATTGTCTGGGCTGTAGTACTTTTTATCCGTCTTATTGTGTCAATTAATAAATCCGACATATTCAACTGGAAGAATGTCCGCCGGCTTAGACGTTTAGGAGTACTGCTTATTATTGGTTTTGTATGTACCTTCCTTCTTGCGTTTCTGAGTTTTCATAACGTGGAAAAGGTCTTTTCAGTGACAGGTTATTCATTGAGTATGGCAGATATGGTGCATATTACTTCGCTGGTATTGGGGATTTCGGCCTTGATTGTGGCAGAAGTATTTGCTATTGGACTGAAGATGAAGGAAGAACAGGATTTGACGATTTAAATAAAGGTAAGTTATGAAAAAAATTAGAATATTAGCTTTATTGGTGATAGTAGTGTTCGTTGCCGAAGTGATAATGTCAAACGGAACAGCCGATTTCAGACGTGGCTGGAACAGTGCAGGTAATAGTAGGGAACTTAAATTCTCAACCGTAGATATTTCGATTAAAGCTGAAAAAAACATAGCAGTTGATTCCTTGTTTAATAGTGTCATTCAACAGAATGTACCTTGCAGGATGTCTTCTCTGGAGACGGAAATACAACCGTCATTTATTAATAAACTGATTTTGATGTTGGCTTTTCCTCTTGTACTTTTTGCTCTTTATGGATTTTATTGTATGATTAGGGTGGTTATTTCAGTGAGCCGTGGGAAGGTATTCACACGCGAAAATGTAAACCGCATGCATCTTTTTGTCTATTCGATAATACTCCTCGGCATTTGTATGGAGACTTACGAATATCTTCTGCACAAGGATGCTGTATCCCAGATTCAGTTTAGTGGTTATGAGCTGACATCTTATGCGTTAACGTTCTCTTGGTTCTCGTACTTGATACTGGCATTGTTTACCGAGATATTTGCCGTGGGTGTGAAGATGAAAGAAGAACAAGATCTGACCATTTAATCCTAACCTTGATAAAAGTGATTTATATGATTATAGTAAACCTTGATATAATGATGGCTCGGCGAAAGATATCTTTAGGAGAGCTGGCCGAAAAGGTGGATATTACACCCGCTAATTTATCTATTCTGAAAACGGGAAAAGCGAAAGCTATCCGTTTTTCTACACTGGAGGCTATTTGTAAAATTCTGGATTGCCAACCGGGAGATATTCTGGAATATCAGGAAGGAGACGAATAAAATAGCATTTTAGGACTGATATAGGTGTTTGTTAAATAGAAGGAGGATTTGGAATTTCTGAATCCTCCTTCTATTTATGTATAGCTAGTGTCAGTTTATACTATTTTGTGGGTGTATTTGTCCACCATAATTATGGTGATAAACTTGTATTTGATTGATATATAAAAGATTGTGTTATAAGTATAAAAGAGAATTTGTCCATCTTGATAATGATGACTTATTGAGGGGAGATACCTACATTTGTAATTTATAAATAGTAAATGGATGAGAATAAAGAAGAATAGTATTCTAATTACATTATTGTTTGCTCTTTCAATAGGGCTGATAGTAATGATTAGAAATAACTATCAAATTAATAGTGAGTTAAAGGAATGTAATCTGAAACTGTTGGAGAAAAAGATTGCATTAGGTTCTGCTATTTGGGCAATAACTCAATGTCATAAATACACTAATGAGAGAATTAAAGATTTAGATCTGATAGTTGATAGGCAAAAGCGACCTTTTAGTCTTGAATTTAATGATGGATATAAGCTTTTCTATAAATTTTCTCTTTCGGATTGCAGTAGCTGTATTGAATCCGAATTGAAGAGTATTAAGGGAAAAATGAAGTCTGTTAATATTCTTATTGAGACTCAAAGTTTGAGAGATTTTAAGGCCTTTGTAGCCATTAATCATATTGACACAGCTAAGGTCTTTCAAATAGAAAAACCAATATTGGAAGAGGTAGAACCACCTTTCTATTTTGTTACGAATAGAGAACTATATATTAAGGATCTTTTTTTCCCGATGTCAGAATTACCAGATTTGGCAGTTGAATTTTATCAAATAGTACAAGATAAATACCTGAATTAATGTTTAATTTTAAATTTTAGTTATTATGAAAAAGAAAGTTGTTGTTTTTCTTACAATTTGTTTTATGTTTGCATTTGTGCAACAGTATTTTAAACGGAACTCAGAGTTGGCAGATTTTGTTAATTCTACATTAGCGAATATAGAGTCTCTTGCACAAGATGAAATCGGATCTGATGGTTGTTGGTTACAACCTGAAACGAAACGTTGTACACTTCAATTGGGAGGCGGTTGGTTTACAAGTAGTGTAGAAAGGGTTTGTGTGTTTTGTGCGGTTCCTTATTCTTGCACTCCTGTACAATGTGGAGAACGATTCTAATTTGTAATCCATTATGAAACATATCTATTGTATTATAATACTCCTTCTTTTCTTTTATTCCTGCCAAAGCATGAGTAAAAAAGAACATGGATTATCCCCAATAGAGAGTATTGCTACAGAAAATTTGCAAACTATAGCGGTAGAAGTAGAAGATTTTGATTTTGAGAAATTAGGAAATTTTCTTGAGGCAACTTCTTATATTCAACTGGCTGCTGAACCGTTACTTACCTCCATACAGGAAGTGCAAATTAAAAACGAAAAAATTTACGTGCATGATAGACTTTCCAGAATTATCTGTTATGATATGCAAGGCAATGTTATTTATATAATAGATGCTAAAGGAGCCGGTCCTGGTGAATATACGAATGTTAATGCTTTTGTTGTCAATGAGCAAAATAGAGAATTAGTCATATTTGATAATTTCAGGCAATCTCTTCTATATTATGATGCAGATAATGGAGCATATATCAAAATGCAAAAGCTTGAGAAACCTGATCCTACAGCAATGGCTTCATTGAGAGGAGTTTATTATTATGATAATAGATATCATAATAATTATGCGAATGATACGACTCTTTATTATTCCTTATTGATATCGAAAGATGGTACTCGTATGGGGCAACGTTATTTTCCGCATAATGAAGCAGAGTCTTCTTATCATTTTACTCCGGGACAACCCTTTAGTTATAATGATTCAGTATTGTATTATTGCAAAGCCTTTGATTCGGTGGTCTATGAATTAAGCCCGGAGGGCTTGAAAGCTCTGTATGAGATAGAATTGCCTAATCCTTTGCCCTTTTTTAAAATAGAGGATAAAGCGGATGAGTGGAACTTAATGAAATCGGAGTATTCTATAGGATTAGAGAAAATATGCAGGTGTAATGATCTTCTTTATTTTCAATTTTCTAAAGATGGCTTCTTACAGTTAGGGCTCTATGATTTAGCTCAGAAAAAACAAATCTATTGTGGTAAAAGGTTAACGGATAAAGTTGGTAAGTCAGTCCCTGTTTTTCGCTTAATTGATGGGGTATATAAGGGTAAATTTTGGGGGATTATCACTCCTGAAACTGTTGATTATGCCTTGTCGGAAGAACCGAATAAGGACTATCCTGATATAATTCGTAATTATAATCCCGATACAGATAACCCGATTATCGCGTTCTATAATGTGGCTAAATGATTGTGCTAGGCTATTAATGAGATTGCCTGAATATACTATATAGTTATTCGGGCAATCTTTTATTTAGGTTTTCACTTTATTTACTGCTATCTTTCGCCTTGAAGGCCAGCGCATACATTCGCATCTGCTTCACCATAGACAGCAAACCATTGCTACGAGTAGGTGAAAGATGTTCTTTCAATCCTATCTTATCAATAAAATAAAGATCGGCATTTAGAATTTCGTCCGGTGTGTGCCCGGAAAGGACTTTCATCAGCAACGAAATGATACCTTTCACAATCAAAGCGTCGCTTTCTGCTTTGAAGATCACTTTTCCATCTTCTTCATCAGCTTGTAACCATACACGGCTCTGACACCCTTCAATCAGATTCTGTTCCGTTTTATATTTTTCGTCGAGCGGTTCCTGCTCGTTTCCTAAGTCTATGAGGAGTTGATAGCGATCCATCCAGTCGTCAAAGTCGCTGAATTCGGCAATCACCTCGTCTTGAAGTTCTTTGATACTCATGCTTTGTGAATTATGAATTATAAATTATGAATTATTTCTCGTTGTAGATGACTTGCATTACTGTTTGTCCTACTGCTTGCAATGTAGCCTTATCAATGGCATCCATGTCATCTTTCACGGTGTGCCAATGCTCAAAGAAATCACCTTCAGGATAATAAGGAACAATATCAATGGTCGGGACTTTGGAATATTTGTTGATGAATGTATGGTCATCTGTTACGAAGCCACCTTCTTTCTGTGCAAAATAACGTCCGAAGCCTAAAGCATTGGCCGTTTTCCAGACTTTTTCATTCACGTTAGGAGCCACATTATGAGACAAACTTTCATAGCGGAACTCCGGGTTCTTGCCTCCTACCATATCCAGCAGTATACCGAAGCGTGCAGTATATCCTTGCACATGTGGATTGCGTGCCCAATATTGTGAACCGAGCGCCCAGTATTCCTCTTTATGCGGACCGTTGTAAGCACGGTGTGTCCCATAATCTTCAGCATCTACAAAAATGATATCGATACCCATTTCCGGTAACTGTTTCTGCAAATGGCGTGCTATTTCCAATAATACGCCTACACCGCTGGCACCATCATTAGCACCTAAGATCGGAGTATTATGATTTTTAGGATCCGGATCAGCGTCTGCCCACGGGCGGCTGTCCCAGTGAGAAAAGAGGGCGATACGCTTTTTCGTATCCGGTTTGTAGGAACCAATAATATTCCGGGCTTTTAGTAACGTACCGGTATAGGCAGGTAAGTCTACATATTGGTTAGTAACCTTTGCACCGAATTCGGTCAGTTTGTCTGCCAGATAATTGCCACAATCCACATGTGCCTTCGTATTGGGAACGCGTGGTCCGAAGTCAACCTGTGCTTTTACATACTGATAAGCACTGTCTGCATTGAACAGTGGGACATTGACTGCGTTTTCGGCAGTTGCTTCCGTGTCGTCACTTGCCTTCTTGGTGTTGTTGCTGCATGCTATGAATGCAAGCAATACCAGGCATAAAGGGATGAGAGTATAATTCCGTTTCATTCTTTATCTAAATTAATACTTAGTTTCACTTCTTTTTTTCCGGTCTCCAACGTAACTTCTGCTCCGTTTATCATGGGTAGGTTCATACTGACATGCCCTACCGGGAAATTAAAGCAGACGGGGTAATCGTACTCTTTTACAAGATCGGCAATGGCACCATACAAATCCTTACCGAGCGACTTATTTTCTTCATATTCCGTAAACTGGCCTATGATGAGTCCGGAGAGTTTTTCTAATATACCGCCCAATTTCAGGTTGTAGATCATACGTTCTACCGCATGCGGACGTTCGCCTACATCTTCTATAAAAAGAATGGTTCCTTTGGCAGGAATATCGTAAGGTGTGCCGCGTAATCCATAAAATACGGACAAGTTACCACCTCGTAAAATACCGTTGGCAGTTCCTTTGTGATTTAATTTATGTCCCGGACAAATATAGTTGAAGCCATTTTCCAAGGTTTCTACAGATTCTGCTGTTTCCGGATTAAAATGTCCGAACAGAATATCTTTGAGTGCCAGTGCACAGAAATCATCTTCGGGTTCCACCGTCAGATGGCGTGCCATCAGCGCATGGAGTGATGCGAAACCTTCTTTCTGCAGTACATTGTGCAATGCAGTGATATCACTAAAACCAATCAGCCATTTGGGATGTTTACGGAAACGGGTAAAATCAAGTTTCCCTAACAAGTGCACTGCCCCGTATCCACCACGGCTACAGAGAATGATTTTGGCTTTTTCATCATCCAGGGCATCCTGCAAGTCCTCCACCCGTTGCTTGATGCTACCCCCATACGTTCCGTGTGAACTACCGGCATGTTTAGCCATTACTACTTCCAGTCCCCAGGACTTCAAACGTTTTTGGGCTCCTTTCAAAAAAGACTTGTCTATCTTGCTGGAAGGAGAAAGGATGATGACGCGATCACCTTTTTGTACGTATGGTGGAAAAATAAGGCTGCTCATAATTCAATATTTTGCGTATGGGGACAAAAGTACATAAAATAACTCAAAACGAAATTTAGTTTACACTACAGATTACACAGATTAACACAGATTTATTCTAATAGTGGGAAAAAGTGATAATCTGTGTAAATCGATGTAGTCTGTGATAAAAACTATCAAAATGAAATTGAGATTATGAAATTTCCAAGGATGTTATGCTGTATTTCTCGACATTTTTTCAGATATTTGCTAAAAATCTAACGTTATGGAACCTATTCGAAGCTTTGATCAATTAACCTCACACTTGAAATCCTTAAACAAGAGGAAACGTATTGCCGTAGTTTGTGCCAATGATCCCAATACGGAATATGCCATTGCCCGTTCTCTGGAAGAAGGAATTGCGGAATTCCTGATGATCGGTGACTCTGCTATTCTTGAAAAATACCCTACATTGAAGCAATATCCCCAGTACGTCAAGACGGTGCATATAGAAGATCCCGATGAGGCGGCGCGTGAGGCTGTCCGCATTGTACGCGAGGGTGGGGCTGATATCCTGATGAAAGGGATTATCAATACCGATAACCTCTTGCGTGCTATTCTCGACAAAGAAAAGGGTTTGTTGCCTAAAGGTAAAATCCTCACCCACCTGGCTGTGATGCAGATTCCTACGTATGATAAGTTACTTTTCTTTTCGGATGCCGCCGTAATTCCACGGCCTACTTTGCAGCAGCGCATAGAGATGATCTGGTATGCCATACATACCTGCCGCCATTTCGGTATCGAACAACCTCGTATCTCTCTTATCCACTGCACGGAAAAGGTGAGTGCCAAGTTTCCTCATTCGTTAGATTACGTCAACATCGTGGAATTGGCAGAGGCCGGAGAATTCGGAGATGTGATAATCGACGGTCCGCTGGATGTGAAGACTTCCTGTGAGAAAACAAGTGGTGACATTAAAGGCATTGCATCTCCCATCAATGGAGAAGCGGACGTGCTGATATTCCCTAATATAGAGTCGGGAAACGCCTTTTATAAGGCTGTTTCCCTGTTTGCTCATGCCGATATGGCGGGCTTGTTGCAAGGCCCTGTTTGTCCGGTGGTACTGCCTTCACGCAGCGATTCCGGCCTGTCTAAGTATTATAGCATTGCTATGGCATGCCTCACTTGTGCCTGTGACTAAGGTGGCAGGATGATAAAGCGGTCAATCCCAATCGTAAATTGTAAATCGTCAAATTGTAAATTATGAAAATCCTCGCTATCAATCCCGGTTCTACTTCAACGAAGATTGCGGTATATGAAGACACAACTCCGCTTCTGGTGCGTAACATCCGCCATTCGGTAGGAGAACTTTCCCATTTTCCTCGTGTCATCGACCAGTTTGAGTTCCGCAAGAATCTGGTGATAGAAGCCCTGAAGGAGAATGGTATTCCTTTTGAATTTGATGCCATCGTAGGGCGTGGAGGATTGTTGAAACCCATTCCGGGTGGAGTATATGAAGTGAATGATGCCATGCTGGACGACATTGCCCATGCCATGCGCAGTCATGCCTGTAACTTGGGGTGTCTCATTGCTGCCGAACTGGCTGCATTGCTTCCCGGTTGCCGGGCTTTCATTGCTGATCCCGGTGTAGTGGATGAATTGGATGAGATAGCTCGCATCACAGGTTCGCCCCTGATGCCGCGCATCACCATCTGGCATGCGCTGAATCAGCGAGCCATTGCCCGCCGCTATGCTGCCGAACTTACAACCGCTTCTCCCGACCATCCGGTCCGCTACGAAGACCTGAATCTTATAATCTGCCATTTGGGTGGCGGCATATCCGTTGGCGCTCATAATCACGGTCGCTGCATCGACGTGAACAATGCGCTTGATGGTGAAGGCCCTTTCTCCCCCGAGCGGGCGGGGACGTTGCCTGCCGGCCCATTGATTGATCTTTGTTACTCCCATCGTTTCAGGAAGGATGAATTGAAGAAGCGTATTTCCGGTCATGCCGGTCTGGCGGCACATCTGGGCACTACGGATATACCTGCTATTATCAAGTCCATAGAAGGTGGAGATACGAAAGCGGAACTGGTGCTGAATGCTATGATTTATCAGGTTGCCAAAAGTGTGGGTGCCGCCGCTGTTGTGCTTTACGGTAAAGTAGATGCCATCTTGCTGACGGGCGGCATAGCCCATTCAGAGTATGTCATTTCCCGTTTGAAGGAACGGGTTTCTTTCCTTGCTCCGGTGCATGTCTATCCCGGGGAAGATGAACTGGAGGCACTTGCTGTGAATGTTTTGGGAGCATTGCGCGGGGAGTTGCCGATACAGGTTTATAAGTGATAATTAAAGATACGAACCCAACGATTGTTTTCATTCCATGAAGATTCTGCTTACCCCAAATGGTAACTCCATTTACACGCCGAGGTAAAGGCCGTTACATACCGAGGTAAAGAGCGTTACAATAGGTGGTAAAGGTCGTTACATCCTGCGGTAAATGCTTTTACATCTTGCGGTAAATGATCGGTAAATGTAATGCACTGATAGAAAAGGAGTAAAGCCCCCCAAATGACTTTACTCCTTCCAATCTTTTTCCCTCGTAACTAATACGGAGAAAACACCACTAATCAAAATTCTATACCTTGGTTTTCTTTTATTAGGATTAGAAATTGTTCTTTCCGGTATCCCACCAAAGACGGGTACCACCAGTATCCAGACCGCCTAACTTGCTAACCAATGCATCATATAACGGCTTGTTGTTCGTAATATAGTCTTGGTTGAAGAATACACGACGGATCATATCATCTGTACTAATGGCGTTACTACTGTTATTTACTACTACTTTGAAGAGTTTCGGATAGCCGGTGCGGCGTTGTTCTGCCCAAGCCTCGCAACCTTCGGGGTAGATAGCCAACCACTTTTGGGTGATGATTCTTTCCAGTTTTGTTTCATTATCGGCGGTATTATCCCATTTTGGAGTGATACTGGTAGTTGCTTTGGCATCAAAGTTCTTATCGAATGTATCTACGTAATCAGCAGGAGTGTTTTCACTTTCCAAATATTCACTTACGCCACTGGCATCCCATTGTGCAAAGGAAGTAGTGACACCTTGTTTGTAGCAACTCTCCACGTCTTCAGACGTGAAGCCTCTCAAGGCAGCTTCTGCGCGAAGGAACCATACCTCGGCAGCAGCCATTACTATAATCTTGCTACTGGTGGTGATGGTGGTTCGTGAGTGGGTGGAGTAACGGTTGTCTCCTACACCTGTTCCCTGGCGCACACCTTTAAACTTGCCTTCGATGCTGGTCAGTTGTTTCACACCCGCCACAGTTTGCGTGATGTTGCCATCATTGTCTCTACCATCTTGTGCGGCACTGAAGTAGGACTTCAAGCGCGGGTCGTCATATCCTTTCAGGAAAGACTCCAGGCTGGCGTTCATAAATACTTCTCCCCAACCGGAAACACCACCCAGCGGGTTGCGGATTCCATATTGGCCTACTGTCTCGTTAGATGTTTCCAATACACCGCCATTCTGTGCGTCTAATGCAGCCTGAGCTTGTTCTTTGGCTAAGTCGGGATCCACATTGGATACACGCATTGCCAGACGCAAACGGAGAGAGTTGGCAAACTTCAACCATTGTGCAGGCGTGCGTTTGCCTTCCGGCATCATGAAGTCGGCGCTTTCAAAAGATACGCCGCCTTTATAGTCCTTCAGAATATTGATGGCTGTTGCCAGGTCTTCGAAGAAACGCTTGTAAACTTCCTGCTGGGACTGGGGAGTTTGTGCGGCAGTGCCGAAACCGTCATAAAGAATAGGACCATAATAGTCGCTTACACGATGGAGGAGGGTTACTTTCAGCACTTTGGTAAGAGCATGATACAAGGGCCAGTCTTCGGCTGTGTTCAACTCTTCGGAATCAGCGATGGAAGGCATGACGTTGCCGTAGGAATAGGTCCACATGGCGCTTGTCCAACCATTGTTCAGATTGTAGGTAGAGTTGTTCTGGTTGAACGCACCATTCATGTCGTGGAAGAATCCGCCATACATATCGGCTACCAGGTTCTGTATCACTTGATATTGCCAGTCGGTTCCTTCTACACCCGTCTGGTAAATAATACCTTTTTGGATGGTAGAGAAAGGTACTAGGTTAGTCTGGTTGTCATATTTCTGCAAATCGTCTGTATAAGCTCCTTTTGTATCGTTGAATCCGGCAAAATTATCGGTGCAGGATGAAAGACTTAAAAGTCCACCCAAAAGTAGTACGGCTGTATATTTTATCTTATTCATATCGTTCAGGTGTTAGAAAGTGAGTTTAATATTGAATCCAATGTTTCTCGTTGAAGGCATACCATAGGTATCCAAACCTTGGTTATCATTACCTACGGACATTGTTGCGTCCGGGTCGAACGGGGCATCTTTGTAGATGAAGAACAGATTGCGGGCCACCAGTGAGAGGTCTACACCTTTGATGAATCCTGTCTTTTCGAGCATCTGCTGCGGGAAGGAGTAGCCCAATGACAGCTCACGCAAGCGGATGTTAGTTCCATCATATCTGTAGAATTCGGTAGTACCGTTACCGCGGTCGCCTACCATTTGATAGAAACCTTGTACGTTCTTGATTTCCTGACCTTCCAGCATGTAGCGCTTTGCTGCGCGTGCATCACCGGTTGCTTTGCTTACACCTGCATAATCCAGACCGGCTTGCGTCAGTGAGATAACGTCGCCACCCATGCGGGTATCAATCAGGAAGTAAAGTGAGAAACCTTTATAAGTCAGAGTATTGCTCCAGCCAAGGGTCCAGTCGGGATTGAAGTTACCAATCTTGGCAGCCTTGTCAGTGGTTACCTGCGGCAGGCCGGCTTTTTTGTTCTCATTACCATCTTTGTCCGTTGCCGGCTCCAAAAGAATTTTGCCGCTTTCATCGCGTACAAATACGTTGCCGTAGATGTCGCCCAATGAACCACCTTCTACAACCATCATCTTATAAGGCATACTTACGTTGCCGGAAGCATACTGGAAACTGGGTGTTCCGCCCAGAGATACAATTTCATTCTTATTGGTAGCGAAGTTGAATTGAGTTTTCCAACGGAAGTTATCGTTCATCAGCGGAGTGGCTCCTACAGTGACTTCAATACCGGTATTGCGAATCTTACCTGCATTAATCCAACGGAAACGGCGCTTTTCGGCAGTCGTGTTCACCCGGATCAATTGGTTCTTGGTATCGGTGCGATAGAACGTAAAGTCGAAATCCAAGCGACTGTTGAAGAATCTCCACTCGGTACCAAATTCGATAGAGGTACTGATTTCCGGTTTTAGGTCTTCGGCAAAGTAATAGTCGATAGGATTGACTACGCCACCGGCTGTAATAGTCTGTGCCGGGCTGGTGATGCCGATGGGAAGGTCGTTACCTACTTGTGCCCAAGATGCGCGGACTTTACCGAAGCTGATCCATGACGGGAGGTTGAGTGTCTGGTTCAAAATCCAGGATACACCTACTGAGGGGTAGAAGAAACCGGAACCTTCGCTCTTCGTGTTGGCCAGTGTAGACGACCAGTCGTTACGGGCGGTCAGGTCTAAGTAAAGGCTTTCTTTCCAGCCGATTTGTGCTGTTGCAAAGAGGGATTGGATGGTGCGTCTTTGATCGTTCAGTTCGTCGATGAAGGAAGTTCCGGCGCCGCCCAGATTCATGTTGGCGACTGTAAATACGTTTGCTTTGTACAAGCCGGATTTTCCGGAGTCGAGGCTTAGTGAGTTCACTTTCGTAGTGTTGATGCTGCTACCGATGGCTGCATTCAGTGACCAGTCGTTCCAGGTTTTGTTGAACATTGCCATCACGTCGCCGTACATCATGAATTCCTGACGGTTCAGCTTGATGTAACGTCCGTTTTCGTGGGCTACATCGGCTGCTGTACCGGCGTACATTTTCTGGTCGTAGTTATCGTTGATATAATCTACATTGCCACGTGCCTGGATGGTGAACCAGTCGTTTACCTTCAGGTTGGCGCTCAGTGAAGCCATTGTGCGGAAGCGTCTGTCGTTGCTGGTAACTCTGTTGTTTAACCAATAAGGGTTCTGAGTGAAACCACTAATGTCTGTATACCAGTTCTGTAAGGGCATAGCTCTGTTGGCATCATATCTTTCGAAACCGTTGTTGTCGCGGTAAACACTCATGTCTTCGCCACGCGGAAAGGAATATAAACCTACCAATGGGTTCATATAGTAACCACCGGAAGTAGGGCGGTTCTTGATTTTCTGGGTCATCAGGTTCACGTTGGCATCCAGTGTCAAGCGTTCGTTGAAGAGGGAAGCTGTTTCGCGGAAAGTGATGTTGTGCTTCTGAAGTTTGTTTACATCAACAATGCCGCTGGCGGTGGTGTTGGCATAAGAGAAGTAGGTTTGCATCTTTTCTTTTCCTGCTGTGACGGATAAGGAGTTTGTGGCTGTCACTCCGTTACTGAAATAGTCGCCCACATTGTCATAAGCTTTCATACTTGCGTTTTCTGCGCCCCAACTGGTTTCGCCACTGGCGCCGTATCTGTTTTGGAATTCGGGCAGGCTGATGGCATGGTCTACAGTGAGGTTGGAAGAGAAGGTGATGCGTTGCATGCCGGCTTTTCCTTTCTTAGTAGTGATAAGGATTACACCATTAGCAGCTTGCGAACCGTAAAGAGCGGCAGCGGAAGCACCTTTCAGGATGCTCATGCTTTCAATGTCGTCTGGATTGAGGTTGGAGATACCGTCACCGGAGTCGCGGTTACCGGTATCATTATTGCCACCCATGGCGGAAAAGGCTTGTTCTGATGTGTTATTCAGCATAGGCACACCATCAATGACATATAATGGCTGGTTATTACCGTCGGCGTTGGCAGAACGAATACCACGGATGGAAACCTTGGCAGAACCCCCTAAACCGGAGGAGTTGCGTGTAATAGATACACCGGCGGTTTTTCCGGCCAATGCATTAATCATATTCGGATCTTTGGCACGTGTCAGTTCGTCGCCGCCCACCTGTTGGGTTGAGTAAGTCAGTGAAGCAGCTTTTTTCTTGATACCCATAGCGGTTACTACAACCGTTTCCAGTGACAGGGCTTCTTCCTGCATCTGTACATTGAGAGTTTGCTGCCCGTTGAGAGCAATCGTTACAGGCTGGTATCCGATAAAGCTGATAACCAGCGTTGCATTGGTTGGAGTGTTTAGTGTAAACTCACCGTCTATATTGGTAATGCAACCGTTTGTAGTTCCTTTTTCCACGACATTGGCACCGATAATGGGCTCACCTTTCGTATCGGTAACAACACCTTTCACAGAGATATTCTCTTGTTGTACGGCAGTAATGATTTCACTTGCCTTTTCATTTTGTTTGGTCAGCACAATATTCTTGCCTTCCATTACATATCTGATGTCGGTACCATTAAAGATTTCGTCCAAAACTTCGGACACCGGTTGATTGTCTGCATCTATATTTACGGTGCGGCGCACGTCCACACTTTTCTTATTGTAGACAAACAAATATTCGGTCTGAGCCTCGATTTTATCGAGGATTTCGCCTACTCGTAACTCAGAACGGGGGATGCTGATTCTTGCACTCTGAGAGTAGGTAGCGTGGCTGTATGCCTGGAACGTTACAAACAAAAGAAGGAATAGTGTGATCTTCATAGTTCGTAATATTTGCTTAAATACTAAACTTTTTGGGCAAAAAAGCCCATTCAAAGAAATTTTTCTCATATCTTTGTAATGTGTTAAGTTAATAAATTGATTAAGGTCGATTTTTGACTGTTTCGGATCGGAAAGTATGGGGGTACTTTCCGATCTTTTTTGTGGGGGTAATTAGTAGACTGTTTCTTCTATTTCATAATGCTTTTCTATTTAAGGGGTTAGTACTAAATTTTAAGGTTTTATCTTTGATATCAAATTATTTCTCGTAAATAAAAATCGAGTCTTTTTCTTCATTGATGCTGAACTCAAAAGGATGATCTTTTGAAATGGTTCGAAGAATATGCTCTACGCCGTCCTGCTCGCGGAATTTTCCGGTGCAACTATCATAATTCAGCAGTTTGGGGTCGGAAACGGTTATTTTTACATTATAGTATTTTTCAAGTTTGGTAAGGATGCAGCTGAACGGTACATCATCAAAGCAATATAATCCTTCTTTCCACCGTAAGTATTCATAAGAAGGAAGTATAACCTTTTTGCATTTCCCGTCATAGTTTCCAAAGAATTCATCTTTTTGCAAACGGGTGATGACTTTGTTGTTATTGGCGGGATAAATGTCTACAATACCTTCTACGAGGGTAGTTTCGAATTCTTTACTGTCTTTATAGGCACAAACATTGAAGCAGGTACCTACTACCTTTACTTTATTCATTTCGGTGTGTACATAGAAGGGGATATCTTTATTCTTTGCTACTTCAAAGTAGGCTTCACCATCCAGTTCCACATTTCTTTCACGACGTCCGAAGTTGGAAGCATAAGTTAATGTAGATTGTGCATTCAACCATACGCGTGTACCGTCAGCAAGGGTGATTTGTGCACGCTGTCCGGCAGGGACAGTAATGGTTTGCGGTTGGGCGAGTTTATTATAGAGGTAATCGTTTGTCATGAAGTAGCCGCATACACCTATGATGATAACGGCAGCTATGCGCATTCCCCATTTGAGTATCGGAGCCAGACGGAATGTCTTTTTCTTGCTGCTCTGTCTGTCAGAGAATAGGGCCACATCAAATATCATACGCTCTTTCAGGAAAGCTTCTCGGTTTTCCTCCGAGGCTTCCACCCAATCAAGGATGCGCTTTTCTTCTTCAATGGTGGCAGTTCCTCTAAAATACTTATATAATAGTTCTTGATTCATGACGTACTTAAATGGTTAATTAAATAAGGGAGGTTTTTCCTGTCCTTCTATAATTAATACAGATAAGTTCGTCACTACCCTAACGGGAAATGAAACTTTTTTTGTTTAATGAAATAATAAAGCTATTTACTGCATCAATCTACTGCGTTGGGAATGATGGATACAATGTAGCATTCGTCCGAAGCTTCGGCTTTAAATAGATTGTAAGCAATGCCTATGGCTTCCTCCGGGGAGCTTGCTTCAATATTCTTGTTGACATTCAGGGTTTCAAAAATTTGTTCTCCCTCGATAAGCACGTAGTATATTATTACAATATATCTCATAACTACCATGTTTAATAGCCAGCAATATTACTGATGCTGCAAACATATGCCTTTTATTTATATTATCAAAGAAAAGCAGAAGAGTTTTATCAGAGAAGAATAGAAGTCAGATAATCTTTTAGTTCCACACGAAGAATACGTAAAGCTTTAGTGATATGAAACTCCACTGTTTTGAGGGAAACGTTCAGTTGTTCCGCTATTCTTTTATTCGGTAGGTTGCTATAACGGCTGAGCATGAATATTTCGCGGCTTTGAGGTGGCATCTTTTCCAGAGCTTTATTTACGATGTGCTGTATTTCTGTGCTGAATATTTTGTCGGGTTCGCAATCCTTTAAAGTAGCAATGCGCAAGTCCAGTTCGCGCTGACGGTGCGAATGCAGATCTTCCTCAATACGTAGACGTGTTTGTTCACGTTCCAGGTAGTTGAGAGCTTTATTCTTGATAATGGTAAGGAGCAGGGAATGCAAACCTTTATCTTCTTCCCAACGGTCGCGACATTCCCACAGAGAGATCATGGATTCCATTAAAATATCCTCTGCTTCTGCCCAACTTCTGGTATAGGAGTAGGCAAAGGCAAGGAATTTTTCCTGGTTCTCCCGAAAGAAACGAGAAAATAAATCCATAGTATGTAGGCTTCCAGCTAAAGGCATTTTTATATATTCTCTTTCTTATTTAAGGTTAATATTGTAAAGTAACATAATCTTTTCGGAATACGCAAAAGTATGAAAAGATTTTTCTGGTTTCCCTCTTTCTTTTTTGCAAAAAGAAAGCCCGGCGGATTTCCGTCGGGCTTTGTATACTAAAGAATAAGGAATTTCTTATTTCTTTTCAGGTCTTTCCTGTCTTTCTGGTCTCGGAAGCAATACTTTACGGGAAAGCTTGAACTTACCGGTCTTCGGGTCGATATCGAGTAATTTCACTTCGATTTCGTCACCTTCTTTGATACCGGCTTCTTCTACTGTTTCCAGACGTTTCCAGTCGATTTCAGATATGTGGAGTAAACCGTCTTTACCCGGGAGGAATTCTACGAAAGCACCATAAGGCATTACGGAACGTACCTTGCCTTTGTATACTTCGCCAACTTCCGGTACAGCAACAATGCCCTTAATCAGACGCATAGCGTCATCAATGCTCTTCTTGTTGGTTCCGGAGATTTCGATTCTTCCGATATTGTCTACCTCTTCGATAGTGATTGTAGCACCTGTTTCTTCCTGCATACCTTGGATAATCTTTCCACCAGGGCCGATTATCGCACCAATGAATTCTTTAGGAATAGTCATCGTTTCAATACGTGGAGCATGAGGTTTCAGTTCTTCACGTGGTTCCTGAATGGTTTCCAGAATCTTACCGAGGATGTGCATACGTCCTTCTTTGGCTTGGTTCAAGGCACGTTCCAGAATATCGAATGACAGACCGTCTACCTTAATATCCATTTGAGTGGCGGTGATACCATTCTTGGTTCCTGTTACTTTGAAGTCCATGTCGCCCAGGTGGTCTTCATCACCAAGGATATCGGACAATACGGCATATTTGTCTTCACCCGGATTTTTAATCAATCCCATAGCGATACCTGATACCGGTTGTTTGATCTTCACACCTGCATCCATCAATGCCAGTGTTCCGGCACATACGGTAGCCATGGAAGAAGAACCGTTAGATTCAAGAATATCGGATACTACGCGTACTACATACGGATAGTCTGCTGGAATTTGACCTTTCAGTGCACGCCATGCCAAGTGTCCGTGACCAATTTCACGACGGCCTACGCCACGTTGTGCTTTTGCTTCTCCGGTAGAGAATGGAGGGAAGTTATAGTGAAGCAAGAAACGTTCTTTGCCATGTTCCAGTACATCGTCGATGATCTTCTCATCCAGTTTGGTACCCAAGGTGACAGTAGCCAGAGATTGAGTTTCACCACGAGTGAAGATTGCAGAACCGTGAGGTCCGGGCAAGTAGCTGATTTCGCTCCAGATAGGGCGGATTTCGTCAGTCTTACGTCCGTCAAGGCGCTTGCCTTCGTCCAAGATGCTACGGCGCATAGCCTCTTTCTCTACATCATGGTAGTAACGGTCGATCAGTGCTGCTTTTTCGCTCAATTCTTCTTCGCTGAACTGTGCTTTGAATTCTTCGCGGATAGCATCGAAAGCGTCCATGCGTTCGTGCTTATTTTTGTTGCCGGAAGCTGCGATGGCATAAGCCTTTGCGTAGCAAGCATCATGAACGGCTTTACGCAGTTCTTCATCATTTACTTCGTGGCAATATTCGCGTTTTACGGTAGAACCCACTGCTTCTGCCAATTCTTTCTGAGCTTGACATTGTACTTTGATTGCTTCGTGAGCTGCTTTCATGGCGTTCAACAAGTCAAGTTCGGAAACTTCACTCATTTCACCTTCTACCATCATGATGTTTTCATAAGTGGCACCTACCATAAGGTCCATGTCTGCTTTTTCCAACTGATCGAAAGTCGGGTTGATAACGAATTCTCCGTTGATGCGTGCTACACGTACTTCGGAAATCGGTCCGTTGAAAGGAATATCTGAAACAGCGAGGGCAGCAGAAGCTGCAAGTCCTGCCAAGGCATCAGGCATATCAACGCCGTCGGCAGAATAGAGGATGATGTTTACATATACCTCTGCGTGATAATTATCGGGGAATAAGGGGCGGAGAGCACGGTCTACAAGGCGGCAAGTCAGGATTTCATAATCCGAAGCGCGTCCTTCACGCTTGGTGAAACCGCCGGGAAAACGTCCGAATGCGGAGAATTTTTCTTTGTACTCTACCTGTAACGGCATGAAATCTGTTCCGGGAACTGCGTCCTTAGCGGCACAAACAGTAGCAAGAAGCATGGTGTTACCCATACGAAGCATTACAGAACCGTCTGCCTGTTTTGCCAGCTTTCCCGTTTCGAGTGTGATGGTTCTGCCATCAGGAAGCTCGATCGTCTTAACAATTGGGTTAATCATAAAAAATGTTTTATCTATATTTTCTTTCAAAATTCGTGCAAAGATACATATTAATTCATGTAATCAGGTGGGAATGAGATAAAAAAGTTTATAATTGACTATTTTTTTGAGTTTCCGTGTGGAAGATGCAATGAAAATGCTTTGACTAAACTTGAAAAGAGCTATATTTGCACGTTCGTTCTAATAGAAATTAAGAAGCTAAATATGAAAAAGATCTGTATTGTTGCGCTTGCCGCTTTGGCTTTGAGCGCATGTAATTCTAAACCGAAATTCAAAGTTGAAGGCGAAGTTTCAGGTGCCGACGGTAAAATGCTGTATCTGGAAGCTGCTGCTTTGGAGGGTATCGTACCCTTGGATTCTGTTAAATTGAAGGGTGACGGTTCTTTCAGTTTCAAACAAACACGTCCGGAGTCTCCGGAATTTTACCGCCTTCGTGTGGACGACAAGGTTATCAATTTCTCAGTAGATTCTACGGAAACTATCGGATTGAAAGCTCCGTATGCTGATTTTGCTACTGCTTATACAGTGGAGGGATCGGCAAATAGTACCAAGATAAAAGAACTGACATTGAAACAAGTGCAGTTGCAAAATGAGGTGAATGAGTTGGTGAAGAAGATGCAAGCTCATCAGATAGGTGCTGATGTGTTTGAAGAGAAACTGGCTACCTTGATGAAGGACTATAAAGATGAAGTGAAAACAAAATATATCTTTTCTGCTCCCAACACGGCGGCTGCTTATTTCGCTTTATTCCAGAAGCTGAATAATTATCTTATTTTCGATCCTTTGAACAATAAAGAAGATATCAAGTGCTTTGCTGCTGTAGCAACCAGCCTGAATAACTATTACCCGCATGCCGTACGCTCTAAAAACCTTTATAATATTGTGATTAAGGGAATGAAAAATACCCGTACACCGCAACAGAAAGTTCTGGAGTTGCCGGAAGAGGCGATTTCTGAAACAGGTATCATTGATATCGCTCTCCGTGATATGAAAGGTAACACTCATAAACTGAGTGAACTGAAAGGCAAAGTCGTATTGCTTGACTTTACTATTTACCAGAGTGCAGCTTCTGCTCCCCATAATTTCTTGTTGAATGACCTTTATACTAAATATAAGGACCAGGGACTGGTGATTTATCAGGTTTCACTGGATGCAGACGAACATTTTTGGAAAACAACCGCTGACAATCTGCCCTGGATTTGTGTGAGAGATGCCAATGGAATTTACTCAAATGTGGCCGGCATGTATAACGTTAAGGAAGTTCCTTCGTTGTTCCTGATTAACCGGAATAGTGAGCTGAGTGCCCGTGGAGAGACTATAAAAGACCTGGATGCTGCTGTGAAAGCACTGCTGTAACTTGTTATAAATTAGAAGTTTTTATTTAAATATGTTACATAGCAGCAATTTTTGCTTGACACGCATTGTTTAAAAGGCTATCTTTGCAAAAGAAAAATCGAAAGAGGGTTCCAGCATGCTGACCATGTTGGAATTCTTTTTTGTTATATAATACCATTTAGAAACTAAAAAGGAGGAAAAAAGTATGGCTTATATGTCAGAAGATGGCTACAAGAAATTGATGGCCGAACTGAAAGAATTGGAGACGGTAGAACGTCCTAAGATTTCGGCTGCAATAGCCGAAGCACGTGATAAAGGTGACCTGTCGGAGAATGCAGAGTATGATGCTGCCAAAGAGGCTCAGGGCATGCTTGAGATGAAAATCAATAAATTGAAGACGATTATAGCAGATGCCAAGATTATTGATGAGTCTAAGCTGAAAACAGACTCCGTGCAGATATTGAACAAGGTAGAACTGAAGAACGTGAAGAACGGCATGAAGATGACCTACACTATCGTTTCGGAAAGCGAAGCCAACCTGAAAGAAGGTAAGATTTCTGTTAACACGCCCATTGCACAAGGCTTACTTGGTAAGAAGGTAGGTGAGGTAGCCGAGATCAAAGTACCGCAGGGTATGGTTAACCTTGAAGTAATGAACATATCATTTTAATGTAAAGGCAGGTCCGCATGCGGGCTTGCCTTAATTTATATATCATAAAAGTTATGGCAACAATATTCAGTAGAATTATCGCAGGTGAAATACCGAGCTATAAGGTGGCAGAGGATGATAAATTCTTTGCGTTTCTGGACATCAATCCGTTGGTGAAAGGTCATACGTTGGTCGTTCCCAAACAGGAAGTGGATTATATCTTCGATTTGAGTGACGAAGACTTGGCAGCAATGCATGTTTTCGCCAAGAAAGTGGCACGTGCCATCGAGAAAGCTTTTCCTTGTAAGAAAGTGGGTGAAGCAGTGATTGGCTTAGAAGTACCTCATGCGCATATACATCTCATTCCTATCCAGAAAGAATCGGATATGCTGTTCTCTAATCCGAAGCTGAAGCTTTCTGATGAAGAATTTAAAGCAATTGCCGAAGCGATTCGTACAGCACTCTAAAAATAAAACTCCTTCCTTTTGATAATAAGAACGGGGACTGAAGTAAATTCAGTCCCCGTTTCCTTTATTCTGATTTGAAAGTCTGTGCTTTCAATTCTCCATTTTCCGGTTAAATATAATCTTCACCTAATTTTATTTGTGCATCGTTTACATATTTACGGATGGAATGTTCTTCGTCTTTTTTGCAGATGAGCAGCACATTGTCTGACTCGGCAATAAGATAACCTTCCAGTCCATCGATGACAGCGAGCTTATTTTCTGGGAGTACTACAACATTTCCTTTGCTGTTGTATAATAATGACTGGCATTTCAGCGTCACATTTCCTTCCTCATCTTTTGGGGACAGATCGTAAAGAGAGCCCCATGTTCCTAAGTCGGACCAACCGAAATCTCCTAATGAAACATATACATTGTCGGCCTTTTCCATGATGCCAAAATCAACGGAGACATTGGGGCATGCAGGGAAGTTCTCATCAATAAAGGCCTTTTCGGCTGGAGTGCCATATACGTCTTTACCCGGAACCAATTTAGAAGCCAGTTCGGGAAGTAATGCTTCTACAGCTTTAATGACAGAGTTTACATTCCACATAAAGAGTCCGGAATTCCAATAAAATTCTCCACTTTCTACGAATACTTTAGCTAATTCTAACTCCGGTTTTTCGGTGAAGGTTTTCACTTTGTAGAAATTATCTCCGCTTTGTTCGGCTATCTGTATATAGCCATAGCCTGTTTCAGGACGATTTGGTTTGATGCCGAGGGTAAGTAGTTTTTCAGATTGTGATACGAAAGATAAGCCCCTTTCGATAGCAGCAAGGAATTCACCCTCTTTCAGAATCAAATGGTCGGATGGGGCTACCACAATATTTGCATTCGGGTTCAATGCGCGGATGTGATAGGCTGCCCATGCAATGCACGGAGCTGTATTTCTACGTGTAGGTTCCAGTAATATCTGTTCAGGATTCAATTCGGGCAGTTGCTCCTTTACGAGGTCGGCATACAGGTCGTTTGTAACAATAAGTATGTTCTCCGTAGGAATAACTTTGTTGAAGCGGTCGAAGGTTTGTTGAAGCAGTGATCTGCCTGTACCAAAGAAGTCTAGAAACTGTTTTGGGAGCGTTTTTCGACTGAATGGCCAGAATCGGCTACCGATACCTCCACCCATGATAACGCAGAAGTTATCCTTATTTGTTGTCATATCGTTTGTTTTAAAAGTTTCTGCTAAAGTACACTATATTTTGGAAACACGGAATGTTTGCAGAATGTTTTATGACTTTTTTCTCCTTTTTTTAGGAAAAGTATTGCAGGTTTAGAAAAAAGCTGTATCTTTGCACCGCATTTGAGAAGTCAAACATGCCCAGATGGCGGAATCGGTAGACGCGCTGGTCTCAAACACCAGTGGATTCACTTCCATCCCGGTTCGACCCCGGGTCTGGGTACTGAAGCGGAGAAAGTTGAAAAACTCTCTCCGCTTTTCTTTTATGTCCCTCGTAACTCGTTGGTTTGCCGATTCTACCAACTTTTTATTGAATTGCTGAGTTCAAGTTATAAATGCTACATTTTTTCTATTTCATCAGCGTCATACCTGATCCTATATCACAAATAGTGTTCAATGCGGATATATACAACAAAAAAATGAACGTAATATGCAAATTTGTCATTGGATATTTCTTGGGCATTTATTTTTTCCTAACTTTGCAAAGGATAGTTGAGAAGCTTTTGCCATTTTATATTTTAATATTTACCCAATATGCCAAATCAGAATACATTTCTGTATCCCCCTTTGACATTTCGAATACTTGCGGTTGCTATTCTCGCTTGTTTATTTCTGGTGCCCAAGACGATGGCTGATACAAAAGATCAAGAGTATATTGTTCTTATCAGTTCTTCCACTTTTCGTGAGAAATGGGCTTATGATCTACTTGAAACCGTAGAAAAGGCATTCAATGAAGAAAATTCAGTGAAGGTATATTCGGAGACTCTCACAACATGGCATTTCAATAATCAACAGGAAATAGATCAGAAGGTTGATTATCTAAAGGATAAATATTCTGTGCCTCCCCAAGCTGTCATATTTGTAGGCGATCCGGGATGGTACGTTTGTAAACCGCTTTTTGACACCATCTGGAGAGGGGTGCCTACAATTATTTGCCACTCAATGCCGCATACGCCGGCTGATATAAATAAGTACTACGATGGCGAATATATACCTGATGACAAGGGAGTTGCATTAGAACACTTTCTTGAAAATGCGGTTTATTATGATGTTCCACCCAGCTTTATCCAGAAGAATATTATTTATGTTGTGATTGTATTGGGTACTGCGATTGTTCTGCTGTTATTTTACTTTATGCACAAGCGTATCAAGAAAGTGAGAGAAACGGAGTGGCAAGAGCATCTGCATTTGCTTGAAAATATTCTTGACAACCTTCCTATTGCAGCTAAGGTGAAAGATGTCGATAATGATATGCGTTATACTTTTATAAATAAAAAGGCTGAAGAACTCTTTGAATATCCAGCTAAGGAGGCGATTGGAAGAACTGATTTCGATATAATGCCTGAGGCTGCAACGATGATCAGGAAAGAAGATGAAGAATTGGTAAGAACGGGAATTGCCCAATTTGGTACCAGGCGCTTCTTTACGAATAAGAATGAGGAACGGTTTACTTTCCAGAATAATAATATAGTTTCATTCTCCAATGGACGTAAATGGATTCTCTATACAGCCTGGGATATTACGGACCAGAAGATTCTGGAACGTAAACTGCGTTTGGCTAAAGAAGAGGCTGAAGAGTCCAATCGTATAAAATCAGCTTTCCTGGCTAATATGAGTCATGAAATACGTACTCCGCTCAATGCAATAGTAGGTTTTTCGAGCATATTGGCCGAAGATGTATCGGAAGAAGAACGGACGGAATATCTCAGCATCATTAGTAAGAATAATGATATTTTGTTGCAGTTGATTAATGATATCCTGGATTTGTCGAAGATTGAGGCGGGGACACTGGAATATGTTTATGCAAATATAGATGTAAATAAGATGCTATCTGAGATAGAGCAGGCTGCCAGGATGAGACAAACGAATGCGAATGTCGCTATATGTGCGGTGACACCACTGGAGGGACTGCTTTTGTATACTGACCAACGCAGAGTTACCCAGGTACTGAATAATTTCATCAGTAATGCCATGAAGTTTACAAATACCGGGAGTATCACGTTTGGGTATGAAGAACCAAAAGATGGCTATATACGCTTCTTTGTGACAGACACCGGTACCGGTATCCCTCCTGAAAAGGTGGCGGATATATTCAACCGTTTTGTAAAGCTCGATTCTTTCAAACAAGGAACCGGACTTGGACTGGCTATTTCACAGAATATCGTGAAGGAGCTCAAAGGTGAGATAGGAGTGGCGTCTGAGTTAGGTAAAGGCTCTACTTTCTGGTTTACGTTGCCCTACGAGAAGATGGGGGCGCACCGTTCCATTCTCTCGTAAGAATATTTCTAATTTGTAGTATCAGGAAGGAATCTTTACTTGGGGTAAGCCTTTCCTGTCGGTCATAGGGCTCTGTGGGTTACTACTGCCCTCTACTGTGGCGTACAGTTTTTGAGGGAATCAGTGTGCTGGCTGCAAATAACATTAATCTTTTCGTTTTCTGTAGGTTTAGGCTTGGATAACATTTTTGAGGGGATTTGGTTCTGTCTTTTAAAAAAATGTATCTTTGCGATCGTCAAAAATGCTATGAAACGTAATTAAATAGGGATATCATGAACAAGAAAAACACTCTTTTGCTTTTTCTGTGCCTGTTCTGCCTGTGGGCGGTAGCACAAGAAAAGAAGCCGGTAAAGATTGCCTGTGTGGGCAATAGCATCACTTATGGCTCAGGAATTAAAAATCAGTTTCAGAACAGTTATCCGGGATTGCTCTCCCAGCTTTTGGGTGAGGGGTACGATGTGCGTAACTTCGGAATCAGCGCCCGCGTAATGCTGAACAAGGGAGATCATCCGTACATGCACGAGCAGAAATTCCGCGATCTGCTGGCATTTCAGCCAGACATCGTTACCATTAAATTGGGAACGAATGACAGCAAGCCTTGGAACTGGCATTACGGAAAGGATTTCGGAAAGGACCTGACGGAGATGTTGGATATTCTTCAGGACTTGCCTTCCAAGCCTAAGATATATCTGTGCTTCCCGGTGCCGGCTGTGAAACGGAATTTCGGCATCAACGACAGTGTAATTACAAATGGTATCATCCCCGTGATACGCCGTGTTGCAAAGAAGCGCCACTTGCCTGTTGTGGATCTTTACGCACTTTTGAAGCCGCATCCCGATTATTATACGGACGGCATCCACCCCAACGAACAGGGGGCGGCTCTGATAGCCGGCGAGCTTTATCGTACGCTGACCGGCAACGAGGCACCGAAGATTGTCACTGAACAACCCTTCCCCGGCAAAAAGTCGCAATGGGAAGGTTTCGATCGTTATGATTTTATCTGTAATGCCCGTAAGGCTACAGTAGTTGTTCCCCGTAAGGTGGCCGAAGGCCATCCCTGGATATGGCGTCCAGCTTTCTTTGGAGCTTTCCCTTCAGTAGATAAAGCTTTGCTGGAAAAAGGTTTTCATGTTGTTTATTACGATTTGACGCATCTTTATGGTAGCCCCCGTGCGCAACGTTTGGGTACAGACTTTTATGATATTATGCGCAGATACTATCGTTTGTCTTCTAAAGTGACATTGGAAGGCTTCAGTCGTGGCGGTCTGTTTGCTTTCAATTGGGGAGCGAAGAATCCTGATAAAGTGGCTTGTATTTATGTGGATGCCCCAGTGTGTGATGTGTTTAGTTGGCCTGGCAGGCACAGGGAATTATGGAGTGGATTACTTGCCGAGTGGGGACTAACTGATGAGCAGATGAATAACTTCAAAGGTAATCCGATTGATAATCTGGAACCTTTAGCCGATGCAGGTATCCCTGTTATCAGTGTTTGTGGTGATAGTGACCGCACAGTCCCCTATGAAGAGAATATGAAAATTGTAGCTGACCGTTACCGTGCTTTGGGCGGACTTGTAGAAATCATTCTGAAACCCGGTTGCGACCATCACCCCCATAGCCTGGAAAACCCCGAAGCGGTAGTTGACTTCATTGTTCGCAACCAGCCGGATTATCAAAAAAAGCATGTCATTCATCAGCGTGCTAACCTTGCTAACTCTTATCTGAAGTTCACGAAAGAGAAAAAAGGTTGCGTTGCCTTTCTCGGCGGTTCCATTACTGAAATGCGCGGTTGGCGGAATATGATACAGGAAGATTTGAAACAACGTTTCCCCGATACGGAATTTACTTTTATTGATGCCGGAATACCTTCTACCGGAAGTACGCCTCATGCCTTCCGTTTTGAAAACGATGTACTGCAAAAAGGTGTACCTGACTTGCTGTTTGTGGAAGCGGCAGTGAACGATGATACCAATAAGTTCAACTATATTCAGCAAGTACGCGGTATGGAAGGTATTGTCCGCCATGCACGCACTTTCAGTCCCGCGATGGATATAGTCATGCTTCATTTCATTTATGATCCGTTCATTCCTTTACTTGACAAAGGCATGCAACCCCAGGTAATTATGAGCCACGAGAGCGTAGCTAATCATTATAATGTTTCGTCCATCAATCTGGCGGAGGAAGTGGCATACCGTATGCGTGACGGTGAGTTCGACTGGAAGCAGTTTGGCAGTACGCATCCTGCCTGGGACGGGCATAAATATTATGCTGCCACTATCAATCATCTCTTTGACCTTGAATGGGGTGGGGATGTGGCAAAGAAAACAGTCCAACCGCATGAAGTGCCGGAGCAACCAATAGATGCTTATTCCTATGATAAAGGTGTGTTTATCGACATTCGCTCGGCTAAACAACTGAATGGTTGGAAAGTAGTGGAAGATTGGATGCCTACTGTGAAGGGGAATACCCGTAAAGGTTTTGTGCACGTTCCTATGTTGGTGGCCGATCGTGCCAGTGCCAGCCTTTCTTTCTCTTTCGAAGGTCGTGCGGTGGGGATCTTCTGTGCAGCCGGTCCGCAAGCTTGCGTATTGGAATATAGTATAGACGGTGCTCCTTTCAAGAAGCTGGATACGTTTACTGATTGGAGTCGGAACCTGTACATTCCGTGGGTGTACATGCTTGAAACAGAGCTTCCTTCAGCCTGTCATACATTGCGTTTGCGTGTGGCAAAAGGGGATAAAACAGGGTGTCAGATACGTAATTTTGTTGTAAATCAATAGGTCATTATCCCCTTACAGAAAATAACTTAAAAAAACAAAGATATGAAATTGAAAAATATTTCAGTTTGTTTATTCGCAGGATGGATACTGATGGCATGCTCCGGAAATGGGTATGAGAAGACGGGTAATGGCATTATTGTAAATGTAGAACAACAGCAACCAACGGATGTGCGAAAGGTGAAGGTTGAAGTTGTGGGAGAGAAGCTGATTCATGTGTCGGCCACTCCCGAAAAGAGCTTTTCAAAGGCAGAAAGTCTGATTATTGTGCCCAAAAAAGATAAGACGGACTTCAGCGTGGAAGAAAGTGAAGATGCCGTTTCAGTAAAAACCTCACAGGTGTGCGCCATTGTATCCAAAGTTACGGGTGAAGTATGCTTTACCGATGTTTCCGGCAATTTGATTCTGGTGGAAGAAGAGAAGGGACGGAGTTTCCGACCTATTGAAGTGCAGGGGACAAAGGCATATACGGTGCGCCAGGTGTTCCGGTCGTCCGATGATGAGGCGTTCTACGGACTGGGACAGCATCAGGCTGATGAATTTAATTATAAAGGAAAGAACGAGGAACTTTTTCAGTACAATACAAAAGTTTCTGTGCCTTTCATTGTTTCCAATAAAAACTATGGCATCTTGTGGGATAGTTATTCGCTTTGCCGTTTTGGTGATCCGCTTGATTATTCACAGTTGAGTGCGATCTTCAAGCTCTATGACAAGCAGGGGAAGGAAGGTGCTTTGACAGGAACGTACGTGCCTGCCCGGCAATCAAAGGCAGAAACACTGGTGCGGAGGGAAGATTCTATCTATTTTGAGCATTTGAAGTCGGAGGATTTGTCTAAGGTGGTGAATCTTCCCGAAGAATTTCCCTTTATGGGATCACAGGTGACTTACGAAGGAGAAATAGAGCCGATGGAGAGTGGAGAATTCCGTTTCATCCTTTATTATGCAGGATACATGAAGGTATATATTGACGGTGAACTGGTGGTTCCCGAACGTTGGCGTACGGCTTGGAACCCTAATAGTTATAAGTTTGCCGTAGATTTGAAGGCTGGTAAACGCGTTCCATTGAAAATTGAATGGACTCCTGACGGATATGTATCCTATTGTGGTTTGCGTGCATTGTCTCCTGTATCTGTTGAAGAACAGAACAAACAGTCGTGGTGGGGAGAAATGCAGAATGAGATCAATTATTATTTTGTTTATGGTGAGGATATGGACGAGGTTATCAGTGGATACCGCACCTTGACCGGGAAATCGCAGATCATGCCGAAGTGGGCGATGGGATACTGGCAGAGCCGTGAACGTTATAAGACGCAGGAAGAAATACTGGATGTTTTGAGGGAATTCCGCAAACGTCAGATTCCTATTGATAATATTGTGCTCGACTGGAGCTACTGGCCGGAAAATGCCTGGGGTAGCCATGAGTTTGACAAAGCTCGTTTCCCTGATCCGAAAGGGATGGTAGATTCCATTCATGCCATGAATGCTAAGATGATGATTTCCGTTTGGCCGAAGTTCTATAGGACTACGGAACATTATAAAGAGTTTAATGAAAAGGGGTGGATGTATCAGCAGGCCGTTAAAGACAGTATCCGCGACTGGATTGGCCCCGGATACATAGGCTCTTTCTATGATGCTTATGCTGAAGGTGCACGGAAGTTGTTCTGGAAACAGATGGAAGATCACCTTTACCCACTCGGAATCGATGCCTGGTGGATGGATGCCAGTGAACCGAATGTGCGCGACTGTACGGATCTGGCTTATCGAAAAGCCTTGTGCGGTCCGACTGCTCTCGGTCCGTCCGACCAATATTTCAATGCGTATGCGCTGATGAATGCTGAGGCTATTTATGACGGACAACGTGCCGCAGACAATGATAAGCGTGTATTCTTGCTGACCCGTTCGGGATTTGCCGGATTGCAACGCTACTCTACCGCGACGTGGAGTGGAGATATTGCTACCCGTTGGGAAGATATGAAGGCACAGATTTCTGCCGGACTGAACTTTGCAGTAAGCGGTATTCCTTACTGGACAATGGATATTGGTGGATTTTGCGTAGAAAAACGCTATGAAGACGGACAAAAGGAGTTCAACAAGACCGGAAAAGAGAATGCGGACTATAAGGAATGGCGTGAGTTGAATACGCGTTGGTATCAGTTTGGCGCATTCTGCCCGTTGTTCCGTGCGCACGGACAGTATCCGTTTCGTGAGGTGTGGCATATAGCTCCCGAAGACCATCCGGCCTATAATTCTATAATGTATTATACGAAGTTGCGCTATACGATGATGCCTTATATCTATTCATTGGCGGGAATGACTTATTTTGATGACTATACGATTATGCGTCCGCTGGTAATGGATTTCACGGCAGACACAAAGGTGAACAATATCAGTGACCAGTTTATGTTCGGTCCAGCGTTGATGGCAGCTCCGGTGTATGAGTATGGTGCACGCAATCGGGAAGTCTATTTCCCGGCAACTTGCGGTTGGTATGATTTCTATACTGGTAAGTACATCTCCGGTGGCGGGCGGCTGAAAGTGGATGCTCCTTATGAACGTATGCCCCTCTATGTGCGCGAAGGGGCTATTGTACCTTACGGACCGGAAATGCAATATAGTGATGAGAAACCTGCGGAGGAAATTACGCTATATGTATATGCGGGTCAAGATGGTGAGTTCACTTTGTATGAGGACGAAGGTGTGAATTATAATTATGAAAAAGGACAGTATGCCATCATTCCATTTATTTACAATGATGCAGAGGGCACTCTGACTATCGGTGACCGTGCAGGAGAGTTTCCCGGTATGTTGAAAGAACGTACATTCAACGTTGTAAAGGTAAGTAAGGATAAACCACAACCTTTTGACGCGAAAGCTAAGGGGGTGACAGTGAAGTATGACGGGAAGCAGCAAAGTGTATCAATATCATGAAACAACTGATGTTTCTGCCGTGGAAAAGCGTTTAGCGGTCGATTAATATTTTTCTTAGGCTCTTTTATTGTTTTCATTGCCTGATATTAGTACATTTGCATGCGAATGCTTATTCTTTCCACCACGGGGATTCTTTCTTTCCACCATGGAGGAAAGAAAGAATCCCCGTGGTGGAAAGAAACTTTCTCCATGATGGAAAGAATAAGTGTTCACTGCGATTTTCTTTAGCCACCGTAGGGAAAAGAGTTAGAAATAGCGGTGTGATAATTTAATTCCGGCACTTCATGTTTTTTATGTGGGGTACCCATAAAAAATATACAGATGAGTGCATATTATGACCTCCTTGAGAAGCCTGACATTCGCCAAACCGGTGAGCAGCAACCCCTTTATGCCCGTTTTATACCTAAAGGAACTATTGAACGGAAAGAATTTCTAAATCGTGTCCACCTTTTTACCGGCATCAGTCGCAGCCTGTTGGAGGGTGCGATGGCGTCCTTTATGGACGAGTTGCGCGACTGCCTTGCTGATGGCTGGACAGTGGAATTTGGCGAACTTGGCTATTTCACCCCTTCGCTGAATTGCCGGCGCGAAGTGATGGAAAAGAAAGAACTGCGTGCTGCTTCGGTGACGCTTCGCGGCTTGAATTTTCGTCTAGGCAAGGAATTCTATAAAGAATTGAATAAAAAGATACGGTTGGAACGCCATCCGCAGTCGTCGTCCAAGTCCGAGTCTTTTACGCCGCTTCTGTCCGTAGAGCAACGTTTCCGGTTACTTGATGAATACTTGCAGCAGGAACAGCCTTGCATCAACCGTGCACAATATGCCCGTCTGACAGGACGCAGTGTGAAACAGGCGGTTACGGATTTGAACTTGTTTATTGAGGATGGATTACTGATAAGATGTGGAGCGGGGAGGAATGTGGTGTATATGAAGGGGATGCAGAAATAAAGTTCCGGTACTCTTTATATTAAAAAGCGGAGTCTTTTTTCCGAGTAGAAACATAGAATGCTCACTTTCTTTTTATTGACTTTGATACTCTGTTGGCGTCATACCGAATTCTTCCTTGAAGCATTTAGTAAAATATTTGGGCGATGAGAAACCGGTGGCATAAGCCACTTCGGAGATGCTTATTGTTTTCTTCTTCAATAAGGCACAGGCGTATTTTAACTTGATATTTCGTATAAATTCCAAAGGAGTGCACCCGCTGATTACCTTGCATTTCCGGCTTAAGGTAGAGCGGGAGATGTGAAGCTCGTTTGCCATTTGTACTGTGTCAAATTCGGATTCCTGAATGTGCCGTTCCACACATTGCATGGCATTGTTCAAAAATTCTTCGTCGCTGGTTTGATAATTTAAATTGGAAATGTTTATCTCCATTTTTGAACGGAAACTTTGCCGGGATTGTTCACGTGATTGAAGTAGGTTATCTATTCGTGCCTGTAGTATTTTCATTTCAAAAGGTTTGGCAATATAGCTTTCTGCTCCGGCTTTGTAACATTCTATTTGGTCGTCCACTGCATTTTTGGCTGTGAGCATGATGATGGGGATATGGTTTGTTTGTATGTCTCCTTTTATTTGCTGGCAAAATTCCAGACCGTTCATCTGAGGCATCATGATATCGCAGATAATGATGTCTACCGGAGTGTTCTTAAGCAATTCGAGTCCTTGCAAAGCGTTCTCTGCAATGAAGATTTGATATTTCTTACTGAGGATATGCTGTATGAGTTCCCGCAAGTCTTTGTTATCGTCTATGAATAAAATACAAGGTTTTTCATCAGGAATGAATGTATCTGTTTCTTCTTCTTGAACTGTAAGGAGAGAAGACTCTGCTATTTCCCGTTCGCTGTATACTTCTCTGTCTATCGGTATTTCTACGGTAAAAACCGAACCTTTGCCCGGTTCACTGCTGACTTCGATAGTTCCGTGGTGCAGGGTTACCAGTTCTTTGGTCAACGACAGGCCGATTCCGTTTGACTGGCATCCCGGGTGATTCTTATTGTTATAAAACTTGGTGAAGATATGTTTTATATCCTTTTCAGCTATTCCTATGCCCTCATCTTCTACGTTAAGTACCAGGAATCTGCATCCCTCCTTATATATGGCAGACAGGCTTACGTTTATTTTTTTATGCTCCGGCGTATATTTGATGGCGTTGGAAAGCAGGTTGAACAATATCTTGTCAAACTTGTCGATATCCATATATCCCCAAATGCCATCGTCTATCCGGGTGGACAGGGAGATGCTTTTCTGGTGGGCTAACGACTGAAAATTAGACGCCACGATGCCCGAAACAAAAGAAGACAGATTGCTTTTGCTTGCACTTATTTCCATTTTTCTGCTTTCCACTTTCCGGAAGTCCAGGATCTGTTGCAGTAGCCGTTTCAGTCGGTTGGCATTGGAACGCAGTATTTCCACCTGTCTTTCCGAGCTTTCTTTATTTTCTTCTAGATCATCGGCTACACAAGAAATGATGGTAAGCGGGGTGAGGAGCTCATGGGAGATGTTGGTGAAATAATTCAGTTTGATTTGGGTGAGTTCTTCTTGGAGCTTCAACTTGTTTTTCTTCTCCATGCGCTTGGTGTAGGCATAAAATAGCAGGCAGATGATACACACGATGAAAAGAGTGTAGAATGAATAGGCATACCATGTTTCATACCAGGCGGGAAGGCGCCGGATAAGCAACTGTTGTTCTTCCTCCATCCAGTTGCCGTACGGGTCGGTGGCTTTCAGGCGGAAAGTATATTCTCCTTTGCCGAGGTAGTTGTAGAATGCGGAGTGTTTCCCGTTGTCTATGTAGGTCCATTTTTTATCTGCGCCTTCCAGTTGATAGGCATACTTGATTCTTCGTCCGGAGGTATATGAAAGGGCTGAAAATAGGATTTCAATATTCCGTGTTTCAGGTGAAAGTGTTATTTTGTGCACGGAATTGCCTGTTTCCGAACCGGCAGGTGAAAATAAGACAGAGCGGTTATCGGACTTTACGTCAGTGATAAGTACCTGTCCGGTACGTTTATTGTTTGTATTTTGCCTGTCCGGTAATATTTTGATGAAGCCGTTATGTCCTCCGGCGTACAGGCAACCTTCCTCATCGACGAAAGCTGCGCTATGTCGGAAGGAGGAGACGAAGATATTGGGGTCATTGACGAAATAAGCAGTATTTTCTTTGGTTGCCGGATGGTGGCGGATTATGTATTTGTCACATACTATCCATATCTTATCTTTGTATAGTAGAATTTTTAGAATGTTGTCGCCTGTCAGTCCGCAGGCTTCGGTTTCGTCCGTCATTTTTTCTTCGCTTGAATCAAACCGGAGTAGCCGTCCTAATGAAGTGGAAAACCAGACGTCACGAGCATTGGCACAGATATTCACTATCGGGGCGTCGGATAACGGCATTGATTCTTTGGGGTAATGTTTCAGTAGTATAGGCTTGTTCTCATAAGCCATTTGGTAAATGGCATCCCGGGAGGCGATCCACACATTTCCTTTACTGTCTTTGGACATATCGGATATGTGAGAGATATCAAAAGACAGTTCCGCAATCTTTTTTGAACCGGCTTGTTTGAAGAACAACCGCGAGGTGGTTCCAATCCAGATGTTGCCATGATCATCTTCTACCAGTTGGGTTATACTGCCCGGATCGGCAACGACTTCCTTTAGGTCATATTCTTCTAAAATGGAGATGTGCATTTGTTCTTTTGTCGCTTTCCATATATGGGAAGAAAAATCATTGCGTCCGCCCAGCCATACAACATCTTCTTTCTGCGACGGTACGATAGAGGTCACGACTAATGAATATAAAGCATCCGCATTGTTTCCATAAGTAATCTTTCCTGTCTGTTCATCGAAAAGGCAGAGACCGTAACGTGACTGGTCGAACCAAATGGTACCTTTTGAGTCTTTGTTGAAGTATAAGACATTGGCATCTACGCCTAGCCTCTTTTTGATATTTTCCATCGTATGGTTGATTATTTCAGCTTTCTCAAAGGTTATTGTGTAGCCTTGATCGTAAGCTCCTAACCATAAATTGCCGGATTGGTCTTTGATGATCCGGCTGTATGTTTTGTATTGGTCTATGGGGTTATTGATGTCCTTTATAGCATTGATATTCACTTCTTCCAGTTCATTCTGTTCGTTTATGCGGAAAACATAGAGCCTGAAATGGGATAATGCCCATAGATAGCCGTACATGTCGTCTTGTACAATGTCGAAGAACACCTGTTCTGGTGAATGACGGATGGGGTTGACGATAGACTGACGTTGCAATATCTTCTTTCTGTCAGGGGAGGACGGGTCGAAACGCCAGATTCCTTGTCCCCAGGTTGCAATCCAATATCGTCCCTGATGGTCTTGTATCATCCGGTAGGGATTGCTGTTGTCCATGTGGGCATATTGCATAAAGGAATCGTCCCGGTCATTGTATTTCAATATATCCCCGTTCCAGGTCAGAAACCATAGGTCGCCGTTTCTATCTTCGAAGAATGTATTCGGATCGTTTGCTAATGTATATTCTTTTAATACACCGAGGCGGGCGTTGCATCTGAACAGTTTTTTGCCGGCTGCTACCCAAATGTTACCTTTTTGGTCGCAGATGAGATCTCTTATTTCTCTTGTCTGTAGGGCAGAGTCGGGAAATGAGGTGATTTGATAAGTACTTTTGTCCACTAAGTTGATGCCTTGTACTGTTCCTACCCATAAGTAATTATCGTCTTCGGCGAAACACCGGATATCGTTGTGGGTAAGTTTATGAGGATTTTTATAGTTGTTTATGAAAGGCTGGATATCATAGCCGTCATAACGTTCCAGCCCGTATGCGGTTCCCAGCCAGAAGAAGCCTTGTCGGTCTTGATACAGATTGAAAATGGAGTTGACAGGCAGTTTGTCTAAAAAAGGCATGGGATTGACAATCATTTGTTGTGCATGGAGAGGGACGCCGGACAGCAAACAGAACAGGCAGCAAATGAGAAATTTAGGAATATGAGTTTTCATCGTAGTCAAGATTAACATTTCATTTAAAGGGGTTGTGCAAATATAGGGAGATTTGAGTAAACGGGTAAATAATATAGGGAAGCTTTTTTGCTCAATCTAGGTATAAAAATTACTCAGAGCAAATTTTATCCCTTCTCTGGGTATATTTGGGGCGTGATTCCATTTCATTCTCCACATCTTTGCCACATCTTTTTGGGAAAAGGCTGATTGTGGAAGAGACGGGAAAAAAAGTATGGGGATGGTTATTTATAAGATTATTTAGGGGAATGGGATTTGTTTTCGGAATGACAGAATAACTATTTTTTTATTTAATAATTTAATGATATGGAAAAACACAGATTTTTGATGTGGTTTGCTCTCCTGTTTATAGGAGTTGTAAGCGGGTATGCCCAACAGCTTGCCATTACGGGCAGAGTGTTGGATAGTAAAAAGGAACCGTTGATTGGAGTTACAATCTTGCTGAAGGGAAGTGCTAATGGAACGGTGACGGATATTGACGGTAACTTCTCGATTAAAGCGTTGAAAGGAGAGACATTGGTTGTCTCTTATATAGGTTATAAGACGCAGGAGATTCTTCTATCCTCGGACAAAACAACGATGACTGTTGAATTACTGGAAGACTCTGAGATGCTAGATGAGGTTGTAGTGATAGGATATGGCACGATGCGTAAGAAAGACCTTACGGGTTCAGTAACTCAAGTTCGTCCGGATGCATTGGCAAATGAGGCTCCTAAGACTGTGCAAGACGTATTGCGTGGAACTGCCGGTTTGAATGTAGGTTTCGATAAATCGGCTAAAGGAGGCGGATCCATGAGTATACGCGGCCAACGTTCCGTATATTCTGACGGAGGTCATAATGACCCGCTCATCATTCTGGATGGCATGATGTTTTATGGTGAACTCTCCGAAATTAATCCCAATGATATAGCGCAGATAGATGTGCTGAAAGATGCTTCATCGGCTGCCGTGTATGGTGCGAAGGCGGCCAATGGTGTTGTTATCGTGACGACCAAGAAAGGGAAATCAGAGAAGCCGGTGATCAGTTTCAGTGCTAACATCGGGTGGACTGCCAGGGCAGATGGGCGGAAGGTATACGATGCGGATGGGTATCTGAACTATCGTAGGGATTTTTATACGACAGATACGTATGGGGTAAATCCATCTACCGGAAAATATGAGGCTTATCAGACAGGAGGCCGGCCTGCGGGATATTTTGACCGTCCGACAGATGCTAACTTGGGAAAGTATGGACTTACTATGGATGCATGGAGAAACCAGACAACTCAGGATGCCGGTATGAGCAGTGATGAAATCTGGGCAAGACGTATTGGACTTAATGCGAGTGAAGTGACGCTTGCCAACTTCCTCTCCGGAAAAACCTTTGACTGGTATGACCATTCTTTCCAAACGGGATTGAACCAGGACTATAATGTCAGCATCAGCGGAATGACTGAAAGAGTGAACTATTACCTCTCATTGGGATACCTCTCCAACGAAGGCATAGTACGTGGAAACGAGTATAACGCTATTCGTGCCAACATGAAGTTGGATGCCAAAGTGACGGACTGGTTCAGTGTGGGAGCTAACGTCAATTTCCAGAACCGTTCGGACGGTGACATTGCCGTAGACTGGTACAGGCAGATAACAAGTAACAGCCCTTTTACCTCTCCTTATAACGAAGCTGGGGAGCTTGTGGCGCATCCTCAAGGAGAGAATGCCTATTGGAAAGGATATAATTTTGATTTTGACCGTCAGTATCTTGATTTGGAAAAGGGATTTACCGTACTGAACACCATTCTGACAGCCAAGTTGACGTTGCCTTTCGGCATCACTTATTCATTTAATGCGGCACCGCGTCTGCAATATTTCTATGACCGTTACTATAGGTCATCGGAACATCCTGACTGGCAGGCCGAAACAGAAGACCGCGTGAACCGTGAACAAAGCAAGCGCTTTGACTGGTCACTGAATAACACTATCACATGGGATTATACTTTTGCTAAGAAGCATCATACCATTCTGACTTTGGTGCAGGAAGCCGAAGAGCGTCAGTCGTGGGCGGATCGTATTCAAGCACGCAATATCCTGCCCTCTGAAGCATTGGGTTTTCACGGTACAGCCAATGGGGACAAGAATTTGAGTGAATTCCGTTCTACCGATAATCGTGAGACGGCTTGCGGCTATCTGGCACGCCTGTTCTATTCGTATGATGATAAGTATATGGGTACATTCTCTTTCCGTCGTGACGGATATTCCGCTTTTGGTACGACCAATCCGTATGCCAATTTCCTTTCCGGAGCACTAGCGTGGACGTTCACCAATGAGGACTTCTGGAAGTGGGGAGATATTCTGGAGTCCGGTAAATTACGTGTCTCTTTCGGACAGAACGGTAACCGGAGCTTGGCGAACTCTTATATTGCATTGGCCAACCTGGCACTGGGAATGTATTCGCAAGGATACATAAATTCTACTACAGGCACACTGCTGGATATGAAATATCTTTTTGTAGACCGTCTGCCAAATACCGGTTTGCAGTGGGAGAAGACTACCTCCTGGAATGTCGGTTTAGATCTCAGTTTCCTGAGAGGACGTATCAATGCTAGCTTGGAATACTACATAATGCCCACTACGGACATGATTATGAACCAGTCGTTACCTGATTTTACAGGATTCGCTTCCATTACCACCAATTTGGGACGAGTGGAAAACCGGGGCTTTGAAATTTCACTCAATACGCGCAACATTGAAACAAAAAACTTTGAATGGAATACTTCTTTCTCTTTCTCCCGTAACAAAAATGAAATCAAGAAACTGTATGGCGAATATGAAACCATCGTGGATGCAGCCGGCAACACTATTACTAAGGAAAAGGATGATGTGGACAACAAATGGTTCATAGGCCATCCCATCAGTGCCATCTGGGATTATGAAGTGACCGATATCTGGCAGGTGAATGAAGTGGAAGAAGCCGCTAAGTATGGACAAAAACCCGGTGATCCGAAAGTTGCCAATCATTACACTGCGGATGACCGTAAGAATGCAGATGGAACTACTACTGCTGTATACAACAATAACGATAAGCGTTTTTTGGGTGAGACTACGCCTCCTATCCATTGGTCCATGCGAAACAGCTTCATACTTTATAAGAACTGGAGTTTTTCTTTCAATCTCTACTCTTACATGGGACACAAGAGTCTGGACAGTAATTATCTGAACAATGACAATAATTATTCGCAGATTACCAACTGCCAGAATATTTATACCAAGAAATATTGGACGGTGGATAATTCTTCCAATACATATGCCCGCCTTTCAGCCCAGGGACCTACGGGACTTGCAGCGCCAAGCAGAGTCGTTGACCGTTCGTTTATTCGCCTGGAGAATGTCTCTGTAGCCTATAATGTTCCGGCAGAACTCTTGTCTCGGTTTAAGATTCAGAATGCCAAAATATTTGCTACCGTACGCAATGTGGCTACTTGGAGCAAGGAATGGGAATATGGAGATCCTGAAACCGGAGATATTGCACCGCGAACTTACTCTTTGGGTATAAACTTAACATTTTAAAAAGAAAGAAATATGAAAAACTATATAAATCAATTCAAATTGTTGCTGGGGATTACATGCGTATCTGCGCTTTTTACAGGATGTTCCGATGATTTCCTGAAACCGGATCCCCTCTCTCTTTACGAACCGACTGTAACATTCAATACGGTGGATGGTCTGAATGCTGCTTTAGCTTCGGCAGACAAGGCACTTCGTGCTTATTGGACAAATACGGAAGCTTGTGACTTGATGTTGCCTTTGATGAGTGAGTATCTTTTTTCTGATTTGACGGTAGCCGGCAAAACGGATGACCAACTTGCTTTCTGTGACATAAACGAACGTTTTACACCTACTGACGGTTGGTATAATTTTGACCAGAATCGTCTGGTCATCTTTTGGGGGGAGACTTACAACGGCATTAAGTATGCCAATACTGTTATCAGCTATATTGATAAGGTGGAGGGATTGGATGAAACCACCAGGAATGAATTTCTCGGGCGTGCCTATTTTCATCGTGCTTACCGGTATATGAATCTTTGTTTCCAATTCGGTGACGTACCTTTTGTTTCTAAAATTATAGAGTCTCCCAAGCAAGACTATAAAAGCACCAAGCGCGAGGCCATCATCAAGCGTATGGTGCAAGATATGGAGTTTGCTGTACAGAATGTTCCCGACCAAAAGGATATGACTTACATCGGTATGATCAACAAAGGGGCATGCCGCCAATTGCTTATTAAATGTTACCTTGCTAACGGTGATTTTCAGAAAGCTAAGGAACAAGCCGATATCCTCATCGATCAGTCAGGCTACTCATTGATGCAGGATGAGTTCGGGACTTTTTCCAATCCTAATCCTAAAACATGGAATATTACCAACAATGTTATTTGGAATTTACACCAAGGTGGAAACAAAGCTATTGCCGCTAACAAAGAGGCCATCCTTGTTCTGCCCAACCGTTACGGCACTGATTCAGGTATTCGCACCCGTACTATGCGTAACTTGGTTCCCAGATGGAATGCTGATGAGATTAAAACTCCCGATAATGTGAGAGCTGTGGATAACTTTGCTTTGAACAATCCGGATTATAAAGATAATTTGGATTTCAACCGTGCTTTCGGACGCGGGCAGGCAGTTGTACGTCCCACTTACTTTGCCGAAAACTCTCTGTGGTATGTTAATGGGGTGAATGATGAGGGGGACCTGCGCCATAGTCATACTGTAGGCAACTGGGTGCGTATGGAAGATTTGAGATATAACCGTCCGAACACTAAATATCACGGAGAAAATGTCCGTTTCAGTTGGGTCGACGAGGATGGTGGCACCCAAGTGCTCTGTTCCGATACAATTCGGTGCTGGTTTGATTGGCCCCATTATAAGGTTTGGTCCGAATCTCCCGAAGATGAAACGCCTTCTGCCAATCAATACAATGGTGGTGGCTATGCTGACTTTTACTGCTATCGGCTCGCGGAAACTTATCTGCTCCGTGCCGAAGCCAAATATTATCTGGGAGATGCTACTGCTGTAGATGATGTCAATGCTGTGCGTAAACGTGCTAAATGTCAGCAACTTTATACTACGGTTGATATTGATGACATCGTGGATGAACGTGCCCGTGAGCTTTACATGGAAGAGTGGCGTTTCACTGAACTGAGTCGTATCTCTTATTGCCTTGCTCTCAGCGGCAAACCCGATAATGAAGGCAAAACTTATGATAAAGAGTACTTGCATGAGGACAGCTTCTGGTTTCACCGTATCACTAACTACAACAACTATTATAATAAGGATACTGGAGCCAATATCAGAGGTCGCAAGTATACCATGGGCAAGCACAATATTAACTGGCCTATTCCTCAAAAGGCCATTGACGCCAATCGCTTGGGAAAACTTAGCCAAAATCCGGGTTACGACGGATATGACCCCAATGTGGAGAAATGGGAAACCTGGGAAGAAGCGGTGGCTGATGAGAACTAGTCTGTTTTTTGATTATTTGAATATCAATTATGAACATGCATATCGCTTTATGTCTTTTGACAAGAAAGGCTTTCCTGATTCTGGTAAGCCTGGCTTTTTTCACTTTCTCTGCCTCGGCGCAAAGGATGATGAAAACCATTAATGATGGTTGGGACTTCCGTAAGGATGGAGAAACACGGTGGCAGCCCATCAATCTGCCCCATACATTTAATCTCGATGCCTATTCTCAAAGAAATTATTATCAAGGTAAGGGTGAATATCGCAAAAAGTTGTCACTCCCAGAGATAGCCCCCACTAAACGTTATTATCTGAAAATAGATGCCGCCAGTAAAGCTGCCGACGTAAAAGTCAACGGACAGGTGGCTGGTAGTCATGCCGGGGGGTATTCGGCTTTCATTCTGGATGTTACCGGGCTTATAAGGGAGAACAATGAGATAGAAATTACTGTTGATAATGCTCGACGAGACATTACGCCGCTTTGGGCGGACTTCACTTTCTGGGGAGGAATCTACCGGGATGTGTGGCTTATAACCACTCCGGAACAGCATTTCAACATGGCGAACTACGGGTCGACCGGTGTATTTGTCAGTACCCCCGTTGCCAACGAACGAGAAGGAGTAGTGCAGGTAAAAGCGGAGGTGACTAATGATGCCGACTCAAGGATACGTCTGAAGATGCAAAACCGCATTTATGACGCCCAGGGAAAACTGCTTCAGACGAATGCACAGCCTTTTTCACTGAAGGCGGGAGAAACAGCAACTGTGGAATATAAATCTGATGTAATAGACAATCCTCAATTGTGGACACCGGAAATGCCGACACTGTATCGCGTTGTTACCGCCATTGTGAATGCCAAAACCGGTGAAGTCTTGGATGAGATTTCTAATAAGATAGGTTTCAGATGGTTTTCGTTTGATGCAGACAAGGGATTCAGTCTGAATGGGAAACCTTATAAGCTGCGTGGGGTGAACCGCCATCAGGACCAGGCACCTGTAGGAGTGGCTATAGACGACGAAGTGAACCGCCGTGACATAAGGCAGATAAAAGAAATAGGATGCAATTTTATCCGTATATCCCATTATCCGCAGGATGACGCTTTGCTGGATGCATGTGATGAACTGGGCTTGCTGGCTTGGGAGGAGATTCCCATTATCGACATCGTCCCCGATACCCCGGGATATGATGACCATTGTGAGATGAACCTGGTGGAGATGATTCGGCAACATTACAACCATCCCTGTATCATGGCGTGGGGATATATGAATGAAATATTACTGATTGCTCCTACACCGGATAAACCGGAGTGGCCTGCAGTAAGAGATCGTACTGTTAAGCTGGCGCAGAGGTTGGAAAAACGTTTGAAAGAAGAGGATTCTTCGCGTGTGAGCGTCATGGCATTCCACGGTTCTGATCTTTACAACACGATTGGACTTGCACTGGGAGACGTGGCCGGATGGAATCTCTATCAGGGATGGTATTTTGGTGAGTTACCTCATTTTGAACAGTGGTTGGAAGATCAGCACGCTCGTTATCCACATCGTCCCATTATTGTGAGCGAATGGGGGGCGGGTTCAGACAAACGTATTCACTCGGTTAAGGGTCGTCCATTCGATTTCAGTATGGAATATCAGCAGGAATATATCGAGCACTATCTGCCCTATATTGAAAATAATGACTACATTGCCGGATGTGCTTATTGGGGGTACGTCGATTTCAATGTGGCCGCCCGCCAGGAATCTATGCCTCGTGTCAACAATAAGGGGCTTTTCTATAATGACCGGACTCCGAAAGATATAGCTTATTATTTTAAGGCTATGTGGCGTAAGGATGTGCCGGTGTTGCATATAGCAAGCCGTGATTGGGCATTGCGGACAGGAAAAGCCGGAGAAGAACATCCCATCAAGATTTATACCAATCTGGATGAGGTGGAGCTTATTCTGAACGGTGCTTCTTGCGGCAAGCAGTGCACGTCCAATTATAATACTATATTTCGTGTAAAGTTGCCGGAAGGAAATTCTTCGTTGGTGGCCAGAGGTTATAGGAACGGCGTTCTTGTGGAAGATGTGATGATGATGACGCTCGCTCTTTTCCCCGACTTGCATCAAGGGGACGAACTTGCAGTAAACGTTGGCAGCAATTGTTATTTCATTTCAGATGTCAGTCACTTGACATGGTTACCGGATCGTCCTTATACTGCCGGGGAATGGGGGTACGTGAACGGTAAGGGGCGCAGCACTACCTCTGAAATTTATAATACTGTAGATGGACCAGTCTATCAGACATGGATGGAGGATATAACGGAGTATAAGATTGACGCTCCTGCCGGAACCTATGAGGTGGAACTGTTGATGGCGGATGTTAGCCGACCGGCCCGGCAGCAGGCCAATCTGCTTGGCAAGGGAGATGAACGGGCAAGTGCCGTGTCCAAGCGGTTCGACATCACCATTTGCGGTCAGGTTGTGGAACAGAATTTCTCTCCGGCCGATAACAACCGTTATCTCAACGCATGCCGTCGACGCTATATAGTGAACAATAATGATGGATGTATTGATATACGTTTTACGCCGTTGCAAGGCAAGCCGGTTCTTTCGGGGTTTAAAGTCCGAAGGTTATAAACCGAAAGAGATTGTCTGATGGGAAAGGAGTCGATGGGCTCCTTTCTTTTTTTGCGAAATCTACTTTGTTTGTAGAGATGCTTTAAATCCCTTACTCTCATTTTCAATCCTTTAGGGTTCAGGTTTGTAGAGATTACTATCTAATCTTCTACTTTTCTGTTTTTTATATTTTCCTTTTCATTTCATCCGTTGTAGAGATTGCCTTTTGATAATGTGTTGTTTATTAGTGCTTTATGAGGTTGCTTGGTAGATGCTGTTTTCTTGCTTTCTCATACTTCTCACCCTAACTTTGCAACATCGAATCTGAGAAACAGAACGTCTGTCTGTTGAGGCCTCACAGTAAAAGACTTCGTGTTTCGGGATAAGATAAGAGAAAATGAATATACATATTATTAATCATTAAAACAACAAAGATTATGGCAATTAAGTATGAAGTAAAGAAGGTGGTGTTTGGTTTTGATAAGACTAATACTGAGAAATTTGTAGCTCAAACCAAAGTGTTGGGCCTGGTGAAATTTGATAAGCTCTGTGAAGAAGTGCAGAAGGTGAGTATGGCACCGCGTGGTGTGGTGAAGATGGTAATTGACGGGTTGATAGATACCCTGAATATGGATTTGGATAAAGGATATTCCGTGCAGTTGGGAGACTTCGGCTGTTTCCGTCCCGGACTGAACGCGAAAAGTCAGGCGGGAGCGGGAGATGTGGATGCTAATACGGTATATCGTCGAAAAATCATTTTCTATCCGGGAAGCTATTTTAAGGATATGCTTGGTAAGGCAAGTGTGGAAAGGCTGGAGTTTGGTAAGGGGACTGTGGCTAAAGATACGGTCGTAAAGCCGGGCGGAGGTGATTCTGGTGATGGCGGTATTGAAGATGATCCGTTGGGATAAGTAGGTGGATTGGGGGGAAGAGGGGGAATCCCTTTTCCCCTTCCGTGAAACTTAACTAAATAGTGTTCCGAAGATTTGTCTTGCCTATTTGAATGACTTACTTTTGCGCATAATTAATGTGTAAGTGCATAATGCAATATAGATATGAAGAACAAACTTACTTTATTTCTCCTCATTTTTTGCTTACTGGTGTCGACAACGGTTGGTGCGCAGATACGTGAGTTCGAACGCTCGACGCCCGAAGCCGAAGGGGTCCCTTCCGGAGCGCTCATTGCTTTGATGGACTCTCTGATGGCCTTGCCGAAGACCGATATACACAGTGTAATGGTGCTGCGTCACGGAAAAGTGATCGCGGAGATGTATCCCGAACCCTTCGCCCCGGAGTATCGGCACACGATGTTTTCCTGCTCCAAGACTTTTGTCGGTGCCGCCATCGGACTCGCCATCTCCGAGAACCGCTTGCGGTTGACAGACCGGATCGCATCCTTTTTCCCCGACCAACTTCCCGATAGCATTTCCCCCAATCTTGCCGCTATGACAGTCCGGAATCTGCTGAACATGACCTCCGGTGTCACCCCGGACTGGAAGATGCGTGAAGGTCGTACAGACTGGGTCAGAGGTTATCTGGGGAAAGAAATAAAGACTCCCGGAGAACACTTTGATTATGATTCCATGAGTTCGTATATTCTTTCCGCCATCGTACAGAAGGTGACGGGTATGAAATTACTGGATTATCTCCGTCTGAAACTGTTCGACCCCATGCACATCACTGATGTGTCCTGGGAGGTGAGTCCCGAGGGCGTCAATACCGGTGGCTGGGGAGTGTACTTGCAAAGTGAGTCGCTGGCGAAGCTTGGACAGTTACTGCTAAACCGTGGTATGTGGGAAGGCAAACAGTTGCTTCCGGCAGACTGGGTAGACCTGATGATGGCTAAGCAATCCGATACAGGTAGCTTTGGCTATGGTTATGGTTATCATATGTGGCTTTGTGAATATCCGGGAGCGGTTCGCGTAGACGGTGCTTTAGGGCAATATGCGCTTATTATACCGGATAAAGATATGGTAGTAGTCATCACCGAATGTAGCATCATAGATGGAATCACGCAACGCCGCTTGGTCTGGAATCGTCTGTTGCCTGCCGTAGGCGATGAGCCTTTGACGCCGGGAAAGGATTATAAACGCTTGTTGAAGAAGCAATCTTCTTATCAGTTACCGGTGGCGCAAGGGAAAGCAAACTCACCTCTTGCCCGGCAGTATGCGAACAAACCTATTATGCTTAAGCCGAATAAATTGGGCTGGCAGTCGCTCCGTCTTCAATTCAAACCCAAAGAGGTCATAATGACCGTGACGCAGGCCGATGGGCTTGAATATAACTTGCCATTTGGCTACAAGCAGTGGGAAAAGACTTCAATAGATGCATATCCTCCATATTCTATCGAAGCCAAAGGACGTTTCACCGGGATAGAAGGCCCTTTTTATGTAGCGGGTAGCTATGCCTGGCCCTCAACTACTACGCTGGAGCTGAAAGCGCATTACGTCAATTGGATCAGTGCGCTCAACCTCATTTTCCGATTTGATGGAGGCGATGTTCATTTAGCGGTTAAGGCGAACTATTCTTCCGATTTTATCTATCTTTGTGGCCAATAAAAGATTTGTGTATTATGAACCGTATCACATTAGCTCTGAAACGTCCTTTTATCTGGTTGCGCCGTTTTCGTCATCGTTGCGGTTACGGAGTGCATTCTCCGTTTGCTTTCAACCTGATTACACAGGTGATTTATGAAAATACTCCTTATTATAAGTATAAAGACCTGGCGGTAGAACAAAAGAAGTTAGCACCTCAAAAAGACGGGCGTTGGAAGTATGAGTCGAAAAAGGTGAAACGCCTTTTGTTCCGGTTGGTGAATAATATCCAGCCCGATACGATAGTAGATGCCGGTACTCTTGCTGCTTCTTCCCTTTATCTGAAAGCCGGTAAGGAAGGGGCCGACTATACATCTGCTTCTGAACTTTCCGAGCTATTTCTGGAAGCCGGAGTACCAGTTGGCTTTCTCTATCTGCACGACTACCGACATCCGGAATTTGTGGAGGAAGTATTCCGTATCTGTGCTGCACGCACTGTACGTAGCTCCGCTTTTGTGGTCGAAGGAATCTGCTACACTCCGCAGATGAAAGCTCTTTGGAAACGCATGCAGCAGGATGAACATGTAGGTATTACATTCGACCTTTATGACCTTGGCATCCTATTCTTTGATAAAACAAAGATAAAACAAGACTATATTGTCAACTTTTGATTATCTTTAGGCGTTTGAATAAGTGATTAGGGGGTAGTGATTAGTGATTAACCGCTCCACTAACCTCTAATCACTAATCACTAAACACCAATCGCTTATGAAAATATATACTAAAACCGGTGATAAAGGTACCACTTCGTTGGTAGGCGGTAACCGGGTTCCTAAAACCCACGTTCGTCTGGAAGCATACGGCACAGTAGACGAGTTGAACGCTAACTTGGGAGTGCTTATCACTTATTTGTCCGATGAAGCGGATCGGATGCTTGTACGCCATATCCAGGATCGCCTTTTCGCAGTGGGTTCCAATCTGGCCACCGATCTGGAAAAAACGGACTTGAAATGTGCCAGTGTCATTCATCCGGAAGAGATAGAGCGTATCGAACGGGAAATAGATCGGCTTGATAACCTGCTTCCCCCGTTACATGCTTTTATATTGCCGGGCGGCAGTCGCGGAGCATCGGTTTGTCATGTTTGCCGCACAGTTTGCCGCAGGGCTGAACGACGTATCCTGGCCTTGGCTGAACAATGCGAAGTAGCTACTGAATTACTTGCTTATGTGAACCGTTTGTCCGATTATTTGTTTGTCTTGTCACGGAAAATCAATCTGGATGAGAAAAAAGATGAAATATTTTGGGATAATAGTTGTAAGTGAGAGATTTTATTATACTTTTGCCGAAAAATAGAAAGTAGGACTTAATATTCACAATTTTAATACTTAGAACTTATGTATTGGACATTGGAATTAGCATCTAAACTGGAAGATGCTCCCTGGCCGGCAACCAAGGATGAATTAATCGATTATGCCATACGTTCGGGCGCTCCGCTTGAAGTGATTGAAAATTTGCAGGAAATGGAAGATGAAGGCGATATTTATGAGAGCATCGAAGATATATGGCCCGACTATCCGAGCAAAGAGGATTTCTTCTTTAACGAAGAAGAGTATTAGATACGCTTTTTAAGCCTTGCCATACCTAAGGGGATACGAGGTAGTTAACACATAGAAAGAGGTAGTCCGTAAAATCTGTTTTCGACAGATTAATGGATTGCCTCTTTTTTATATTTGTTCCATTATGACTGAAACACAAGAAGAAACGGTACGCCGCTTGCCGGAATTGAAAGAACGGCATTTGCCCGGAGATTGCCGGGAAGCGGTGCATACACTGTTAAAAGGGACTTACGGGTACGAACAATTTCGTGACCTAGAAGTGTATGACGACTTATTCAAGGGGAAAGAGACACTCCACGTTTCGCAGGGGCAATTGATAGAAAGTGTCATTGTTGAAGCGGAAAAGGCACGGAATGGGGAAACGGATGTGGATAATATTCTGCTGACAGCGCCTACCGGGGCTGGAAAATCCTTATTGTTCCAATTGCCTGGCATCTATTTGGGCAATGAATACGGGTTGCTTACCATTGTTGTATCTCCTCTGAAGGCACTGATTGTGGATCAGGTGGAAGGTTTACAAGATTTGGGATACACACGCGTAGCGTATGCTTCTTCCGATTTATCGCCTGAGCAAAAGAATGAGGTATATCGACAGGTGCGTGAAGGTGAGGTCGATTTGTTTTATCTTTCGCCGGAATTATTGCTTTCATATGATATCAAGCACTTCGCAGGTGAGCGTCGTATTGGTTTGGTTGTAGTGGATGAGGCTCATACAGTAACTACCTGGGGTAAAGAGTTCCGGGTGGATTATTGGTTCCTGGGACGTTATCTGCAGGGTTTGAAGAAGAATCTGGGCTATGCGTTTCCGCTTTTTGCGCTGACGGCTACTGCTGTTTGGAACCCGAAGGGAGGCAACGATATGGTGTTCGAAACGATTCGTTCGTTGCAAATGGAGCCGTGTGTGCTTTATGCAGGTACGGTGAAACGCAGGAATATCGGATTCGATATTCGGCAGATGGAAATAGAAGAAGGCGAAACGTACGATAAAGCCAAGCAACGTGTAGTGGCGGGTCGTGTAGATGATTTCCTCGACGGGTATAAGACGATTCTTTATTATCCTTTTGCGGGTGGCATCGATATGCGTCTGAAGACGTGGGTGCAACCTGCTGATTGGCGTTTGGTAGCTTCTTACTATGGCAAGAAGGACAAGGAACAGAAAGCAGCAATTGTACAGGAGTTCAAGGAAGGAGAGAAGCGTATGATTGTAGCTACAAAGGCATTCGGTATGGGTGTGGATATCAGCGACATTGACCGGGTATATCATGTGGCACCTTCCAGCACTTTTGTCGATTATATACAGGAGATAGGACGTGCGGCGCGTGATACGGATATTCATGGAGTTTCGGCAACGGATTATCATGAACGTGACTTTTATTATATGAAACGCCTGCATATGGCGGGTAATATAGCACAAGAGCAGTTGGCGTTGATACTGAAAAAGCTGATGGAAGTATATCGGATGAAAGGCGAAAAGCAGGAAATGCTGGTGTCTTTGTCCGACTTCGAATTTGTGGTGAAATTGCCGCGAATGAAAAACAAGCTGGAATACGAGGCAGAATTGGGACAGTTGATTAAGACAGCTTTATTATGGTTGGAAGATGATTTAAGCCATCGTTACGGAAAGAAGTTGTTGGAGGTCAGTCCGCAGAATCTATTGACGGAAGGATATATTCAGGATAAGACAGGCGATGTTTTTATTCGTGAATTCAAGGATTATCTTACTAAAGTGGAAGGTACGGAAGACGTGTACACAGCACGTCTGGAAAAACTGTGGGAAGAGCGCTTTGCTGAGTTGGGGTATCGGGAATTTAAGCAAAAGTTGAATAGTGGAACATTGTGGGAAGGCTCTCGTGCAGTATCTGTTGGTAAGCATGAGGTGTTGTTGAAAGAAGATGCTACGGTAATTCGTCAGCGGATGGATGCACTGTTCAATAGCTTGAAGACTCTGCTTGTCGATAAGTTACGGAAGGCAAAAGGACGTTTTGATGAAGAAGAATTGCGTGCGGTATTTGCCGAACATGGTATGGATGTACCATCGGCAAAACGCTTTATTGGCTCATTGCTGGAGTCTCGTACGGAAGAGGGGCGCAGTGTGAGTTATATCAGTAGTGTGAAAAAGAAGGATTCCAACGAACTCTCTTTTACAGTGACAAAGGGGTTTGACCTTTTGTTGTCCCGCTATCAGAAACTATTCAGTCAACGTATTGTCGGTAAAAAAGGAGATCGTCTGTTGTTTTACAGTACGCCATTCTCCGATCTGAATATGTTGCTTAACCTGCTTTCCATACTCGATTGTCTTTCATTCAGCGTCGAAGGAGGGGGGACACCTTGTGTACTGGTATATTTCGATGATCCGGAGAGTTTGCAGCAGATTGCATCTTCCGATGAATATCACAATTTGATTCTCGAGAATAATGAACAGGTGTTCCAGGAACAGATCGAACTGTTTTCTTTCTTCTTCGGAACGGACGGAATGGACGATGTGAAGCGCTGGGATTTTATTGAAGACTATTTTACCGGAATGGGGGTAGAGGAGCTGAAAGCGAAGTACGCTGTTCCCCTATAGAACCAGTTCTTTAAATAATCTTTCTAACGTCCTGTCCAGATCGTCGGAGAAACCGGCATGTGGGCGGGACGTTTGAATACAGGAACTTCTCACGGCAGTCAGCCAACGAAAACGTTCCGGTACATCGAGTTGGGCTATAGGACCACCGTCTTTGGCTCCCGAACATATTTTATTGAATACGTCCAAGTGTACAAATACCGATTCCCGGTCTATTTCAGAAACATATAGCTCCAGTTTGTCCTCGTTTACCTGACAAATGGACTTGATGTAGCCTGCCTTTTTTGAGAAAAGGATGACGCCCACATTAAAGAACTCCTCACGTTCTACTTTGGGTACCAAGCGGATAACTGCGTATTCATATAAGTGTTTTCCTTGCATTCTGTGCTTCTTTTACAAATGTTTCGGAATGAGCCAGTCTTTCGGTCAGAAAGCGGGTATAAATATCTCTGATTTCTTCGGATGTCTCATGTGTATCCTCCCAATGCAACCAGTCGTCAGGGATAAGTGCTACGACCTGTTGTATCTTTTCCTCTGTCAGCATAGAACGTAAAGCCGCATCGGCCTCTTCAAGTCGGGATGCTTCGGGCAGCAATACGTGGTTTTTTACATAGGGGAATGGGCTTACAGCATGTTTTTCCCAGTTTTCCCACGAGTGGTGGAAATAAAGTGAAGCGCCATGGTCTATCAGCCAAAGCTCTTTATGCCACATCAGCATATTGGTGTTGCGGAAGGTACGGTCTATATTGGTCAGATAGGCATCCAGCCAGACAATACGGGAGGCCAGTTCAGGGTCTACTTTAGTTGCTACGGGGTCAAAAGTCAGAGCACCTGACAGGAAGTGAAGTCCTAGGTTTAATCCACGGCTGCCTTGCAATAAATCTTGTATTTCTTCATCCCCTTCGGTACGACCGAATGCTTCGTCGAGATTCAGGAATACCAGTTCCGGTACTTTGAATCCCAGTATGTGCGCAACCTCTCCACCGATTAATTCGGATATCAATGCCTTGGTGCCATGTCCGGCGCCACGAAACTTTACGACGTATTTAAATTCGTCGTCAGCTTCTGCCAATGCGGGCAATGAGCCGCCTTCGCGCAAAGGAGTGATATAACGGGTCAGGTTGACTGTTCGCAACTCTATCATGGTTGTCCTTTCTGTAGTTATGTCGCCCACTTGAGACGGAGCGGCGGCTGCAAAGATAGTGAATATTCACGATTACCTAAGATGTGCTTCCAGAAACTGTTGCAGGATACGAGCATGGTTTCGGACAGGCTCTTTGGAGGCATATAATAAAGTAACTGTTTTATAGGGTCTGATTGTTGTGAGAAAGTTTCGTGCAGCTTCAGAGGTTTCCAACTCTTTCCGGTACATAGCAGAGAAACCTTCCCAATGTTCCACCGGGTCTTCATGAAACCACTTCCTGAGTTCGGGGGAAGGGGTGATGTCTTTTTCCCAAACATCATATTTCAGATGTTCCTTTTTCATGCCACGGGGCCACAGACGGTCTACCAGCACACGGTAGCCGTCCTCTGCCTCGGGATCTTCATATACTCGTTTAATTTTAATCTGCGTCATAACTTTATTTTCTATATACTAATATACAATTAATAGGTTGAATTAGTTCATTTTGTTCCTTCCTTTTCTATTCTGCACAATTTTTTTTCGTTTTATCAGTTCTTATATTGATGAAACGTTATTGTATCCTGAAATGCTTAATTCTTATTTGCCTTCTTTTCTGTGTAGCAGAGGGGCGGGCACAGTTTGATGCGCGCTTTAGTCAGTACTGGGTGGTGAAGGGGTATTATCATCCCGGTTGGGCGGGGCAGACGGATAATAAGATGAACATTTATGGTTCGTATGGTATGCAGTTGATGGGCTTCACACATGCTCCCCGCGTGATGTATTTCGGTGCTGACATGCCTTTTTCCTTATTCAATAAACAGCATGGCGTTGGAGTTGGATTCTTCAATGAAGCCATCGGACTGTTCCGCAACCAGCGTTTTTGGGGACAATACGCCTACCAGATGAAAATCAGAAAGGGCAAATTGGGTATTGGACTCCAGGTGGGTATGCTGACTGTAGCTTTCGACCCTTCTGATATTAATCTTGGAGATGAAACGGATGATGATGCTTTCCCCACTACATCGGAAAGTGGTACGTCTGTTGATCTTGGAGTGGGGGCATACTATTCGCATCCTAAATTCTACGCTGCCTTTTCTGCCCACCACCTGACAGCTCCCCGTGTCTCTTTAGGAGAAAAAAGCCAGATTAAAATACATCCTATCTTTTATTTGACAGGCGGATACAATATTCAGACACGTAATCCGTTAATTTCCATACAGCCTTCGATGCAATTGCAAAGTGATTTTACTTCTACACGGTTGGATGTAACAGGGCAGTTGTTTTATAGCTATCGTTCCAAAGTACTCAGCGGGGGATTGACTTACTCGCCTGATACTTCGGTGACATTCAATATAGGATTGACTGTGCAAGGTGTAACACTGGGATATGCCTATGAATGTTTTACTTCCAAGATAGGTGCAGCGAGCGGTAGTCACGATCTGGTGGTGAGGTATACATTGGATTTGAATGTGTTTAAGAAAAACCGGAACTTGCATAAAAGCGTACGGATTTTGTAAGAGAATATACGAACAATGGGAAAGAATAAAGGAATGAAAACAGTTCATACGTGGTACGGGGCGGCTTTGTTGCTGTTCGGTTCGCTGGTTTCGTGCATGGGAACAGTAGGTAACAGTTCCATGAGAGGTGGCGAGGTAATAGGAGCCAGTGCTGTAGCATGGAACGAACCTGCACCTTATGGCATGGTGTTGGTGAAACGCGGTTCGGTAAAAATGGGTCCCGATAAGCAAGACAGTTTGTGGGGAACAATCGTTCCTTCACGGGAAATTTCGGTAGAATCTTTCTGGATGGACGATACGGAAGTGACGATTGCTGAATATAAGCAGTTTGTCAACTGGGTACGCGACTCCATTATCCGCGAGCGCCTGGCAGATCCTGCATATGGCGGCAACGAATTGTATAAGATAGAAGAAGACCGGGAAGGAAACCCAATCAAACCTTATTTGAATTGGTCGAAGCCTATTCCGTGGAAGCGGGCGACAGAGGATGAGCAGATGGCCATTGAAAGTGTATATAAGCATCATCCCATTGATGGTACGCTGATGCTGGATGGAGCACAACTGAACTATTATTATGAAATTTATGACTATACCGAGGCAGCTAAGCGCCGTAATCGTTTGAATCCTGCCGAACGTGTCAAGAACACAGATGTCCAGGTGAATCCGGAAGAAGTAATCATGATAACAAAAGATACAGCATATATTGATGATGAAGGACGAATTGTAAATCGTACTATAACCCGTCCGTTATCCAGTGAATGGGACTTTCTGAACAGCTATATCGTGAACATTTATCCCGATACGACCTGCTGGGTGAATGATTTTCCCAATGCCAATAATGAACAATACATGCGTTTGTATTTCAATCATCCCAGTTATAACGAACATCCGGTAGTAGGTGTCAGTTGGGAACAGGCCAATGCATTCTGTGCATGGCGTACCAACTATTTACTTGCAGGACTGCGTGGACAGGCGAAGTATATTCAACGTTATCGTTTGCCGACTGAAGCGGAGTGGGAATTTGCCGCACGCGGACGGGAAGACAATAAATACCCTTGGAAAGACAGCGAAGAGACCAAAGATGACCGTGGGTGCTACAATGCGAACTATAAACCCGGCAAGGGTAACTATACCAAGGACGGTAACCTGATTTCAACCCGGGTGGGGGCTTATTCTCCTAACTCGAACGGGCTCTACGATATGGCAGGCAATGTTGCAGAATGGACATCAACGGCATATACTGAGTCGGGAGTTCTGCAGGCAAACGATATCAATCCGGATATCCAGTATAATGCCGCACCGGAAGATCCGTATGCGTTGAAGAAAAAAGTGGTTCGTGGTGGTTCGTGGAAGGACGTGAATGCATTCATCCGTTCGGATGCCCGGACGTCCGAATATCAGAATGAGCAACGTTCGTATATCGGTTTCCGTTGTGTGCGTACGCAGGTGGGATATAATAAGAAGGGGAAATGATAAGATGCTAAAATGGTAAAATGATGGAAAAAGATATTGTAAACAAGAAAAGGGACTTCGGGCAAAAGCTGCAGGACTTTATGGCGAGTTATCGTGGCAAGGTCATTATGAACTATGCCTATAGCTGGGGAGCTGCTATCGTTATTGCAGGTACCTTGTTTAAACTGACGCATTTACCAGGTGCCAATCTGATGCTTTGGATCGGTATGGGAACAGAAGTGCTGGTGTTCTTTATTTCTGCATTCGACTTGCCAAGCAGGCAGACTGGTACAGCTGCAGGCGGAGTGATAGTTGTTGGTGACGGAGGGACGGGCAGTGCAGATGTTAATCAGACTGTATCGCAAGAAAAAAGACAGGTTCCTGTTTCAGAGCAGCCTGTAGCGGTGACTGTAGGAGCTGCTAATAATTTATCCGGAACTCCTGCTCCGGCTTTTACTCCTGAAATGGAAGAAACCACACAGGCTTATATCGCTCAACTGAAAGAAATGACCGAAATGCTTTCGCACTTCACCGCACAAGCAGAGTCGTTGTCGCATGATGCCGAGCAAATGAGTGCACTGAACCGTAATCTTGCAGGTATCAATGCCATTTATGAAATGCAGCTTCGCAGCGCTAGCACTCAGATCAACACTATCGATCAGGTACATGAGCAGACCCGTAAGATGGCTCGTCAGATTGAAGAACTGAATGCGGTCTATGCGCGTATGTTGCAGGCTGTACAGGTTAAGTGATAACTTTTAAAGAGTAACTTTAATCGTAAATCGTAAATTGCTAAATCGTAAATAAACACCATGTCTCTGAATACTAATCCGGATTCTCCGCGTCAGAAGATGATAAACCTGATGTATATCGTCTTGATGGCGTTGTTGGCACTCAATGTTTCATCGGATGTGCTGAATGGCTTTTCATTGGTAGATGAAAGCCTTTCCCGTACAACGGCGAACTCGACCGTGCAAAACCAATCATTATATGATGGGCTTGCCGGTGCTAATAAACGTAATCCGGAGAAAGTGGGACCTTGGTTCGAGAGAGCGGTACATGTGAAGAATATGTCTGATTCGCTCTATGCTTACGTCGATGAATTGAAATTGAGTATCGTGAAGGAAGCGGATGGAAAAAGCGGTGATATTACCAATATATCCAATAGAGAAGATTTGGAAGCAGCTTCTTTCGTAATGCTTGCTCCCGGTAGAGGGCAAGGAAAAGAGCTGTTCAATCGGATTAATCAATATAGGAGTGAAATACTGGCTTTTGTTACTGATCCGGTGCAGCAGAAGATTATCCGTGATAACCTGAGTACTGAAGTTCCACGTAAAGCATCGGCAGCTGGAAAGAACTGGCAGGAGTATATTTTTGAAAATACTCCGGTAGCTGCTGCTGTCACGCTATTAACTAAATTGCAAAGTGATGTACGTTATGCCGAAGGTGAAGTATTGCACTTGCTAACACAGAATACCGATGTACAGGATGTGCGCGTAAACCAACTTCAGGCTTATGTGATTCCTACCTCTCAGAATGTGGTGCGTGGGGGGACGTATAGTGCACGGGTTATTCTGGCCGCTGTAGATTCTACACAACGCCCGTCCATCTATATAGCCGGAAAGAAACAGCCGGATAATGCCGAAGGTTGGTTCGAAACTGTTTGTAATCGTACAGGGGAATTTTCTTTAGATGGTTATCTGGAATTGGCACAGGGTAATGGAGAAGTGCTTCGCAGAGAGTTTTCCCAAAAATATACGGTGGTGGAGCCTACTGCTACGGTATCTGCTACTATGATGAATGTGCTTTATGCCGGATATGATAATCCTATCAGCATCTCCGTTCCCGGGGTACCGGCAGGACAGGTGCAGGCAAGTATTGTAAGTGGGAATGGTACATTGACCCGCACCGGTAGCGGATATATTGCTCGTCCTACAGCTATAGGCAAGGATGTGGTGATTCGTGTAACGGCATCTGTGGGTGGACGTACGCAATCAATGGGAGATTACACTTACCGTGTACGCCAATTGCCTGATCCGTCACCCTTTATTGAGTATACGGAAGATGGGACGCCGAAGCGTTATCGTGGTGGCCGTGGACTATCCAAGGCTATCCTGATGAATACTCCCGGTATTGTTGCTGCCATTGATGATGGATTGCTGAATATTAATTTCCGGGTATTGGGCTTTGAAACTGTTTTCTTTGATAATATGGGGAATGCCGTGCCGGAAGTGTCTTCAGGAGCTTCGTTCTCTACACGTCAAAAAGATATGTTCCGTCGCTTGTCACGGGGTAAACGTTTCTATATTTCCCGGGTACGTGCGGTGGGGCCGGATGGGGTAGAACGTCTACTGCCTACTACGTTGGAAGTAATTGTGAATTGAAATTAGAAATCGACTATAAAAGGTATAAGACTATGAAACTTTCCTTGAAACTCATAATAGCTGTCACTCTGTGTGTATCGAACCTCTCAGTAGGGTGGGCACAAAGGCAATATCCCGGTTCGCCGGGATTACCGGATGATGTGGTGTGGATGCGTGAAATCTACCGTACGCTGGATTTGACAAAGGATACCAATGGTGCGTTGTACTATCCGGTGGAACCGCAGGGGAATAAAATGAATCTTTTCACAACGATGTTCCGTTTGCTGGCACAGAAGAAAATACCGGCTTACGCGTATCAACTGGATGGCACGGAACGTTTTCAGAAAGATGCTGAGGTGACTTTTCGTGATGTGTTGGATCGTTTCCAGATCTATTATGAATTGAAGAAGGTGGCAAATCGTCGTGATAGCGTTGTGTCTATCAGTAATGGTGACATACCTTCGGCAGATGTATTAAGCTATTTCATAAAAGAAGTCTGGTATTTTGATCAGCGCACTTCTACCTATGGTTCGGTGATAACGGCCATTTGTCCGGTATTGCATCGGTCGGAAGATTTCAGTTCGGAAAAGACCAAATTCCCTATGTTCTGGGTAAACTATCAAGATCTGGTTCCCTATTTAATGCAGTCTAAGATATCCGTTAGCAATTATAACAATGCGGCAAACAGTACTTGGGATGATTTCTTTGCAGCGCGTTTATATAAAGGTGATATTTATAAAACTACGAATTTGCAAAATCGTACCTTATCGCAATACTGTCCCACGGATAGTGCTATGGTGAAAGAGCAGAAAAGGATTGAAAAGGAACTGGCAGATTTTGAGAATTCATTGTACGGTAAGGATCTCGTAGAGGAGACAGATTCGGTTTCTGCAGCTTCGGGGACAAAAATTGTAAAGGCGAATTCCAAAAAGAAAGGACGTGACAATACTGTTACGGTTAGAAGTAAATCTTCTTCCTCTTCTAAGGCTAAATCTTCTTCTGGTAAGTCTCAGTCGGTATCTAAGCGTGAGGCAGCTGCCCCGAAGGCGTCAGTGCGACGACAACGGCGTTGAACAAAAATGAATCTATTTTGTTCTTTTTAAGAATTAATCCATATATTTGTCCCGATAATTTAAACAAAAAGAATTATGAAGAAGATTTTTAGTGCTTTCATTATAGCTGTATGCTGTATGTTTATGGCTATGCCTGCCCAGGCACAGCTCCTTAAATGGGGTGTAAAAGGTGGTGTGAACTTGACAAAGATAGACTGGGATGGAGGATTCAAAGGAAATAAGGATAACTCGACTGGTTTCTTTATTGGTCCGATGGCTGAAATCACAATTCCTATTGTAGGTCTGGGTGTTGATGGTGCTTTGTTATTCTCGCAGAGAGGTAAAGGTGACGTAAAACAAACCGGAGTGGAAGTTCCCGTTAATCTGAAATATACGATTGGATTGGGTAGCTTACTGGGTATTTATTTTGCTGCCGGTCCTGATTTCTTTTTTGATTTCGACAAGAAAGATAACGTTGACCGGAAGAAAACCCAGGTAGGACTTAACTTGGGAGCCGGTGTGAAGCTGATTAAGCATTTACAGGTGGGTGTGAACTATCAGTTCCCGATGGGCGATAGTTTTACTTGGAAAGAAGCGAGTAAGGCTGTCGGTGCAAAGAATAAGACTTGGCAAGTATCTGTCGCTTATCTTTTCTAAGAAGGGAAATATTTATCATATAAATAGCGTTGCTGATTTTGATTGGCAACGCTATTTTTTTGTCGTATCTTTGCCGCCGCGATGAAGAAATTTGTAGATGTCATATTGCCTTTGCCTTTGCCCCGTTGCTTCACCTATTTGCTACCTGAAGAATGGGCGGATGAGGTGCAGATGGGCTGCCGGGTGGTAGTTCCGTTCGGACGAAAGAAATACTATACAGCAATAGTGCGTAATGTGCATTATTGTGAACCGACGGATTATGAGGTAAAAGAAGTCTCTACATTGTTGGATGCCCGCCCGATTCTATTGCCGGAACAATTCAAGTTCTGGGAGTGGCTGGCTGATTACTATCTCTGTACACAAGGGGATGTTTATAAAGCTGCTTTGCCTTCCGGCTTGAAACTGGAAAGTGAGACGATGGTAGAATACAATCCGGATTTCGAATCGGAGGTCCGTCTGCCGGAACGGGAACAGAAGATATTGGATTTACTTTCAGCAGAACCCGAACAGTGTGTCACCAAGTTGGAAAAAGACAGTGGATTCAAGAATATACTTCCTGTTATCAAATCTTTGCTGGATAAGGAGGCTATCTTTGTGAAAGAAGAACTGCGCCGGACTTATAAACCCAAGACTGAAACGCGCGTAAGACTGACAGACGAGATGCGGAATGAAAAACGTCTGCAGGAACTCTTTGATGAACTGGCACGTGCTCCAAAGCAACTGGATTTATTGATGAAATACATTGAACTCTCCAGCATTCTGGGAGGAGATGGTCTGAAGAGTTTCCCTAAAGAAGTCACGAAGAAAGAGCTTTTGTTGCGGGCATCTGCTTCACCGGCAGTGTTTAATGGTTTGGTAGATAAGCATATCTTTGAAGTCTATCAGCAGGAAATAGGACGGCTGTACGCTGTTGTGCGCGATACTCTTCCCATCAATCCGTTGAATGAACATCAACAGGCGGCACACGATGAGATTGTGCAATGCTTTCAATCCAAAAATGTATGCTTGCTGCATGGTGTGACTGCCAGTGGAAAAACAGAAATCTATATACATTTGATTGAAGAAGCCATCCGGCAAGGAAAACAGGTATTGTATCTTTTGCCGGAAATAGCTCTTACCACTCAGATTACAGAGCGTCTGCAACGGGTGTTTGGAGATCGTTTGGGTATTTACCATTCTAAGTTTCCCGATGCAGAACGCGTAGAGATTTGGCAAAAGCAACTGACGGAAAAAGGATATGATATTATTCTGGGAGTCCGCTCTTCTGTATTTTTACCTTTCCGCAATCTGGGGTTGGTGATTGTAGATGAGGAACATGAGAATACCTATAAACAACAAGACCCTGCTCCTCGCTATCATGCCCGGAATGCAGCGATTATACTGGCATCCATGTATGGCGCCAAGACTTTGCTGGGTACGGCAACCCCCTCTATTGAGACGTGGCATAATGCCTCTTCCGGGAAGTATGGACTGGTGGAGCTGAAAGAGCGGTATAAAGAAATACAGTTGCCGGAGATTATCCCGGTGGACATATACGAATTGCATCGTAAAAAACGTATGAACGGGCCGTTTTCTCCATTGCTACTTCAATATATTCATGAAACTCTGGCGCAGAAAGAACAGGTTATCTTGTTCCAGAACCGGCGTGGCTTTGCCCCGATGATTGAATGTAATACATGTGGATGGGTGCCGAAGTGCAAGAACTGCGATGTGAGCCTGACGTTTCATAAAGGATTGAATCAGTTGACTTGCCATTATTGCGGTTATACATATCAGTTGCCCCGTGTATGCCCTGCTTGTGAAGGGACCGACTTGCGCAATCGAGGGTTTGGAACAGAGAAGATAGAAGATGATATCAAAGCTTTGTTTCCGGAAGCTACTGTTGCACGCATGGATCTGGATACTACCCGTACCCGTTCAGCTTACGAACGTATCATTGCAGATTTCGAACAAGGGAAAACTGATATATTGATAGGTACGCAAATGGTTTCCAAAGGATTGGACTTTGACCATGTCAGCGTGGTAGGTATCCTGAATGCAGATACCATGTTGAATTATCCGGATTTCCGTTCGTACGAACGTGCTTTCCAACTGATGGCGCAGGTTTCCGGACGTGCCGGACGAAAGAATAAGCGGGGACGTGTTATTTTGCAGACGAAGAGTATCGATCACCCTATTATAGAGCAGGTCATTCACAATGACTTTGAACAAATGGTAGCCGGACAACTTGCTGAGCGGCAGATATTTCACTATCCACCATATTACCGCCTGGTGTATGTTTATCTGAAAAACCGCAACGAGCAACTGCTTGACTTGATGGCACAGACCATGTCAGGCAAGTTGCGTGCAGTCTTTGGTAACCGTGTGCTGGGACCGGATAAACCGCCTGTTGCCCGGATACAAACCTTATTTATCCGGAAGATTATTGTCAAGATAGAGTATAATGCTCCGATGGCTCGTGCCCGTGAACTGCTGGTGCAGGTTCAGAAAGAGATGGTGTCTGAGGATCGTTTTAAATCTTTGATTGTCTATTACGATGTAGATCCGATGTAGGGGCTACTTTTTGGTTCCCTGCAAAATACCGGAATCTGTATCCATATTCTGAATTCTCTTATTGGTACTTTTGTATTGTCGTCCGAAGTTCAGGTTGAAGTTAAGCTTGACAACGATGGTATTTGACATGTTCGTACTGTGTATATCCGATTTTACAGGATTCAGTGCAGACCAGTTCTCATTCTCTGAGCGGTAAGTTTTCATAAATGGATTGTGTATTCCTGCCATAATAGCCCATGCCGGCTGCTTATAACCTATCATGAGTGTATGCATCAGATCGCCTTTCAACAATTGTTCACCGTATACATACCGGTTGGGTGGAGTGATAGTCATAAAGCTCAGAAGCCAGTTTTTATAGGAAGCATCCAGGTTAATACGTAATTCTTTCAAGGTATAGGTGTGCAGGTAATTGTTTCCTGTACTTATATACCGGTTAATTCCCGGTGTAACAGAAAGGCTGATATGATCTTTCCAGGGCTTTATCTTGAATGTGATTTCCGCTGCCAGATGTTGGAAGGACTTCTGGTTTTCATAAGTGCGGATGAACATACCTTCTTCATAAATTACAGATTCCATGATAGGATTCTTCTCGTATGCATAGCTCACCAATGCATCAATGCTGCAAATCCCTGTACTGAATACTGCATTAAAATCCTGAATCGTACTGCGGAATAATTTTAAGTCCGGGTTGCCCCTACGCGTTTGTAGGATGTCGATTCTTTGTTCCACATCATTTAGATAGGCTATGGAAGGAGCATTGTTTTTCAGATTGATATGATAGCGGAAATGCAGATTGTCCACAGGATTATAAGATACTAAGAGAGAAGGTTGGAGGCCATATCTTTCACTATGGTTATCTCTCTGGCTATAGTAGAAACGGTTGAATGATAGATTTGCCATGTATCCCCAATTCTGAATTTTGCCTTTATACTCGGCATAAGCATAACTTTCCGCTTGTTTAAGAAGGACGTCCATCACATCTTCTCCTTCATATCGGTTGTCTGTATAAGATTGCATATGTCTGAGGCCTCCCGTCAGTGTTCCTTGCTCTAATTTTTTCTCATAAATACCTTCGGCTATCAGCGAATACTTCTTTCCGGCAATATCGGAATATAACTCTGTATTGGCGATGCCTTCCTGCTTCTCCTGATAAATGCGTGTATTGCTGCTCTTGATATATGTGCCGACAAGATTGAATATGAGTCGCTGGTCATTCTTTAGATTTTGCTGATAGTATAGATCGAGGGATGGCAAGTGGTTCCGTTCTTTGGTGTGGTCGTAGATGGATACCGGAATGTCAGAATCAGACGTATAGAGCTTGCTCTTCCGGTCTTCATATCCGGCAGGATTATCTTGCAGGGTATATCTGAATTGTGCATTAAAGAGATATTTTCCTTTCTCCTGCAGGCTGTAGTTCAAGTTAGAAGTTAACAACTTCTTATTGAACAGCGTTGGTTCTCCGGTTTCCAGGCGATGAAGTTCTTTGTCGGGGAAGATGAAGTGCTCGTCATACTCACGTGTCCAGTCTCCTTTGCGTTGTATATACCGCACGTTGGCTGAGATTTCAGACTTTCCGTAGTTATATCTTCCGGAAATCATATCGTCGATAGAGGTACGGTTGCTGCTGAGGCTGTGGATGGCACCGCCGCTGATGCTACCCCCCATCTTTTTGTTTTTGGTTATATAATCTATCACGGCAGCAGCGTTTCCATAGCGTGCTCCCGGAGTATCGTGATATTCTATGCGGAGAATATCTTCGGGACTAAGGGAGGATATTTCCGTATAAGTAACCTGGACACCGTTAATCCGTAATTGTACTTCTCCGTTGCCGGAAGTGGTTATTTCGCCCGACATGATATCAACTGTGATTCGGGGAAGTTGTAATTTGCCTAATAAGTCTATGCCACTGGACGACATTTTCAGTTGATTCTGGGTCGGAAGAATTACTTTCCGGTCACCTTTTTCGATGACAGACCGTGCCTGGATGGTTACTTCATCCAGAGCGATAGCCATGATTCCGGTAGAATCTTTAGCAATGAGTTGGGCATAGGAGGGGCTGGCCATACACAGTAGTATGGTCAAAATTGACACTATTGTTTTCATAAATATTTGTGGGAATAGCTGTTACCCGGTAGGTAAACAGAGAGTTAAAAACTGAGGTTAGTAATTTAGAAGATCGTTATACAGTCCTTTCAGCCGTTTGCGAAGGTGAATGACGGCATAATGTTTTCGTGATAATAAAGTGTTGACTGATATTCCGGTGGTACTGGCAACTTCTTTGGCTGACAATCCTTCCATTTCCAATAGTTCGAATGCTTCCCGTTGTTCGGGTGGTAGCTCGGCAAGAGCTGTTTCAAGCTCTTGCCAAACGAGTGACCGCATATATTCTATTTCCGGAGTAGGCGGGGCATCGCTGAACAGCACTTCTGAGAACTCACTCAGTACATTATCTTCTTTATCATAGCTCGAAACCGGCAGTTCTTCCTCCTGCATTTTCTTGCCTTTATTGATAATGGTATTTCGTGCTACGCGATATAGCCATGCTGTAACCTGCTCGATAGGATTGAAAGTGCTTTCAATGGTTTTCACCAACTGATACAACACGTCTTGCAGAATGTCTTCGGCATCTTCTTTAGTGGAAACCCGCTTGCGGATAAATGCTTTCAAACGGGGTTGATTTTCTGCAATCAGTTCTTCCAAACTGTTGTCTTTGCCAGTCAGGTTATTCATTCTCTTTGGGAGTTTCGCTACCGTTGTTTCTATCAAAGTTTCTTTCATTGAAGAATCCGTCTCTTCCGAAAGGACCGCCAAATCCGAATTTCTTTCTTTTATTAATAAAATCCTTGCGTTCTTCCGGAGACATCTTCTCCCATTTAGCACGGAACGGGTTACCCTCTTTACCACCGGGCATTCCTCTACGGCCGGGAAAACCTCCTCTGCCCGGGAATCCTCCAAAGAGAATGTGTGCAAGTACAAACAATGCCAAAGCTTGCCAGAAGTTGATGGCTGCCAGTCCTAAGACTCCGGGTACTACGAAATTCCATAATAGCATGACTATTGCTCCAAATGCCGCAATGGCTAATACCCAAAACAAAGATATAATAAAAAATCTTTTTTTCATGATGTTCTAATTTTTATGATTTGCATATTGCTTTGAAAACGTTCTCTGTATATGCTGACAACTGAGAAGAAGAAATATTTTAAGAGAATGCAAAAAAACTTCTATATTTGCATTTTTAAATAAAAAATGTGCTTATGAAGCCTTGTAGAATACTTTTTGTCTGTTTAGGTAATATTTGCCGTTCTTCCTCTGCGGAAGGTGTGATGAAGCATTTGGTTTCAGAAGCCGGGCTGGAAGATCAGTTTGTGATAGACTCTGCCGGTATCTTGTCCTATCATCAGGGGGAATTGCCTGATAGCCGGATGCGTGCCCATGCTATTCGTCGCGGTTACGAGCTCACACATCGTTCGCGCCCCGTGCGAACGGAAGATTTCTATAATTTCGATTTGATTATCGGGATGGACGACCGGAATATTGATGACTTGAAAGATCGTGCCCCTTCTCCGGAAGAATGGAAGAAGATACACCGTATGACGGAATACTGTACCCGCTTTACGCATGCCGACCACGTGCCCGATCCATATTATGGTGGAGCCGAAGGGTTTGAGTATGTACTCGATCTACTGGAGGATGCTTGCGCAGGATTGTTAGATCGTATTTCGCAAAGCAACTAATACTAATCCTTTTCTTAGTAATAGATAGATGCCGGAGCTGCAGATATTAATTCGTTCCCTATAGGGGGACGCAATGTCCCTTATGGTGGGACGAATTAACGTTGGTATGGAAAAGCTTTCCGCTATACCTTATTGATTAATACTGTCGGTTGCATCGATCCCTAAAGATTGTAGCAGGAGCGCCAACTCTTTTGCAGATTTGAGAGGCATCCATCCCAATAAATAGCGGTGGTAGCAGAAGTCCTTATCTATCAGTTCTATAAATACCCGTGGCTGTTTGGAAGAGAATATGCAGAAGTTCAACTTGCGTATCTCATCGTAAGGTAATACCCGTTTGGAAAAACGGTTGCTTAAGACCAGACCCTCATGCTCAGTTCGGATGCTATGACACTTATAGAGAAGATAATAGAGGACTATAGGAAAGCATATCACATAGGTAGTCAGAGCGAAATACTTGGCGATATCTTTTACCAAGTATTCGCCTGTAGGCTCTTGTAATAAGACTTTCAGCATTACATATCCTAAGACAAGCAACACTGCTGTATAGAAAACGTCGAATAATATATTCCAGATACTCCAATAGCTCTTTTCCGGTACTGTTACTGCTTGTTTTGCTTGTGGAGTATAATTGCTGAAAGGTATCTGTTTGTCCAATAAATAATGGAGAACTTCCGTTCCTTTTTTGTTTGGACGGAGCATTTTTGTTTTTCCGGACCGCAATTGCAAGATCAGAATTGAAGGGCCTACCCGGAATTTATAATTCTGCATAAAGCAGAAGCTTTGGATAGCTTCCGGATTTATCTTCTTTCTGGAAAAGTACTGCTCGACTTTGCGTTTTTCTGTTTCATTTTGAGTGTAACTCATAGCGCTTACTTAGTGAAAAATCTGTTTATCCTGATAGAATCTCTTATCTTCATTCAGGCTACATGTAGCGTCTACACCTGCACTTTGCAGAGTCTCAGCAATGTCATTCAGTGTTCGCCGGGATACCCTGCCTATGTAGTAAAGACGATAGTGATAATCTTTGTCCAATATTTCCATCACATGTGTGAAAGCCTGTTCGCGTGCAAAGTCAAAGTTGACTTTGAGTATCTTTTCGTAGGGATACACTATCTCACGCCCTACACTATATATTCTGAGACTTTTATTGTCTACTTTCAGATAGCAAAAGCGTGTCATCAGCATGTGCATGAAGTAGATACTCAGACCGAACGAAATGATGCCTAGAATATATGCCCACCAACTTCCGAATGCAATAGCCTGATATCCCAATATCATGAACGTGATGAAAAGCACTAAGAAATAAAACATATAGAGTGACGGGCGCTGATAGGTAGTCGCCGGAATTTCCGCCGCTGTCCGTTCCCGCGAGATAGAATTATCAAAAGGTATGTTTTGCGAAACCAGATAGCGGATAATAGATGATGGCTTCTGGAACGGGCGAACATAAAAAGCCTTTTGGTTACCCTGTTTCAGGTGTAATGTCAAGATGCCCGCACCATATTTATCTTTGACCTTCAGGTCGTTTTTGCGTGGAACCTCGCGAAAACGCTTCATGAAACTGAAACTCTGGATGTCATGCAGCCGGACGCCTTTGTGTTGCAGAAGGCTTTCGGTACGTTTTTGGTCTTGGGCAGTTGCTTTCATATTTCTTATTTTTTAAGTTCGGGATAGCTGATACGGGTATGGTAAATCGTTTTCAATTTCTCTTTGAAAACTGATTTTACGGTGGCGATATCCTTGAAGGTGATAGGGCATTCTTTGAAGTAACCTTCTTCTACTTGCGAATCAATAATCTTGTCCACTAGGTTATTGATACTATCTTCCGTATATTCGGGCAAACTGCGGGAGGCGGCTTCCACAGCATCTGCCATCATTAAGATAGCTGTTTCACGAGTGAATGGATTCGGACCCGGGTAAGTGAATAATTCTTCATTCGGTTCTTCGTCCGGGTGTTCATTTTTCCAGGAAATATAGAAATACTTCGTTTTTCCCCTGCCGTGGTGAGTACTGATAAAGTCTTTTATCACTTTAGGCAGGTTGTTCTTCTCAGCCAGTTTCAGTCCGTCCGTCACATGGCTGATGATGACCTGTGCACTTTGTTCATAACTGAGATTTTTGTGCGGATTGACACCTCCCGATTGGTTCTCAGTAAAGAATACTGGATTCTCCATCTTGCCAATGTCATGATATAAAGCACCAGTACGTACTAACTGGCTCTTTGCCCCAATACGGTTGGCAGCTTCTGCTGCAAGGTTGGCCACTTGCATGGAGTGCTGGAAAGTACCTGGAACTGTTTCGGACAAGCGACGCAGCAACGGACTGTTGATATTGGAAAGTTCTACCAGGGTAACGTTGGAAGTAAATCCGAAAGTCTTCTCCAATAAGAATAAAAGCGGATAAGTAAACAATAGAAGTACTCCATTCACTGTGAAGTAGGTATACATGCTTCCATTCAGTTTCGACAAGTCGTTTTCAGTAATCAACTCAAATGAGAAATAAAGTGCAGCATAAGTAAGTATTACCAGCAGGGCTGTGCGGAAAAGTTGCGAACGCTGTGATAATTCCCGCAGGCTGAATATGGCAACCAGACCGGCGGCCAGTTGCAGGAGTATGAACTCATGCGGATAGCGTAAACAAATGGAGCATATCAGTATAGTGACTACCTGTGTGAGGAATGCCGTACGTGAGTCGAGGAATACACGGATAATGACCGGCAGCATCGCATAGGGAATGATGTAAACATTGTAGAGGTTATTTGCTACCATAAGGGCCGTCACCACACAATAAAACATGATTAGTGTAAAGAGTAGGGACAGGCTACCCTTACGTTCATAATAGTCTTTACGGAACAAATCGAGATAAAGCATGAAGCAAAGAATAAAGATACCGACAAATAGTGTTTGCCCTGTTAGTATCAGGCGTTTCTGTCCCAATGACTCACTGCGCTGAATAGATTCTTTCCGTAGACTTTCAAGAATATTATAAGTTTCCTGATCTATAATTTCTCCCCGGTCTATGATCTTCTGTCCGCTTACAACTATGCCATTTGCCCAAGCATAATTATCGAGGGTCTCTTTCTTGGCTGTTTCTGTACGCTGTTCGTCGTATGACAGATTCGGATACAGATATTCGTTGAGAGAACACTGTCGTAAAATGAAAGGTGAATAGTGCGCAGTGTCCGCAGTAAGCAGATAGGTATAGGCATCTTTTACGGAAAACAGTTGTTCGGTGCTTCGTTGGTTGGCAAGTTTATCATCAATTACCATAATGGCAGTGGTGCTGTCTTTCTGTAGTTGGTCGAGTCCCTCCGTAGAAAGTATGCCCGCCTTATAAATTTCCGACAATCTTTTTTCCAGATACCGCATGTAGTCGGAAGAGGGGACAATGTCACGCAGATGGCTTTGATAATCTGCTTTCAACTTACTGATAGCAATCTTTTCTATACTTTTATCTAATTGATAATAAGGCTGGAAAGCAGCAAGAATACTGTCCTGCTCCCGTTTCACGACTGCATCGTCCTTATAGATGGGGAAATCGAATGTAGCCATAAGTTGTCCATATTTCCACGGCTTATCAATATCGAACTGATAATTAAATTTGCCGTCACGCGGCAGGAAGTATACAATAATAGCTACCGTGCCGATAAATATGAGTACTTTATACAGCAAATCTCTATAAGAAAAGCTTTTTTTAGTCTTGGTTTTATTCATATCGGTTGAATTTTTTGCGAAAAGTACAAAAAAAAACATTAGTGTGGAAAAAAAGGTTTAATTTTGCCGTCTAATTATCTCATAAGTAATGCAAAATATGACAGAAAGAAGAGTCAGAGTTCGATTTGCCCCAAGTCCTACAGGGGCGTTGCACATTGGTGGTGTGCGTACAGCATTATACAATTATCTTTTTGCACGCCAACATGGAGGTGATATGATTTTCCGTATCGAAGATACTGATAGTAACCGTTTTGTGCCGGGTGCAGAAGAATATATATTGGAATCTTTCAAATGGTTGGGTATCCCGTTCGATGAGGGAGTCAGCTTTGGTGGAGAGCATGGACCGTACCGCCAGTCCGAACGCCGTGAAATATACAAGAAGTATGTGAAAGTATTATTGGATGCAGGTAAGGCTTATATTGCTTTTGATACTCCCGAGGAGTTGGAAGCAAAGCGCACTGAAATAGCCAATTTCCAATATGATGCTTCTACCCGTATGCAAATGCGTAATTCACTGACACTTTCTAAAGAAGAAGTAGATGCATTGATTGCCGAGGGTAAGCAGTACGTGGTTCGTTTTAAGATAGAACCCAATGAAGACGTGCATGTAAACGACCTGATCCGGGGTGAGGTGATAATTAATTCTTCTATTCTGGATGATAAGGTACTTTATAAATCAGCAGATGAGCTTCCGACCTATCATTTGGCAAATATTGTAGACGACCATTTGATGGAGGTTTCCCATGTGATTCGTGGTGAAGAATGGTTGCCTTCTGCACCGTTGCACGTGTTGTTGTACCGTGCTTTTGGTTGGGAAGATACGATGCCGTCTTTTGCCCACCTGCCTTTGCTGCTGAAGCCGGAAGGTAACGGTAAGTTGAGCAAGCGTGACGGTGACCGTCTTGGTTTTCCCGTATTCCCATTGGAATGGCATGATCCCAAAACAGGTGAAGTGTCTTCCGGATATCGTGAATCGGGTTATCTGCCTGAGGCAGTGATTAATTTCCTGGCTTTGCTGGGCTGGAATCCGGGTAACGATCAGGAACTCATGTCTATGGATGAATTGATAAAATTGTTCGACCTGAGTCATTGCAGTAAATCTGGTGCTAAGTTCGATTACAAGAAAGGAATCTGGTTCAACCATGAATATATATTGTTGAAGCCGGATACGGAAATAGCAGAACTTTTTGTTCCGGTTCTGAAAGAACAGGGCGTGGAAGCTCCGTTTGAGAAAGTGGTAACTGTAGTAGGTATGATGAAGAATCGCGTAAGCTTTGTGCGCGAACTTTGGGAAGCTTCCAGTTTCTTCTTTGTAGCTCCCACCGAATACGACGAAAAGACTGTGAAGAAACGCTGGAAAGAAGATTCTGCCCAGTGCATGACTGAATTAATGGAAGTACTGGCAGGTATCGAGGACTTCGGCATCGAAAATCAGGAAAAGATTGTAATGGACTGGATTGCAGAAAAAGGATACCATACCGGAAATATAATGAATGCTTTTCGCCTGACGCTGGTAGGCGAGGGGAAAGGCCCGCATATGTTCGACATCTCCTGGGTGCTGGGCAAAGAAGAGACACTGGCGCGTATGAAACGAGCAATTGAAGTACTGAAATAAAATTGAAATCCAAGCTGAAGAAAGTATGTTTTATGACCTTGCGATAGGTATCTATGACCTTCTGGTGCATCTGGCGGCTCCTTTTAGCCGTAAACCCCGTAAAATGATGAAAGGGCATTGGGTGGTGTATGAACTTCTCAGACAGCAATTGGAAAAGGATGTGCGTTACATCTGGTTTCATGCGGCTTCCTTGGGCGAGTTTGAACAAGGGCGTCCTCTGATAGAGAAAATTCGTGCCAAATATCCTGATTATGGTATATTGCTGACATTCTTCTCTCCTTCCGGATATGAAGTACGTAAGAATTATCGTGGGGCGGATGTGGTATGTTACCTGCCGTTTGATAAACCCCGGAATGTGAAGAAATTCCTGGATATAGCGAATCCTTGCATGGCTTTCTTCATCAAATATGAGTTCTGGAAGAATTATCTGGATGAATTGCATAAACGTCGTATCCCGGTATATAGTGTATCGTCTATATTCCGTCGCGGACAGGTTTTCTTTAAGTGGTACGGAGGAACTTATCGTCACGTGTTACGTAATTTTGATCATTTGTTTGTGCAGAATGAACGTTCTAAACGCTATTTGGGTAAGATTGGTATCAATCGCGTGACGGTAGTTGGTGATACACGCTTCGACAGGGTTTTGCAGATACGTGAAGAGGCCAAAGAATTGCCTTTGGTAAAGCTCTTTAAGAATGATACGATGACTTTTGTTGCCGGTAGTTCCTGGCAACCGGATGAAGATCTGTTTATCGAATATTTCAATAATCACCCGGAAGTAAAACTTATAATAGCTCCGCATGTGATAGATGAAAATCACCTGGTAGAGATAATCCGGAAATTGAAACGCCCGTATGTGCGCTATACCCGTGCGGACGAAAAGAATGTGCTGAAAGCTGATTGCCTGATTATCGATTGCTTCGGTTTATTATCCTCTATTTATCGATATGGTGAGATAGCATATGTAGGTGGCGGTTTCGGAGTGGGTATTCATAACACATTAGAAGCGGCTGTCTATGGAATTCCGGTTATATTCGGACCTAAATACCAGAAATTTATGGAAGCCATACAGTTGATAGAAGCTAAGGGTGCTTTCTCCATTAAGAATTATGAGGAATTGAAAGAATTGCTCGACCGGATGCTGACAGATGATATATTCTTGCGTGAGACAGGAACAAATGCCGGATATTATGTCACTAGTAACGCTGGAGCTACGGATAAAATATTGAGTATGATTAATTTCTAAGAGATATGTATAAATAGAAAGGGGGCAGATCGTAGTTTATCTGCCCCCTTTCTATTTATACATATCCGTCAGCTTATCATTCCTTATACCAATTGGAATACATCAGATAGTTGTGTGCAATCTTCTGATTCAATTCTTTAGCCTGTGCCGGATCTACTTTTTTGATGAATTTTGCAGGGACACCACCCCAGATGCTTCCCGGTTCAATGACCGTGTTGCTCAAAACCAGTGAGCCGGCAGCAACAATAGCGCCTTCACCCACAATAGCGTGGTCGAGAATGGTAGAGCCCATGCCTACCAATGCATAATCTTTAATGGTAGCTCCATGAATGGTGACATTGTGCCCTACAGAAACGTGATCGCCTATTTCAATGGTTGATTTTTCATATAAGGTGTGCAGCACGCTTCCGTCTTGTATATTGACCCCGTTCCCGATGCGGATGGAGTTTACGTCTCCGCGCACTACGGTGCTGAACCAAATACTGCAATCACGTCCCATTTTTACATCTCCGATGATAGCTGCATTGTCCGCTAAAAAACAGTTCTCTCCAAATTCAGGAGTGAAACCTCTGACTGATTTGATTAATGCCATTTTGTATACTGATTACTATTTAGTGGTTATAACTTACTTGTTGCTTCCTTCAACCATGCCTGTTCTTCTTTGTTCAGGCTTGGCGATAATTTCTCATATACAGTTTGATGATAGCTGTTGAGCCATTCGATTTCTTCTGTAGTGAGCAGTTCTTTAATAATGCCTTTTTTACAGATAGGGCAAAGGGTTACAGTCTCAAATTGCAGATAGTTGCCGAACATTCCTTCTCCGGCAGGAACTACCAGAACCAGATTTTCCGTCCGGATTCCATGACTTCCTGCTTTGTATACGCCTGGTTCGTTGGATGTCAGCATACCCAGTTGCAGGGGTACCGGGTTTTCGTTCATCCGGATACTCTGAGGACCTTCGTGTACATTCAGGAAATGGCCTACGCCATGTCCTGTACCATGCAGGAAGTTCATTCCCCGTTGCCATATCGGCATACGCGCCAGTACATCCAGTTGTGCTCCGCGTGTACCAACAGGAAATTTGGCCATTGCCAGTGCTATGTGCCCTTTTAATATTAATGTATAGTCTGTTTTCTCTTCTTCGGTTAGTTTACCTAAGGCAATCGTACGTGTAATATCTGTAGTTCCGTCCAGATATTGTGCACCGGAATCTAATAGCAGAAAACCTTCAGGCTTTAGAGGAACATCTGTTTCGGGAGTCGCTTCGTAATGTACGATTGCCCCATGTTCTTTGTACCCTGCAATGGTGTCAAAGCTTTCTCCCTTGTATAAATCCTGTTCGGCGCGGAAGTTGTGCAGTTTTTTGTTTACACTTATCTCGGTCTCTCTGCCGGTGGGGACTGCCTCTTCCAGCCACTTCAGGAATTTGACCAGAGCTACTCCGTCCCGTTGCATTGCTGCGTGTATTCCGGCTATTTCCTGTTCGTTACGAATTGCTTTCAGCAGAGTAACCGGGGAAGCTCCATGAATGATTCTGCAATTGGGGTTGACGGCCGAATACATGGCGTAATTTGTTTTAGCCGGGTTAATGAGCAGGCTATCCACATTTATCCGGTTGAGGTATGTTTCCACTTCCTCATAAGGGTGCAGGCTTACTCCTATTCCTTTTAGATAGTTGGCAACCACAGGGGTAATCTTTTGTGGTTGGATGAAAAAGTGTGTATGTTGTTCTTCAATCAATAGGTAGCTGACAACTACAGGATTGCAATGTACATCACTGCCGCGCAGGTTGAGTGTCCATGCAATTTCGTCCAGAGCCGACAGGAATAATGCTTTGGCATTGCACTTTTTCAACTCTTCCCGGATAATGGAAATTTTTTCTGTGCTGCTTTTTCCTGCATATTTCGTTTCATGGATAAAAGCTGGACCTTCCGGCATTGGTGGTCGATCAGTCCATAATTGATCTAACGGATCTGAAATACTTTTCAGCCGTATCCGCTGTTTCTGTAATTTAACTCTCATGTTTTCCACAGCTTCTGCAGAAAACATTTTCCCATCAATACCTACGGTGTCACCGGGAGCTAATTGCATACTTAAAAACGTGGAGATACTGGGTGTTTCAGGAAGCATTTCTTTGTATAACTCTATTTCAGTACCTTCCAACTGTTGGGCAGCTTGGAGGAAATAGCGGGAATCAGTCCATAATCCTGCCTTAGTGGTAGTTACGACAACGGTTCCTGCGGAACCTGTAAAACCGGAAATCCATTCCCGGGATTTCCAGTGAGGAGCAACATATTCACTCAGATGCGGGTCTGTACTCGGAATAATAAAGGCCTGTATGCCATCTTGACTGAACAAAGCCCGTAAGGCTTGTATCCGATTGTTTATTGTCTGGTTCATATACTATTTATATATAGGTATAACATTCATCCCTCAAAGATACTCACTTTCTTTGAATATCTTTTGCCGATTACTGTACTTTGTCCGTTGGCAGCAGGTAATCAATGCTTTTATCAATGTATGAACAATACCAACTCCCTGGCTGAACCCGACCTGTCCCCGACTTGCTCCGTACATTCTGCGGTCAGAGGTATCTCTGAATGGAGAGAATGCGGAGTTGGTACGGAGCAGGTATTATGTTAGTTGGCTTCTTTTCTCGGCAAATGTCCTATTTGCCTGCTTATTCTATTGGGGCTGAGAATTTTTTGTTGTGGCATTCTTTCTTCTTTTTGCAGATTTTTTGGCGGAAAGTTTTGTGGATAAAGAAACTATGTGTAATTTTGCCGCTCAATTTAATCGTGAGATTTTTAAACCATTAACATTTTAATAAAAAGAAAATGATTGTAGTACCTGTAAAAGAAGGCGAAAACATTGAGAAAGCGCTGAAGAAATTTAAAAGAAAATTCGAAAAAACTGGTATCGTTAAGGAATTAAGAAGCAGACAGCAGTTTGACAAACCGTCTGTGGTAAACAGACTTAAGAAAGAACGTGCAGTTTACGTACAAAAACTTCAGCAAGTAGAAGATTAATAATTCGTAATTTCCTTTGAATTATTGAATTCTTTTCATACATTCGTTGCATGATTTTTGATGTAGCGATATATGTGGTTGACAGACTCTTTTCTTGACTATCTTCAGTACGAACGGAATTACTCCGAAGAGACTATAAAGTCTTATCGGGAAGATTTGCGTCAGTTTGAAGAGTTTGCGAGAGGAGAAATTGGAGATTCGGCTCCATCGGAAGTAAAGGCTGAACTTGTTCGCGAATGGATTGTTTCCTTAATGGACAGGGGATATACTTCTACTTCAATAAACCGGAAGCTAAGTTCGCTTAGGTCATTTTATAAGTTCCTTTTAAGGAAGGGTGAGGTGGCTGTGAATCCATTGCAAAAGATAACGGGGCCTAAAAATAAGAAACCGTTACCTGCTTTTCTTCGGGAGAGTGATATGGACAGGTTGTTGGATGAGGTGGATTTCGGTGAAGGCTTTAAGGGGTGTCGTGATCATATGATTATTGAGATGTTTTATGCCACGGGCGTGAGGCTTTCAGAATTGATAGGATTGGACAATAAAGATGTAGATTTCTCTTCTTCACTTATCAAAGTGACGGGGAAACGAAATAAACAGCGTTTGATACCTTTTGGCGAAGAGCTGAAAATTGCAATGACGGAGTATGTCGATGTTAGAAATGAAGCAGTTCCGGTTCGGACGGATGCATTTTTTGTCCGGGAGAATGGGGAACGTCTTTCTCGCAGTATTGTTGAAAATCTAGTGAAACGAAACCTGTCAAAGGTAGTAACGTTGAAGAAACGTAGTCCTCATGTGTTGAGGCATACTTTTGCTACGACTATGCTGAATCATGATGCAGAACTCGGAGCTATAAAAGAACTTCTCGGCCACGAGAGTTTGGCGACTACGGAGGTTTATACGCATACTACTTTTGAAGAACTTAAAAAAGTGTATAACCTGGCTCATCCTCGGGCCTAAAAGTAAGGAGGTAAGTATGGAAGTAAGAATTCAATCAATTCACTTTGACGCGTCAGAGCAATTGCAAGTCTTTATTCAGAAGAAAGTTGCAAAGTTGGAGAAGTATTACGATGATATAAAGAAAGTAGAGGTGTCATTAAAGGTAGTTAAACCAGAAACCGCAGAAAATAAAGAAGCTGGCGTAAAAGTGATTGTGCCTAGCGGCGATTTTTACGCAAGCAAGATCTGCGATACGTTTGAAGAGGCAATCGATTTAAGTGTTGAAGCCATAGAGAAACAGCTGGTTAAGTACAAGGAAAAACAACGGAGCAAATAAAATTTCGCTAAAATTTTGCGGAAAAGAAATAAATGCCTAAATTTGCAGCCGTTTCGCTCGCACTAGAACGTAACGGTTGCATTTTTTGAGTAATTGCCTCTTTAGCTCAGCTGGCCAGAGCACGTGATTTGTAATCTCGGGGTCGTTGGTTCGAATCCGACAAGAGGCTCAAAAAAAACAATAAGGAAAAAAGAGTTCTTTATTTAACTGTAAGGGCAAATACCAGAGTGGCCAAATGGGGCAGACTGTAAATCTGCTGGCTTACGCC